>RRZU010052894.1_pt1 | contig 81654 bp, 67 predicted proteins | sample 2165561 | NCBI WGS metagenome assembly RRZU01 (sample SAMN10456909, study PRJNA506462) | wastewater metagenome | isolation source: wastewater sludge | place: USA: Moscow, Idaho
GTCCCACCCAGTTTATTATTGATAGTTTTGTTGAGAATATTGGTAATTATCTGACCCAGCTGGTGCCTTTGGGATTTTGGAGTGAGGCTTATAGCGGTACCGACTGGCAGGCAAATTGGACGATTTTTTATTGGGCATGGTGGGTGAGCTGGTCGCCGTTTGTGGGTATTTTTGTGGCGCGTATTTCACGTGGTCGTACTATTCGTGAGTTTATTTTTGGGGTGCTATTTATTCCTATGCTGTTGTTGTTTTTTTGGTTTACTACTTTTGGTGGTACTGCCATTCATATGGAGCTTACTGGTAATTATGGGTTGCTTGAAGCCGTCAAAGCTGATTATGGTAGCGCGATTTTTAAGTTGATTGAGTATTACCCATTTACCAAGCCGTTAACGTTACTCATTGTAGTGATGATTATGTTATGGTTTGTGACGTCATCTGATTCGGCAAGTTTTGTTATTGATATGCTGACCGCAGGCGGTAATACCAACCCACCAAAAATTCAGCGGTTGTTTTGGGCAATGACCGAAGGGGTGATTGCAGCTATATTGTTGGTGGCTGGCGGTTTATCTGCGTTACAGGCTGCTGCCATTATTGCAGGTTTTCCGTTTGCCATGGTGGTGTTTGTAATGATGTTTTGCTTATGGCGGGGGCTATCACGCGACCGTCTGACGTTATACCGTAATACCCAATGGTATATTACCCAAGAATCGGCAGAGCATAACTCGGCAAATGAGTTTGTTGATGAACATTTATTGACGGGACCACCTACGGCGCTAAAGCGTTAGTGATTAGCTAGCACAAACAGTAGTTAAGACCTTGCATGGCAACGGTATCAAGATTTACCATGCAAGGTTTGAACAGTGTTTCAATCAATGACTAAATCACTCCAGCTTGTTGTAGTTCGGCTATTTGCGCGGCAGTTTTTAACTGTGAAATGACTGCCACGGTATGCTCACCCAGTTTTGGTGGTGGCATTTGGTATTGTACAGGCGTGGCAGAGAGTTTGATGGGATTGCCTAATACGCTTACCCCATTGGCAAATTCAACTTTCATGCCGCGCTCAGCAATCTGTGGTAGTTGCAGCGCTTGCGCCACGCTATTGATAGGACCACAAGGCACGTTAACCGCTTCAAATTTTTCAAGCCAACTATCACGTGGCTGTTGTATAAATTTTTCCTGCATTTGAGCCACGAGTGTGTCGCGGTGCATTACCCGATTGGGGTTGGTATCAAAACGGGCATCTTGGTGCCATGTTTGACCCATGACCTCACAGATTTGGGTAAACTGCTGATTGTTGCCACATGCCAAAATAAAATCGCCATCGGCGGCTGTAAATACTTGGTATGGCACAATGTTGGGGTGAGCGTTGCCTAAACGTTTGGCTGGTTTTTGAGTAGCAAGATAATTCATTCCCACATTGGCAAGCATAGCGATGGCGCTGTCCATTAGGCAGACATCCACGTGCTGACCTTGCCCTGTTTGCTGTCTTGCAAGAAGCGCTGCTAAAATACCTGAGGTAAGCTGCATACCTGCAAACAAGTCTACCACAGCAACCCCAACTTTTTGCGGCGCGCCATCTGGCTCACCTGTGATACTCATGAGCCCTGATAAGCCTTGAATAATATAGTCATAACCTGGTTTGTGGGCGCTGCTGCCTGTTTGTCCAAATCCTGTTAAAGAGGCATAAATCAACTGCGGGTTGATGATTTTGAGACTGTCATAATCTAGCCCATATTTGGCAAGATTCCCAACTTTAAAATTTTCTACTAATACGTCCGCTTCTTTGATAAGCGCTTTTAAAATTTCTTGACCTTGGGGTTTGGTAAAATCGAGGGTAACCGAACGTTTATTGCGATTAACCGTGGCAAAATATGCACTGGTACCATCAGCAAAAGTTGGCGGCGCCCAGTGGCGGGTTTCATCCCCAATGTTGGGGCGCTCAATTTTGATGACCTCAGCACCCAAATCGGCTAATGTTTGACTACAAGAAGGCCCTGCCAGTACTCGGCTTAAATCCACTACTTTAATACCTGCTAATGCCGTCATATTGATTCCTTATTGCTAAAATTGCGACTATTTCCCTATCAGATTTTTGGACAATCAAAAGGCTAGCTCACACTAGGCCAGCTAACACAATGTGATTTTGGGTATTCAATGGTTTAGCGCATAGGCTAGTAGGCTGGCTAAAAAATTAATGGGGGTGTATCAATCATGACAACCCCCATAAGCTTTGACAGATAATCTTGCTAGCGCCTTAACGTGGCTGGTCTATAAGCCATTATTAAGGCGCTGATTTTAGCCATAGACACGGATAACACTAATGCTAAGCGGTTACCGCCGCCTATTACTTACTTATACTTCGCACCTAGAGTGATTAGAATGCGGCAATCCCTGTTTGCGCACGGCCCAAAATTAGCGCGTGGATATCATGGGTGCCTTCATACGTATTGACCACTTCTAGGTTAACCAAATGACGCGCCACCCCAAATTCATCACTAATCCCATTGCCACCTAACATGTCACGGGCAAGGCGCGCAATATCTAGCGCTTTGCCACAGTTGTTGCGTTTAATCAGTGAGGTTCCCTCAACAGCGGCAATGCCTTCGTCTTTCATGCGACCAAAACGTAGTGCGGCTTGTAAGCCTAGCGCGATTTCAGTTTGCATATCAGCAAGTTTTTTCTGAATTAATTGATTAGCTGCCAATGGGCGGTTAAACTGTTTACGGTCTAATGTGTATTGACGAGCAGTATGCCAGCAATACTCTGCAGCCCCCATCGCACCCCATGCAATGCCGTAACGGGCACTGTTAAGGCAAGTGAAAGGCCCTTTTAGACCGCGAATGTCTGGAAAGGCATTTTCTTCAGGTACAAACACGTTGTCCATGACAATCTCGCCTGTAATCGAGGCGCGTAAACCTACTTTGCCATGAATCGCAGGCGCCGATAGCCCTTCCCAACCTTTTTCTAGGATAAAACCACGAATATCTCCAACATTGCCTTCTGCCGATACCTCTTTTGCCCACACCACAAATACATCAGCAATCGGGCTATTGGTAATCCACATTTTTGCGCCCGTTAAGCGGTAGCCTCCGTCCACTTTTTTGGCACGGCTAATCATGCTGCCAGGGTCAGAACCGTGGTCAGGCTCTGTTAAGCCAAAGCAGCCAATGTACTCACCCGAAGCCAATTTTGGTAGATATTTTTGTTTTTGTGCTTCGCTTCCAAATTCATTAATGGGCACCATAACCAAGGAGCTTTGCACGCTTGCCATAGAACGATAACCTGAGTCCACACGCTCAACTTCGCGGGCAATTAAGCCATAACTCACATAGTTAAGGCCTGCGCCGCCGTATTGCTCAGGAATTGTAGGCCCAAGCAAACCAAGCTCGCCCATTTCACGAAAAATAGCAGGATCTGTTGCTTCGTGGCGAAATTGCTCTAGTACACGTGGCATTAGGTTGTCTTGACAATAACTAAACGCGGTGTCGCGTATCATCCGTTCTTCTGCAGTCAATTGCTGCTCAATCAAAAAGGGGTCTTGCCAGTCAAAGCGTGCATGATTGCTCATGTGAATATCCTTATCAAAAAGAGGGCGATTAATAAATCTGTTTCATAGAATGAAACTATTGTTCCATTTATTTAAGTTATTAAAGCAAATTTTAAGGGTCAAGTAAATAGCTTGACCAAAATAATTATGTGTTTACAGAAATTTATCCCAATCGAGTGGCAAGCTCACCTGCTAATTGCTGCAACGGGGCAAGTACGGTTTCTACCAGTGTTTGCGCCTGCCATTGGCTTTTTGGAACACTGGCATTAACAACATATTTGGGCACAAAATTGCCTTGCGTATTAGGCAATGAAGGCATAATTGCCACGGCAATCGCGACGATATCTGGCTGATAGTCTGCATCTGAGACACAATAGTGGTGCTGCTGATAAAATTGGCAGTGCTTGCGCAATTCATGTGATAGTGCCCCCACACTATCGTCATCAAGACGGCGGGCAATATACTGTAGGGCACGCTGCTGCGCGCTGCTATCGGCAGTAGCAAAATAGGCGCGTCCAATCGCGGTTTGCTCCATAGGTACTTGTGAACCCACCTGCAAATTGACCGATAGCCGAGAAGGACTGCGATAACAAGCCACATATTGCATCATACTGCCATCAGCCGTGGCTAGGTTGACCGAAACATGATAGCGTTCAGCAAACCGCTGCAGCAAATCGAGGGTCATGGCTTGAATATCAAACTGCTGAAACGCCACCTCAGACAAACTGACCATGGCTTGTCCAAGCTGATAATAACCCGCTTCGGTTTGGCTCAAATAGCGCATGGCAACCAAGGTAAATAGTAAGCGCGAAATAGTGGCTTTGGGCAATTTGGTGCGTTCGTGGATTTGCTGATGCGTAAGTTTTGGATGATGCAAGTCAAAACAGGCTAAAATCTTTAACCCCCTTGCCAATGCTGTCACATACCGTGTGTCTTGCGCCACATCTACCCATGTATCAAGTGTTGGGGGCAACCTTAAATCTTCGCTCATCTGTGTCTCACTTTACTCGCTTTTAATCAAAATCAAAACTTGCCACCGTTTAGTGCGTGGGCTGTTTAAATCCCAAATGTTTTTCAATTTGTTCTGCCAACGCAATAAGCGCCACAGACACTTCGTGTCTTTTATTATCGTATTCAGCTTTTAAAAAACTCACCGCAATGCCCGCCACTGTCTCTCCTGTGGCGTTGCGTATATAAGTACCAATACAGTACATACCCTCGCGCAGCTGCCCATCGTCCAGTGATAGCCGCGTAGCACGCACGCGCTCCAGCTCGCTAACTAATTTATCATAGTTATCAACGCCATACTGGGTTAAAGGCACTGGCAACCCTGCTGGATACATGGACTTTATTTTATCCAAGCTTACCGTAGAAAGCATGGCTTTGCCTGTGGCAGAAAAAGTGGCAGGCACCCGCACGCCTGCCCGAAACGTAAAACCCAATGGCGAAGGCGAATCATGACATGCCAAAAAAACCACCTCACCTTTGTCCCAATCAATCGTAGACAACGTAATCGTTTGGCTCAGTAGCGGCGCATGCTCATGAATCAACTCTTGAAACAAACGGATCACATCTTGCTGATGCTCAAACTTACCCGCCCAATATAACAAATAAGCACCCAAATAAAACCGATGATCGGCATCTCTATAAACCACCCCTTTTTGTAACAGGCTTTGCAAAATATTATGAGTCGTACTACGTGCAATACCCAAACTCTTTGCAATATCAGCAGCGGTTAACGGTAAAGTGCTTGCAGTAATACAGTCTAAAATTTGAAATGCTTTATCCAAAGCAGGTACAGGGCTAGCTGATGGTATGGTCATGAACACTCGCATAAATAATTTAAAAAAATGACTTGCTATTTTATAGGTAGTATAACTATAATCAAACTGTTCTGTATAGAGAATTAATGTTCATTATGCTGAACAAAATACAGAGATCATTGCCAAAACTGCCGCAAACCTCTGTCACCCACGTCACAAGTACATGCCTTACATCATGTCATGAGCGTGGCTCTCTATACCATTGTCTAGATCAAAAGTCCAAAGGAAACGTAGTATTATCACGGAGGGTAACCAGTGTCAATAGTTTCAGATTCAGCCTTAATCAAAGATAAAGCGCTCATTAATAACCAATGGGTAAATGCCGATGACAACACGCAGATTGATGTCACCAACCCATTTGATAATCGCGTTATCTCAACCATCCCAAACCTTAGCCACGCGCAAGTAGTGCAGGCGGTAGACTACGCCACTAGCGCGCAGGTAAGCTGGGCAAAAATGACTGCCAAACAACGCGGCGATTTGCTCAATCAATGGGCAGATTTAATTGATGAGCACAAAGAAGACCTTGCGCGCATCATGACCAGCGAGCAAGGAAAACCCGTCAATGAAGCGCGTGGCGAAATTACCTACGCCAACAGTTTTATTCGCTGGTTTGCAGAAGAAGGCAAACGCATCTATGGTGACGTCATTCCTGCCACCAACAAAGACCTCCGCTATGTTATCTTAAAACAACCTATTGGGGTTTGTGCTGCCATCACACCTTGGAATTTTCCTGCTGCCATGATTACGCGCAAAGTAGCGCCCGCGTTGGCAGCTGGCTGCACCATGATTGTAAAACCCGCCACCGAAACCCCTTTGACAGCATTAGCGCTTGGCGAACTTGCTGTACGTGCTGGCATACCTGCAGGCGTACTTCAAATTGTCACAGGCAAATCCTCCACGATTGGTCAAGTGCTAACCAGCGATGAACGCATTCACAAGCTATCATTTACAGGTTCCACCGAAGTTGGTCGTGACCTTATGGCACAATGCGCATCAACAGTCAAAAAATTATCTTTAGAGCTTGGCGGCAATGCGCCCTTCATCGTCTTTGAAGATGCTGACCTAGAAAAAGCGGCGGCAGGCTTAATTGTGTCAAAGTACCGCAATGCGGGGCAAACCTGTGTATGTGCCAACCGTGTTTATGTGCAAGCCAGTATTAAAGAGCAGTTTTTAACGATCTTCAAACAAAAAGTTGCTGCCCTAAAAATTGGTGACGGCTTGGTGGCAGATACCGATATTGGACCGATGATTAACCAAAAAGCCATCGAAAAAGTTGAAGCATTGCTAAGCGACGCCCTTGAAAAGGGTGCCACATTGGTAGCGGGCGGTCAACGTCATGACGCCTCGGCACTCAGCTATGCGCCGACAATCTTAACCGACATCAAAGATCATATGGATATCGCCCAACAAGAAATTTTTGGACCCATTGCCCCTGTATTTACCTTTGACACCGAAGAAGAAGTCATCGCGCATGCCAACAACACGATTTATGGATTAGCAGCCTACTTTTACACCAAAGACATGGCACGCTCTTGGCGAGTATCTGAAGCGCTAGAATATGGCATGGTCGCCCAAAATACAGGACTACTCTCCACTGAGGTTGCACCTTTTGGCGGCATAAAACAATCAGGATTTGGGCGTGAAGGCTCTAAATACGGAATTGAAGAATACGTAACCACCAAATATTGGTGTGCAGACGTAACCTAAATACTGGCTCATTAGCCTTGAATAAACGGGTTCAATGCTGTAGAACCCATTATTAAGGGCGCGTCACAAGCGCCCAACCACTTAACAGCCTACTGTTAAGCTAATTACCTCTACCCGTCACTGAGATTTGACTAATTAAAAGGAGTTTATGATGAGTCAAGTAACCAATGAAACCCTACTTGCACGTCGCAAAAAAGTCCTACCAACAGGACTAGGCATTGCCTTTCCCGTTTTTGCAGATACTGCCAAAAACAGTGAAATTTGGGACGTCGATGGCAATCGCTATATTGACTTTATTGGTGGTATTTCAGTCCTGAATACAGGACATAGTCACCCCAAAATTGTAGAAGCTGTTAGCGCCCAACTACAACGCTTTTCTCACACCTCGGCACAAATTGTTAATTATGAGAGCTACGTTGAACTGTGTGAGAAACTATGTGACAAAGCTCCTATTAGCGGTGACAAAAAAGCATTTTTGTTAACCACAGGGGCGGAAGCCGTCGAAAACGCGATCAAAGTAGCACGCGCCAAAACAGGTCGCCCAGGTGTGATTGCCTTTGTTGGTGGTTGGCACGGTCGCACGTTGCTCGCTATGGGCCTAACAGGCAAGGTCATTCCTTACAAAAAAATGTTTGGACCCATGCCTGCTTCAATTTTTCATGCGCCCTTTCCTGCCCCTGAAAATAACATCACAGAAGAAGACGCCCTGCGCGGTCTTGAGATGATTTTTAAGGCAGACATTGATCCATCAGAAGTGGCTGCCATGATTATCGAGCCTATTCAAGGTGAAGGTGGCTTTCACCAGTTAACGCCCACTTTTGCCAAAAAACTGCGTGAAATCTGTGACCAACACGGTATTGTACTAATTTTTGATGAAGTGCAATGCGGTTTTGGACGTACAGGCACTTTATTTGCGACCGAGCAATTAGGCGTAGAACCTGACCTTATTACCAGCGCCAAAAGTTTAGCAGGCGGTTTTCCTATTTCTGCGCTGATGGGACGCGCTGAAGTCATGGACGCCCCATTACCTGGCGGTTTGGGCGGCACGTATGCAGGTAGCCCGCTTGGTACCACGGCAGCACTCAAAGTTTTAGAAATTATCGAAGAAGAAAATCTACTGGCACGTAGTCAAGAACTGGGCACCAAAATTGCTGGTTTTTTAAGTGGATTGAACAATTCAAAAATTGCTCACATACGCCACAAAGGCGCGATGCTCGCATTTGATTTGGTGGATAGTAATGGTAAACCTGACATGGAAGCCACTAATGCCCTAAAAGCTAAGGCATTTGAAAAAGGTTTATTATTAGCATCTTGCGGCATGTATTTTAATACCATTCGTGTCATGGTACCACTTACCATTCAAGATGAGGTGTTAGAGGAAGGATTACATATTATCCAGCAAGCCTTGGCATAATCAACATTTAGTAAGTTTACGCTAACAGCCCTGCACGCTAGGGCACGCAATAGAACCATGGCGCAACGCATCTACGTGTCATGGTTCTGTGCGCCTCAAAAAAGCATGATAGTGGCTAACTTAGTTAAAATGGGCTTATAGACTATAGGGAGATAGTCATGGAAAGCACAGTTTTAGAAAAAGCAATTGTTTCTGCCGAACCCACCAAATTAAAAGGCGGGTTAAAATCCAGACACTTAAGTATGATCTCAATTGCAGGGGTTATTGGTGGGGCATTGTTTATTGGTTCTGGCAAAGTCATTGCCAGCGCAGGGCCAGCCGCTATTTTAGCCTATTTAGCAGGTGGGCTACTGGTTGTTTTAGTCATGCGTATGCTCGGTGAGATGGCAGTCGCCCATCCCGATACGGGCTCCTTTTCGACTTACGCTGATCGCGCGATTGGGCGTTGGGCAGGTTTTACCATTGGCTGGTTATATTGGTATTTTTGGGCGTTATTGATGGGTTGGGAAGCCTATGTTGCAGGTAAAATTTTAAGCCTGTGGTTTCCTATGATTCCCATTTGGGGCTACATGCTACTGGTGACTTGCTCTCTTATTTTTGTCAATATGCTCAACGTCAAGAATTATGGGGAGTTTGAGTTTTGGTTTGCCCTTATTAAAGTAATTGCAATTGTGGTATTTTTGATTGTTGGTAGCCTTGCGGTGCTACATTTGTGGCCCTGGGGTGCAGCGGGTGCGGTAGGATTTACCCATTTGACTGACCAAGGGTTTATGCCCAATGGGTTTGGTGCGGTGGTCACAGCTTTATTAGGTGCCATGTTTGCCTTCATCGGGGCAGAGATTGTGACGGTAGCGGCTTCTGAGTCTGAAAACCCTAGCCGCGAGATTGTCAAAACTACCAAGTCGGTTGTTTGGCGCATTACCTTGTTTTATGTGGGTTCTATTTTTATTGCCGTCTGTTTGATTCCTTATAATGATCCTTTGTTAAAAGACCCCACCTATGGTACTTATAGTGTGACGCTTACCGCGCTTGGCATTCCTTATGCTCGCACAATTGTGAACTTTGTGGTGCTTACTTCGGTTTGTAGTTGTTTTAACTCTGCATTATATACCTGTTCACGCATGTTATACTCTTTGTCCAAACGTGGCGATGCACCGCGTATTTTCCAAGTGACGGGCAAAAAAACAGGCACGCCTTGGGTGAGCGTCATTATTTCAAGTTTCTTTGGGTTTGTTGCTATATTTTTAACAGCAACCGAAAAAATGGATATTTATGATGTACTGATGTCTGCTACAGGCACCGTGGCTTTGTATGTGTATCTTGCGATTGCGTTTTCACAGTTATACATGCGCCGCAAACTAGAGGCAACAAATACGCCGATTGGCTTTAAAATGTGGCTTTTCCCTTGGTTAACCTACTTAGTGATCTTTATTATCGTCGGTGCAATTATTGTGATGATATTTGAAGGCACTTACCGAAACGAGGTGCTTTACACGTCTATTTTGGCTGCGGTGATTGTTACGATGGGTATTGTGGCACAAAAATTTGGCATTGGAACCTCTGCCAAAGCAGTAGAGACTCAAACCCATTAAGCTTGTAGGCTAGTTGGTATATCCCAAATCTACAATAAACCAATGAAAAAACCAACCGTATCTTGCATACGGTTGGTTTTTTTGCGCTTAAATGATTTTTGATACCAAACGGTAAGGGAATTTACACAGTCCCGTGTTTATGCTTCATTGTCTGATGGTTGCCCTGTTTGGTGGATATCTTTGGTAGGGTTACCTTGGGTCACCGTACCATCATTTGAGGGCTTGCTATTTTTTGAGTTAAAGGCTTGATCACGGGCATCCGCATTTTCTAGCCACAAAGCATTTAAAATTGCCAATAATACTGCAAATCCCAATCCTAATACCCATGCAAAATACCACATAGTACGCTCCTTTTTTTAGTAGACCGTGTGGTCTTGTTCACGAATGTAAGCCTTGGTGACTTTGCCGCGCATCACGCGATATGCCCAACTGGTATACGCTACCACCAATGGTAGCAACAACACCACCGCATATAACATCACCATCAGCGTTAGATGACTAGACACACTATCCCACACTGTCAGACTAGAACGGGGATCAGTAGATGATGGCATAACAAATGGGAACAAAGAGACCCCCGCCGTCATAATCACCCCTGTGACTGCAAAACTTGAAGTCACAAAGGCAGTCAAAGTCTTATCTGCTTTTAGCAATAAGGCGGTAATGATGGGCATTACCACACCCAATGCTGGAAATGCCCATGCAGCGGGATATTTGCTAAAGTTTGCTAACCATGCACCTGATTGGCGTACCACGTCTTTTGCCATAGGATCGGGTAACGCTTGGGTATTGACCACCGAGGTGATGGCGTAGCCCTGAATAGACGTAACCCAAATACCTGCTACGATAAACAATATCACCATGGTGACGGCTGACATTGTGGTGTATTTGATGGTGCGCGCTTGGATATCACCCTCAGTACGATGAGCCAAATAGGCGCCGCCTTGGGTAACCAACATGGTTACACTGACCAGCCCACACAACAGTGCAAATGGGTTTAACAAAGCCCAAAATGAGCCTGTATAGGTTGATACCAAATTATTGTTAAAACTAAAAGGCACGCCTAAAAATAAATTACCAAACGCCACCCCAAAGACCAACGCAGGGATAAATGAGCCCGCAAATAACGCCCAATCCCAAGAATTGCGCCATTTTTTATCAGAAATCATACTACGGTATTTAAAACCCACGGGACGGAAAAACAACGCCCACAGTACCGCAAGTAACGCCCAATAAAACCCACTAAACGCCGTTGCATATACCAATGGCCACGCCGCAAAAATAGCACCGCCCGCGGTAATAAACCAGACTTGGTTGCCTTCCCAGTGCGGCCCAATGGTATTGACCACCACGCGGCGCTCATCATCATCTTTTCCTACAAAGGGCAGTAGGCTACACACGCCCATATCGTGACCATCCATAATGGCAAAGCCAATTAATAGCGCCCCAACCAATAGCCACCAAATAAGTTTTAAGGTTTCATAATCAAACAACATGGCTAACCTCCGCGGTTTGGGTAAGATGATGTTTCGTTTCGCCATCATAGCGACCTGTGCCTAAGCTTGCAGGCCCCAATCGGGCGTATTTGATCATCAAATACATTTCAATCACCAATAAGAAGGTATAAAAACCAACAAACCCTGCAAGTGATAGCCACACGTTAGTGACGCTGATATTAGAGACCGACAAATGCGTTGGTAGTACCCCATAAATTGTCCAAGGTTGGCGACCATATTCTGCCACAAACCAGCCTAACTCAACTGCAAGCCAAGGTGCAGGCAACATAAAAAATGCCCAGCGTAATAACCATGGTTTTTGCATAAAGTTGCCTTTTACCGTTGACCACAACGCCACGACATACAGTGCCAACATCAAAAATCCTAAACCCACCATGGTTCTAAATGACCAAAACATCGGAAAAATAGGAGGAATAGTATCGTCTGTAGCTTTTTTAATCATCTCAGGGGTAGCTTGGGTGACATCATTGGTATATTTTTTGAGTAATAAGCCAAAACCCAAATCTTTTTTTACTTTTTCAAACGCCGCCACCGTAGCGGCATCGTCCTTATTGGCACGCAGCTGTTCTAACAAGGTCACCGCTTGAATACCGTTGATGATACGCTTTTCGTTAAGGGCTTTGATATCATGAATACCAATAATTGGCGTGTCTAGTGAACGTGTCCCAATAACACCCATCGCGTACGGAATAGAAACTGCCCAGTCATTTTTTTGCTCGTGCTGATTGATGCCTGCAATCAAGTTAAAGTTGGCAGGGGCAGGTTCAGTTTCCCACATCGCTTCCATAGCGGCAAGCTTGGTTTGCTGGGCAAGCCCAACCGAATAACCCGACTCATCACCCAACACAATAGTGCTACAAATGGCCGCAAAACCAAAGGCGGCAGCCACTTGAAAGCTGCGTTTGGCAAATTCTATATCCCGTTTTTTGATTAGGTACCAAGAAGAAATTGCTAACACAAAAGTTGCTGCTGTGGTGTAGCCTGCCGATACGGTATGCACAAATTTATTTTGGGCATCATGGCTAAAAATAACTGCCCAAAAATCTACCATTTCCATTCGCATGGTTTGGTAGCTAAATTCTGCACCTACGGGGTTTTGCATCCACGCATTGGCAACCAAAATCCACAAGGCGGACAAGTTAGTACCCACTGCCATCAAAATCGTCACCAACAAATGCTGACCGCGTGACAGTCTGTCCCAACCAAAGAAAAACAGCCCAACCATAGTGGACTCTAAAAAGAACGCCATCAGCCCTTCAATCGCCAAGGGTGCGCCAAAAATATCGCCTACATAATGAGAATAGTAGGCCCAGTTGGTACCAAACTGAAATTCCATAGTGATACCTGTGGTCACACCGAGCGCAAAGTTGATACCAAACAACTTGCCCCAAAAGCGTGTCATGTCTTTCCACACAGTTTTGCCCGTCATCACGTACATGGATTCCATAATGACCAATAGCCATACCATGCCAAGCGTTAGGGGTACAAATAAAAAGTGGTAAAGCGCTGTCACGGCAAACTGTAGCCGCGAAATGTCTACCAAATGCTCTGTAATCATATTATCTCCTTGGTGGTTACACCAATTTGCATGATGGCGGATTAAAAAAGCGCATCGATGCGTCGCTACTTATTTGTATTTGGTTTGTAAACATTATATGCTTTGGCTAACTAATCGCCCTGCGACATATTGTCGCAGCCAAATATAGCAACCCTGCGTTAAAATGCCAATTATCCTTTATAAAAGCCATTTTCCTATGCCCAATCATCTCAAATTTGTGTCAAAAGTCCCGTGGATTACCCGTTATACCTGGATTGCCATTATGTTGCTGGCATCGATGTTTGCCTCTCAGTGGGGGGTGGCGAACGAACAGATCAAAATTTTACTGATGATTAATGGGGTGTATGTACTGGCAGTGGCTTTGCCCCACGCGTACTATCGGCGCATGACCGAAACTAAGCTATTTTTGGGGTTTTTATGCGACTTGGTTATTTGGTCTGCGTTTATTTATTATTCAGGCGGTGCAAGCAACCCCCTTATTACGTTATTTTTGACCATTGTGGCGGTAGCATCAATTGTATTAAATACTTATTATATCATTGGCTTATCTATTTTATCGGTTATCTCTTATTTTACCTTGTGGCATTTTTATGTGCCGTTAATGGTGCATCATAACCACCAAATTGCCGAAAAATTTCACTTACTTGGTATGTTTGGCGTGTTTGTTTTTTCCCTCATGATGTTAACAGCATTAACCGTGTATTTCAAATCTGCTATGAACCGTAGTTATCAAGCACTTGAACAAGCACAGCAAGCCATTCACCAACAGCGGTGGCTACTTGCGGTGAGCAGCTTTGCTGCCAATATTGCCCATGAAATGAGCACGCCCATCGCGTCTATGCAGCTGCTTACCGAAGACATGGCAGACCAGCTCGACGATGAAGATGAGTTATTAGAAGATATTCAGTTACTACAGTCGCAGATTTTGGTATGCCGTCAATCGCTTGACACCCTCAAAACCCATATTCAAATCAACGATGCCAAATACCAACAACAATTACCCAATAGTGTAAAGCACACCCGTCTTGAGCAATTTTTTCCCAAATTGATTGCTGAGTGGCGTTTTTTAAATCCTCATATCCACGTAGAAATGACAGCCATCACTGTACCAATCTGTGTTTACATTAACGCCGAACAGCTTTATTCAATTATGGTGAATATTTTTAATAATGCCGTGCAAGCGGGCGCTACCCAGCTCCTCATACAGCTGCAAACAGCCGAACAAACTACCATCAAAATCATTGATAATGGTCGCGGTATTGACCCAGAAAAACTGGCAAAAATCAACCAGCAGCAGCCTATCATCTCTGGCACTGGCTGGGGCGTGGGGATTATGTTAGCAAAAACAGTATTAGATTATGTGGGCGGAGAACTGACGATTGACCCTAACTACCACGACCAGCAAATAGCGGGTACGCAAGTTGCGATACAGCTAAACCCCTGTTATCATGAACCGCAACAAGAAAGCGAGTAATTTTTTATGGCATTGAACCCCACCCCATCGCTTGATCGCTGGCTAATTATTGATGATGACGTGGTGTTTTGCCGCATTTTAAAAAAGTCATTGGACAAATTAGCCTATGAGGTGACGACCGCGCAAGATACCACAGCTGCCCTTGACGCCGCACAGCGCCTAATGCCGCACTATATTATTCTAGATCTCAACATAGGGCAAGAAAACGGCATAGACCTAATTGAGCCCCTGCTTGCCATTACCCCCACCGCAAAAATACTAATGCTAACAGGCTATGCCAGTATTGCCACTGCTGTCACTGCCGTAAAATTGGGTGCCTACCATTACTTGCCAAAACCTTGTGGTATTGATGAAGTCATGAAAGCGCTCAATATTGACCCTCTTCGCTACACTCACCAAGCCACCACACCCATTGATGAACGCCTATCGCTTGAACACCACGAATGGGAATATATTCACCAAGTATTAGAAGAGTGCCAAGGCAATATCAGCGAAGCGGCACGCGTACTCAAAATGCACCGCCGTACGTTACAGCGAAAGCTCCAAAAAAAACGTAAAGTAGATATCGATGGGGATGTCTAAAACCCCGCCATCGCGCCTCATTTCTGCTTGACCTACAATACAACATCGATTTTTTTATTTTTACATAAAAACAACCACTTATTAACATTTTGGCTGATTCTTACAGTTAGTATATGTTTAGAAAAAAGCAGGCGTTATTAAAGATAATCTTTACATTTTTATATTTGCATTCACATAATCATATATTTAAAATACACCGCTCTAAAGTAATATTAAACAATATTGCTTTGTAATTGATGAGTAAGTCATGGGAAATCCCCCTTGATACCTTTAAGATAATTTAATTTTTAGTTTATTTTAATTAATTTATCTTTAATCGATAAAAGGAAAATCCGATGAGATATTTTTTAACTGGTTTATTAATTGTGAGTGTAACAGTTGAGCAAGCCAGTGCTGCGGTCGTATCTTGGTATGGTGGCAAGCACCATGGTCGTAAAACAGCATCAGGTGAAAAGTTTAATCAACATGCCCTCACTGCTGCTAGCAACACCCATAAATTAGGGAGCAAACTTAAAGTAACCAACAAAGCCAATGGCAAAAGTGTTGTTGTCCGCGTGACAGACACGGGTGGATTTGGCAAATATGGGCGAACCCTTGATTTATCTAAGGGTGCATTTAGTAAAATCGCCAATTTATCCAGTGGCATTGCACAAGTAGAAGTGGTGAGATTATAACCTTGCCTATTTTTCCCACGTTTTCTTTTTCTTTTCTACAAAAAAAGGTGCCTTTGTCGGCACCTTTCTTGTTATTGAGCGCTTGTTTTCACGCCTTAGACGGCATCGTCCGACCACTGCTGCATTTTTATGGTGGTATCTAGATAGCGTTCGATGGCAGGCAAGTTAAACCCGTCATTTTCACTGATGAAACTAATGCTCATGCCTTGATTACCTGCGCGCCCTGTACGCCCAATGCGGTGGACATAATCGTCTGGACTGTCAGGTAAGGTATAATTTACCACGCACGCCACATCATCCACATGGATACCGCGCCCAGCAACATCGGTTGCCACCAAAATATTGGCATCACCTGCCCGAAACTGTGCCAGATATTTTTCACGCTTAGCTTGGATCACATCGCCTGAGAGGATCACAACTTGGTAAAGACGGTTTAACTTATCATATAGCCGCTTGACTTGGTCTTTACGATTGGCAAAAATAATGATTTTATTAGGGCTATGTTTTTGGATAATTTGCTGCAGAGCGCCAAACTTATCAGATTCCATCAGCGTAAAAAACAACTGCTTGATATTTTGACTGGTTTTTTGTTCTGGGGCAATTTCAACAAAGACAGGTTGGTGTAGCCAACGATATGCCAAGTTCATGACATCTTGGTTAAATGTCGCCGAAAATAACAACGTCTGCCGATGCGTATTAGCAGGCATCATACGCAATAGGCGTTTGATATCGGGAATAAACCCCATATCTAGCATTCTATCTGCTTCATCTAGCACCAGCACCTCAACCCGATCCAAAAATACATGATGCTGAAAACAAAAATCTATCAACCTACCAGGAGTCGCAATAATAATATCGACAAATTTTTTATTAAGCGACTTGATTTGCTGCTCATAGTCGGTGCCACCCAATAAACAGACAGTATGTAAATCAGTAAATTTGATCAAATCCAAACAATCTTTATAGATTTGCTGTGCCAGTTCACGGGTAGGCGCCAAAATAAGTGCGCGTGTTTCGCCAAGATAGCGTTCGCCATCTGTTTTTGGTTGCAATGGGTTATTTAGCAGCTCATTAATGATGGTTAGCAAAAATGTCGCGGTTTTTCCTGTACCTGTTTGGGCTTGTCCTATCGCATCTTGACCTGCCAGTGTATGCGGTAAAATTTGCGATTGTATAGGGGTAAGCGACTGATAGCCCAAGTGGTGAATAGCTTTTTGCAGTGAGATATGAATCGGTAATTGAGAAAATGTTTCGAACACAGAGATATAAACCTATTTGGATACCCAGCAATTTTAACATTACCTCGGGCAGATGGAAATGACAAAAACCAAGTTAAAGCATTTAACTTGGTTAAAAGCAGTCAAGCTGCACTATTTTGGCTTTGTAATCTGCCAATTTAGTCGACTTTGGTAACTTCTTCAGCTTGTAGACCTTTTTGACCTTCTACCACAGTGAACTCAACTTTTTGACCATCTTGTAGTGAGCGGTAGCCGTCACCTTGAATGGCGCGGAAATGAACAAAAATATCTTCACCACTGTTGCGCTGAATAAAACCAAAACCTTTTGAATCGTTAAACCATTTAACAATGCCTTGTTCACGAACTGACATAATATAATTTCCTTTGACACGACTGGGGTAGGTCTTGATGTATCATTCTAGCTATGTGCATTCAATACCTACGAACACTATTTACCACACCAATTTTACCAAAATGTAATGGCTTGTTAAAAGATTGCACAAAAATTACGCTTTGGCAGTAGATTGGTCTTACCGCAATCATAGCATGGGTTTTTTACAAAAAAAAGTAATTTTGTAAGAATTATTTAATTTTTTGAGACATTATTGGATGGTGCGATATCCACGATAAAGGCTGCACTAAAAGTCGGCAAATAACCGATGATGAGAGTGTCTATCAATAGTAGGTGATTTTGGGTATGGGCGGGCTGGGTTACTAGTTCAAGTAAGCGATTGGCGCCTATGTTACAAAGTAAGTTAGTTTTGAGCCCGCGGATAAGGTTACTGTGAGCGCTTTGCGGCAGTTTGATGTAGCACTCTTTGAGGCTCCACATTAAATTGCGTAGACGTGCGGTACATAGGTGGCTTGCCGTAAGGGTGGCAAGCCACTGGATTTCGGCAGGTTCAAAAAAACGCTGTGCCAGTTTTTCACTAATTTTTTTGTCTTCAATATCAATACCTAGACGGGCTGAACTAGACAACAATACGGCAACATGAACGCGACTGTGACTAAAACTGACAAAATAACGACGGTTTTGGTGGGTGATTACATAGGGCAAGGTATCCGCTTGTAAATCCCCTGTCAAGCCAAGCTGCTGCTGTAATTGGCGCAACAAGGCGCGGCAAGCGTATGAACCTGCTTTGGTGGCAGATAACTGTGCTGTTTTGGGATAGTTTTGCAAATAGTCAATTGCCACCCAGCTGTGTGCGGCGATTACTTCGTAGTACACCGCAGCGCGAGCCCCGCTTTTATGGTTAAAAAGTGTCATAGATTGACGTTGACTTTTAATTTTTTGTACCAAGGTAATTTGGCATATTCTTGCTGAGCGGCTTCAAATGCTTTGCGTTTTTGCTGAAAAATCAAATTATTGCTAATAACATATATAATTTTGGTGTCTGTGGCAATGGTTTCTCCTACCAGATTTTCTACTGACACGGTAAGTGTGTATTTTTTTGGGTCGAGTTTGTCGGTCGCAATGGTATAAGTGGTGTTTTTGGTGGTAGCTAGTGTTTTTTGGTCTAGCCGATACACCAATCTATCGGCGTTTTTGAGGGGATGATTGAGCGCCACCGTTACAGTGATATTTTGGGCAGCATGTCGGTAGGCCATTTCATTTTTTGGGGTTTGAATTTGTAAGGTATACGTGCCTTTTTGGGTAGGCTGTAAGCGCTGTGCTGTTAGGGTGTTAGCAGCTGCGGACGGCGTATCTGCTGATAGTGGCGCCACTTCTAACGTGGGTGCTGGGGCAAAAGATGGGGCGGCGCGCGCACCATCTAAAGTGGCAACTAATATGGGCTGAACAGGGAGTTGACGGCTTAACTTGTCCACAACGCTAATTTGCTGGCTGTCTTGGCTATAGTGATAAGCGGTATCGATGTTATCTGTATACACCACACCGCCCTCGGGTGCGGTAGTTTTGTAAACCGCCGCAATACTTGGTAATGAGTAACCTAGTAGGGCAGTTATTAGCAAAGTTTTTGGGTAAAAAAGCAAGTGATACCACGCAGTTGGCAGATAATTCATCATTAGTTTCCCCATTGTTTTGTTATATGGCTGGGTATTCTAACAGTGTTGCACTAACATCTGTAGTAGCATTTATGCCTACCCATACAAAAACCCAGTTTGTGGTAAAACTGGGTTTTTACAGTACGATGATACTCAGCGATTAACAACTGTAATACATGTCAAATTCAATTGGATGTACGCTGACGTTATAACGCTCTACTTCTTCAGTTTTGAGTGCAATATACGCTTCTAGCATGTCTTTGGTAAACACTCCACCGCGCGTCAAGAACTCGTGGTCGTCTTTTAGTGCTTGCAGTGCCACTTCAAGATTTTCCGCAACTGTTGGGATCAATGCTTCTTCTTCAGGTGGCAAGTCGTATAGGTTTTTGTCGGCTGCTTCCCCTGGGTGGATTTTGTTTTGAATACCATCAATACCTGCCATTAATAGCGCGGCAAAACATAGGTAAGGGTTGGTAGCTGGGTCTGGGAAACGTGCTTCAATACGTTTGCCTTTTGGGCTAGACACGTGCGGAATACGAATAGATGCCGAGCGGTTACAGGCTGAGTACGCAAGCTTAATCGGTGCTTCATAATGTGGCACCAAACGCTTGTAGCTGTTGGTTGAAGGGTTGGTGATGGCATTTAATGCGCGCGCATGCTTGATGATACCACCAATAAAGTAAAGCGCTGTTTCTGATAAACCTGCGTATTCGTCACCTGCAAAAGTATTTTTGCCATCTTTAGAGATAGACATATGAACGTGCATACCCGAACCGTTGTCACCAACCATCGGTTTTGGCATAAAGGTGGCGGTTTTGCCATATTCGTGTGCCACATTATGCACGGCATATTTAAATTGTTGAACTTCGTCTGCTTTACGCACCAAGGTGTTAAAAGATACACCGATTTCTAGCTGACATGAAGCAACTTCGTGATGATGCACTTCAACACGCCCCTCGCCCATAATGGCTTCAACAGCAGCACACATATCAGCGCGCATATCTTGTGAGCTATCTACGGGGGGTACAGGGAAATAACCGCCTTTAACACGCGGGCGGTGGGCATAGTTGCCACCTTCCATTTCTTTATCAGTTGACCAAGCGGCTTCATCTGCTGTGATGGTGTGGCGTGCGCCCGACATGTCAATTGACCATTTAACATCGTCAAATACAAAAAACTCAGGCTCAGGTCCAAAGAATGCGGTATCACCGATACCTGTAGATTTTAGGTATTCTTCGGCACGGCGCGCGATTGAACGTGGATCGCGGTCATAGCCTTGCATGGTGGCAGGCTCAATCACATCACAGGTCACAACCACAGTGGTTTCGCGGAAAAACGGATCAATAAATGCGGTTTCTGCGTCTGGTTTTAAGATCATGTCAGAGGCTTCAATGCCTTTCCAGCCAGCAATTGATGAACCATCAAACATTTTGCCTTCTTCAAAAATATCTTCATCAATGCTAGCGGCAGGGTAACTGACGTGTTGCTCTTTACCTTTTGTATCGGTAAAACGAAAATCTACCCATTTTGCTTCGCTTGATTTGATTAAATCTAAAAATTTATTTGACATGTTTCGCTTCCTTTAGTCACGCAAAAAATGTTGAAAGAACGTGATGCCACTTTATACCCTTTTGATGGTGCTGACAAGGGTCAAACCATCGCGTTCTGCCTTGGTATGTGTATCTAACTATCTGAGTATTTAAGTTTCAATTTGCATGCCAACATACTAGATTTTATCAAAGAATTTTTTATTCTATAGATAAATCATGAGGTTATAGATAAAAAAAATTTATTAAACGGTTATTTGTTGTTATTTGCACTGTATAAAAAGCCAGACTTGATAAAATTTTTTCAAATTCGCCCTATTTTGGTTATTTATTGATGAATTTGCACTTTTTTAGTGATTTTTTTGCACTAAATCCCTGTTTTGGTGGGTTTTTAGCCATAAAGCTGACGATCATCAGTTAATCTTTTAACGCAACTCATGAGATAATATGCCATGGCGAGCGCCATCTAGTCCGAAGAGGGTTGCCAATCGCTGTGGGCAAAAATTATGCTACACTGTGCCAAAAAAATTCGCGTCATTTTTGTCACCTTTTTAAAGCGGAGTGTTTCGTTGCTGTTATTTATCGATAATTACGACAGTTTTACCTATAATCTTGTACAGTATTTTGAACAGTTGGGGCAAACTGTGGTGGTCTGGCAAAATGACTCTCATAGCCCTGCCGATGTTTTAGCGTTAGGTCCGCAATATTTAGTAATCGGCCCTGGGCCTTGTACGCCTTCTGATGCGGGCAATTCATTGGCTTTGATCAGGGATTGTGCAGGCAACATTCCTATACTTGGGGTATGCTTGGGGCACCAAGCCATTGGGCAAGTATTTGGGGCAAAGGTCGTTACCCATCACACAGTGATGCATGGGCGAGTATCTGCGGTGATGCATAATCATCAAGGGATTTTTGCAGGTTTGCCCTCCCCTTTTGCGGCAACGCGTTATCACTCACTGGTGATAGACCCCCATACCTTGCCAGATTGCCTTACGGTTACCGCGTGGACCGATGACGCGCGTGACCATGGTTCACCTGCCACCCTTCCACCTACAATTATGGGCATTAAACACCGTTATCTGCCCATTGAAGGGGTGCAGTTCCATCCAGAATCTATATTGAGTGAACATGGGCATTGGCTCTTAAAAAATTTTTTGCAAAAGTATGCCAATGCTGCTTTTTAATCCAAAGTGCTGCAAATTTGTCGCTTTTATTTGTTGCGTTGTTATCATATACTAGTACAATGATATTTTAAGCATAACCGATAAAGATTTTTATGAGATTGATATGACCAATACCAGCACGCCCTATTTAGGTGATATTATCACCGCCATCGAAAACGAGCAGCCACTTGACGAAACCCAAACCCAAATGCTACTTACCACAGCATTAGACAGAGCCATCAATACCATTGATTTATCCTATCTTGAAATGCGCGGGGTAATGCTATCGATTATGCAAGGCAAATGCTCGGATGCTATGATGGGGGCGCTACTGACGGCGCTACGGATGAAAGGTGAAAGTATTGAAGAAATCACTGCGGCAGCCCAAGTCATGCGCGAGCTTGCTATTAATGTAGATTTATCGGGCATGCCGCATTTGGTGGATATTGTGGGTACAGGCGGTGATGGGGCAAATTTGTTTAATGTGTCAACCGCTGCTAGCATGGTGGCGGCGGTAGCAGGCTGTCATGTTGCAAAACATGGTAATGGTGGCGTGTCTGGCAAGTCTGGTAGCTCAGATTTGTTGCAAGCGGCGGGGATTAATTTGAATTTAACCAATGACCAACTCGCCCAAGTCATTCATCATCATGGCGTGGGTTTTTTATTTGCGCCCAATCATCACATTGCGATGAAATACGCCATGCCCATTCGCCGCGCCCTTAAGACGCGCACCGTGTTTAATATTTTGGGTCCTTTAACCAATCCTGCGGGCGTCAAAAATGCCATGATTGGTGTGTTTACCCCTGCACTGTGTGAGCCTTTGGCACATGTGCTCAAAAATCTAGGGGCATCCCATGTGATGGTGGTGGGCTCTATTGATAACTTAGATGAAATCTCTTTGGCATCCACCACCCATGTGGCAGAGCTTAAAGACGGTAAAATTAGCGTGTATGACATTGAGCCTGAAGACGTTGGGATTGCATCACAAACATTAAAAGGGTTAATTATCGACACGCCAACCCAAAGCTTGGCGCTTATACAGGCGGCGCTGGCAAACGACCCACACAAATCTATGACCGCCAAAAAAGCAGCGGATATGATTGCACTCAATGCAGGTGCTACTATTTATGTGTCGGGGGTGGCAGCCAGTTTCAAAGACGGTGTTGCGCTAGCTAAAACCATCATTGACAGCGGTCAAGCACTCAAAAAAATGCAAGCCTTGGCAGCGTTTACCCAGCAATTTGCAACCACCTAACCCCAAATAGAGACAACCATGAATAACACGCCCTCGGTACTACAAAAAATTATTGCTACCAAACACCAAGAAATCAGCGTTGCAAAACAGCGCTACAGTTACAATGACTTGGCACAATTAGCCAAGCAGCAAGACCCCGTTCGCGACTTTGCCGCAAGCCTACGCGAGGCAGGCATTCGCATCATTGCCGAGGTCAAAAAAGCCTCACCATCAAAGGGTATTATTGCACCCAATTTTGATGCCGTTGCCACCGCGATGGGCTACCAAAAAGCGGGGGCTGCCTGCTTATCTGTCTTAACTGACCGCGATTATTTTCAAGGCAGCGATGACTATTTACGGCAAGTACGTAGCGCGGTCACCTTGCCCGTACTGCGTAAAGACTTCATGGTTGATGACTACCAAATTATGCAATCACGCGCGCTTGGCGCCGATTGTATTTTACTAATCATGGCATGTTTAGCAGATAGCCAAGCGGCAGAACTACATGAACTTGCCACCCACCTTGGCATGAGCGTGTTGATTGAATGCCATGATGAGTCAGAAGTTGAACGCGCGTTAACGCTACCGCAGCACCACCAAAATGTGTATGGCATCAATAACCGCAACCTTCACACCTTTGAGGTAAGTTTACAAAATACATTACGTTTAAAAAAACTATTTATGCAAGATCACTTACTAGTCACTGAAAGCGGTATTCACTCGGCAGATGATGTCAAATTGATGCTAGCGCATGACATCAACGTATTTTTAATTGGTGAGCAGTTTATGAAAACAGGCAATGCAGGGCAAGCACTATCTGAGCTATTGGCAGCCAGCGCCTAATTATAATTAATAACCAAGATGCACAAAAATACTAGTGAGCGCCGCGCAAACGCGTTATCATGACGCGTTTATTTCCTTTTACTTTTTTACTGGTATGAGTAACCCATGGCAAATTTATTTTCTAAAGACATGCAAGATCAGCTAAAGCAACTAAAAACCGAACTTAGCAAAGGTCGCAGCCAAACCAAAGAAGCCGATGAAAACGGCAAACCCATTGATAACGTGGTACTGCCAAGCAAACAGCAAGTGGCAAAACAAGTCAAAAAATATGGCAGTGAACATTTAGACGATGACAAAATGCTATTTATGCAGGCAATGGCAGGCGTCAAACCCATTGAAGATAAAAACCTTGCCGACAAGCCCAAAACCGTGGCAAAGCCAGATGCTGCCACCCTCGCCAAACGCGCCGCTGCCATGGGCGGTGAAGAAGACGCCGCCCATCCACTGTCAGACATGCAGGCACTCCTAAATCCTGTCTCTGGTGACGCCTATTTGAGCTATAAAACCGCGACGTTGCAAAACAAAGTATTTAACGAATTAAAACAAGGTAAAATTCGTTGGTATGATGCGGTAGACTTACACGGCGCCACTATTGAAGAGGCGCGCGAGGCGGTGAGTCAACTCATCAGCCACGCCCAAAAAAACCAAGAAGCGTGCATCAAAATTGTGCATGGCAAAGGCGTCGATAGCATCCTAAAAACCTGCGTCAATGGCTGGCTGCGCCAAATTCCTGCCGTCTTGGCGTTTTGCTCTGCACCTGCCGCGCAAGGTGGCAACGGCGCGGTGCTAGTACTGCTCAAAAAACGCGAAAAATTGGCAGATAGCTAAAGCAAATAGCTGCAGCGTAATACCCCAACACCTTGATAGATTGGGATGACCATAAAACACTGCGCTCGTTTTACCAATCGCAAAACGGGCGCTGTCTGTGCTTGCTACAAAAAAAACTGATCAGACTGCAATTATTCATCGTTTCTTTGTCATTTTTGTTTATAATAAGCCCTTTTTTCACTTGGATTTAACATTTATTGGTTAAATCTTATCTCAACGGTTAAAAGTAGCGCGTCATCAGCCATTGTAGGCAAAGAGGCGCTATTGTTTGGCACTACTGGGTATAGGAGAAAGGTAACTTTGAACAACACCACCCCGACAACACCTTCGCCAGCCAAGCTGCAGCGGCATTTGGCGCTTTGGCATATCATCATTATTGGTTTGGCTTATATTCAGCCAATGACAGTATTTGACACCTTTGGCTTGGTTTCTGAAGCAAGTAACCAACATGTTCCCACTTCATATATTATTGCTTTGATTGCTATTTTGCTCACCTCGCTAAGCTATGGCAGTATGATTCGCCGTTATCCTTCGGCAGGCTCGGCTTATACGTATGCCCAAAAATCCATTCATCCCAATGTGGGTTTTATGGTGGGTTGGTCATCGTGGCTGGATTATTTGTTATCGCCACTTGTCAATATTATTCTTGCCGTGATTTATCTTGAGGCGTTGTTCCCTGAGGTAAATAAATGGATTTGGGTGGTCATTTTGACAGGTTTTATGACTTGGATTAATGTGCATGGATCCAAAGTTGTGGCGTATTTTAATAGTTGGATTGTGTTTGTTCAGTTGTTGATTATTGGGGTGTTTACTTGGCTTGTGTACACCAAGTTGTCAACGGGTCTTAATGCTGATGGTTCAATTAACCCAGCTGCCTACCAATTGTGGAGTTTGCAGCCGTTCTGGAATGACATCGCCAATATGACTGCTTTGATTAGCGGGGCGACCATTTTGTGTTTTTCGTTTACGGGGTTTGATTCGTTAAGCTCGTTGGCAGAAGAAACCAAAGATGTGCAAAAAACGCTGCCAAAAGCGATTTTTTTGACGGCACTCATTGCTGGGGTGGTCTTTATCATTAGTACTTATTTTATGCAGATTTATTTTCCGCATACCCCTGATAAGTATTTTTCTGATGTGGCAGCCACTCAGCCTGATATCTTGATGTTGGTGGGTGGTTCGGCGTTCCAAGCGGCGGTGCTGGGTTTTGCTATTATTACAGTGATGGCATCGGGTATTTCTGCGCATGCGGGTGTGTCGCGTTTGATGTATGTGATGGGACGTGACGGGGTGATTAATAAGCGTATCTTTGGTCATATTCACCCAAAATATCTCACACCAACTTACAATATTTATATTGCAGGGGTGATTGCGCTGACGGCAGGTTTTATTAACTTTGACGTGATTGCGCATTTGATTAGTTTTGGGGCCTTGACAGCGTTTAGTTTTGTTAATTTGTCGGTAATTGCTACTTATATTGTGCGTGAAAAACGCTACCACACTGCCAAAGACGTATTTTTATATTTGATTGTGCCGTTGCTCGGCTTTATCAGCGTGGCACTCATGTGGAAAGAAAGTGAGCCAATCGCCATCAAAATGGGCTTGGGTTGGGCTGCGCTTGGGCTGGTGTATTTGGCATTTAAAACTGGCGGCTTTAAACGCCACCCACCGATGCACAACGAACACGAATAATCTTTAAAAATTAAGTGTAAGGTGATAAAACACGCTGGCAGATACCTATCGCTTAGCGTGTTTTTTTATGGGGTCATATAGTCACTGAGCCGATTGCCCACAAAGGCAAATGCCGCACCAATGCCTGCGCCTACCATGACATCACTGGGATAATGCAGCCCCAATACCAACCGCGACAACGCCACCAATAATGTAAAAGGCAACAGTAACCACAATAGCACAGGCGCTTGGTAGCCAAGCATGACTGTCCATAATACTGCTTGTAAGGTATGACCTGACGGAAAACTAAATACATCGAGTGGGCGCTCGCCCAGTGTGATGGCTTGGTGTACTTGATAAGGACGCGGACGCACGGTATGGATTTTTAACAGCTTATACAAGCCATAGCCACAACTACTGGTAAATACTACGGCTACCACCTTAATCATAATAAGGTGGGGTGCCTGTGCCTGCCACACCCATTCTACAGTCACTATAACAAGTGCCAACAACCAAAACCAGCCATCACCTAACCGACTAATACCCTTAAAAAATTGCGCAACCCACTTTTGATGCGATAATAGATTGACTTGTAAACATAGCCGCGTGTCCCAGTGTAATAATTTTTTTTGCCAATAATGAAGGCGCGGTTTACCTGCCAAAAATTGGTAAAAATAACGCATCAAATTGGGCAAGGTGTCAAGCGATGGCTCTTTAACACTGCGGGGAGACAATGGCATGGTTGATTTTGGTAGACGCATATTTTACCCTATCTTCGCGAGTTATGGTGGCAGGCACCAACACTTGATAAAACATCTGAATCATGTCTTGCGCAGGCACTTGCCAAGACAAGTTGGCAACTTGCTGACGTGATTCTAGGCGCATTTGTTCAAGTTGCTGCTGTTTTGGTAGGTGGGCAACGCGGTCAATAAATGTTTGCTCATCGCCTAGCGCGACGGTACTGCCACAGCGCTCATTGACCAACAATGCGGCGGCGGCATCATGGTAGGCAAACACGGGTAGCCCAGACGCCATGGCTTCGGTCACCACATTGCCAAAAGTTTCAACTTGACTGGCAAAGACAAAGGCATCGGCACTGGCATAGTGGGTGGCTAGGGCTTCGCCTGTTTGAAACCCTGCAAAAATAATACTATCATCTTGTGAAAACTGTTTGACCAGCGCAGCTTTATAAGGACCATCCCCCACAACCACCAGTTTGACATGGCGGTGTAGCTGCTGAAGCTGTAACGCTTTAAAGCTTTTGATAACCGTATCGATGCCTTTTTCTGGGGAGACACGGCTCACGCACACCAAAACTGTGGTGCCTTCTCCCACACCCCAACTTTGGCGCAATGCTTGACTTCTTTTGGTTGGGCTAAAACGTACGGTGTCCACGCCACGCCCCACTTGGTGCAGTTTTTTAAAGCCTATTGCCTGAAGCTCACGCTGGGTGGTGGCGCTTGGCACACAGGTGGCATGACAGCGGTTGTGAAATGATTTGAGGTAGCCAAGCACGGGCAGTGATAATATTTTCCAACCAAAATAGCAGCTAAAGTCATGAAAGGCGGTGTGGTAGCCTGAAGAGACTTTAATATTTTGACGCTTGGCAGCCACTAATGCCGCCAAACCTAACGGGCCTTCGGTCACGATATGCACGATATCAGGGCGAAATTCGCGCAGCTTTTGACGCAAAAACCGATAGCAAGGTAAGCCCATTCGCAGGTGCGGGTAATGGGGAATTTTCATGCTTGGTACTTGTAAATCCGTGGTCACCACAGCAGCATTTGCGCCATTCGCCACCATCTGCTGTTCGGTGGTTTCGCTTTGTCTTGGGCGTACCAAGGTGATACGGTGCCCCATTTTTTTGAGCTCACGCATTAGCTGATAGATACTTGATGCCACGCCATTGATGTCGGGTAGCCATGTTTCAGTTACTAGCATAATATGCAGCAATGGCGGCGCCATGACGGTTGCAGGCAGCGGCATTTGGCGGCGATGAATAAGTGCAGGTGGTAACGTATGGCTTGAAGTAGGTAATTGTTTTATCATGGATTTTTACAACCAATTTTTTTATTTGTTATAGTAAAGTTGGGGTCTTGGGAACAAGCCCTCGTTATGTGTCAATGTGGTGAATGGCGTGTTTTAATAAAATTTAGCATACGTGGCGGCATTGACACTGTTATGTCAGTTTGATAACAGTTTGATGACAAATTTTGCCCATAGGGGTTGTGAGTTTGCTAAAATAGACGGTACCTTATTGAGGTGTTTATTTTATTTTTTGGCAAATTTTTTGATAAGCTAGGTTATGACTGATTTGACGCCCCCCACCGTATTACCGACCACGCTTTTGTTACTCACTCATGCGCCTAGCCATGCGTTGACAGCGCAGGCGTTTACCCTTGCCAAAACCTTATGCGAGGCAGACCCCACCACACCATTACAGGTATTTTTATATAGTGATGCGGTGATGTTGGCAAATCGACTAATTTGGCTGCCCGCAGATATGGATAATATGGCACACGAATGGCAGCGGTTGGCAGCCCAATTTGATTTGACGATTCAAGTGTGTGTCAGTGCTGCCTTGGCACGTGGCGTTACCGATGCCGACAATGCACAGCGTCATGGTCTACAGGGTGATAACATTGCTGAGGGGTTTGTGTTGGTAGGTTTGGGCGAGCTTGCGATGCATTTGCACCAAGCCCAACAGGTTTATCAGTTTTGAGCGCTTGTAACATTTGGCAAGTAAAGGGGTAAAAAAGCCATGAAAATTTTGATTCACCTTGATAGCGATACGCCGTTATTATGCCACGAGGCGTTATCATTGGCGTTTGCACTGGCGGCATTTGAGCATGAAATCGTGCTATATATTAGGCGCGCTATGTTTGAGCAGTTAATCCATGACCCACACGGCAAACTAGCCAACATGGTGGCAGCGTTTGAGCTTTATGATATCCCCAAAGCTTGGCTGAGTCCTATCGATTGGCAAGATTTTGAGATATGGCAGGCAAACAAGGCACCACTATCAGCGCTACCTAATTGGGTGAATCAGTTACGTCTTGCCCCAACCACACTGCCTATTTTTGATACCACTTTTTACCTATAGCCCTATTATGACAAACTTACCCACCCTTAACCTTGACGCAGATGGTCATCTAATCAATCATTTGGACTGGTCTACTGAGGTTGCTCAGCAGCTGGCAGATACCCTGCCCGTCACTTTAACGCCCATTCATTATCAAATTATTAATGCCGTACGCCGCTACTATACCCTGTACAGCCATGCGCCCACCACCCGTCCTTTAATCAAATTTTTGGGCAGCGAGTTGCCTGAACTTGCCATTGACAATGCCAAGTTACAGTCTTTGTTTCACACAGGCTTAGTGGCAAGGCATGTTAACCGCATTGCGGGCTTGCCAAAACCTGCCAATTGTCTATAGCGCTATAGAGCTATAAAAATTATTTGGGATCGTATGGCGTTAGGTTGTCATAACCAATACTCTGCCCGCTATCACCGACAAAGCCTTGTTGCCGCCATACCTCAAATAAGGTAATAGCCACACTATTAGAAAGATTCAAACTTCTTGAGGTGGGCAGCATCGGCAAGCGCAGCCAGTTGTCTTCCCCAATTGCCGAACGAATTTCTGATGAAAGCCCCGCTGTCTCTGAACCAAATACCAAGGCAATGTCTGAGGTTTGACTAAAATCCTGCTCATACAATGGTTGACTAAGTTTGGTGGTTAATGCCACGATTCTTTGTACCCCACTTGCCAATAAGGCGGTTTGGGCGGCCTGCCAGTCATCATGGATCTTGATATTTGCCCATTCATGATAATCAAGACCTGCACGGCGCAGCTTTTTATCTTCCAATTCAAACCCCAACGGCGCAACCAAATGTAAGCTTGCCCCCGTATTGGCACACAAACGGATAATGTTGCCGGTGTTACTTGGCATTTTTGGTGCCACCAGTACAATATGAATCATTTTTTATTACCTATACGAAAAAACAGGATAAAACAGACGATGGTCACCAAAAAGTGCCATTGACTCGTAACTACTTACAAAAAAGCTATTTTTATTGCATTTTATTAAGCTTTGTTTACAACATGTATTACTTTGTTACACTAACGCTATAGCAGCGCTTTGCTTACTTCACTTACTATTAACGCATTACCAAGATTTAAAGGTCTGCCACTAGTAGCAGCGCACGCGTAGCGATGTCTGCTGCCATTCAACAGCAAACTACAATGATAAACTTGGTAACTGGATTAATACGATCTCTTATTTATGGATTTGTTCCTGAGGAAATGACTATGAAAAAATTAATCGCTGCTTCACTTGCTGTTATGTTTGCGGTAACTGGCTGTAATACTATCAAAGGTTTTGGTAAAGATGTATCAAAAACTGGCGACGCTGTAACCAATACTGCTCAAAAAACCGAAAACAAATTGTAATCTTTTTTTTGCTATAAAAAAACCCATCAGCGTTGATGGGTTTTTTTGTGGGTGCCTAAAATCAGTGTACCCGTAGCTTTTAAACCATTTATTTACACATTTTTTGGCAAATTTTCTGGCAAGTAGCAGCGCAAGTAGGCGATTACCGCTGTGATTGCCTCTTGACGGTAGCTGTCAGTAATTTCTTGCTCAGAACGGTAAGCTAAGATAAATACCCCATTGATAATACCGTAAGCAACCAACAATTGCTGATAAATCGTATCTAAAGCAGGCATTTTATAGTGTTCTGCCAGTTTGTTATACACCATCTGGCTGATGCTTTTCTCAATTTCGCTACCAAAGGCGTTGCCTTCAAAGTCTGGGGTATTGGTTTCATAAATCAAACGTGCCACAGTTGGATCAGCTTGAATAACTTCCACACCTGTGTCTACCATGGCAGTGATATAAGCCTGCCAACGGCTAAATTGTTTGGCGTCCACCGTTTCTAGCTTTTTGAAAATTTCCATGGCATTTAAAAAACGAAGTGCCAAGAAAATTGCTTCCACATTTGGGAAAAAATGGTAAGCAGAGGCGCGCGGAATATCGGCTTTTTCACAAACATCGGCTAAGCTAATCTCGCTGATTGGGCGGGTCGCGCTCAATTCTTTGGCAGCGGCTAGCAATTTTTGACGGCGAAGGCGTCCTTGCTGGCTAGTAAATTTGAATTTATTGGGTACCAAGCGGCGCGCCAGCTCAGAATCCACCAATACATCTTCGATTTTTTCATCATAAGTACTTGACATAATTACATTACTCCAGATTAACTATTGATACAATTTAATTTGCGCCCGCACCAACCCGTGGTCTGTGGGACGTTGTTCAAACACAAATTTGAGGTGATCATTAAAATAATCTACCTGCAATATTTCACCAATATGAAATTTACTATTGGCTAAAAACTGTTCAGAAACCAAAATTTGGTCTAATACTTCTGGCATACCTTGGTGAATATGGGTATATGCCATATCCTTGAGCCACGGCATACGGGTCTGCACCGTAGAGGCATCATACAACACGATATCACGCATGGATTTGTCATAAAAAACCTCGCCCGATTCGCTTAATAATTGGCAAGTAACACTTTGCATCACGTCATTCATATCCCCCAATAACATCAGCGGATGTTGATTGTGAGAAAGGCGCTCAATTACCACTTGGCGGATACCAGCGGCTTCTGCCGCGCGCATGCATAGACTACGCAGCTTGGCGCGCACCCTTACCAAGGGGTCATTTTTATCCTCAAGCGGTTCACCTTGGGCATTTTCCCAAAACTGGGGGCGTTTGCTTTTGAGGTGCGCCACAATTACCGTCATTATCATGCCGTTTGGTAACCGCACTTCTGCTAGCAGCGGCGGGCGGTTAAACTGCTGATATACCCCCATATCGGGTATTTCAAGCAGGGCTTTGGGGGGTACTTGCGTTAGGAGCGTGGTACTAATAATCTCAAACCGTGAGATGAGCCCCACCGCTGGCGTGCCTGTTGCACCCTGCCCGTGCGTCAGTGGGCTATTTGCCTCATTACTTGCTAACGGGAAAGCTACATGATAATCCTGCATTTGTGCTGCTTGGCATAACGCCATCACCGCTTGTTCATCCCATACCTCTTGGCAGCCTACGATATCTGCTTTTAACTGCCGAAATAAAGGCGCTAGGGCATGGATTTTTTGCTGATACTGTCGGTCGCTATAGGGCTCGGTATTTTTATAAAACACTCGATTGGGCAAGGCAAAGTTTAACAAGTTTGCAGTAGCCACTATAAATTGATTATCCAATTTTTTATCCTCATTGTGTATAAAAACTTACCAATATTAGACACAGTGTCGAACAAGGGCGACATTATACATTTTTTAGGGAAAGAACGGCAATTACCTATGCTATTTTTTGTCAAAATATGGGTGTTTTTACTGAAAATACATTAACAATGTCGGATTCTTGATTATAAAACCCTACATTTTTTTATATTATTAATGAAATAAAATCGGTTGTCGAGTCTTTTGTATAAAAATTTTGTAAACTTATCAAAACTTTTTGTAATATATTGAAAGTCTGTATAACGGGCGTTGGTAATGGGGGCGGCTTTGTTGTTGTTTTGGTAGCTATGAGTTTGAGGATAGCTGGGTAATGGGGTGAGCAAGGTGTGCTGGCAAGTGTAAAACAAGTGTAAAAACGGTGGCGCATGACAGGGTAATGCGTCACCGTTGTGAGTTTGTGTCCATCCAAGCTGCTTGCTGACTAGCCGCCTAGTGACTAGCGCCTAGCATGATGAGGCACTGCTTGGTGGTTACATGGGTTCAAGGGCTTTTAGTTCTCCCACCAAAACGGATAACCAAGCAAAATTCATATCTGCTTCCACCCCTGTGGGCGGTGCTAGCTGTGCTAAAGTTGCCGCATGCAAGGTGGTAAAGGCTTCTATTGCCGTTAATGGGGCGTTTTGGGTCAAAAATTGACCTGCATAGCGGCGGAAAGTGAGCATAATGTCGTGACGAAGCGCTTGGATTGCTCGGCTTTCCCAATAGGTATCCTGCGGCAATTGCTGTGCTTGCGCCATTAGCCAGTCAATTTTTAGGGCTTCATAGGCTTTAAAATAGACCTTGGCAACCGCATCGGCTGGCTGGTTGTTTTGTTTGGCAAACCAGACGGCGTCCAAAATTTGCGGTGATACTGCCAGTACGGTGGGTAGCTGTTTTACGGTGTCACCCAATGCAAGTTGGCTGGTATACGCGATAAAACGGCTGGTTTTTGGGGTCTGCTGTGCAAGGTTTGCCGCTAGTAGGGCAACGCCTTGACCGAGTTGTTCGGTTAAGTCGGTCACGGTAAAATTTTCCCCAAACTGCTGAATAACCCAATACATACTTTGGATAATGTCTTCTCGCAGCCGCAATTCCATCTCTAGTTGTGTAGTTGCATCTATTTGATTGTCTAGGGTTTCTATAAGCTGCCAATGAGCACGAATGTTAAACACATCTCTTACCACACTATAGGCTTTGACCATGGTGGCAACCGACACGCCCAACTGGTCAACCAATTGGTAAACCAATTCTATCCCCAAGCGATTGACTACGCTATTGGTGAGATAGGTGCTGATGATTTCTCGATGCAGGGGGTGCGCGGTCATTTGCGCAAAAAACTGTTGTGACAATGTGGTTGGGAAATACGCGCAAAGCTCTTGGGCAAAGTAGCGCTCATCTGGCAAGTCTGACGCCAATACATTGTCATATACCCACATTTTGCCGTATGCCATTATTACAGCAAGCTCAGGATTGGTTAAGCCTTGCCCCGCTTGCTGACGCGCCAGTAGTTGCTGATCGCTGGGTAAAAATTCAATGCCCCGATCAAGGCGCTCTTGCTGCCCCAAAAATTGCAAAAATTTTTGCTGCAGACCCAAGTTTTCAACGCCCGCTTTGGCAGATAGCTCGATGGCTTGCGGTTGTAGGTAGTTTTGTCGTAGCACCAACTTTGCCACATCATCCGTCATACTCGCTAATAAGGCATTTCGCTGTTTGAGGGTCATATCGCCCTGCTCTACAATGTTGCCCAATAAAATTTTGATATTGACCTCATGGTCAGAACAATTGACGCCTGCGGAGTTATCAATTGCATCGGTATACACGCGCCCGCCTTGCTGCGCGTATTCAATGCGCCCACGCTGGGTCATTCCGAGGTTGCCGCCTTCACCAATGACTTTGGCACGCACTTGTTGCCCATTAATACGCACGCTATCATTGGCGCGGTCGCCCACTTCTAGATGGGTTTCGGCATCACTTTTTATATAGGTGCCGATGCCCCCATTCCAAATAAGGTCAACAGGTGCGGCTAGCAACGCGCGAATTAACTCATCAGGGGTTAGCTGGTCTTTGTCAATCAAAAAGACCGCTTTCATCTCATCGCTAATGGCAATGGCTTTATCTTGGCGTGAAAACACGCCGCCGCCTGCACTGATTAATGCAGAATCATAATCTGCCCAAGTGGAGCGCGGCAACTTAAATAGACGCTGTCTTTCGGTCAATGCGGCCTCAAGGTTATGGGGCATCGGGTCAATAAAGATGTGTAAATGGTTAAAAGCCGCTACCAGCGCAATATTGGCAGATTGCAGCATACCATTACCAAATACGTCACCGCTCATATCGCCAATACCAACCACACGAATTTGGTTGTTGGGGTTGTCGGTATTTTGAATATCTTTACCAAGCAGTCTAAAGTGACGTTTGACAGATTCCCAAGCGCCGCGCGCGGTAATGCCCATGGCTTTATGATCATAGCCCACCGAGCCGCCAGAGGCGAAGGCATCGCCCAACCAAAAACCATATTCTGCCGAAATAGCATTGGCGATGTCAGAAAAACTTGCCGTACCTTTATCGGCAGCTACCACCAAATAAGGGTCATCTCCATCGTGGCGCACGGTATTGGGGGGTGGGACGATTTGACCGTCTACGAGGTTGTCGGTAATATCGAGCATGCCGCGAATAAACGTCTGATAACACGCTACGCCCTCTGCCATGAACGCATCACGCCCTGCTTTGAGGGTTTTGGTTTTAACAATAAAGCCACCTTTAGAGCCCACAGGCACGATGACGGCATTTTTGACCATTTGCGCTTTTACCAGTCCCAACACCTCGGTACGAAAATCTTCTTGACGGTCTGACCAGCGTAGCCCACCGCGAGCGACTTTGCCACCTCGCAAGTGTACCGCTTCTACACGAGGCGAATAGACAAAGATTTCAAACATCGGTTTTGGTTTTGGTAAATGGGGAATATCTTGTGCCAAAAACTTAAATGCTAGCCGATCTTTTGGCTGATGTTGGGCATTTTTTTGGTAAAAATTGGTACGTAGCAGCGCATTTATTAGGTCGAGCATCCAGCGTAAAATGCTATCTTCATCAAGGGTTTGCACTGATTTTAGGGCCAGCTCGATTTTGGCACCCAGACTGTCTATGGTCATGTCTGCTTGCATGACGCGGCTGTCTAGCTCCCCGTCCTCAGGCTGCATTTTGGCATGAAAAAGCTGGATCAAATGGGTGCTTAGTTGTGGATATTTCACCAAGGTCTGTTTGATGTATTTGAGTGAAAATGGCGCTTTGGCTTGTAGCATATAGTGGCTCAAAGCACGCAGTACGCTGACTTCTAAGCCGTTTAGGGCGGTGGTGACAATCAGTTCATTAAGGCGGTCATTTTCAAGTGCGCCTTGCCACATGAGATCCAAGGCTTGTTCAACTTGTTTGCCTACCACGCTCATATCGATGTCGGCATGCTCTCGCATTACCAAATGATATGCTTGAAGCCATAACCCGTGTTGGGCAAATTCGTAGGTTTGGGCATTGATTACGTCCCAACCAAAATTTTCCAAAATAGGTAAAATATGTGACAAAGTAGCAGGGCTACTTTTTCCGTACACTTTTAGATGTAAGCTTTGTGGTGATTCATTGGATTTTTGATACAGGTGCCAGCTAAGGCGCGGCTCATCAGCAGTGGCAATTGCCTCCAACCGCTGCACATCGGCAAGCGCAATGCGAGGGGCATAGTCTTCTTGATAAGCAAGCGGCATGGTGGCTAGGTATTTATTTGCCAGCGCACGGCCAGTGACTTCGCCCAACTCATCAATAAATACTTGCCCTGCATTGTCTTGCCAGCCTTGCATGAGGGTACTTAGCTGCCGCTCTAACTTGGGCAATAACGTCTCTAAATCTACCTCATTTAAACTCTCTGGCTTGGTACGCACATGGATATGTAAACGGGCATGATGCAGCTCATCAAATTCGGTACTAAATTGGGCAGAAATACCGCCAAATGCCTCAATTAACGCTGTTTGTATTGCTACACGTAAATAGGTATTAAACTTGTCACGCGGCACAAATACCAAACACGATACAAAGCGCTGGTAATGATCAATGCGCGCAAACAAGCGCAGCTCATGTTTATTATGTAAATTGGCAATCCCAACCACCATCTGATATAGCTCATCGGTGGTAGCCTGAAACAAATCATCACGTGGCAAGGTGTTGAGAATATGCTGGAACTTATGGTACGCATGACCATTTTCAGGTAGTTGCGCTTTGGTTAACACGCTTTGCACCTTTTGGCGCAGCATTGGAATTTGCGTTGCAGTGAGCTGATAAGCATTGGCAGTCAACAAGCCAATAAAACGGTGCTCACCAATAACCTTGCCCGTTTCATCAAATTTTTGAATACCCAAAAAATCCATATAAACAGGACGGTGCACGGGTGCCAAATGGCTAGATTTGGATAGCAATAAAATTTGCGGTTCATGAATCAGCGCGCGCAGCGACTTGGGCAGTTGATGAAAACTATCGGAGCGTTGACCGCTGTGGTCGGGCTTATCGGTTAACAGCCCAAGCCCCGTAGCAGCCACACGGTATATATCACTGCCTGCCGCCTCATCGGTATAACGGTACTCACGATAGCCCAAAAAGATAAAATTATCCGCCAAAATCCAGTCCAAAAAAGCTTCAATTTCGTGAATATCGGTATGATTTTGGGTTTGCTGCATAATCGGCAGCGGGCTAGTGGCTAGCACCGACTTGACATCGATCAGCTTGTCACGCATGGCTTGCCAATCGCTTACCACCACGTCTAACACATTAATTTTATCAAAAATTGCTTGGCGAATTGAGGCAAGCGCCGCCTCAGACTGCCTAGAAATCTCACAATAAATCAAAGAAATAAATTTGCTGTCACTGGTTTTGGTGGTGTTGACATCAATAACCTGATTATTATCATCCCGATCCACTGCCATAATCGTATTGTGTAGCCGATGCACCGCAATATTCATCGACTCAAGACTCATCAGCAGCGTATCTACCAAAAATGGGCGATCTGATGCCACAATCTGAATAATCGTATGCGGCGAGTGAAAATGCACGGTTTCAAAATTGGGATTAAACACCGCCACCTGCGGCACCATATACTGATAACGCTGCAACAAACTAAAATGATGCACCGCAATCCCTGCCAAATTTTCACTGGTAATATGGGAATTAGCTTGCCCAAAATGCTGCTGCAAAGACTGGTAATAATTATCAATAAACTGTCCTAATACCCCATCAGTTGTGGGGTCGGTGACGTGAAGCTTGGCGCAATGTTTGATTGCCTCAATATCAACGCGTGCGTTAATCGAAGGGGTAACAGCGGGTTCCTGCTCAGTCATAATATATCCTTATTGTTGTTAAACAACCTTATTTTATCCAAATAATATTTACCCAAACTAATGGGCGCCAAACTAGGCTTGATGTTTAAAATAGTAGGTTTGTATGAGATTTTTGATAGTGCCTAAAAAAATAGCGGATTGAAACAAGAAAACGACGTTCTTGCCCCTAAATAATGTCATGACACAAGCGATAAAGCAAGATGCAGGCGCGCTTATATAGAGAATTATTGAAAAAAATTATCGTTCACTCATGAAGCTGCAACACTAAAGTAAAAATAAGCCATTTTTCTTACCTAATTCTACAATTTAAAAATAGCTATGTATCAACAAGATTTTTATAATAATCAAATCGTAGTCATACCAAACAACGCCTGCCATTAGCAGTGTACGATACCACGCCATGCCCCATTCAGCACAACCAATTGGCTGACATTGGCTAATTTTTTTCATCTATTTTAGGGAACTACTGCATGAAACCAACCGCCACAACCAAAATTTTGCATGGAATTTTAGCTGTCTCTATGTTGTTACCGCTGGCTAGCTTGTCAGCCAATGCCGCCACCTATCCTGCTGGAAACACCATGACAACCTCACTTAATTACGGTTTAATTAACTTTGCTGCCGCTGCCAGTAAAAAAGTCAACAATGACCAAATCAATGCCACCTTAAATAAAACTGTCCAAAATAAATCCAGTGTAGAAGTGGCAAACCAAATTGCCACCACCTTAAACCAAGCCGTGGTTATCGCCAAAAAATACCCACAAGTACAAGTGACCACAGGCAATCAGAACACTTATCCACAGTATGATAAAAATCAAAAAATCAATGGCTGGACAGGCACGGCAAGCCTCAACCTAAAGAGCACGGACACCGTGGCAGCAAGCAAGCTTATCGCTGAGCTGCAATCATTTATGACATTAGACGGCTTAGATTTTGCTGTCTCTGATACGCTTCGTAAGGCAACTGAGCAAGAACTGATGATTGAGGCGTCAAAAAACTTCCAACGCCAAGCGCAAACCCTGCTACCTGCTTGGGGCGCAAAAGATTATCAGTTAGTGAATCTTGATTTTAGCCAAAGTGGGGACTATCGCCCGATGTCACGCGGCTATGGTGGGATGCTGATGGCGGCTGAAGCCAGTGCCAAAGTCGCTGACCAAAATTTTCAAGCAGGTGACAGCACCATCACCGTCACCGCCAATGGTACAGTACAATTGGTCAAATAATTGTTTGGCGTATACCCACCAAAATTTACAAAAAAACCTGTTTTAACAACAGGTTTTTTTATTCATTGAGGTTTTTGGGGGTTAGTAAGACAACTCGGCACGACGATTTTTTGCCCACGCGGCTTCATTTTGGGCAGTATCTACAGGCTGGTCTTCACCATAGCTAATGGTTTCAATACGTGATGATGCAACCCCTTGCGAGCTTAAATAAGCCGCTGCTGATTTTGCACGGCGCTCGCCTAATGCCATATTATATTCACGGCTACCGCGTTCATCGGTATGACCTGCAATGGCTACACGCGCGCCCGCATTATTCTGTAAAAATTGCGCTTGTTGGTTGAGTACAGCTTGTCCTTGACTATCAATGTCGCTACTATCAAAACCAAAATAAACGGTATTTGGATTGCTATTTGCTGCAGTTACAACTGACGTGGTGTTGGTGACCACTGCGCCGCCGTTATAATAGCCCGTGCCAGCAGGCACACCCATCGGCGCAACTACAACCTCTGAAGTACCCGTGCGTTTGGTGGCACAACCCGTTAATGCCAAGCTGCTTAATACCGCAGAAGCAGCTAATAATTGTAAAAAGTTAAGTTTCATAAGCCTTCCTCAAGGTACTTTTTTTAATTAATATCCAGCCACCGTGTCATTAACAACGTGGCATGCATTATCATGAACTTTTCGATAGGGTAAATCAATCACTTGGTTTTTGTAAACAGGGTTACTGTAATTTTTTTCTTGTGATGAGTGACATGATGGCTAAACTTTAAAAAAAATAGCCTGTGCTACCAAATTTACCAAGTCGGCGCGATTGGCGTTCACCAGCGATATTTATCCCAATTTTCTGGATTCGCCCAAAAACGACTGTTAAGCCAGTCTGGTAAGTGCTTGTAATTAAATAAATTAAATTGCCAAGCGTGATAGATTTTTTCGTCTATTGTTATGGGATAATCGCCAAAACGGCTGAACCCAAAACGGGTCAAATCTTGGCAAGCAGGACATAACACCAACGTATAACGGGCAAACAAATCGCGGCAACGCTGCAAAGTTTGTGGCAGCAGCGATACTTCCGCCGTCACCACCACTGCCAAGTCATAGCGATGCGTAAAGCCAAGGGTGCTAAAAGTCGCTAAATCTGTGGGTTGCCATTGGCATTCATGATGATCTACGCGCTTGATCGCAAGTATCTCTTGGAGTACCTCAGACATGGATGAATATAGCAATAGGTTTTGTAACGAATGGTCAGGTAAAAGATGTTGTTGAGATAAATACTGCAACGTGTTTTGCACCACCGCATTTAATGAGCGTTGGCGTTGGCTTTTGCTTGGCGACGTCAAATGCATATCCTTATAACTTGGCAATAAAATAAATTTTTCTTATGATATCACAAGCGAATACGACTTGCTCTCGCCTACGCGATCCTTTAGGATTACCATAAACTTATATAGCGACTGGCTGAGTCCGTTACTACCTTATTTAACAGCGAGGATTATCATGGAATACCGTTCAAAAACATCGACTGCAGGTCGTAACATGGCAGGCGCGCGCGCACTATGGCGTGCAACAGGCATGACCGATGAGGATTTTAATAAACCCATCATTGCCATTGCCAACTCATTCACCCAGTTTGTGCCAGGGCACGTGCACCTAAAAGACATGGGACAGTTGGTGGCGCGCGAGATTGAAAAGGCAGGCGGTGTTGCCAAAGAATTTAACACCATTGCGGTGGATGATGGTATTGCCATGGGGCATTTGGGCATGCTGTATAGTTTGCCAAGCCGTGATTTGATTGCCGATAGTGTTGAATATATGGTCAATGCCCACTGCGCCGATGCCCTCGTGTGTATCTCAAACTGCGATAAAATCACCCCTGGTATGCTCATGGCAGCCCTGCGCCTAAACATTCCTACCATCTTTGTCTCTGGGGGCCCGATGGAAGCGGGTAAAGTGTTGGCTACAACCCTAGGTGATGGTCATACTACCCATGAAACAATCACCAATGAACAAGGCGAAAAAATCCGCAAACTGGACTTGGTGGATGCCATGATTGATGCGGCAGATGATTTGATTAGCGATGCAGACGTGGCACAAACCGAGCGCTCCGCCTGCCCTACTTGCGGCTCTTGCTCGGGGATGTTTACCGCTAACTCAATGAACTGCTTGACAGAAGCGTTAGGTCTATCCCTGCCTGGCAATGGCTCACTACTGGCAACCCATGCCAAACGTAAAGATTTATTCTTAGAAGCAGGTCGCCGTATTGTTGACTTAGCAAAACGCTACTATGAGCAAGAAGACAGCCGTGTATTGCCGCGCGCCATTGCGACCAAAGCGGCGTTTGAGAACGCCATGAGCCTTGATATCGCCATGGGCGGCTCAACCAATACCATCTTGCACTTGCTGGCGGCTGCCAGCGAAGCAGGCGTGGACTTTAAAATGGCAGATATTGACCGCCTAAGCCGCCAAGTCCCGTGCTTATCAAAAGTCGCGCCTGCCACCCAAAAATACCACATGGAAGATGTACACCGTGCAGGCGGTGTCATGGCAATTTTGGCGGAGCTTGACCGTGCAGGCTTACTGACAACCGATGTGCCAACCGTCCACAGTGACAGCCTAAAAGAGGCATTGACCCAGTGGGACATCATGAGTCCTGACAACCTAAACAATCCAGAATCCGCAGCGCGCGAGCGTTATATTGCAGCCCCTGGCGGTGTGCGCACCACTGAAGCATTTAGCCAAAACAAATCATGGTCAAATTTAGATGTCAACCGTGAGTCTGGCTGTATTCGTAGCAAAGAATTTGCCTATTCGCAAGATGGCGGCTTGGCGGTGTTGTTTGGCAACCTTGCTGAGCGCGGCTGTGTGGTCAAGACTGCAGGCGTGGATGACAGTATATTGACCTTTACAGGACGCGCGCGCGTGTTTGAAAGCCAAGATGATGCCGTTGCTGCGATTTTGGCAGACAGTATTGTGGCAGGCGATGTGGTGGTGATTCGCTACGAAGGCCCCAAAGGCGGTCCAGGTATGCAAGAGATGCTATACCCCACATCGTATCTAAAATCAAAAGGCTTGGGCAAAGTATGTGCGTTACTCACGGATGGTCGCTTCTCAGGTGGTACATCAGGCTTGTCTATCGGTCACGCCAGCCCCGAAGCGGCAGAACGCGGCACCATTGGCTTGGTTGAAGAAGGCGATACCATCGAGATTGATATCCCCAATCGTTCAATCAACTTGGCAGTTGACTATGCCGAGCTAGAGCAACGCCGTGAACAAATGGTGAGCCGTGGTAACAAAGCATGGAAACCTGTCAACCGTGAACGCCAAGTATCTGCTGCCCTACGTGCTTATGCAGCAATGACAACCAGTGCTGATACAGGTGCAGTGCGAGATGTCAGTCAAGTTGAGCGCTAATAGCCGTCATATAAGCTAACTAAAAAAACTGGACACACACGTCCAGTTTTTTATTGTGCCTATTTTTTTGCTTATTTTGGTGCTTATGCGTTGTACTTATACTTTGTGACCGACTGATGTCTTATGATGCTAGCCGCTGCTAAAACCATTATTCAACGACCTGCTTTTCTGATAAAATACAAGGTTTAGCATTTTTTGATAATAAATTTACCGTGTTCTTAAGGAGCCAGTGTGAGCCAGCCATTTAGTTCAAATGATATCCGTCAAGCATTCATTCATTATTTTGCCGAACATGGTCATACCCCAGTGGCATCTTCAAGTCTCGTGCCTCACAATGACCCAACCTTGCTATTTACCAATGCCGGTATGAACCAATTTAAAGACGTGTTTTTGGGACTTGATAAACGCGACTACAAGCGTGCTGTGACCTCACAAAAATGTGTGCGTGCAGGCGGCAAACACAACGACCTAGACAATGTCGGTTACACCGCGCGTCACCATACGTTTTTTGAGATGCTGGGCAATTTTTCATTTGGGGATTATTTTAAAGCGCAAGCGATTCCGTTTGCTTGGGAATTTTTGACCTCAGAAAAATGGCTCAATCTGCCAAAAGATAAACTATATGTGACTATCTACCACACCGATGATGAAGCCTTTGATATTTGGCATGATGTGGTTGGTGTGCCTGCTGACCGCATCATTCGCATTGGCGACAATAAGGGCGGTGAATACCAGTCGGATAATTTTTGGGCGATGGGTGACACAGGGCCTTGTGGTCCTTGTACCGAAATTTTTTATGACCATGGCGCGCATATTTGGGGCGGTCTGCCAGGCACCCCTGAAGAAGATGGCGACCGCTATGTGGAGATTTGGAACAACGTCTTTATGCAGTTTAATCGCCAAAAAGACGGCACCCTTGAAAAACTGCCTGCCCCAAGCGTGGATACGGGTATGGGGCTTGAGCGTATCAGTGCTATCATGCAAGGCGTGCACAGCAACTATGAGATTGATATTTTTAGCCATTTGATGCGCCATGCCGCTACCATCATTGGTATGCCAGCTGACACCGATTTGCAAGCGCAGCCGTCTCTTAAAGTATTGGCTGACCACATTCGCTCGGTGGCGTTTTTGATTGCCGATGGCGTACTACCTAGCAATGAAGGTCGCGGCTATGTGCTACGCCGTATCATCCGCCGCGCGGTACGTCATGGCAACAAGCTGGGCGCGGCGGATAATTTCTTTTACAAACTGGTCGCGCCTTTGGTACAAATCATGGGCGAAGCCTATCCGCAGCTAGCCGCTGAGCAAACCGCGATTGAACAAGCTATCTTAAAAGAAGAAGAACAGTTTGCCAAAACCTTATCGCAAGGGCTGAAGCTGCTGTCACAAGAGCTAGACACCCTAAAAGCAGGCGATATATTATCGGGTGCCACGGTATTTAAACTGTATGACACCTATGGTTTTCCTGCCGATTTGACAGCCGACATCGTGCGCGAGCGTGATATTGGGATTGATGAAGCAGGCTTTGAACAAGGCATGGCAGAGCAGCGCGCCCGTGCCAGAGAGGCAGGCAAGTTTGGAATGGATTATACCCAGCTCATTCAAGTGGACAGCGCCAGTGAGTTTTTGGGGTATGAACAGTCACAGCACCAAAGCCAAATCACCCACCTGTACCATGACGGCAAGCCTACTGAGCAGCTCAACGAAGGCGATGAAGGCGTGATTGTGCTAGCCGCCACACCGTTTTATGCAGAAGGCGGTGGTCAAGCAGGCGAGCTTGGAGAAATCCAAACCAAGTCTGGCGTATTTGACGTATTGGACACCAAAAAATCAGGGCAAGCCATCATCCATCAAGGCATAGTGAAGATGGGCAGCATCCGCCAAGCGCAAAATAGTGAAGCGCGCGTGGCAAGCCAAGTGCGCGCCATGAGTGCCAAAAACCACTCCGCGACGCACCTACTGCACGCGGCACTTCGTCAGCACCTAGGCACGACAGTGACCCAAAAAGGCTCATTGGTCAACAGCGATGTATTACGTTTTGACTTCTCGTATGACCAAGCGCTCAGCGAGCAAGACATTGTTACCCTTGAAAATATCGTCAATCAGCAAATTTTAGCCAACACCCCTGCCACCGCTGAACTGCTGGACATGGCAGCCGCCCAAGCCAAAGGCGCGATGGCACTGTTTGGCGAAAAATATGGCGACACGGTACGCGTGTTGTCGATGGGCAGCGTGGACAAAGACGGCAAACCCTTCTCTATCGAGCTATGTGGCGGTCTGCATGTGCAGCGCACAGGCGATATTGGCTTATTTAAAATCATCAGCGAGCAAGGCATTGCCGCAGGGATTCGCCGTATTGAAGCGGTCACAGGCATGGGCGCGGTCAAATATGTACAGCAGGGCGAAAAACAGCTAAACACCCTTGCCAGCCAGCTCAAAGCCAAACGCCAAGACATTGCCGAGCGCGTCTCACAAATGAATGACAAAACCCGTGAGCTAGAAAAGCAGCTAGAACGCTTGCAGCAAAAACTTGCCAGCAGCCAAGCCAAAGACTTAATCAACAATGTGCAAGACATCAACGGGCAAAAAGTGTTGATTGCGACCTTACAAGGCATGGACGGTAAAGCGCTGCGCACCTTATCAGATGACATGAAATCAAAATTGGCTGATGGCATCGTGGTACTTGCAAGCGTTGCCGATGACAAAATCGCCATGACCGCAAGCGTAGGCAAAGCCTTGACAGGACATATCAAAGCAGGCGATATCATCAAACATCTTGCCGAACAACTAGGCGGCAAGGGCGGTGGCAAGCCTGATTTTGCCCAAGGCGGTGCAACCGATGTGGCAGGATTGCCAAAGGTGATGGATGACTTGCCAAATTGGATTGGGCAAAAACTCTAAGTGTCTATCACAGACTATCATTGGCACAGGCTATCATTGGGTAGCCTGTTTTTTTGCGAGTGCGTGTCACTAATATTCATTTATTCATTGGGAAGGTGTTTTTCCATCATAACAGCCATACCCGTCAGTGAATAAGGCAATGCTAAAACCTGCCTACTTTTTGCCCAATCCCACCAATCAATCGCACCATAGGACACCATCATGACTTACCAACCCCCCAAAATTTGGACAAACGAATCTGCCAACGATGGCAAATTTGCCAGTACCAACCGCCCCACCGCAGGGGCAACCCACGAGCAAACCTTGCCAGTTGGGCAAAACCCACTGCAGCTTTATAGCCTTAACACCCCAAACGGCATCAAAGTCAATATCCTGCTTGAAGAGCTTGCCGCCCTTGGTATTGATGCCGCCAAATTTGACGCCTACAAAATTGATATCATGCAAGGCGACCAATTTGGCTCAGATTTTGTATCCATAAACCCCAATTCCAAAATCCCTGCCTTAGTGGATAACAGTGTCAATCCACCCATTAAACTGTTTGAATCGGGTGCAATTTTGCTATATTTGGCAGAAAAATTTGGGCATTTTATCCCAAATGATACCGCCAAGCGCGCCCAATGCTTGTCTTGGCTGTTTTGGCAAATGGGGTCTGCCCCGTATGTGGGCGGCGGCTTTGGGCATTTTTATGCCTATGCCCCAGAAAAATTTGAATACCCCATCAATCGCTTTACCATGGAAACCAAACGCCAGCTTGATGTGCTTGACCGCCATTTTGCTACTTGTGAATTTGTCTGTGGCAATACCGCCCAAGGTTATAGTATTGCGGATATGGCGATTTGGGCATGGTATGGGCAGCTAGCACTGGGTAATCTGTATGATGCTGCCGATTTTTTACAGGTGGATAGCTACACCCACTTGCAGCGCTGGGCAACCACTATCAATAATCGTCCTGCTGTACAGCAAGCCTTGACGCTTGACTTAGCGCCTGTTTCATAAACCCATAACTTTTGGTTAACTGCCTTAGTCCAATTTTCAACCCGTCTTTTGGGCGATTTTGGCAATTTTGCCTTGCCCCAAAATTGGTAAGTATGATATAAAGTATCGTTAAATTTACGTTTCGTGACAATGTTAATAATCTGTCATTGGGTTAAAAATCTGTCACTGGCATGATAGATTAGGTTTTTGATTACAGATGATAATATCAGGCTCACGGCTTTACAGGGTGTATTGACAATGGCTTTAATCGTACAAAAATACGGTGGTACGTCGATGGGTAGTGTCGAACGTATCAAAAATGTGGCACAGCGTGTTAAACGTTGGCATGACAACGGTCACCAAGTGGTGGTAGTGGTATCTGCCATGAGTGGGGAAACCAACCGACTGATTGACCTAGCACGTCAGATTAGCAAAGAGCCTAATCCGCGTGAGTATGACCAAATGGTATCAACAGGTGAGCAAGTTTCTATCTCGCTATTGGCAATGGCGTTAAACGAGATTGGGGTAAGCGCCAAATCGATGACAGGCGGTCAAGTGGCAATTCGTACCGATGACAGCCACACCAAAGCCCGCATTCAGCACATTGATGATAGCCAGCTTCGTGCCGCGCTTGATGCAGGCATGGTCGTTGTGGTAGCAGGCTTTCAAGGCGTCGATGACAAAGGTGATATCAACACCTTAGGTCGTGGCGGCTCAGACACCACAGGGGTAGCCCTTGCCGCTGCCTTGTCTGCTGATGAATGCCAAATCTACACCGATGTGGATGGCGTCTACACCACGGACCCACGGGTCGCATCAAAAGCCAAAAAACTTGCCAAAATCACCTTTGAAGAAATGCTTGAAATGGCAAGTCTTGGCTCTAAAGTACTTCAAATACGCTCAGTGGAATTTGCGGGCAAATACCAAGTACCGCTGCGTGTGCTATCGAGTTTTGATGAAACAGCCGATGGCACATTTGATGATGATTTTAAACAACATGTTGGCACATTAATTACCAATGATGAGGGAGATAGCATGGAACATCCTATTATTTCGGGCATTGCATTTAACCGTGACGAAGCCAAAGTATCTATCTTAGCCGTGCCTGACCGTCCTGGTATCGCATCATCGATTTTAAGCCCCATCAGTGCTGGCAACATCGAAATTGACATGATTATCCAAAATATCTCAGAAAACGGGCTGACAGATTTTACTTTTACCGTTAATCGTGGTGATTTTGAAAAAACCCTAGACATTTTGCACAAAAACTTAGCCGACATTGGCGGTAAAGAGATTGTTAGCAATAACAAAGTGGTTAAAGTATCCCTTGTGGGCGTAGGGATGCGCTCGCATGCAGGTGTAGCCAGCAAAATGTTTGAAACCTTGGCAGAAAACAACATCAATATTCAAATGATTTCTACCAGTGAAATCAAAATCTCGGTACTTATTCAAGAAGAGCAACTAGAAACCGCTGTAAAAGCGCTACATACGGCGTTTGGTCTAGACCGCGAAGATGGCGAAAGCAAGGTTGCAGGTTTATAATAATTTTGTAATTTTAGCAGTAAAAAAGGGTTAATATCCCCGTTAGTGTGGGTATTAGCCTTTTTTATTTTGGCATTTGGTTTATAATAAAGTTTTATCTACTGGGCACATAGCAACCAATCCATTCCAATCCGCTCATGATAGATTTATATTCATATCATGGGTGTTATCCGTATCATTGGGCAATGATACATGATAAGATATTTAGCAAATTCAACAAGAATACACTAAATAATCATCATAGGATTGTGATGGCATTTGTTGCGACATAAGGAGTGTGACGCATGTTAATTTTGACTCGCCGCGTGGGCGAAACATTAATGATTGGTGATGAGGTGAGTGTCACTGTACTGGGTGTAAAAGGCAACCAAGTACGTCTTGGGGTCAATGCCCCCAAAGATATTGCAGTTCACCGTGAAGAGATTTATCAGCGTATCTTACACGAAAGAACGGGGCACGAACCCATGGGCTTTGACAGCCCCGCCAACGACTATCTTAGCAATGACCGAGGCAGTTTTTCAGCAGGCCATGAAAAATTTCCCCAAGAACGTGCAAAACCCGCTCACCCACAAGGGCGTGGTGCAAACTCGCAAATGCACCATTTAGAAAACCGTGGTTTTGGTCAGACGACCAATAATTTTAACCCAGCGTTTGACCCGTTTGAAGACGATTACTTTAATCGTTAATACAAACTAGTGATTCAGCTTTTATGGGTTATTGATTTTGTCTGAACTATAGCTCTAAGTCATTATATAAGTCATTAACAATTAACCTGATACAGTGAGCGATACATGAGCGCCATCGACAAACTTGAATTGTCTAAACTCTTAGCCAACATTGATAACAAATCTATGGATTTTGCGTCAGTGCTTGCCACAATTGATAGCTATTATCATTATCAACCCACTGCTTTTGTCAATGGTGAAGTACACAACGCCGCGGGCGAAAATGAGGGCAGTGCCAAGGTATTTGGTTTTGCACTACTTAATCATTTGACCCAGCTTGACACGCTAAAGCTATTTGCTGAGCATTATGCCAGTGTTAAAGCTGACCCAAAAGGCAACAACCACGCCAATATTCGCAATTTTAGCTTTTTTGGCTGGCAAGGGTTTTTGATGCAGCGCAACTGTTTGATCCCAAAGGGATAATCTACTGAGTGAGTAATGGGTTTATAGTACAACAAAGGCAGCCGATTGGTTGCCTTTATTATTAGTCATTAGTTATTAGGCAGGTTTAAGGGCTATGTGGCTGTTTTTCCTGCTTTTTTTTGCGCGCGGCGTTGACGAAAAAAATCTTGTAGTAGCTGGCGGCTATCTTCCGCCATTAAGCCTTGCTGCACGGTCAAAAAATGATTATAAAAATCCAACTGGCTAAAATTTTGCCGACTGACCATCATGCCAGCTTTTGGCTCCGTAGTAGCAAAGACTACCCTTGATACCCTTGCATGAATAATGGCGCCCAAGCACATAGTACATGGCTCAAGGGTGACAAATAACTCACAATTGGGCGGTAAGCGGTAGTTATCAAAATATTGACACGCCTCACGGATTGCCACAATTTCCGCGTGGGCGGTGGCATCATGACTTAAGATAGGCTGATTGTAGCCTGTGGCAATGATGGTATCTTGATACACAACCACAGCGCCCACAGGTACTTCACCTTGTTCACCCCCTTCACGGGCAACCGCCAAGGCAGCTTGCATAAAGGCGTAATCGCGCTCGCTAAAATCTGTCACAATCTTGGCTCATTGTGTTAATCAGTGTCTTGGCTGTTCTCATGATTGCGGCAATTGCCAGTCTATAGGGGCTTTGCCGTGTGCCATCAAGTAATCATTGGCTTTTGAAAAAGGACGCGTGCCAAAAAAACCACCACGGTTGGCGCCTAGTGGCGATGGGTGGGTACCTGTGATAATCAGGTGCTTTTGGGTGTCAATAAACCGCCCTTTTTTTTGGGCATAACTTCCCCACAAAATAAACACACAGTGCTTACAGTGGCTGTTCACCGCATCAATCACCGCATCAGTAAATACCTCCCAGCCAATTTTCTGGTGGCTACCTGCTTGTCCTGCTTCTACTGAGAGCATACTGTTAAGCAGTAGCACCCCCTGCTCCGCCCAGTGCGTCAGATCACCATGACGTGATGGCGCAATTCCCAAATCACTTGCCAACTCACGCAAGATATTTTGTAGGCTGGGGGGTTTTGGCACTATTTTGGGTACCGAAAACGACAACCCCATCGCTTGCCCCGCACCATGATAAGGGTCTTGACCCAAAATCACTACTTTAACTTGCGATAACGGGGTGAGGTTAAAAGCATTAAACATCAGGCTCCCTGCAGGGTAAATCACCTTATTGGCATCGTATTGCTCACGTAAAAATGCCCGAATATGATTCATATTATCACTGGTTAGCGCCTCAGCGAGGGCGGTTTTCCAATCCTCGGGTAGCTTTACTTTTGCTAAAGTACTCTGTTGCTCAGGGGTTAAATACTGCATGTTAGGTCTTCTAATCCATTCAAAATAAAAAAAGCCAAGCGTTATCTTGGCTTTATTGTACCAAATAAGTGGGCAAACAAATCATCTAGCCGCTGATTTATTGGGAAAAAGTTTGCGTCAACGTGAGGTCGGTCAGTGCAGTAACCTCTCGGCTGGTCTTAGTGGTAGGCGGTATCACTTGTGCCTCGCCTGTGACCACCGCTTTGCCTTCTTGATTGGTGACTTCACATATCAAGGTAACCCATTTTTTTTCATCATTTTTACTTTTGACCGTCAAAGTAGCCGTCAAAGTATCATCAACGTACACAGGACGGCGAAATGACAAGCTTTGACTTAGATAAATCGTACCTAGCCCAGGAAACTTAGTACCAAGCAGCGCCGACACCAAACCCGCTGCCCACATGCCATGTACAATAATTTTTTTGAACGCACTATCAGCGGCATATTCTGCGTCAAGGTGGGCGGGGTTGTAATCATGCGTCACCATGGCAAACGCCTTCACATCGTCTTCGGTAACTTGGCGGGTTAGGCTTTGTGACTGACCCACGGTTAATTCATCATAGGTATAATTGCTAAATGCGGGCATAGAGGAATCCTTGTGGTTTATGAAAAAAATCGCTGTTTTATCCTAAGCTTTATTGGTATCAATATAGCACAGCACAATGACCATGGGGGGATAATACTTGACTTTTATGACAAATTAATGATTGTATTTTTGACATGCGGCAGAAAAAATTATGTATTTATCGCTTGGCTTGGGTAACTGTGAATAAAATCAAGCGTCTACCCAAAACTGGCAAGTTAATGCAAAAATTGAAAAAAAATACAAGATAGCATTACAATTTTTTTTACGCTATATTGTGCAAAATAAAGCATTAACCCCTAGATGTAGTATTTTGGGGTTCTTTAAGTTTCTCTTGTACTACTTGTAAAAAAAACCGAAAAATCCCTTGTTTTGATCAACATCACGGTAGCTTAGCCGCCACCGTTTGGTGATGTTTTTTCATTTTTTTTACAAAGTTCAAAAAACCCACCGTGGCAACTCGCTGCATGGATTTTTTGATTCAACTATTTTGTTTGCTATATGCCATAAAGGAAATCACCATGACGCGCACCGAAGATATCCAAGTTCAAAAACGGGATGGACGATTAGAAAAAATTGATCTGGATAAAATTCATCGAGTGATTGAGTGGGCGGCAGATGGGCTAGACAATGTATCGGTTTCGCAAGTAGAAATCAGCTCGCATATCCAGTTTTATGACAAAATCACTACCAAAAGTATTCATGAAACCATCATCAAATCTGCGGCAGATTTGATTTCTGCCGCAACCCCAGACTATCAGTACCTTGCAGCAAGATTGGCTATTTTTCACCTACGTAAAATCGCTTATGGGCAGTTTGAGCCACCCCATTTGTTTGACCATGTCACCAAACTAACCCGCGAATCTCGCTACGATACGCATATTTTGCAAGATTATAGCCGTGCTGAGTTTGATGAGCTAAACGCTTATATTGACCACTGCCGTGACCTTGATTTTGCCTATGCGGCTGTCAAACAGATGGAAGGCAAATATTTGGTACAAGATCGTGTTACTAAGCAAGTATTTGAAAGTCCTCAGTTTTTGTATATGCTCGTGGGCATGTGTTTGTTTGCAGGTTATGATAAACTTTATGATAAGGCGGCGCGTTTAGATTATGTAAAGCGGTTTTATGACAGTACGTCAACCTTCAAAATCTCACTGCCCACCCCGATTATGTCAGGGGTACGCACGCCTTCGCGCCAGTTTAGCTCTTGTGTGCTGATTGAGTGTGATGACAGCCTAGATAGTATCAATGCCACCACCAGTGCCATTGTGCGTTATGTGTCGCAGCGCGCGGGGATTGGCGTCAATGCGGGTCGCATCCGTGCACTGGGTAGCCCTATTCGTAGTGGCGAAGCTCAGCATACAGGCTGTATTCCTTTTTATAAGCTATTTCAAACCGCGGTCAAATGCTGTTCACAAGGGGGTGTGCGTGGCGGTGCAGCGACGTTATTTTACCCAATTTGGCATTTGGAAGTTGAAAATTTATTGGTACTCAAAAATAACCGCGGTGTAGAAGACAACCGTGTGCGCCATATGGATTATGGGGTGCAAATTAATAAAACGATGTACCAACGTCTTATCAAAAACCAAGCGTTGACGTTATTTTCACCGTCAGATGTACCAGGGTTGTATGAGGCGTTTTTTGCTGACCAAGCCGAGTTTGAACGGCTATACCTACAGTACGAGCAAGACCCAAGTATTCGCAAACGCAGCTTACCAGCACAAGAATTATTTAGCCTCATGATGCAAGAGCGTGCCAGTACAGGGCGTATCTATGTGCAAAATGTGGATCATTGCAACACCCATAGCCCATTTAACCCACAGGTTGCACCGATTCGTCAATCCAACTTGTGTATGGAAATTGCGCTACCGACCAAGCCGCTTGACAATATTAATGATGACAATGGCGAAATCGCGCTGTGCACCTTGTCTGGCATTAATTTGGGCGCCATCAATAGCTTAGCAGATATCAAAGAGCCCGCGGAGCTGATTGTACGTGCGCTTGATGCCTTACTTGACTATCAAGATTATCCTGTTGCCGCGGCCAAAAATGGCTCAATGAAACGGCGCACCCTAGGCATTGGTGTGATTAACTACGCATATTACCTCGCCAAAAATGGCACAAAATACTCCGATGAAAAAGCGCTTGGGCTTACTCACCGTACCTTTGAGGCGTTACAATATTATTTATTGGTGGCGTCTAATAAACTGGCAAAAGAGCAAGGCGCCTGCCCTGCCTTTGCTGATACCACCTACGCGCAAGGCATTTTACCCATTGATACCTATAAAGCCGATGTGGATAGCATCTGCCAAGAACCCCTACAGCTAGATTGGGAAGCACTGCGTCAGGACATCAAAATCGATGGGTTACGTAACTCAACATTGACTGCGCTGATGCCATCAGAGACATCTAGCCAAATTGCCAATGCCACCAATGGTATTGAGCCGCCTCGCGGGTTGGTATCTGTCAAAGCGTCAAAAGATGGTATCTTAAAGCAAGTGGTACCCGAGATTGATAGGCTCAAAGACCAGTACGAACTTTTATGGCAAATGCCAAATAATAAGGGGTATTTGAGTTTGGTGGCGATTATGCAAAAATTTATTGACCAAAGTATCTCTGCCAATACCAACTATGACCCCTCAAAGTTTGAAGATAGCCGCGTGCCAATGAAAGTCATGATGCAAGACTTATTGATGGCGTATAAGCTTGGGGTCAAAACTTTGTACTATCATAACACCCGTGATGGCGCGAATGATGCCCAAGATGATATGGAAAGTGGCTGTGCTGGCGGGGCTTGTACGTTATAGTATGAGTAGCATATCAGTTCGCCTAGCAATTTTGCTTTTATTGATTAATGCATTGTTAGGCTGTGCCTTGATACCCCAGTGGTATGACAGCCCAATTCCTGTGTATGTGGATTTGGGCAACAGTGCACCCGTTGCCAAAGATACCGCCTTGGCGACCACACCTGCCACACCACCCAAAACGGCTATTACTCATTAAATAGCCGTTAGGTTTGCTAGCGCTTGTCAAACCATTTTAGCCTTGAGTATCGCTTTTTTCTTTGGCGCCATTATTGTTGCCCGTGTCACCTTTTTTGGTCAATATGGTAGGGTTAGCGACGTTGGGATATACAATGTCAATGGGTTTTCCCATCATCACACGGCTGGTTGGTAAGGCGTTTTTGAGTCCCACGTCTTGCATCAATTCGGCAATTTGTAAAATCATTTCAGTTTGTTTTTGATTAAAATCCATCACCCCTTTTACGGTCATATAGCAGCGCACTTCCACCAGATACGCGTCTTGCTGCGTGCCAGAAATCCTGACTTGATTGAGCATACTATTGGTATCTGGGTGGTTGGTAATATAAATTTGGGTTTGCTCAAGAAATTCTTTGAGTTTATCAATATCACTATCGCGCGACACATAAAACACCTGAGAAAAATGAAACATATCACGTTTTGAGACGTTTTCAATACTCATGGATGAAAAATTGCCATTGGGAATGGTGACCACAGTTCTATCTGTGGTACGCAGCCGAGTGGAGCGAATACCGATATCTTCAACCGTGCCTTCTTGACTACCAAAACGGCAATAGTCGCCCACATTGACGGGCTGATCAGCAACCACAGAGACGCTGCCCACCAAGTTTTCGATGGTTTTTTGCGCGCCGAGTGCCAATGCCACACCCCCGATACCAAGGGCGGCTATCCCTGTGGTGAGATCAAATCCTAGATTGCCCAAGATAACAATCGCCGCAATTGCCAATAAAATAACCTTGACTACTTTTCTTAGTAGATTAAGCACTGAAAGACGTTCGGGATGGTTGTTATTGCTGGCATAGTTTTCGGCGCGTTTAAACACCAAATCCATGATACGTAGCAACAGCCAAGCCAGCGCCACCCAAGACAACATGTCTGCCAGTTTTGAGACAACATTGCGCGCAACAAGGTTGATGCCAACTACGATCATCAATTCTTTGATAATAACCCCAGTAATAACCATGGCAGCAGGTACCACGACCCGACCATCAATAGGAAACCTTTTGTCCTTATCGGGGTGCGTTGCCAAATATAGGGTGCGAAATAACCAAAAGAATAGTTGGCTGATTAACAAAGACAGCACATACGTGGCAAATAATAAGGCAATAACCGCGGCAATGTGCCCAACACTATAGCCTTTGATGTCCTCATCGAGCCATTTTTTGGGAACATAACGCTCAACCAACGTGGGTTTGGCATTGGGCGATAAGGTGGATACTTGTTGTAGGGTTTGCTGTGAAATAAGCCAAACTTGGGTGCCATTATTTTGCTTGACGCGCTGTAATAAGATGTCAATACTGCCTTTATTGGTATTGGGTGCATTGATCTCGCCCACTTTATCCAAGTTTGGCGGTAGTTTGTCATCTAGGTTGCCCGCAGGGTCATTGCTAATTTGTAGTTGCTCATTGATACGCCCGCCACTATCGAGTGCCGCTTTAAGCGATTGTATCGTGGCACTGGGGTTTTTGTTATTGTTGACATCAATGTAGTTTATTGCCAGTGCCCAATCGTTTTGCGCCAAGGCTTGCATAAAGCCCTGCATGGTGCCGCGAGGGGTGTCGCGTCTAAAAGTATCTTGGGGTGCTTGGGTGGCAGTGGCGCTACTAGCGGGCTTTGCTGGGGCGGCGGCTTGTACAGGCATACATAGGGTGCCCACCCATACCACGAGCAGGGTAACCAAGGTTAATCGCGCTTGTTTTGTCGTCGCATACTTCATATATTTCCTAATTGTTTTGCTGATTTTTTATTGTAGGGGGATACGCTGTAAGTTAATAAAGTGGGGTTCGTCACTATTTTATGCTACCCGCAGCCATTCTTCATTAATAAGGTGTTTCGTCTTGCAATCATAACTGTTAAAATAACCGTAGAGTTTGATTTTATCAATTTTACCTTCCTAAAAACACTGTTAAATGCATTGAGTTATTATGTTTAATTTACATCCACAATTAGCAAAAGATACTTTTTTAGTGGGGGAATTTCCTTTATCCACTTGCCGCTTGATGAATGACTGCCAGTTTCCTTGGCTCATTTTGATTCCTAGAGTACCAGGCATTAAAGAATTATATGAGTTAAACAGCAGTGACCAAGCCCAATTTTTGCGTGAATCAAGTTGGTTATCTAGCCAGCTGGCAAAAACTTTTCAAGCTGATAAAATGAATATTGCTGCATTAGGCAATCAAGTTCCCCAGTTTCATTTTCATCACATTGTGCGTTATCAAAATGACAGTGCCTGGCCTAATCCTGTGTGGGGCAAGCCTGCCATTCCTTATACCGCGGAGGTGCTCAGTCATATGCAGCAGACGCTGATGATGGCATTGCGTGGGCATCGTGATATGCCGTTTGATTGGAAAATGGCGGTATAATATAGCGTCAATGTTAGATTTTTGTTAGCCAACCATTTTTTATAAGCCAACCCTATAGGTAGCCAAGTAGTTGCGTGAATCATTTAGCCATTTTTTAAATCATTTAAAATACCCCCAGTTTCCAGAGTTAGGGGCGTTTTTTATTTTACTGGTTTTGTTATGGATGTTTGGTTTATCGCCCCTTTATGCCACGATTGTTGGGTTATTAGGGTTACTGGGCATCAGTGTCTTTATACTTTCTCTTTATCATCCGCATAAGTTTACAACTTCTGCCAGCGTGGTGGTGCTTCTTACGGTAACCACAGGGCTACTACAGTTCAATTATATTCCAAGTTTAGCCATTTGGTTGCTGATTATTGTGAGATTGGTTTTTGTTAATACCAAGATGACGATTTCTTTGGTGCTGCTCACGGTATTTACTGCACTTGTTAGTCTGTTGACGGTAAATTTTTTATTACCCAAGTTGGTTATTACGCCGCGCCACCAAGATATTCTAAATTTTGGGGTGGTGTTTGTTACTGTTTTAATTGTGGCTTACCAGTTGCGAATGCTGATTGTTAAGCTGCGTAGTACCAAGCTCGCTTTGCAAGCTCAGCAGCAACGTATCGATACGTTAGTATCTGTTACAAATAAGTTAACTCGCTTTTTACCCCCTCAAATTTGGCAGCCTATTTTAAAAAGTAATACCAAGGTTGAGGTGGTAAATCAGCGCCGTAAGTTAACAATTTTATTTTCTGATATCGTGGGGTTTACAGCGTTATCAGATAATATTAGCCCTGACCATCTTGCTAATATTTTAAATACTTATTTTGATCGCATGACACAGGTTACCCAAAAATATGGGGCAACGCTGGATAAGTTTTTGGGTGATGGACTGCTGTGTTATTTTGGTGATACGGGCACTAGCAATGACCGTGATAATGCGATTAACTGCGCAAGTATGGCAATTGAGATGCGTCGTGAGATGGCGGTGCTGCGCCAGCAATGGCGTTTGTTGGGGTTTGATGGACTGTACGTGAGAATTGGGATTAATACAGGATATTGTTATGTGGGCAATTTCGGTAGCCGTAATCGTATGACTTATACCGTGATAGGCAAAGAGGCAAATTTTGCATCAAGATTGGAATCTACTGCCAAGCAAAATCAGATATTAATTAGTGAAAGTACCTATCATTTAATCAGCCATGTACATAATTGTAAGTCTGTGGGGCAACTGTCATTTAAGGGGTTTCAAGAGGCGGTTACGGTATGGGAGCTGTTGGATCCTGCACAAAATAGCAAGGGGCAAAGCGATTGGGTGGATTTCAATTTACCTGGATTTAATTTGCATTTAAACTTTCATGATATTCGTAATTATGACCAACAAACGATTATGCGCCACCTTCATGATGCTTTACAGATTGTTGAGAAAAAGAAACAACAGCCCTAGTATTGCTATTTCATTTTGTTAGCGGTTGCGCTCATAACATCTTTGCGTTGAAAGTTTAAATGAACATGATATTGTGAATACAGGTTCTTAGATAATTAGTTATTTTCTCAGTCAAGTCATGCCAAGGTGTTAAATCTTAGAGTACGCAAAGCACGTTTTATGTCTTTTTCGTTCTAGCCCACTGTTTAGTTTGACCAAAAATATTAAAAAGCCAAAGATGATACTCTTTGGCTTTTTTTGATGGCATATGTTAAGTTAGATTGCAGTCAGTGCTTGGTTTAAGGTAGCGCTTGGACGCATCACTGCATCAAGTTTGGCTTGGTCTGGTTTGTAATAACCGCCAATATCTACATTTTGTCCTTGCACGTTGTTAAGCTCTGCTACAATGGACTGTTCGTTATCTGCAAGTGCTTTGGCAAGTGGTGCAAATTTGGCTTTGAATTCGCTGTCTTGCTCTTGATTGACCAATTCTTCTGCCCAGTATTTGGCAAGGTAATAATGGCTACCACGGTTGTCAAGTTCGCCCGTACGACGTGAGGGAGATTTGTCATTGTCCAGTAGTTTGCCTGTTGCCAAGTCGAGTGTTTGTGCCAGCAGTTTGATACGTGGGTTATTTTCTTTGATGCCCAAGTCTTCAAGTGATACGGCTAATGCCAACATTTCGCCCAGTGAGTCCCAGCGCAAGTGATTTTCTTCTACCAATTGTTCGACATGTTTGGGTGCAGAGCCGCCTGCGCCTGTTTCGTACATGCCGCCGCCTGCCATAAGCGGTACAATTGATAACATTTTGGCAGAGGTGCCAAGCTCAAGGATTGGGAATAGGTCGGTTAAGTAGTCACGTAAGATGTTACCTGTCACGGAGATGGTGTCTTGACCGCGAGCTACCCGCTCAAGGGTAAAGCGCATGGCGCGCACTTGTGACATAATTTGGATATTAAGCCCAGTGGTGTCATGGTCTAAGAGGTATTTATTGACTTTTTTGATCAGCTCATTTTCGTGTGGGCGGTATGGGTCAAGCCAAAAAATAGCTGGCATGCCTGAGTTGCGCGCACGATTGACCGCCAGTTTTACCCAGTCGCGAATCGGGGCATCTTTGACTTGACACATGCGCCAGATATCGCCTTCTTCCACGTTTTGCGACATCAGTACTTCGCCTGTGTCAACGTCGGTGATATTGGCAACGCCTGTTTCAGGGATTTCAAAGGTTTTGTCATGTGAGCCGTATTCTTCGGCTTTTTGTGCCATTAAGCCCACATTGGGTACGGTACCCATGGTCGCTGGGTCAAAGTTGCCGTGCCATTTGCAAAAGTTGATGACTTCTTGATAAATACGGGCAAAGGTAGATTCTGGCATGACGGCTTTACAGTCATAGGGTTTGCCATCGGCTGCCCACATTTTGCCGCCGTTACGAATCATGGCAGGCATTGAGGCATCTACGATGACATCATTGGGTGAGTAAAAGTTATCAATGCCTTTGGCAGAGTCTACCATGGCTAATGCGGGGCGATGCTCTTGGCAAGCGTGTAGGTCGCGGATAATTTCTTCTCGAATGGTGGTAGGCAAGGTTTCGATTTTTTCATAAAGACCTGCCATGCCATTATTGACGTTGATGCCAAGCTCATCAAACGTTTTGCCCCATTTTTCAAAGGCGTCTTTGTAGTAGACTTTCACGCAGTGACCAAATACGATGGGGTGTGATACTTTCATCATGGTGGCTTTGACGTGTAGAGAGAACAAGATTTTACCTTCGCGGCAGTCTTCAAGTTCTTTTTCGTAGAAGTCAATGAGGGCTTTTTTACTCATAAACATCGAGTCGATGATTTCGCCATCTTGCAGGGCTACTTCTGGTTTTAGTACCAATGTTTTGCCGCTGTCTGTGATAAGTTCCATTTTTACTTTACGCGCTTTATCCAAGGTCATGGATTTTTCGCCATGGTAAAAGTCGCCCTCTTCCATGTGTGAGACGTGAGTTTTTGACCATTGTTTCCACTCACCCATGCTGTGCGGGTGTTTTTTGGCATAGTTTTTTACGGCAGCAGGGGCGCGGCGGTCAGAGTTACCTTCACGTAATACAGGATTTACGGCAGAACCCAAGCATTTGCCATAACGTGCTTTGATGGCTTTTTCTTCTTCGGTGGTGGGGTTTCCTGGGTAGGTTGGGATTTGGTAGCCTTTGGCTTGTAGTTCTTCAATACATTCTTGCAGCTGAGCCACTGAGGCACTAATATTGGGAAGTTTGATAATATTGGTGTTTGGGTCTTGGGTAAGACGTCCTAGTTCAGCTAGGTTATCGGGGACTTGTTGTTCGGGGGTGAGGTAGTCTGAAAATTCTGCCAATACCCGCGCTGCCACGGAAATATCGGTTTTGGTGATTTCTACGCCTGCTGGTTTGGTAAACGCTTCAATGATAGGAAGTAGTGAGTAAGTTGCCAGTAGCGGGGCTTCGTCAGTTAATGTATAGATAATATTTGACTTTCCACTAGCCATAAGTAACCTCTTTATATTGATGTGGGTGTTGAATACTAGACGATAGGTCTAGTGTCACGATGAATAGAACTATTATAGTGGTACGAATTGGGTGCTGCCACAGGTGATGGCATCTTTTAAAGGCAAAGTATCAGCTTTGTAAACAAATTCGTCAATAATGTATCTTGGAATACCAATATTTAGCAGAAAAATGGTATGGCGTTGACATTGGCTGATCTTGCTTATTACGCTTGATTTTAAAGGGTCATAATAGCATGAAAGGCGCTGGGCGGGTATGTTAACGGCAATGCGCTAGCAGACAAAGCACGGATTGTTGTTGTTGATGCGTGGTTTGGCAGCCCTGCCCTACACAGGGTGTATGGCAGGGCTGTTGATGGGTACCAAGATAGTGGCAGGGTGTGGTGTATTGTATCCGCTGGCAGTGTTAGCGCGCGGTTCTAACCAGTTTGTTGCCAATTTCTTTTTCGATGGCATTGAGATCATGCGTGGTCAATGGCTGGTGTTCGGTATTGTAGTGCCAGTTGTCTGCGGTACGAGTAAGGCTTGCAAACCATAGTGCTTTGGTAGTACTGGGCAGTTTGGCAAAGTTTAGCTCACTAATAAGGTTGCCTTCGTCATCGCTAAGCTGACACTGCGCGTTTTGTACCTTGTTTAGTGAAAATCCCTGATAGCAGCTCACCAGTAATACCACGTGAAAGATGGGCTGAGGGATTTTGTTAAGATAGATTATCAAGCTTTCTTGGTTGGTTTTTGGGTCATCAGGGTTGTCTAAGCGTGGCGTTGACTCGCTAACGTCTGCTTGGTTGGGTATTTTTGAGGGGTCAATAGGTTTTTTGCCCAAAAACTCATCGCCTTGGTGCCGAATACTTTCGGCTTGGTCACGCACGTTTTTATACCATACGCGTTCTATGACTTCACCATAGCGGTTGCATAGTAGGCAGGATAGGTCTAGATCTGCCCATTCGGTGTTTTTTTTGAGGGTGTGATAAAGCCCTTTTTTTGGGATGCGGGTACGGTGCCATTGTAAGGTTAAAAACCATTGTTTGAGCACCACGCCCATGTCTGGTAATGCGATGCCCGTGGCGATTTTGTCGTCTTGCAGGGCATCATCGTTTTGGATGATTTGGTGGCTTTTTGCCAAAATTGTCTCATCGGTGATGGGGGTATCGGACGTGGCTTTTTGCTGATGTGCTTTTTCTTCACCAAAAAATTGTTTTGTATCATGAGGTTGGTTGGGGTGGTTGGTAGGTGCCATGGGTGACTCTCTTATAGTTAACAGGCTTATAATTAACAGGTGTTGAAAAAAATTAGTATAAATTAGGGGTTTTCAAATACTGCCATGGACAAAATACTAGGCTCAATGCTGCGCACCCCTTTGCCAAAACCTCTTAACCACCATACCAGCTGTGAGGTCAAATTGACGGTGGCGGTGATGTGTAAGCCTTGAGCATCTTCCCAATTTTGTTGATCCAGTGATAGTGGACTTTCAAGCAGGCTATTACCTGCTATAGGGTCAAATAGTAAATGAATGTGCTGAATTGGTGGCTCGGGGCTGTGGGTTTTGTGCTCTTGATTGTTTGGGCGATGCGTCGTGTCTTGAGCACGCAACTGGTCGAATAAGGGAAAGTTAAAACCCATTGCCCCCGTGTTTAGGTAGTGGTCTAGCTTAAAGTCTGTGGGGGTTTGGGCGTCAACTGTGGACACTTCAGCGCTTTCAAAGCGGTGTAAGGCAAATTGTCGGACTTCTTCTAGCGATTTGTCATCTCTTGAGGCAATCAGATAAATAACCACGCCGCGCTGTACAATGGCAAGTGGATTAAGGATGTATTGCTGGGCTTCTTCGCGCCCACGGGCTTTGTAGCTGGCAATGAGTTGTTTGTTTTGAAACAGTGCTTGATAGACAGCTTCTTTGGCATCATGATTGACGGCGGGCGGTATGAGTGGCTGGTTGGCGGATAAAATGCGGACGCGGTCAAGCCACGTATTGGCAACTTTACTTTCTTTTAGTTGTCGGTTTGCAAGGTCAAACCAAGGTATCAGCTCATCTAAAATAGCAGGCGGTAATAATTGGGTCAGGTGATGTTTGATCATGCTAAATGCCACTGCTTGCGATAGGTTCATATGCGGCAAGCTTTGCATGGGCGCATCCTCACGCCAGCGCCAACCTTGGGGATTGGTGTTATTTTTTTCTATGGGAAAGCGCTCGGCTAATGAGTTGAGATCGCGCTGAATGGTACGCAAGCTGATGTCAAAGCCCATCAAGTCTAGCTGCTCTTTGATATGCGTGGTGCCAAGCCAGCGTTTACGGTCTAGTTGTGACAAGATTTGCCATTGGCGCGCGGTGGTCGCGGTGGCATTGTTGGCTACGGATTTGGTCATGGCTTGTTTTCTCCCGTGTTGGCTTTGCCGCTTCATCAAGCAATGGAGTGGGGTGACGCTATAATTTATCAGAAAAAGATGGTCAGATAATCATCAATTATATTAACATGTCATTTTATGTCGTTTTGGTGCTTTGTTTAGGTTTATAGTAACCGCGGTTTATGTTTGCTTAAGTGGATTTGTGGGTGCCATTGTCAAGTTATTTGTCCGCTATTAATCCAGATTTTGGCGGCTAGTTACAGTGTATCAGAACCTGTATAGACCACATCACGTTGTTAGTTTAAATTTAACGCAAAGACGTTATGAATATAGGTTCTAAAATGATGTCAATGATCAGTTTATTGAGTCCTCAAGCGGTTGTCTATGCGTTTGATATGGTGGGTGTGGTGGCATGTAGTGTGTCGGGCACTATTTTAGCGCGTTCCAAGCATTTTGATCCGCTTGGTTGTATTTTGGTGGCAATGGTTACTGCCATTGGTGGTGGTACAGTGCGCGATTTGATGCTAGCAAGGCACCCTTTGTTTTGGATGATCGACATGAATTATTTGCTAGTTATTACGGTGACTTCGCTGCTTTTTCAGGTATTTTTTGACATCAGTAAACGTATTGATAAAATGTTACAATTATCCGATGCCATCGGGCTTGCCGCTTTTACCTTAATTGGTATTAAAGTGGCGTCTAGTATGGGCGCAAACCCACTGATTGCCACTTTAATGGGCATTACTACCATCATTGTTGGCGGAATGATTCGAGATATCATTTGTAATGAAATACCGCTGGTACTACGCCGTGAGATTTATATTGTGGCGGCAATGGTGGGGGCAATGGTATATTTTAGTTTGTTGCCTATGATGATGAGTGGCTGGCTAAGAGAAATTTTGACCATGCTGACCATTTTTTGTGTACGTATGCTTGCCCTTCATTTTGATTGGCACCTCCCTGCCCTACAAAGACATATTTAGCTCGCCCATTGATAACAAGTTTGGATTGATATTAGGTTTGGGCTGATATTAGTTGGGCTTTTTTAATCCGTAATTGCAATTTTGTCTGTTGTTTAAAACTGTTTTTTTCTAGTTCAAACAAGAGATGAATGGGCGATTGACCAGACACTATTTTGCTTGTGGGTACAAGCGCCATATCGGCATTAAACCAAATTGCTTCGAGGGTAAATGGCACCCCTGTACAAGTTAGCCATAGTTTGAGGTGACGCTCTTTTAAGACCTGGTAATCTTGTATCACAAACACCCCGTCAAACACAGGCGCCACAAAACCATGACCCCAAATACTCAGTTGCTGCAACGCGTCCACAAATTCTAAGGTAAAATCGGTGGGGGCTAGACTGCCGTCGGTGTAAAGGGTTTCTGCAAATACTTCGTCAGCCTCTTGCGCCATGACGGCATCAAAGGCTTGGCAAAAAGGTAACAAGTTTTTGCGCTTGATAGTCAAACCCGCTGCCATGGCATGCCCACCAAAATGACTAATTAAGGTAGGGTGGCTTTGTGCTACCGCTTCGATGGCATCACGGATATGTATGCCTTCAATAGAACGCGCGGAGCCTTTAATAGAGTCATCATCGCCTAGCTGCTCAACATCGGCAGGAGCAAATACAATGGCGGGTAGGTGGTAATGCTCCTTCAAGCGTCCCGCTACAATCCCAATCACCCCTTGGTGCCAATCATCTTGGTATAAAATAATACTACGGTTGGGCGCTAGCGTGGTGTCGCTGGTGGCTTGGCTACGCTGCAGCGTTGCCAACACAGCATCCGCTTGTTGGCGCATACTTTGCTCCACTTGACGCCGCTGTTGGTTTAACTGGTCAAGCTGATGCGCCAGCCGCTGCGCCTCGCCCCAATCTTGGGTGACCAGACAGTCAATACCAATACGCATGCTATCCATCCTGCCCGCCGCATTGATACGAGGCCCCAAGATAAAACCAAGATCCATCGCACTCATATCTGCAGGTTGCTTGCCTGCTTGCTCAAGTAACGCCAAAATTCCCACGCAGCATTGCCCTTGTCGAATGGCAGTCAACCCATGATGCACCAAAATACGGTTGTTTTGATCCAGCACACCCACATCTGCCACGGTGCCTAGCGCCACCAAATCCAGATAGCGGCTCACTTGTGTGGTTGTTTTATTGGCGGCACGACGTATTTTGGCAAGATTGCCCAACACATAAAACGCCACGCCCACCCCTACCAACGATTTACTGGCAAATTCACAGCCAAGCTGATTGGGGTTAACGACCGCATCGGCATCAGGAGGGGCTTGGTTGGTTAAATGGTGATCAGTAATAATCACCGTCAACCCATGCGCCTTTGCCGCTGCCACTCCTGCGTGGCTTGAAATACCGTTATCAACCGTCACAATCACGGCAGGCTGATATAAAGAAACACCCAGCTCAACAATCTCGGGGGTCAGCCCATAACCGTACTTGAACCGATCGGGCACCAAAAAATCCACTTGAGCCCCCATCTCAGTGAGCACTCTAACCATCAGCGCCGTGCTAGTCGCCCCGTCACAGTCAAAATCCCCCACAATCAAAATACGCCGCTGACGGTCTATTGCCTCATCTAACAGCGACACCGCAGCAGTAAGACCACGCAGCGCAGTTGTAGGCAGCATACTGGCAAACCCCGTATCAAGCGCTGCCATATCATTAACACCGCGACCCGCCAAAATCCTTGCCATGGTTTGTGACTGCTTGGCTAAGGGCTGCAAGCCCACGGGAAAATCTGTGATAATTTGGGCAGAAAATCTTGGCGTTAGGGCAATCATCATATTGGGCAACTGAGTCATTAACATGACCTACATGATGCGAGCAACCGCAAACAATTTCAACCTATAACGTTGGAAAATCCCCCTAAGCCCAACATTAGCGCCGCACTGTGCTACAAAAAGTTATCAATTTATTGCAAAAATTAGCTTATTTAACCCAAACCACTGCTTTATAATGCGACAATAAGACAAAAAATCACTCAAATTGATTTTACTGGCAAAAACCATACTTGCCAGACCCCGCCAAATTTGTTGAATTAGAAGGAAGACATCATGTCTGCAGACAAAAACAGCCGCACCAAAACCATCGACCCGCATCTTGACCTCGATAAAGTCAAACAAGAATGTGAAGCCATGATTCCAAATAAAGCCAAACTATCAGCAGCAGCAGCCGTGGTGCCTGTGCCGCTACTAGATTTGGTGGTAGATGCAGGGCTATTATCCAAATTATTACCAGAAATATCCGCCAAATTTGGGCTAATTGAACAACCCGAACCCGCCCTAGACCTTAACAAAGACAACCAATTTGAGCACCTCAAAGACCGCGCGGTAAATATCGCAGGACTGGTCATCACCCGTGGCATTGCCAAAAAAACTTTCCAAGGGTTTGGCAGCCGTATCATTGCCAAACAAGTGACCAAATTTGTGCCATTTGGCGGGCAATTAGTCGCAGGTACTATTGGCTACTTAATGTTTAAAAAAATTGTGGAAAATCATATCAACGAATGTTATCGGCAGGCGAAAAAACTCCAGCAACATACCCATTAATTGGTTATCGATGGGCTTTTAAAAAACTTAGTACACAACAGCTCTTTATCTTGGGTGAAGGGCTTTTTTGTTGAATTATTTTCATGGTTTGATGAGCAATAGACAAGTAATAATCATAGATTATGTAACGATATTTTTCTAAAATGTGTCTTTATTTTATCTATTTTTTTATTGTGATTGTCTATAGAGCTGATTTTATGACCAAATCGATTGTTTTGCCCGTTGCTGCATCTGTGGTTTCGCCTGTGTCAAGTGCCACGTTATCACCACGCCATGTCTTGAGTGCTTTAAGTTTGGCATGTTTGGCAAGTCACGCCGCCGCTGCGCCTGTTGAAGGCGCGCTGCCCAGCTTGACTTTTACTACCACCGCAACCAAAACTGCCACCCCTGTCAAAAATACCATCGCACAAACCACGGTAATTGATGAAGAAGCATTACAACGTTTTCAAGGTCAAAGCGTTCTTGATGTGCTACGGGGTCAAGCGGGTTTTTATGTCACTCAAAGTGGCGGTGATGGCAGTATGGGGAGTATCCGCGTACGGGGTTATAAAAATACTGATGTTCTAGTGTTAATTGATGGTATCCGTTATAGTTCGGTAAGTTTTGGCGGTTCTAATCTAAATCTTATCCCTGCTGATCAGGTAGACCGTATCGAGATATTGTACGGGGCATCGGGCTCAAGCTTGTACGGTGCTGATGCTATGGGTGGTGTAATCCAAGTCTTTACCAAAGGTCAAAATGCCCAACAATCAAACACTGCACTGACATTAGGCGCAGGTACACAAAACAGCTATAAAGCACAAGTATCAAACCAGCTAGTTACTAATACATCAACCATTAGCTTATCTTCTGGGTATGAAAAAACTGATGGCATTAATGCAACAAAAAATGCTATCGGTGCCAACACAGATAAAGATAGCTTTGAATCCAAAAATGTGAGCTTATTGGTCAAACATCAACTAAACGACCAAGTAAATATGGGTATAACAGGTTTATATGCCCAATCTACCACAGACTATGATAGTGACAGCTATGATAGTAATTGGGATAAGACTCCCTTTGCGCAGACTTATGGTGACTATAAAAATGGTGCCGTGTCAGGATTTGTTAATTATCAAAACAATCAACTAACCTCAACACTTAAATACGGACAAAGCTTTGATAAATCAACAAGCTATGATGGTACCACACCCCAAGGCGGCACCTACGATACAAAGCAAAATCAAGCCAATTTACAGCTCACCTATCAACTGCCTGCAGGCTCATTAATTGGTGGTGTAGAGCATCTAAAACAGTCATTAACCTCTAATAGTACTTATTCAAAAGATTCACGTACAATTAAAAGCGGCTTTGTGGGTTACCAGCTATATCAACCTACGTATGATTTTCAAGCACAACTTAGAACAGATGATAATTCAGAGTATGGTAACCAAACCACGTATAATATAGGCGCGGCTTATCGTATCTTACCAGATTTACGTTTGGGTGCATCTTATGCAACAGGATTTAAAGCCCCGTCTTTTTATGATGCATTCGCAGTTAATCCCGCGTGGAATTACATCGGAAATCCTAATTTAAAAGCTGAAACCAGCAACAACACTGAAGTTTTTGTGGAGTACAGCAATGCACTTACGACTACCCGTTTAACGGCTTATCAATCTGACATCAATGATCGCATTACTACAGAAAAATTGGCGAACTCATCTTATTCAACTAAAGTTAACCGAAATGAAAGTGAGATTAAAGGACTGAGCCTCACCTCTGATTGGACACTAAACAACACCCTATTTGGTTTAAACTATACAAACCAACGCATTGAAGACACCAATCAAGGTATAGTTACCGAAGATGCTTCAATCGCTGAAAATATAGGCTTAGCCTACATTGGTTACAAACAGCCAAGCTTTGATATTCGCGCTGAATCTCAGTACACAGGTAAGCGAGTTGATGGCTATACCAAAGCCGAGCTAGACAGTTACACGCTACTTAACCTATCCGCCAACTATTATATGACACCCAACCTAACCATTAACACCCGTCTCAACAACCTCACGGGCAAAGAATACGAAACCGTATATGGCTACAACCAAAAAGGCATCAACGCCTTTGTATCTGCCACCTACAAATGGTTCTAAGCGCCTAACTTCATCAAAAATAAAAAGGCATGATTGATATCATGCCTTTTTTCATAGCGATTGAATTTTACTTACCCTTTTCCCCTAACAAAAACAACCATAGCGCATTGACGCAGCTGTATAGCATACGCATAATAAACCCAATAACACCTCACCACACCACCCAAAAAAACAACTCTAGCGCCCATAATTGGCACTGTAATTGCAGCATAATTAACCATACTTTACCCAACCCAATGACTAAAACCCCAATGATAACACCCAACACGCCTTCACAACCCCTTGAAAACACACCCTTATTAACCCCTGTCATCAACACCCTATTAACAGGCGTTATCATTGCCGACGACAATTTTCGCTGTGTGTATATGAATACCGCGGCGGAGCAAATTTTATCCATCAGCCAACTAAACCTTATCAACGCAGATATTATTGAACTATTAACCCCGATTCACCATGATACCAACGCCAGCCCTGCCCCAGCACCCAACGCTCAAGCACGAGAAAACGCCAAAAACACGCTGATTCAGCAGTTTGCTAACACCAAAAAAATGCACCAGACCTTTATCCACCATAATTGCACCATTTTAGGGCTCAGCAAAAAAGAGTATTCTGCCCCAATTTTAGTAGATTTTGGGGTATCAGCCTTAGAAACTGCCACAGGATTTTATTATTTGGTCGAAATGTGGGCAAAAGACACCGAAAGTCGTATCCAACAAGAGCAATACCTACATGACCAACACCATACCACCCGTCAACTCATTCGTAATATGGCACATGAGGTCAAAAACCCCTTGGCGGGCATACTGGGCGCAAGCCAACTGTTGGAAAAAAATTTTCAACAACTCCTGCAAGCTGATAACAGCCGTACAATGAGAACAGCGGATAACCTAGAAAAAAAGACCAAAAAAATTGCCACCTACCTACAAATTATCATGGATGAAACACGTCGGCTCAATAACTTAGTTACTCAGCTATTAGGTACCCCAAGCTTGCCACACTGGCAAAGACTCAATATCCACGAACCCTTGCAGCACGCCCTCACCCTAACCGAACTACAGCACCCGCACATTCGCCTTTGCCGTGATTATGACTTATCATTACCAGAAATCACTGCCGATAAAGACCAACTTATTCAAGTATTTATCAATATTCTCAATAATGCCACGCAAGCGCTTAATGAAAATTGCATTAATCAACCCAAAATTACTGTGCGTAGCCGCATTCATCACCAACAAACCATTGGAGAAATTCGCCATAAAAGCGTGCTACGTATCGACATCATAGACAATGGGACTGGCATTGATAGCCAGTTATTGCCAAAGATTTTTTATCCGTTGGTGACAGGTCGTGACCAAGGTACAGGTCTTGGGTTAGCGCTGGTGCAAGATATCGTGCAGCGCCACGGTGGACTTGTCACAGTAAACTCACAAGTGGGTGAAACCGTTTTTAGCATTTTTTTGCCTTGGCAATCTACAGCTAACCATTGACTTAGCTTAGTAGCAATTGGCATGATACTAAACATATAAAATGCCGCTAATATAATCGTTATAATCTTAGCAACCCGTGCAATAACCGACCATAATTTTCAAAATAAGGTAAAGCAATGACAGCCGTTTCTGATCCTACGTTCACCCCCTCACAACCTTTGGTTTGGGTCATTGATGACGATAGCGCCTTACGTACGATTTTGGAAGACACCCTCACTGATAGTGGCTATGATGTCAAAACATTTGGTAATGCCCAAACTGCGTGGCAAACGTTAGAGCATCTCAAGAATACCCCCATGATAACCGCCAACTTACCTGCAGTTATTATCACCGATATTCGCATGCCCATGATGAACGGGCTTGTGCTGAGCGAAAAAATTCAACAGCATTTTTCTAGCATTCCCATCATTGTCATGACCGCACATGCCGATGTGCAGTCTGCGGTGGATAGTTATCAAGCAGGTGCCTTTGATTATCTACCAAAACCCTTTGATTTAGAGGATGCCATTCATGTGGTCAACAAAGCTTACCAGCAACATAGCCAGCAGCACGCCCCACCAATTGTAACGGCGCTTGGGGCTGATACCCCTGCCTCAGCCGTGCACCACCAACCTGCAGCCACACAACCAGCCAGCGCGCTTGCTAATGTTGACCCCGATATTCCTCATCCCTCGGGCATTATCGGGCAATCACTTGCCATGCAAAAAGTTTTTCGAGCGATAGGGCGGTTATCTCACATGCCTATGACCGTATTAATTACAGGCGAATCAGGCACAGGCAAAGAGCTGATTGCCAGTGCGCTGCACCAACACTCGCCCCGAAAAAACAAACCATTCATCGCCCTAAATATGGCCGCCATCCCCCACGATTTGATAGAAGCAGAACTATTTGGACATGAAAAAGGGGCATTTACAGGCGCAAGCAATACGCGACAAGGACGGTTTGAACAAGCGCATGGCGGTACGCTGTTTTTGGATGAAATTGGCGACATGCCACTACCCACCCAAACCCGACTATTACGGGTCTTGGCAAATGGCGAATTTTATCGGGTTGGTGGACTCAAACCCATCAAAGTAGATGTGCGCATCATTGCCGCCACCCACCAAAATCTAGAAGACCTGGTCAGACAAGGCAGATTTCGGGAGGATTTGTTTTATCGCCTAAATGTCATTCGTTTGTCACTGCCTGCCCTACGTGAGCGTCAAGAGGATATTCCCCTGCTTATCCAGTTTTTTATGCAGCATATTGCCAAAATCACCCAAACTGTACCAAAAACCATCACCCCACATGCTATGACAATGTTGCAGCACTATCCGTGGCAAGGCAATGTACGTCAACTAGAAAACACCTGCCGCTGGCTTACAGTGATGACCACAGGTCATACCATTGTGCCAACAGACTTACCACCCGAGATTTTGCACGCGTTTGACAACGCCGCCACCTTAGCGACAAAGCCAGCCACGTTGGCAGAAAAACCGCCCACCAGCATCGTTACACCGCACACCCACCTAACAAGCGCGCCCAATGAGGCACCTCCTACACAAGACTGGGTGACCCCCTTGCAGCATTGGGCAAAAATTGCATTGGCAAAAGGGCAACAAGATATTTTACAAACCGCCTATCCCATCTTTGAAAAATGCCTGCTTGAAGTCGCCTTACATCATACTGACCAGCACAAAGGACAAGCGGCAGACCTACTAGGCTGGGGGCGCAACACCGTCACTCGTAAATACCAACAGCTAATAGAAGGGAAAACGGTCAAATAATCCGCCGTTATGCCCATGCCCCAACACAGCAGCGCCTATCTTAGCCACTTACAGCCATTAGCGGCTAGCAACAAGCATAACCATAGCTTACTTTGGCGAGGCTTGCTAAAGCGAAATTGGCTAAAGCAAGTTGACGCAAGCCACCAACCAAAAGATGCGATTGACGCGTCCATCCCTGTTTTTATCAAGCAATTGCAGCAGGGTTATCGCCCCTACCACCTGCAGCAGTTACAGAAAGAGGTGATGACCCTGCAAAGCTGCCAATCCTTGGCAATCGCGCCATACCCTAGCGTTCACGCCCGCATTGGCATACCAACCCTGTACGCCGCCTCTACCAGCCAGCCCCTGCACCATGGGTTGATAATAGAAGATTGTGTTAACAGTTATGTTAAAGAAAGTGTTAAAAATAGCGATCTGTTAGCGCCTTATCCTTATATTGTCATGTCTTATCACGCGGGCGACAACTTAAAAACCTTAATTACCAGCGCCAACTTTAATATAAGCGTTGCCCAAAAAATACGTATTTTTGTGCAACTATGCCAGTTGGTGCAGCGCTTTCACCAAATCGGTTATTTGCACCTAGATTTAAAACCCAGCAATGTTATCGTCACCAACCCCAACGCCCCTAACCCTCAGCTCATCATGGTTGATTTTGGTTTAAGTCTTGCTATTGTAGTCCCCCCCACAACGACGCCCACCACTCAATACACCGCTGGCACCCCCGCTTATATGAGCCCTGAGCGCTTTACAGGCAAAGTGCCAGACCCAAGAAGTGATTATTACAGTTTGGGCATTATTTTTTACGAGTTGCTAACGGGCGTTTTACCGTTCCAAGCGCAGGACTTTCGTGGCTGGGCGGTGGCACATTGTCAAACCGAGGTACCTATTATTAGCAAATCTATTTTTTGTCACACTAACAATTGGGACAGCCTTGCCTATCAAATTTGCCAATCAGTACTAGATGCCCTACTTGCCAAGCACATTTATCACCGAACCAACTCACTTATGCCCATCATTAGCGCACTAAATTGCTTAATAAAGTAAAAAATCACTTTTTTGCATTTTTTTTTGCATTTTTTTAAAAAAAGTACTTGCCATATTTTTAAAACTCTATATAATAGCCAACCACAAAGACACATAGTCAAACACTGAGTTAGCTCATGGGGCTGTGGCGAAATTGGTAGACGCACTGGATTTAGGTTCCAGCGCCGCGAGGTGTAAGAGTTCGAGTCTCTTCAGCCCCACCACTCACTAATGTGTCTAATAGATTAACCTGCAGCTAGCAGGTTTTTTTATGTCTAGAAAATACCGTAACCTTATATAACCGCAAAAAAATTGAGCTTACTGTACACACCCTTATCGGACACAAAAAAGGCGCTTATTAGGCGCCTTGCGATGATCAGAGCATCAATATAGTTTCTGATTGAGTAGCTGTTAGGTATGATATCACACATCATCAGTCTGTTTTTCGGTAACCGTGATAAGTTCAATGCCCTGCTTGTCTTTTGTCAGACGAATAGACACCGTCCCACCATCGACCAAATCACCAAATAGTATTTGCTCCGCCAGCGGTTTTTTGATTTCATCTTGAATGAGTCGGTTCATGGGTCTTGCTCCCATCAGGCGATCATACCCTTTTTGTGCCAAGTATTCACGTACCGCGTCATCAATTTCTAGTACCACTTTTTTGTCATCAAGCTGCGCCTGTAATTCTACCAAAAATTTATCTACTACTGAGATAATCACGTTTTTATCCAGTGGGTTAAATTGGATAATCGCGTCCAACCGATTACGAAATTCTGGGGTAAATACGCGTTTTAATGCCTCGGTATTATCGCGGCTGTGGTCTTGCTTGGTAAAGCCCATACTATTACGACTGATGCTATCGGCGCCCACATTGGTGGTCATGATTAAGATCACTTGTTTAAAACTCGCCGTGCGTCCGTTGTTATCGGTTAGGGCGCCATGATCCATCACTTGTAAGAGTAAATTAAACACATCAGGGTGTGCTTTTTCAATCTCATCAAGTAACAATACGCAATGTGGAAACTGGTTAATCTTTTCGGTTAGTAAGCCGCCTTGGTCAAAACCTACGTAGCCAGGCGGTGCACCAATGAGCCGCGAGGCGGTATGTGCTTCCATATATTCTGACATATCAAAACGTACCAACTCAATACCCAACAAATTGGCAAGCTGGCGGCTTACTTCAGTTTTACCAACGCCTGTAGGGCCTGCAAACATGAATGAACCAATGGGCTTATCGTCAGGTTTTAGCCCCGCACGAGACAGCTTGATGGCATCCGCTAAGCTCTTGATCGCCTCATCTTGTCCAAACACCAAATGTTTGAGATTGCCTTCTAGCTGCTGTAGGGTGCTTTTATCATCGGTTGACACAGATTTTGGCGGAATACGCGCAATTTTTGAGACAATATATTCAATCTGTGCCACGTCGATGATGGCGCTGGATTTGCCGTCTGAGTCTGGGCTAGCGTTATCTGGGTTAACGTTTGGTTGGCTAAGATGCGATGAATCTTGCTGCAAGCGCACAAATGCCCCCGCTTCATCAATCACATCGATCGCTTTATCGGGTAAAAAACGCTCGTGAATGTGCTTCATTGCCAAGTGTACCGCGCTTTGCAATGCTTGATCAGTGTAGGTAACGTGATGAAAGGCTTCATATTGGGGTTTGAGACCGCGCAGGATGTCAATAGTTTCATCAATACTGGGTTCACTGACGTCAATTTTTTGAAAACGGCGACTCAGCGCGTGGTCTTTTTCAAATACTTGCCGATATTCGGTAAACGTGGTGGAGCCAATACAGCGAAGCTCGCCTGATGCTAAGGCGGGTTTGATTAGGTTAGATACGTCCATATTGCTGCTCATAGAAGAGCCCGCGCCAATAATCATATGAATTTCATCAATAAATAAAATGGCGTTGGGCTTGGCTTTGATTGCATCTAAGAGGGCTTTCATGCGTTTTTCAAAATCGCCTCGGTATTTGGTACCCGCCACCAACGCCCCAATATCAAGGCTATATACCACGCAGCCCTCAAGCGGCTTGGGTGCTTGGTTATTGACAATTAGCCATGCTAAGCCTTCAGCAATCGAGGTTTTGCCCACGCCTGGATCCCCGACCAAAAGTGGGTTATTTTTTCGGCGGCGGCACAGTATTTGTGCAGTACGCTCAATTTCTACGTGACGCCCGATTAATGGATCAGTGCCGCCTGTAGCGGCTTTTTGATTGAGATTAACCGCATATTCTACCAAGGGGTCTTTGCTGGTTTTTTCATGGCTCTCTTCAGCGTCAGGGGCAGTGCTTTTATCGGCGGCTTTTTTGTCCTGACCATGAGAAAGATATTGGGTCAGCTCAAGACGGGTAACGCCTTGTTTTTTTAGCAAATATACCGCGTAGGTGTCGTGTTCTGAAAACATAGATACTAGCAGATCCGAGCCTTCTACCAAACGGGTATTAGCAACTGACTGCACATGGAAAATGGCACGCTGCAAAATGCGATCAAAACTGCGCGTAGGCTGAGGCGAGTAATCCTCATTAATATCCACGCTAGGGGTATGCTCTTCAATATATTGGGTCAGATCTTTGTCTAGCTGCTCCACATTGACAGCACAAGCAACCAGCGCCTCGATGGCGTTTTCGTTATCTAACAGCGCTAGCAGTAAATGCTCAACAGTCAAATACTCGTGTGAGCGTTGCTTGGCAAGTGTGACGACCAGCCGTAATGTACTTTGTAACTCTAAACTCAACATACCAAGTCCTTAATGCGATTACAATATATCTATTTTGATTATCGAAAAATCAAAACGACTAAAAGTACTATAAGGCTGAAATTGACAAAATCAAGGTGAGTGAAACAGCAGGAAGATTAAAGCCCCAAAAAAAACTGCGCTAGGCTTGTGGTTCAATTTGGGTTAATAAAGGATAACCTGCTTGACGAGCAGCGCGGTTGACGGTTTGGGCTTTGGTTTCGGCAATATCTTTTGGGTAAACGCCTGCAATCCCCTTGCCCTCATGATGAATGGCAAGCATGATGGTAACAGCATTGTCCAAATCATGCCTAAAATGGGTTTGTAGCATCTCTACTACAAATTCCATTGGTGTGTAATCATCATTGTACATTACCACCGCGTACATTTGGGGTTTTTTAAGCTCTGGGTCTGCCAATAGCACGTCTTCTATGTGTGACGGCTGCGGCTCTCCTGCCATATCGCCTAATCTGATCGGCAACTGAGCCGCAGGGCGGCTTGGTAACCTAGTAGCAAAATGCCAGTCATAACCCCGTACCTGGCAAATTAGAGGCTTAGGCAAGAAATCATATACAAAAAAAAGATGCATAACGCTCGTTAGTCATAAACAAAAATAAAAAAATTATACGCAAGTAAAAACTTATCACTCAAGGCGCACCAACAGACTAGAAGCCCATGATGTCTGCCTATCCGCACCTCAAGCGCCACTTAGTAAGTGCTACTTAGCGACTAGGGGTGCTAGCCACAGCCGTGCTATCGGGCGCACTGACGGGGCGTTTGTCAGCCTCAGGTGCTTCTTCTAGTGTGTAGGGCATATCGTCAATAGGTTTGCCAAGCTGCCAATCATAAACTTGCTCAGTTTTTTGATTACCTGCGCTAAGCTCTAGTTTCACCTGTTTTGGCACAAAGTTTTTTGGCATCAAGAAACGACCTCGCACCCTTGCCACGCCTTTGATGGGATAGCTACTAGGCTCTAGTGGTACTTCTACCATATTCACTTCATCAAGTAAGGTAAGCTTGGGTACCATGTTTTTGGCTTGGTTGGAGGCATCCACCATGCCAATATCAAAACGGTATTCGTAAGCGTTTTCTGGCAGCGGGGCGATTTTTGCGCCGATGACCTGCAGATCCATGCCGCCTTTTTTCGCCAACGATGTAGTTAAAAACTCTTGCCCTTGAGCAAGCTGCAAGTTGGTCACTTTAAGTTCTTGAATATCCATGCGTAGCGTGGCAAGATTTGCCAAACTAATGTCGCGCTCTTGCTGAGCGGTAGTCAATTGGCTTTGCAAGGCGTCTGATTTGGTCTTTAGCGCCCTAATATTTTCTGCAGAAATTTCTTCACCCGCGGCAGTTTTTTTGGCCTGCTCTGCCGCATAGCTCAGACCACGCTGATACCCAATTCTCTGTCCCAACAGTAGCGCAATAATCGCCACTAGTAATAAGCTAACACCAAACGCAATTAGCCAGCCAGGTACTTTATTGGGCTGACTAATATAATCACGTGGCGTTTTTGGTAACGCATTGGATGAGGGGTTGTCTTCTGGTAAATCCATAGGGATACTCAAATACAAAAAACATTCAAAACATGGATATCTAATAGTGCGGTTAGAATAGCGTATTCGTATTCAATGTTAAGTTCATAAAATGTTAAAATTAAATGATATCCGTTTCAGCGAAACTCATTATAAACAATATCCCTGATGAATTCAGCTAAATTTATTGGATCTACCAACAATAAATTTTATAAAATTCATAGAATTGTCATCATTTTATGCATTAAATTTTTGACAAAAAAGCCGCTGCTACTGCAAAAAATATTACTAACCGACTGTCAACTTGTCCCCAGATTACGGCACAACCGCGACCAATTCTAGACCAGTATGCTCGGGCAACCCAAATAAAATATTCATATTTTGTACCGCTTGCCCTGCCGCGCCTTTAACCAAGTTGTCTTGCACCACGAGCACCGTCATGGTGGCGCTATTAGGCAAGGTTTGCACGGCAATTTTGAGCCTATTACTCGCGCGCACGCTGCGGGTGTCGGGGTAATCCCCCTTGGCTAAGACGTCAATAAAATATTCCGATTGATAGGCATCTTCATATATTTTTTGCCAATCAACAGCTTGCCCTGCTTGGGTCAAGCGTAGGTGGATGGTGCTAAACATGCCTCGAATCATGGGCACAAGGTGCGGCACAAAACGGATATCATGTGATTGGACACGGTTACCTGCTAATAGCTGATCCACGCCTTGTTCAATCTCGGGCAAATGACGGTGACCTGCCACCCCATACGCTGAAAAATTGTCCGAGGCCTCACTAAACAATAGGTTCATCTTGGCTTGGCGCCCCGCACCTGACACCCCAGATTTGGCGTCAATGACTATCCAAGGTTCTATGAGAGACTGCTGCTGCTGATTTTGTGCCTCGATTAGCGGCTTTAAGCCCAAAATTGCGGTCGTAGGATAACAACCTGGATTACCGATGACGTCTGCTTTGGCAATGTTTTGGCGGTTAATTTCTGGCAACCCATACACCGCTTGGGTCAAAATATCGGGGCAAGCGTGCTCAAGCTGGTACCACTGGGTAAATGACGCTAAAGACTGCAACCGAAAATCTGCCGCTAAATCAATAACTTTGGTATTATGCTTGATCAAAAAATCTGCATGCTTCATCGCAACGCCATGGGGAGTGGCAAAAAACACCACATCACAGCTGGCGAGCTGTTGTTCGTCTAGGTCTGAAAAAGTCAGGTCTGTAATACCGCGCAAGCTTGGAAACATATCGTCAACACGTCTACCTGACTCTGAACGGGAGGTTAACATCGCGATATTAACCGATGGATGACGGCTTAATAGTCTAATTAGTTCAACACCTGTATAACCTGTACCACCCACAATACCAACGTTAATCATGATTATTCCTTATAATGTATATGCGTGTACCGCGTCAATAAATGCTTTGGCATGGTCTGGGTTTGCCCACTGGTTGATACCATGCCCTAGATTTGCCACATAGCCAGTTTTTTCGCCCACGCTATACGCATCAGCAAGCATCAGATGGGTTTGCTTGGCAATATCAGCAGGTGAGGCAAACAAGGTAGCAGGGTCAAGGTTACCTTGTAATGCAACGCGTTTATGGGATGTTTTGCCTGTGGTTGATGACTGGGCTAATACAATTTTTCGTGCTTTATCTAGTGGCATCGCCCAGTCAACACCCAAAGCGTCTGCACCACTGCCTGCTTGCACATCTAGCCACAGGCCACCGCCTTTGGTAAACAGCACCACAGGCACCGCTGGGTAGCGCTGTTTTAGCGCATGAATGATGGCAGTATTGTAATGGTGAGAAAACTCGATAAATTGACGATGTCCCAATGCTCCACCCCAGCTATCAAAGATTTGCAGCATTTGCGCGCCTGCTTCAATTTGGGCTGCCAAATAATCAACCACCGCATTTTGTAAGCGGGCTAATAACGCATGCAAGGTAGCAGGTTCGCTATAAAGCATGGCTTTGATATGACGAAATTCTTTGGAACTACCGCCTTCGACCATATAAGTTGCCAACGTCCATGGGCTACCTGAAAACCCAAACAGAGGCGCCCGTCCGCCTAGCTCATGACGGATACTGGTCACCGCTTTCATCACATAATCAAGCTCAGTCGCCATATCTACTTTTGGCAAGGCTTGTACATCTGCCATACTGCGAATGGTATGTCGAAATTTTGGACCCTCGCCTGCCTCAAAATAAAGCCCCAAACCTAACGCATCTGGGATGGTTAAGATATCACTAAACAAAATAGCCGCATCTAGATCAAAACGGCGAAATGGTTGAATAGTAACCTCGGTTGCCAGTGCGGTATTTTTACATAAACTTAAAAAATCACCTGCTTGGGCGCGGGTTTGTTTATATTCTGGTAAATAGCGCCCCGCTTGGCGCATCATCCAAACAGGAGTGGCATCCACGGGCTCAAAGCGCATGGCTTTTAGGATACGGTCATTTTTGAGAAGGGGAAAGTTATGAGTCATGTAGGTGCCTGTATTCAGTTAAAAAATCAAGGATCAAAAATTGGTTGGCTGGCGTGATGTGGCAAAGTTATTGATGCAATGGGTGCAAAATGCTATACGATAATTGCCATATTATCACGGTGCACCATGACGTGGCGTTCATCATGTTTGCCTAAAATTGTCTCAATTTCGCTATTACGTTTGCGGGCAATGCGCCGAGCTTCAGTGGCAGAAAAATCAACTTGTCCCACTGCAATACGCACACCTTCTTTGTCCACGCATTCTACCACGTCGCCTTCATCAAAATCGCCTTGCACTTCTACCACCCCAACAGGCAATAGGCTTTTGTGGTTACGGATAACTGCTTCAACTGCACCATCATCCATTACCAAGCGACCTGCCATCCGCAAATGGGCAGCAAGCCACTGTTTTTTAGCAATCAGTTTATCGTCTTCATTGGTGGTCAGTAATGTGCCTAGTGGCTCACCTGCCACTACCCGATTGATGACCTGCTCAAACGCGCCACTAACAATCACGGTAGGGCAGCCACCCATTGCCGCAAGCCGAGCAGCTCGAATTTTGGTCAACATGCCCCCTCGTCCAAGCTTGCCGCCATCCCCTGCAATATCAAATAGATAATCTGCCATGGCACGTTCGGTTTTGATGAGCTTGGCATCTGGATTGTTACGTGGGTTGTCGGTATAGACGCCTTGCTGGTCGGTCAAGATAATATATAGGTCTGCTTTGACCATGGCAGCGACCATGGCGCCAAGGCTGTCGTTATCGCCAAATTTGATTTCATCCACGCTGACGGTGTCATTTTCGTTGATCACGGGTAAGACTCGCCATTCTAACAGCTGCTGTAAGGTGCTGGCAGCATTGAGGTAGCGACTGCGGTTTGCCAAATCATCATGGGTTAGTAGCAGTTGGGCACTTTGTACGCCGTATTGAATAAGCGCTGACCACCATGTTTCGATCAGACCCATTTGTCCGATAGACGCACAAGCTTGTAGTGCTTGTAATTTTTTTGGGCGTTCTTCTAGATTCATACGCACCACCCCTTCTGCCACCGCACCCGATGACACCAATAGTACTTGATGCCCTTGGTTGTGCAAATGGGCAATTTGTTTTGCCCATTCATAGATGGCGGTTCGATCCAAGCCTTTACCATTGTTGGTGAGTAAGGATGAGCCTATTTTTACTACAATAATTTGTTGTTTGGTTTTTTGCTGGTTTGGGAGGTCAGTTTTTGTCACAAGTGTTTCCGCATACAATAAACGAGAGGTTGGCTGTTTTCCCTGCCAAACGTGGGGGAATGATGGTGACATAACGGTTGGGCGCTGTCTGTCAGTCATGAGTATAGCAAAACTTATCGCACTTAACCATGGTCTTATCTGTGGTCTTATCTGGGGGCTGATTTCAAAAGCATAGTAACAGCATAGTCACTTTTATGACACAACCGTGAAAAACTTACTCATCAGTCTACTGATTTTACGATACATTTTATTGTGATATTGACAAGGTTATAGTAAATTCACGTTTTGATATTGACCATCATAGCCAATAATAACCCTAATGATATCAATGATATTTGCATAAATAGCTGGGTAGTATTGGACTTGTTGGCTAGCGTGCTTGAAATACCTAACAACCTGAGGGATCAGCCAGATTCATCTTCGTTTGTGAAAAGGATTATTAACACAATTTTTGCTGGGTTGTAAAAACTTATAACCGTGCATGACCGCCTACTATTAAAAGCGCTACTGCAACATTAGCGACCCTAGTTATTTTTGGATAATGATGATGAAACGTATTGTACTAAATACCACTTCTTCTGGCTTAGAAGAAATGAATGTGCCGCATGAGGTTGAGTTTATTCGTTTTAATATTCATATCAATAACTGAAGTTACGCAACCCTTTAAAAAAGCGCTATCATAACAAAAAAAGCAGTCAGCGAGAGTAAACAAATGAACAAAGACATGATAGAACTCTACAGCGACTACCTCATCGCAAGTTTTGGGCAAACCACCGCCACAGGGCTTGCCAATCTACTACAA
>RRZU010224916.1_pt1 | contig 81388 bp, 63 predicted proteins | sample 2165561 | NCBI WGS metagenome assembly RRZU01 (sample SAMN10456909, study PRJNA506462) | wastewater metagenome | isolation source: wastewater sludge | place: USA: Moscow, Idaho
ATGTTTTAATAGCGAGAAGCACAGGAGCTAACCTCATGGCTGTTCAACAAAACCGTAAAAGCCGTTCACGCCGTGATATGCGTCGTTCACACGACCGCATCACAATCAATGCTGTTGCTGTAGATGCAACCACTGGCGAAAAACACATTCGTCACCATGCCACCAAAGATGGTTTCTACCGTGGTCGTCAATTATTCAAAGTAGCTGCGGTTGCCGAATAATTGATCTGATAAGCCCGTTATCCTCTGACGGTAGCTTAGCTGATTGTGGCTTAGAGCAAAACCGTGAGGCATTATGCCAAACGGTATAAAAAAAGATTGGTGCTTGCATCAGTCTTTTTTTTGCCTAGGTTTTTTGTAGAAATTTTGCGTATTTTGACAAAAAAATCACCCAATCAGCTATTTTTGGGTGCCACGTCATGGCAATAGGGCGCCATTTTTTGTGACGCTACCTAATAAATTGAGGTGGATTAAAGAAAAAACTAGAAATTTTTACGGAATATGCCATAATACTCAGAGTACAGTTGTACACAAAATACCGTATCATCACCCTAATCCATCCTTCATCATCATAAGTGGTGAATGAGACAACTAAATGACGACCCGTCATAAGGCTTGTACAATTTTGATTTTGGTGGCAACGTTTGTTAAATTATGGCGATAACGTCCCTAATTTTTTTAAAACGTCTAAGTTTTTTAACAAGAGTGGTCTAGAACCAACTGCCTATAGTATGGGCAAACAGATTACATAGTAGGATTATCATGGTTAATGAAGTAGCCACACAAACAGCCGCCCCATTCAGTTATGCGGTGATATTTCCAGGGCAAGGTTCTCAAAGCGTGGGTATGCTTGCAGACTGGGCAGCACAGTATCCCATTGTTAAAGCCACCTTTGATGAAGCATCAGCGGCGCTTGGTTTTGATTTATGGGCAGTATGCCAAGGCAATGAAAATGCCGCCTCTTTGGATGATACGGCTTATACGCAGCCTGCGCTATTGACGGCAAGTATGGCTATTTGGCGCGTCCTCCAAGATGAGTTACCAACGCCCCCCACCTACCTTGCAGGACATTCTTTGGGTGAGTATAGCGCGTTATGCGCCGCTGGCGTCTTAAGTCTTACCGATGCTGTCAAACTGGTACACCAACGCGGTCGCTATATGAGTGCTGCAATGGCTAACCAAACAGGTAAAATGGCAGCCGTTTTGGGTCTAGAAGACTTGCAAGTACGGCAGCTTTGTGAGCAAGTAGTCGCGGCAAACCCAGCCGCCATCGTAAGCCCTGCCAACTTTAACGCCGTGGGTCAAGTGGTGATTGCTGGTAATGAGATGGGCGTGGATTTGGCTTGCCAGCAAGTAGCCGCATTGGGCAAAAAAAGTGTGGTGCTCAAGGTGAGCGTGCCATCTCATTGTCAATTGATGGCACCTGCCACCCAGCAGTTAGCTGCCGAATTTGCCAACGTTGCTTTTCATGCGCCTAGCATACCCGTGATCCAAAACCGCCATGCCCGCGCTGAGCTAGACATCGCTGCCATCAAACAGGCATTGGTGGAGCAGCTCAATATGCCCGTATTGTGGTCAACGACAGAGCAGCATTTAGCTGAGCAACAGATTAGCTTTCAAATTGAATGCGGTAGTGGCAATGTACTCACCAATTTGGCAAAACGCCAAGCCCAAAAAATCGTCACTGTTGCCACCGATAAAGCCAGTCAGCTAGCGGTTATCAAGCAGCAATTTGCCAATTACCAATAAAACTGCCACACCATAATCAAGAGCTATAATCAAGAGATATAATCAAGGAAAAGAGGTATGAGTCGTCGTATTGCATTAGTCACAGGTGCTAGCCGAGGTATCGGACAAGCAATTGCCAAACGGTTGGCAACGGAAGGATATCTTGTGATCGGTACAGCCACCACGGCGCAAGGTGCCGCCGCTATCGATGCATATTTACAAGCGTTTGATGGGGTAGGGCGAGTCCTCAACGTGCAAGATGCCGAGCAAATCAACCAGTTATTTGATGAAATAGAAAAAACTTACGGCACGGTACAAGTTTTGGTCAATAATGCAGGTATTACCCAAGATGGATTATTGATGCGTATGGATGACACCGCATGGGAGCAAGTCTTACAAGTTAACCTAACCTCCGTATTTCGTACCAGTAAACGCGCTATGCGCGGCATGATGAAAGCACGCTATGGTCGAATTATCAACATTACCTCGGTGGTTGCTGCCATGGGCAATGCAGGACAGACCAACTACACGGCAAGCAAAGCAGGTGTTGAAGGGTTTACCCGTTCATTAGCCCGTGAAGTGGGCTCGCGCCAAATTACGGTTAACTGTGTGGCACCTGGTTTTATTGACACTGACATGACCAGCTTGTTAGATGAGCAGCTTATCAACAACATGCTCGCTGCCGTACCACTTGCAAGATTGGGCGCGCCTGAAGACATCGCTGCCGCTGTCAACTTTTTGGCAAGTGATGAAGCCAGCTACATTACAGGCACGGTACTAGACGTCAATGGTGGCATGTCTATGTAATATTTAGGCAATAAACGCCCTCAAAGCGAGTGGTCTGTTTTTGCCAACCCTGTTCTTTAATATTTTAACAAGTTGCATTATTTTATTTTGAAATAAGCAATGAGCATGATAAGATGCTCAAATTAGTAGGTTTACTCGATATACCCAAATGCAAGGAGAAAAGCATGAGTAATGAAGTTGAACAAAAAGTAAAAGCAGCCGTGGCTGAACAACTAGGCGTAGCGGCAGAAGAAATCAAAAATGAATCATCATTCATGGATGACTTAGGTGCCGATTCATTAGACTTGGTTGAGCTTGTTATGTCATTTGAAAATGAGTTTGGTATCACCATTCCTGATGAAGACAGCGCGCAATTGACCACCGTACAAAGTGCAATTACGTATGTACAATCAAAAATGGCAAACTAATCGTTAGTGATGACTTTGTCACCCCAGTTTTAGTGATAAAACTGGGGTTTTTTTATAGGTATACCAACAAAGGTTGGCGCTATTGGGTCAATACCAGCTCAAGGACAAACTTGGTGCCAATAAATGCCACACCCAACAAAATCACCCCTGAAAGTGTCAAGTTAGCAGCCCGTTGCCCACGCCAGCCATAGCGCCAATGCCCAATCAACAACGCGCCAAATACCCACCAAGACAACACACTAAACACAGTCTTATGCACCAAATGCTGGACAAATAAATTGGTGGTATCAATAAACCCGAGTAGCAGCGATACCGATAGCAAAATAAACCCTGCTGTAATCATATCAAATAGCAGTGATTCCATACTTTGTAGCGACGGCAGCTTATCTACCCACACTCGATGAAAGGTCTGGCGCTTTAGCTCACGAATCTGTAGCCGCAGCATCACTGACTGCACGGCTGCCATAATCAGCACCGAATACGCCGCCAGTGATAAAATAATATGCGCCTGTAAAATAGGCGTAATTACCGTGAGCGGCTGATAAGGGGCTTCACCAAAAAAGCCAAGCATCATTCCCAAAAATGCCAACGGCGTTGCCAAAATACCCAGTGGCAAAATAGGGCGATACAAACAAAAGCCCCAATAAAACATCAACATGAACAAACTAGTCAGTGACAGCACATTAAAAATATTAAAGTTGAGCCCTTGCAGCGTGATAATATGAGGATAAAGTATTGCGGCATGCCCCATCATACCCGCAAGCAACTGACCTAACACCAGTCCTTTATGAATGGGTTGTTGTTGGCTAATTGCCCACAGCAAATAGACGCTAGTCAATCCATAGCACACCAACGATAGTACAAAAAGTAAAAACACCCAAGCCTCACAAATTAATCATAGTAATTAAACAACAGGTTCCTATTAAATGGCGGCGACAATGGTAGCATTTAACAACCCTTAACCAACCCTGTTATAACAATTCGCCATTTTATCCCTATTATATTAGCAGTTTTATGTAATTTAGCATAAAATAACCATAATTATAAAATTGATAGTAAAAGATCAGAGAAAAGCTATGTTTGAAACCCTAACCGAACGACTGTCCACTAGTTTACGTAGTATCTCAGGCACAGGTCAACTTACCGAAGACAACATCAAAGACACCTTACGCGAGGTGCGTATGGCACTGCTAGAAGCGGATGTCGCCTTGCCTGTCACCCGTGATTTTGTTGCCCGCGTCAAAGAAAAAGCACTGGGTCAAGAAGTCTTAAAAGAGCTAGCACCAGGGCAAGCCTTTGTCAAAATTGTGTATGATGAATTGACAGAAATGATGGGCAGTGCCAACCAAAGCCTAGAGATGACAGGCAAACCCCCTGTGGTCTATCTGCTAGCAGGCTTACAAGGTGCGGGTAAGACCACCACCGCAGGTAAACTTGCCAAGTATCTACAAGAACGTCACAAGAAAAAAGTCATGCTGGTCTCAGCCGACGTGTATCGCCCAGCCGCTATCAAACAGCTAGAGCAAGTGGCTGCACAAGTCAATGCAAGTTTTGTACCGTCCACTGCCGACCAAAACCCGATTGATATTGCCAAAAACGCCATCGAACAAGCCAAACTGCAATACCAAGACATCCTAATTATCGACACCGCAGGGCGTTTGCACATTGATGAAGCCATGATGGATGAAATCAAAGCCTTGACGGCGGCGGTCAACCCTGCAGAAACCTTATTTGTTGTGGACTCGATGACAGGGCAAGACGCTGCCAACACTGCCAAAGCCTTCAATGATGCCCTGCCGCTCACAGGCGTGATTTTGACCAAAACCGATGGCGATGCGCGTGGCGGTGCGGCATTGTCAGTGCGTGCCATCACAGGCAAACCCATCAAATTCTTGGGGCGCGGCGAAAAACTTGACGCCCTAGAGCCATTTCACCCTGAACGTGTTGCCCAGCGCATCTTGGGTATGGGTGACGTGCTGTCACTGGTTGAAGAAGTTGAGCAAAAAATCGACCGTGAAAAAGCCGAAAAAATGGCAAAAAAAATCCAAAAAGGCGGCGAATTTGACCTTGAAGATTTATTGACCCAATTTCAGCAGATGAAAAACTTGGGCGGTATGGCAGGCTTTTTGGACAAAATGCCAGGCATGAGCGGTGCAGATATTCAAAAAGCGGTCTCTGATGCCAAGCCTGAAGAAAAGGTCAAAGAAATGGAAGCCTTAATCCATTCGATGACCCCATTTGAGCGCAAAAACCCTGACAAAATCAACCCAAGCCGCAAACGCCGTATTGCCGCAGGGGCAGGCAAAGACGTGCAACACGTCAATCAGCTCCTAAAACAGCACAAACAAATGGCAAAAATGATGAAAATGCTATCTGACCCATCAGGCATCAGCAAAATGATGAAAGCCGTACAAGGCTTGACCAAAGGCATGGGCGGTAGCGGTGGTCCACTATTTGGTCAAAAATCCCAGCAAGGGGATGATGCAACCTTAGTCAATGGACAAGGTATGCCACCTGTACCCAAATTTAAAACCCGTTTTTAACCTTATCTTGAATAATTTTTAACCTTATATTGATGGCAGTACCTAAGGATAGCTCAGGCTATCCTTTTTTGTTATGTCATTGTTACATATTGATATTAACCAATGTGAAATTTTGGAATAAACAATCTGCAAATCACAATGCGACACGGCTTATTATTTTTTTTACTATACCTTTATCTACTATCACATCACATTGCAGTCATATTATCGCAGCTGCTGGACAATCGAGGTAAATATGAAAAAGTTACAAGCACAATCGCCAAAACAAGGCGTGGGACGTGTTCGCACGGTAGGGCTATTAGCTACCACATTAGCCAGTATACCTACTGTCTTGATAATCTCAGCCTGCAGTCGGGCTCCCTCCCAGCAAACGGCTAGTAGTAGCGCAAATGCTAACACCCCAAACACCCAAAGCGTCACGTTACTCAATGTCTCTTATGACATTTCGCGTGAGCTCTACAAAAAATACAACCCCATCTTTATTGAACAATATACGCAGCAAGGGCAGCCTATAGATATTCAGCAGTCACACGGTGGCTCTAGTAAACAAGCATTGAGTGTTGCCAACGGGCTACAAGCCGATGTGGTCACTATGAACCAAGCATCCGATATTGAGTTATTAGTAAAAAAAGGTCTGGTAGATAAAAATTGGCAACAAGCCTTGCCCAATCATAGCGTGCCTTACACCAGTACCATGGTATTGGTGGTAAGAAAAGACAACCCAAAACATATTAAAGATTGGCAAGACCTAGCAAAGGCTGAAGTTAAAGTAGTCATGCCCAACCCAAAAACCAGTGGCACAGGGCGCTACGCATTTTTGGGCGCGTATGGCTATGGGCTGCATACTTTTAATCATCAAGAAGATAAAAGCAACACCTTGCTTCGGCAGATTTTAGCCAACGTCGCCACCTTTGACAGTGGTTCGCGTGGTGCTACCACTACCTTTGCCCAGCGCGGGATTGGTGACGTGCTTATCACCACAGAAAATGAAGCCCATACCACCATAGAGCAGTTTGCCAGTGATAATTTACAAATTATTTATCCCAGTTACTCAGTAAAAATTGACAACCCTGTTGCCGTGGTCAGTGCTGTGACCGAGAAAAAAGGCACTACCGCTATCGCGCATGCTTATCTCAAAGGGTTGTGGTCGCCACAAGCGCAGCAAGTGATGGCACAAAATTATTTAAGACCCAGCGATAGCCATATATTGGCAAATTATCAGCCGCAATTTCCCAATATCGTGACCTATAACCCCACCGATGTTTTTGGTGATTGGGATAGCATTATGCAAAAATTCTTTAAAGATGGCGCCCTGTTTGACCAACTCACCACACAAAAATAACCCCGTTTTCATTAAATTTTCCCCAAAATTAGCAAAAATCTTTGATAAAAGAGGCTGATAAAAAATGCGTAAACCTTGGCGAGGTTACTCCCCGCGTTCGGCTAATGAGGTCAAATCATGCTGCAGTGCTTGAAAACATACATCGAGCGCAAAGCCCCGATATTGCAAAAATCGCAATTGGCGGGCTTTTTCTTTTTGATCTATGGGGCGATCATTACCGTACTTTTTGACCCGCGCTTGTACCGCTTGCAACAGCCAATCTGCCTCAAATACCACCTGTGGGGAGAGATCAGTATGGGCAGGGTTTGGGCTTGGCTCAATATCATTAATTAATAAATCACTAAAAAAATCCGCGTGCTGCTCAATCCACGCATCTATATCCCGTGCTGATTTTAACGTGGTTAAACCGCGCTTTTTACAATCATGCCAGATTCGCTGATGACCGTAACCTTTACCGATTCCCTCTTTAATCATCGCTGAGGTCATGCGTTCATCGCTTTGATAACCTTCTGAGGCAAATTCTAGCAGTAGAGCCTCAATCGCATCGGCGTCGCAGGCTTTGGCAAGCAGTTTGTCACGTAGTTCTTTTTGTGAGTGTTCACGCCGACCCAAGTAATAAAATGCCAACCAGCGCATATAGCTTTCTGCTTTGATTTTGGCATGGTAGGCTTGGCGCGCTTCATCGCTCATTAATTGGCGCTGGATATTGTCAAGTAAGTCTTTGGGATCTGTCATTGCTACCACATCTAAAATAACAAAAACCCCAGTAACAACTAGGGTTTTTTTTGGAAAATAAAATTATGCCATGCCGTCAACAAATTCTGGTGGCTCACCGTCGTTCTCATCTTCATCGGCGGTTAATTCGGTGTTACCAAGTTTTACGGCGCGTACTTTGGCTTCAATTTCTTGGGCAATTTGTGGGTTTTCTTCCAAGAATCGAATCGCATTGGCTTTACCTTGACCAATTTTGCTGTCATTGTAGCTATACCAGGCGCCCGATTTTTTGATGGCTTCGATATCCACACCCAAATCCACCACCTCACCCAAGTGATTAGTACCTGTGCCGTACATGATGTCAAACTCAGCTTGGCGAAACGGTGGTGCTAGTTTATTTTTGATAACTTTGACCCGCGTTTCCGAGCCAACAATGCTGTCACCTTCTTTAACCGCACCAATACGGCGGATGTCCATGCGCACTGAGGCATAAAACTTGAGGGCATTACCCCCTGTCGTGGTTTCTGGTGAACCAAACATCACGCCAATTTTCATACGGATTTGGTTAATAAACACCACCATACAATTTGAGCGTTTGGCGTTACCCGTGATTTTTCGTAAGGCTTGGCTCATTAACCGCGCTTGTAGACCCATGTGGCTGTCGCCCATTTCGCCTTCAATTTCAGCGCGCGGCGTCAATGCTGCTACCGAGTCCACCACAATCATATCAACGGCGCCCGAGCGCACCAACATATCAGTGATTTCTAGGGCTTGTTCACCGTTGTCGGGCTGGGTTACTAATAGCGCATCTACGTCCACGCCCAATTTTTTGGCATAGATAGGGTCCAATGCGTGCTCTGCATCAATGAATGCACAGGTGCCGCCTTGTTTTTGGCATTGGGCAATGGCTTGTAGTGTCAGTGTGGTTTTTCCTGAGCTTTCAGGACCATAAATTTCCACAATACGACCTTTAGGCAAACCGCCAATACCCAATGCAATATCTAGCCCTAAAGATCCCGTAGAGACTACATCGACGTTGATTTTGGCAGACTCATCACCTAGACGCATGATGGTGTTTTTACCAAATTGTTTTTCAATTTGCGATAACGCAGCGGTTAAGGCTCTGGCTTTGTTTTCGTCCATATAGGACTCCTTTAAACGTGTATAAAATCAATTGGTTATAAAAATAATAATGCAAGATTGAGGTGAGTGGATAATGCTATGATAACAAATTTTATAGAAAATTATAGGGTAATTTGGTGGATATACGACATATTGTGTCGTTTAAAAAATGCGCGGGTTAGCGCCAATATCATCTCGCCGCGCTGTCCTATTAATGAGCGTTGGTTGGGTATCTTCAAGCAAAAAACCCCACGATAACGTGAGGTTGTTGATCAGTCCAATCAGGGTAAATTCTTTGCCGTGTTGGCAAAAATTAGGAAGATGTGTTCCCTTCTGGTGACGGCGTCGCCTCACTAGGCGAGTTATTGGCGGCTGCCTGACCTTGGGCGCCCAAATAACTTTGATTGTGATGGTGGGTGATTTTGCTTTCTTCATGTGCCATTGAACGCGCCGCTTGACGTAGCTCAAATTTTTGTACTTTACCCGTTGAGGTCTTTGGAATTTGGGCAAAAATAATGTGCTTGGGCACTTGAAAACCCGCCAAGTGCTTGCGGCAATGGTTGATGATGTCTTCGCGGTCTAGGGTAGAGCCTTCGCAAATTTCCACAAATGCTACGGGCACCTCGCCCCATTTTTCATGCGGAGCAGCGACCACGGCACAGCTGTCAATTTCTGGCATACGGTATAGGACGTTTTCTACTTCAATGCTTGAAATATTCTCACCACCCGAGATGATAATGTCTTTTAGGCGATCCATGATTTTGATATAGCCATCTGGGTATTTAACCCCCAAATCGCCTGTCTTAAACCAGCCACCTTCAAACACCTCTGCCGTGGCTTTGCGATTTTTAAGGTAGCCCTTCATCACCATGTTACCACGAATGGCTAGCTCACCAATCTCGTTACCATCGGCTGCTACAGGCTCGGTGGTACCTTGTTTAAATACGTCAAAACCTGATAACAAATGGGAGTTCATACCTTGACGCGATTTTTTTTGCGCGCGCTCACCCACCGTCAATTCTGCCCATTCTGGACGTTCAACGCAAAAAGTCACCGGTCCATAGACTTCGGTTAGTCCGTATACGTGGGTGATTTTAAAGCCCATGTCTTCCATTTTGGCTAGTAATGATTCGGGCGGTGGGGCACCCGCAACGTTACAACGAACTTCATGTTTGATGGCTTTTTTTAACGCTTCTTTGCCATTGGCAATCATGTTGTGCACAATGGGCGCTGAGCTATAATGACTGACTTTTTCGTCAGCGATGAGGCGTAATATGAGGTCTGAGTCTATTTTACGCAAACAGACGTTGGTGCCAGCACGCTCGCCAATTGTCCAAGGAAAACTCCAACCATTGCAATGAAATAATGGCAATGTCCACAAATAAACAGGGTGCTTTTGCATATCCCAGTCAAGGATATTGGAGATGGCGTTTAGGGCAGCGCCGCGGTGGTGATATACCACACCTTTTGGAATACCTGTGGTGCCTGAGGTGTAGTTGAGGGCGATTGCGTCCCACTCGTCATTGGGTTTTTCCCAGTTGTCTAGGTCAGTACCTGAGGCAATAAACTCCTCATAACTCATGTGACCAAAATTTTCGCTAGGGGTAACGGCAGCATCGGTAGCATGCACGATGATTAAATCAGGAAATGACTCTTGGATAAGTTCAATATGCGGTTCAAATTCGCTGTCAACAATCAGTACTTTGGCTTCACTATGCTGCAAACAAAATACCAACGCATTAATATCAAGGCGAGTATTGAGGGTACATAGTACGCCGCCCGACATAGGCACACCAAACGCCACTTCAACCATAGGTGGCGTATTGGGTAATAAAACGGCGACAGTGTCATCTTTGTCAATGCCAAGTTTTTTTAGGGCATCTGACATTTTGCGGCAACGGGTGAAGGTTTCTTGCCAAGTTTGGCGCAAATTGTTGTGTTCATAGTCTTGATAGACAATGGCAATTTGGTCTGGATAGATAGTCGCGGTACGCTCAATAAAATCAATTGGGGTTAAAGCGGCATAGTTGGCTGGGTTTTTTTCCAAACCTGTATGGAAATTTGGCATAACAACGTCCCTGCAGTTAATCATGGTTAATCTCATTTATGATAGCAAGGAATGCGGCAAAATCCTATACATCTTGACATATTTTGATAATTTTTTTTTGAAATGAGGCATTGAAGAACCCAGTATTTACGGCTATTGGTCGTTAATATTATGGTTAAGTGGCTGTTTTTTCTCATTAATAATTAGGGCGACTATTCAATTTTTGATGGGAAAATAGCGCAAAAATTGGCGGGTATTTTTTTTAGACTGGTGCGCGCAAAATTTGCTTTATACATTGGGTGGGGAATACCTATATCATATTGAACTATTTATCAATTACTGTATGCTGAGAAAAATCGCTTTGCTTTTGGTAATCTTGGGTCAAACCACGTCCCCTAGCACAACAACATGCTGCTTGCTAGTCAATACAGGCGGTTGGGGTACCGAATATTTTGACCAAAAAGTAAAAGGACAATTATTCAAGGATTTTTTATGTCAATTATTTCTGATGTTTCAACGCGCAATCGTAGTACTAGCCACAGTGCCAACTATCCACATATTTTTGAGCCGCTCGATTTAGGATTTACTACGTTAAAAAACCGTATGGTGATGGGTTCAATGCACACGGGCTTAGAAGACCGTTTTTATAACTATCAAAAGCTTGCCACTTATTTTGCTGAGCGCGCTAAAGGCGGGGTGGCAATGATGATTACGGGCGGTATTTCACCCAATCGGGAAGGCTGGTTGTTGCCTGCAGGTGGTACTTTGAATCACAAGGGCGATGTCATCAATCATCGCAAAGTGACCAAAGCGGTGCACAAGTATGATAGTAAAATTCTTTTGCAAATTTTGCACAGTGGGCGCTATGGCTATCACCCTTTTTCGGTGTCGGCTAGTGCTATCAAGTCACCCATTACGCCATTTAAACCACGGCAAATGAGTGAAAGAAATATATTGGCAACCATCAAAGATTATGCCAATACTGCCAAGCTAGCCAAAATGGCAGGGTATGATGGGGTGGAGATCATGGGTTCGGAAGGCTATTTGCTCAATCAGTTTTTAAGCCGTCATGTCAACCAGCGTACCGACCAATGGGGCGGTAGTCTCGAAAATCGGATGCGTTTTGCCATTGAGGTGGTAAAGGCGGTACGGGCGGCCGTGGGCGAGGCGTTTATTATTACGTTTCGTTTGTCAATGATTGACCTTGTGCCTGACGGTAATGTCATGGCGGAGGTGATCACGATTGCCAAAGCGCTAGAAGCGGCTGGCGTCACCATTATTAATACAGGTATTGGCTGGCATGAGGCGCGTGTGCCCACCATTGTCACCTCCGTACCACGCGCCGCGTTTGCCAATGTGATTGCTGAGGTCAAAAAACACGTTACCATTCCTGTGATGGCTGCCAACCGTATTAACATGCCAGAGACAGCAGAGCAGCTTTTGGCAAATAATAGCGCCGATTTAATCCAAATGGCGCGTCCTTTCTTGGCAGACCCTGATTGGGTCAATAAAGCCCAATCAGGTCAAACTCACTTAATCAATACCTGTATTGGTTGTAACCAAGCGTGTCTGGACCACACCTTTGAAAATAAACGCTCCACTTGTTTGGTTAACCCGCAAGCCTGTTACGAAACCGAACTGGTCTATAAACCCGCCAAAAAAGTGAAAAAAATCGCGGTGGTCGGTGCAGGTATGGCAGGACTATCAGCTGCCACCGTGGCCGCCAAACGTGGGCATCAAGTGACATTGTTTGAAGCGCAAGCCAAGATTGGCGGGCAATTTAATTATGCCAAAGTCATTCCTGGTAAAGAAGAATTTTTTGAAACCATTCGCTATTTTACCAACTTGGTTGATAGCCTCAATATCACCCTTAAACTCAACCACCCCGTGGACAAAGCCATGCTTGAGGCAGGGCAATTTGATGATGTCATCATCGCCACGGGCGTAGTACCGCGTACTTTGTCTATCGAAGGGGCGAAGCTGCCGCAAGTTATCAGTTATGCTGAGTTACTATCAGGCAAAAAAATTGCTGGTCAAAAAGTTGCGGTGATTGGCGCAGGCGGTATTGGCTTTGATGTGAGCGAATACTTGACCTCTACCCATGTACAGCCATTTTCCCAAGATGAACACGGCAATTGGGTGGCAAAACCGCACCCACAAAGCATTGACTCTTGGAAACGCGAATGGGGCGTTGATACCACGGCCGATTACCAAAGCGAAGGCGGCTTGGTTCAACCTGAAAAAATTACCCCCATGCGGGAAGTGTACCTCATGCAGCGCAAAAAAGGGCGATTGGGTGCAAATCTTAACAAAACCTCAGGTTGGGTACACCGCGCCCACATTGGCAAGCATGGGGTCAAACAGGTGAGTGGTATCGGCTATGAAAAGATTACCAATGAAGGTATTTGGATTACCAACCCCGATGGGCATAGCCAATTATTACGTGTGGATAGCATTGTGGTATGCGCAGGACAAGAGTCGGTCAATGACTTGATGCCAGCCGTAGGCGATACCCCAAGCGCCCAATATCACCTAATTGGTGGCGCAAAACTTGCAGGCGAACTAGATGCCAAACGCGCCATTCGAGAAGGGGCAGAAGTGGCAGCTATGCTATAACTGCCCGCCGCGCTATTGCCCTTTTTTTGGGTTGATAGCGCCGTAATATACGGTGTTTGACTGTCGGTTTTTAAGCCGTTCCTAAAACGATAAGCGGGTTTGACACGTCAAGCGCCGCCTATTAGGCTACTAGGGTTAGATCGCCCTATTGGATAGCCACCGATGCCAAAAAATAATGGCGAGATTGCTGCAAGTTGAGCAGTTTATCCAAGGCGGTCTTTAAATCTTGGCTAGGATTGGGCTGCTGCATCATCTCTGTTAAGGTATCATATAACCGAGAGAATACCGAAAAATTACTTTGTAATAAGTAGCTTAATATAAACTCATTGACCCCCGTGACTTCCAAATCCAGTGACGTTTTAAAACGTAGCTCGCCATCAATGAGATCCATTTCTAGATTGCCAAGCATCAAATCGTAATTAAGATGGGTAAGTGCCACCAACAAATCAGCGCGCATCGCCTCAGAAACTGGCGTTGGCATAATACTGTACACCGCTATCAATTGTTGCTGGCTAAAATACCGAATCATACAACCCCAATCACGCGCCTTATCCGATACTTGCATCGTAAAATGGTGGACGTCTTGAGCCTCACTGTCATCGCTAGGGTGATATAAAAATTGGTAGCCCATATCAGTAAGTAGCGACTCAATCGCTTGATAGGTAATGGGCGCCTCGCTTTCTTGAGTGGTCATAGCGCCTGTTTCCATGTTATGATCAGCGCTGTTATCAAATGCGGCATTGCTGGCTAGTTGGACATTGTCAGCCGTGCTATGGGTTGTCTCACAAGGGTGCTTGGCAGCGTTTTGATGAGCGGGCGTTTGATAAGAAGCGCGCATTTGACGACTCAGTAAATTTTTGAGGCGCTGCCATAGCGTTAAAGAATTTTTTGACATTGTTACCACTTAAAAATAAAAACCATTATAAATAGATAGCGCCATAGCATTGCTCAAAACTGATAAAAATAGCAACAATCTTGTGTATTGGGCGGGATAATTGCCAAGCCTAGGCTTGAGTTGGTATATAATACAGTAATTTTGTGCCCATTTTATGATTTAGTAAATGGGTAAACAGCAATTATTCATCTAATTATCGTAACCCATGACTTATGCCAAATCAAACCCTATCAACCACCCAGCTTCAGTCACCCGCCCATGCTTTGTCCAATCCTTTGCTTAATTGCCAAAACTTGACCATTCAGCGCGGTGATTTTGCACTGTGTGAAGGGGTGAGTTTGGTGCTAAATGCTGGGGACATATGCCATCTAACGGGCGAAAATGGCACGGGAAAAACCACGTTAATGATGCAGCTAGCAGGTTTAATTCCACTGGTTGCAGGCGAGGTGTATTGGCAAGGTGAGTTAGGATTGCCCGTCCAGCCGTTTTATGTGGCGCACCAAGTGGGGATTCATCTGCAGCTGAGTGTTGAACAAAACTTGCGCTTTTTATTGGCATTATATGGCATCAAGCCCACGCTTGATGAGCTAGAGCAAGCACTGGATTGGGTAGGTTTGGCAGGGTATGAAAAAATCAGCTGTTATCAGCTGTCAGCAGGACAAACCCGCCGCGTGGGTTTGGCACGACTGTGGTTTGGGGTGCGATATGTTGACCAATTTCCCTGCTGGCTACTTGATGAGCCATTAACTGCATTAGATATTAATATGATTGCAAAAATTGAGTCGATCATGCAGCAGTTTGCCCATGACGGTGGGGCGGTATTGATGACCAGTCACCAAACTGTGGCGGTGGCAAATAAGCACTTAGATTTGACATTGTATATGGTATGAGGGTGATAAGTGATGATTGATTTTACCGCGCTTTGGCAGAGAGAATGGCAAATCAAACAACAAAATAAAGTGCAGTGGCTATACCCGTTGGTGCTATTTTTAATCATTATTACGTTGTTTCCGCTTGCTATGGGCACCGAGCCAAAGCTACTACATCAGCTTGGCGTACCTGCGGTTTGGATTGCAGCGCTGTTATCACTTATTATGGGGATGGATCATTTATTTCGTCCTGCCCTTGACAATGGCACCCTTGCTCAGTTAGTGGTGGCAAAAGCGTCGCTTCCCACTTGGGTGCTGATTCGGCTTATGGTACATTGGTTGACCAGCGCGGGCATGGTGTGCTTGTTGTCATTTTTGGCAGTGCCTTTGTTTGGGCTAACTGCCAAAGAGGCTTGGGCACTTGGTGGCTCTATTTTGGTGGGCAGTCCGCTATTATTATGCTTATCGGCTATCGCCAGCAGCCTGACGTTGTCGCTAAAAAATGGCGCGGTCTTGGTGCCGTTAATCTCCTTACCCATGCAGCTGCCTGTATTAATTTTTGCCACAGGGGCAGTTGGGCAATTTGCCATGGGGCTCAACGGTTTTCCCATTTTGGCATTATTATTGGCAGGTAGTATTGCTGCTATTATTATCACCCCGATGGTAATTGCATTTTCACTCAAACTTGCGTGGCTAAGCTAATGACTTTTAAGATGAAATAATCCCTAAATATTAGTAAAATAGTAACCAACCAAGTTGATGGTTTTCACGCTTTAAATTATTTGTGCAAGGCAAAATACATGGCAGAGATGACCCCAAACGTTCGTACACCTGGCTTTTTTTCTTGTTTATGGCAAGGGTTTTTAAAAACGGTAGGCACCAAAGAGTTTTATCGTATTTTTGCCCCTTGGGTCAAATACCTGTCCGCTATTGCTGCATTGTTATTGGGCATTGGCGCGGTGTGGGGGTTGGCATTTGCCCCGCCTGATTATTTGCAAGGCAACAGCTACCGCATTATTTTTATTCATGTACCCACCGCAAGCCTTGCCATGTCGATTTATTTGGCAATGGCAGTCTTGGGCGTGATTTTTTTGGTATGGAAAATCAAAACCGCCAATTTGGTGGCGCAAGCCATTGCCCCTATTGGGTTTTTGTTATGTGTGCTCAGCCTTATGACGGGTTCTATCTGGGCAAAGCCAACTTGGGGGACATACTGGGTGTGGGATGCACGCTTAACGTCTATGCTTATTTTGGCGTTTTTGTATGCAGGGGTGATGGCGCTTTTTGCCGCGTTTGAACATACCGCGAGTCGTGGTAAAGCAGCGGCAATTTTATCCATTGTCGGGGCGGTTAATCTGCCTATCATCAAATATTCAGTCAATTGGTGGAATACCCTACACCAAGGCGCCACATTCACCGTCACTGAGCGACCAAAAATGCCACCTGATATGTATATTCCGCTATTACTGATGATATTAGGTGGTTACTTTTTGCTAGCCGCACTAGCTATTTATCGCACCAACACCTTAATCCTACAACGTGAAAGCAGCAAACAATGGGTGATTGATGAATGTCGGCGCCAATCTCGCTAGGCAGCCTAATCTATCTCTCTCGCCGCCCACACTGTATCAAACACAGCATAAAAAGGCACAAGCATGAACCCTTATTTTCATAATATTTCTGAATTTATAGCCATGGGTGGTCATGGTAGCTATGTGTGGACAAGCTGGCTAATCACCACGCTAGGTATCGTCACCCTAATTATACTGAGTCGTAACCAACGGCGGGCGACTTTTCGCGACATCCATACCCAACAAGCGCGCCAACAACAACGCAGCCAGCGCACCAATAATCTGGGTTAAGGTGATATTCAAGCGCAAACGGTGCTATAATAAATATTGACCTTAATAGCCAATTCATTCATCAAACGTGAGATCAAAAATGGCGATGAATAAAGTACGACAAAAAAAGTTAATATGGGTAATGGCAACATTATTTGGCGCCATCATCGCTGTTGTGCTAGTGATTTATGCAGTAGGGCAACAAACCGACTACTACTTTGACCCAACCGCAATCAGCCAAGGTAAAGCGCCAGAAGACACACGGATTCGCGCAGGGGGTATGGTAGTTCGGGGAAGCGTGGTTAGAGATAGTGCTGACCCCCTCAACGTAAAATTTAAAATCACTGACTTCAAGTCGACCGTGCCCGTCACTTATAAAGGCATCCTGCCAGATTTATTTGCAGAAGGTTCTGGCGTGGTTGCCACAGGGTCTATTGAAGGCAATACATTTGTTGCCAGTGAAGTATTGGCAAAACATGATGAAAATTACATGCCGCCTGAGGTTGCCAAGTCCCTCAAAAATCAAATGCCTGCTAATAGCAATGCTGCTAACCCAGCACAATTTATGCCCGCGGCGCCAATCAAGCAATAGCCCATAATCTGCCAATACCTAAAACTGTGAATATTTAAAAAAAGTGGACAACGGTGCCACTTTTTTGACGCAATTTTTAGGCATAAAAAAAGGAAACCATAAAGGTTCCCTTTTATATCAGTTAAAAACTGATTATTTTGCAGCAGAGGCAGCAGCATCAGCAACAGAAGCGGCGGCAGAAGCAGCAGCGTCAGCAACCGTGTTAGCAGCAGCAACCGCAGATGCAGGTGCAGAAGCAGCTTCTACTACAACAGTAGAGGCATTGATAGTAGCAGCAGAGGCAGTTACAGCAGGTGCAGAAGCAGCTTCAGTAGTTGAAGCAACTACAGTAGAAGCAGGTGCAGAAGCGGCAGCAGGAGCAGCTTCTTCTTTTTTGCTACAAGCAGTCATAGCCAAAGATGCAGCAACCAAACTTGATACAGCGATTAATTTAACGTTCATTACGTGTTCTCCTAAAGAAAATAACCCCGTATTCACCTAACGATATTCTAAATAACAAGCTTATTCAGAATTAAAAGATACACGGGACATGAAACAGGCGATATTTTAGCGCAAACTTAAGCAAGTTAAAATAGCTTAATTATAAAAAAAGATAATAAATCGGACAAGTGGTAGTAACAATGCACTCGATTGCCCACAAAACCCGCGACAACCACACAAGCTTACTACAATCATCATCTTTTGAAAAAAAGATATCTTATCAGCTTTTCATTTAAAATGATGTATTATACGCATAATTTTTTTTAAAGATATCTTTATTTTGCAATAATTACAAATTAATGCCTAATTATAAGAAAATTTACCAACTTATATTTGGCTTTGTTATGAGAATCCAGCCAGTTTTTTATTGTTTATACTTGGTTGCAAAACACTGTATAAAACTACGTTTTCAAACAGACATTTTAATCAATGATGATACAATAAAAAGAGAATCATAAAAATCTAAATAGCATTTGGAGGGTGTTATGAAGTGGGAAAATAGAGAGGGCAGCTCAAACGTACTTGTAAGCGGCGGCAAAGTAGTGGGTGGGGGTATTGGTAGCATTATCATTGGCCTGATTCTGTGGTTGGTATTTGGTATGAACCCCATGACTGCTATGCAAACGGGTAGTGCTATTACAGGGGGTAATAGCAGCGGGCAACAAACGCTTGATCAAAATACCGCTGATCGAGATCAAAAATTTGCGTCTGTTGTATTAAAAGACACGGAGGAAGTGTGGGGGCAGATTTTTCGTGAACATAATATGCAATACCAAAACCCAAAGTTGGTGCTGTTTAATGGCATGGTGCGCTCAGGTTGTGGCAGTGCGTCTGCTGCCACAGGGCCTTTTTATTGCCCCGCAGACCAACGCGTGTACTTAGATACCTCGTTTTTCCAAGAAATGCGGCAGAAGCTAGGCATTAGCGGCGATAAAAATGGTTCGGGTGATGCCCAAAACCAAGGTAAAGCAGGCGATTTTGCGCAGGCGTATGTGATTGCCCATGAAGTGGGGCACCATGTACAGACATTGCTAGGTATTAGTCAAAAGGTTAATGAAGCGAGCCAACGTGCTAGTGAGGCACAGGCTAACCATCTATCCGTGCGTCAAGAGCTGCAAGCGGACTGTTTTGCGGGAGTGTGGGCAAACCGCAACCAGCAACGTGTGCAGTTTTTGGAGCAAGGGGACATTGAAGAGGCAATCAATGCTGCTGAACAAATCGGTGATGACCGCTTGGCACAAGCTAGTGGACGAGCGGTAGTGCCTGACAGTTTTACCCACGGTAGTAGCCAGCAGCGCATGACTTGGTTTTCACGTGGTCTAAAATCGGGCGATATTAATCAATGCGATACCTTTAGTGGTGCTATTTAAGTGGCGCAGTGTTTGTAGCGTGAGCACCCAAAAAGCCCAACTAAATCGAGTTGGGCTTTTGGTTTTGAGGGAATAGCGCTGTTATTATATTGAAAGCTGGTCAATAATTGTACCTAAGCTTTGTCTTTGCGTGTCATTTGTTCAAAGAACTCATCATTGGTTTTTGAGTCTTTGAGCTTTTCAAGTAAAAATTCGGTGGCTTGCAGCTCGTCCATAGGATGCAATAATTTGCGTAAAATCCATACCTTGCGTAGCATGGCTTCATCCATGAGTCGCTCTTCACGGCGTGTGCCCGATTTTTTGATGTTGATAGCAGGGAAAACCCGTTTTTCTGCAATATCGCGTTCTAGGGTGATTTCTTGGTTGCCCGTGCCTTTGAATTCTTCAAAAATCACGTTGTCCATTTTACTGCCCGTGTCAATGAGGGCGGTTGATATAATAGTAAGGCTCCCGCCTTCTTCGACATTACGGGCTGCCCCAAAAAAGCGTTTTGGGCGCTCGAGTGCATTGGCGTCCACGCCGCCTGTTAATACCTTGCCAGATGAAGGGATGACGGTGTTATAAGCGCGAGCCAGACGGGTAATAGAATCTAGCAAAATCACCACATCTTGTTTGTGCTCAACAAGGCGTTTGGCTTTTTCGATGACCATCTCAGCCACTTGTACGTGGCGGGCAGGGGGTTCATCAAAGGTAGAAGCCACAACTTCACCGCGCACTGTACGCTGCATTTCGGTGACTTCTTCGGGGCGCTCATCAATTAGCAGTACAATCAGATAACATTCTGGGTTGTTTTTGGTAATCGATTGGGCAATCGATTGCAGCAGGACGGTTTTACCTGCTTTTGGGGGCGCCACAATAATGGAACGCTGACCTTTACCGATGGGGGCAATCAAATCAATAATACGCCCTGTCAAATCTTCGGTGGTGCCGTTACCTAGCTCAAGGCGCAATTGTTTGGTAGGAAATAAGGGCGTCAGGTTTTCAAAGATGAGTTTATGGCGTGAGCGGTCAGGGGTATCAAAGTTGATTTCGTTGACTTTGAGTAGGGCAAAATAGCGCTCTGAATCTTTGGGCGGGCGAATCGTGCCTGCAATAGAGTCCCCCGTTTTGAGGTTAAAGCGGCGAATTTGGCTGGGACTGACATAAATATCATCGGGGCCGGCAAGGTACGAGCCTTCCGAGGAGCGTAAAAATCCAAAGCCATCGGGCAATATCTCTAATACGCCATCACCATAGATGGCCTCGCCGTTACGGGCATGGGTTTTTAAAATCGCAAAAATGATATCTTGTTTGCGACTACGGGCCATATTTTCAAGACCCATCTGTTCGCTAATCAACAACAATTCAGCAATCGATTTTCTTTTGAGTTCAGTCAAATTCATAAATAAATCATCAATAACTAATTTTGAGCCGCCTTGAGCCCGAGCAGTGTACTATTTTGATAGCATAGACACAGTGTTGGCATCAGACAGCGTTTGAAGAGAGTATAAAAGAGAAAAAGCGCGTTTTAAAATGATTAACCAAGCGTTGAAGACATACAGGAAGGAAAGTCATAACGTTGCGTTAAGCACATCGACTAGATAAGTTGGTGTTATACACTATACGTCTTGACATATTCGTTTGTCAATGTATGCCAATAAAAAACCGTGAAAATTTACGCAAAGATAGGTAAAAGTTCACGGTTTTGGCGCTAATTGGGTCTTTGACAGCATTAAACGTTGCCAAGCACGACCCACAAGCGGCGACTCAGGGGGCTATAAGTGTTTGTCTAATAATGCGGCGAGCTGTGCTTTTGGCTGCATGCCCATAGTAGCGTCAACTTTTTCGCCATTTTTGAAGACAAATAAGGTAGGAATGCTACGAATACCGTATTGGGCTGCCAAGTTTGGGTTTTGGTCAACGTCAATTTTGACAATGCGCGCTTTGCTGGCGTATTCGCCTGATAGCTCATCTAATACGGGGGCAATGGCTTTACAGGGTCCACACCAAGTTGCCCAAAAGTCAACAAGGACAGGCACGTCAGATTGTAGGACAGCTTTTTCAAAAGTATTTTCATCTGCATGAATGACAGAAGACATAATCACTCCTCGGGGGTTGTTTTATAAGGGGCTAAGGTCAGCGGGTAATGGGTGATGGTGCTATTTTTATGGCTTCACTATATTCACCCATGGGGCTACCTAATTGGTTTTATGGTTTTATCATATCATAATACCAGCCAAAAATTAGGTATTGGTATGGTTAATTGTTCTTATCACTGTGATAGAAAACATCAATAGCTTAAAATCAATAGCTTAAAAATGTCACACAGGATTGAGAGAATAGGCGTGAAGGTAGGGCTGCAGGTAAAGGTATAGCCCCCAAATTAGACAATTTGGCTCAACAAAAAATAGGTGTGGTTTGCCACGGGTTTTATAAGTGTGGGGCAATGCTGATACCCGAAACAACGGCGGATAAATAAAATGGCTTGTCACTGTGCCACTAAAATGCGTAAAATGGAGATATTTTAATTACCTAATCTAACTAACCCTAAGTGACATATGCCCGACTTACTTGCTGATAATGAACTCATGGCCGCCATTGATATTGGTTCTAATAGCTTTCATCTTGCCATTGCACGTTTGGATCATGGCGAGGTGAGAAAATTAGCGTCAATGTCAGAAAAAGTGCAGCTTGCCGCTGGGCTCAATGAACATAATTATCTATCACAAGAAGCCCAAAAACGGGGTTTGGACTGTTTGGCGCGTTTTGTGGGGCGTTTAGATGCGGTATCGCCGAAGCGGTTACGCATTGTGGCCACCAACGCGCTGCGCCAAGCCAAGAACGCCGACGAGTTTATTCGTGAAGCCAATTTGATTTTGCCCAAACCGCTTGAAGTGATTGCTGGGCGTGAAGAAGCGCGTTTAATTTATTTGGGGGTTTCACATACCAATGCCAGTACCGACAAGCGTTTGGTTATTGACATTGGCGGCGGTTCGACGGAGTTTATTATTGGAAAAGGGTTTGACCCGATTTTGACAGAAAGCCTACAAATGGGCTGTGTGGCATTTACCAAAGCGTATTTTGCAGATGGACATATTACCGAAAAAGCCTTTGATAAAGCCATTGCTGCCGCCCGCAAAGAGGTGTTGGGCATTAGCCGATTGTACCAAAAAACAGGCTGGGACAGTGTTACAGGCTCCAGTGGTACCATCAAAGCGATTAACCAAATTTTGGTGCAATTAGGTTTGGCAGATGAGCATGCTCGCGTCACTTATCAAGGTGTCAAAGAAATTCAAAAGCTGTTAATCAAAGCCAAACATACCGATCATATTAATTTTGCCGATATCAAAGATACCCGTAAGGCGGTGCTACCTGCAGGTGTGGCAGTCCTGCTCGCTGCCATGAACGTACTGGGCATTGATACCATCTCGTATTCTGATGGCGCGCTGCGTGAAGGCGTGATGTATGACATGCTTGGGCGTTTTGCTAGCGAAGATGTGCGTGACCGTAGCGTGCAGGCATTGATGACGCGTTACTCGGTGGATAGAAAACAAGCCAAACGGGTGGTGCGTACCACACAGCAGCTATTTGACCAAGTCAAAAACCGCTTGGGTCTGGACGAAGAAGACGCCGATTTGCTGCGCCGCGGCGCGTATTTGTATGAAATTGGTTTGGCAATCAGTCACAGTAGCTACCACCGTCATAGCGCGTATTTACTTGAAAATTCAGACATTGATGGTTTTTCACAAGTGGATAAGACACGGCTAGCCCAATTGGTAATGCACCACCGCCGTAAGCTCAAAGCGGATGGTTTTGAAGAAGTTAAAATGGTGGGCGGTGATAGTTTGGTGTATCTAACCTTGCTGTTACGTTTGGCGGTGCTAGTGCATCACAGCCGTAGTAAGCATGAAAGCCTACCCATCCAGCTACTTGCCAAAGACAATCACACGTGGCACATTGCCGTCAATATGGCAGATGACAATGCCAAAGTGGTGCTGTCAGACTTGCAAGATGAAATTGATATTTGGCAAAAATGGGGCATTAATTTGGTAGTGGATACCTACGAAGCAAGCGCTTAAAACGCGCAACGCGATCAATCAATCAACACAGGCGACTTGATTCAGTCGCCTGTTTAATACGTCATTACTGTAGTCAATCAAGGGAATAACGACAATGAGTGTTTGGGAAAAAGTGCAATTAGCACGTCATGCAAAACGACCATTATTTTTGGACTATGCCAACCAACTATTTACCGAGTTTGATGTACTGCAAGGTGATAGAGCCTACGCGGATGATAAGGCAATTTTGGGCGGTATGGCAATGTTTAATGACCAGCCTGTCATGTTGATAGGGCAACACCGTGGGCGTAGCACCCGCGAGCGTATCGAGTACAACTTTGGTATGGCAAACCCCGAAGGTTACCGTAAAGTGGTTAGACTGGTGCAAATGGCAGAGCGTTTTAAATTGCCCGTGTTGACCTTTATTGACACCCAAGGGGCGTATCCTGGGGTGGGCGCTGAAGAACGCGGTCAAGCCCAAGCGATTGCCCAAAGCATTGCCGTATTTTCATCACTTAAAGTGCCTGTGATTGCCACGGTGATTGGAGAAGGTGGCTCAGGTGGCGCGCTTGCCATTGGGGTTGCCGACCGTATTAATATGCTAGAAAACAGTATTTATTCGGTGATTTCGCCAGAAGGCTGCGCCTCAATTTTATGGAAAACTGCAGAAAAAGCCCCACAAGCCAGTGAAGCCTTAAAACTAAGCGCGGCAAATTTGCAGTCACTGGGACTCATTGATGAGGTCATCAGCGAGGGAGAAGGCGCGCATATTGATAGCCATGCTGCCATGACCAACCTCAAAATCACCCTTGAACAGCAGTTGGCTGTGTTGATGGCATTGGACGAAGATACCCGTTTGCAGCAGCGCTATGACAAGCTGATGACTTTTAACTCTAGCATATCTTTACCCAAAGCTTCGGCTTAACCCGCTACTAAGTAGGATAAACCGTCTCGTAGCAAATATTGACTATCGGTTGTTGTGAGATGGTGTTCTAAAAAGTACGCTAATAAAAAGCATGCCAAAAACTTGCAGGGTGTGTTTGCTTTATGATTAACATCTTTAGGTTAACGGTGCGCAAACTATTTGCTAAGATTTGCAGCGACAGCCTACTTTTTAGACTGTCCTCCTTGGTTAGCAGGACTATTTACCTATGTTACTCACTGAGATTTATTCACTGATTTTTCTTACTTTTCACGTCTTTAAACTGTTTTTATGTCACCTGTTTTAGCTGCCGTTTGGCACAGTTATCAGCAGTATATCCTAGCGCATCCGCATTTTTGTGACAAAATTTATGTGGCTTGTAGTGGCGGGCGCGATTCGATGGCGCTATTGGTGGCTTGTCACCAGTTAGGCCTACCTGTGCATGCTATTCATGTGAATCATCGGCTACAGGCAGTGAGTGATGGATGGCAGCAGGGCGTGGTGGATTTTTGCAAGGCTTACCAAATTCCTATAGACAGTGTGAGGATTGATTGGGCGGCGGCACCTGCCCGTGTCAATGAGCAGGATGCACGTAGCGCTCGCTATCGGGCGATTTTGCAAGTAGCAGGTAGGCATGGCATTATTGCACTGGCGCATCATGCTAATGACCAAGCCGAAACGCTGCTGATGAATTTGTGCCAAGGCACGGGACTTGCGGGTATGACGGGCATGGCAGCGCTCAGTGAGCAATTAGAGTTTGGCGAGCCAATGTGGCTATGGCGACCTCTGCTCACGGTGCCACAGGCAAGTATCACTGAGTTTGTGACCATGGAAGGGGTTTGTTATGTGGATGACCCTACCAATTTTGGTGAAGATAATCAGCGTGCGTTTTTACGCAACCAAATCCTACCCTTGTTGGCACAGCGTTTTCCAAAACTCATTGATAATCTTTGCCGTAGCCAAACCAACTTGCGCGAGGCGAAAACTATCGTAGATGCCCAGAGTGAGGCGGATTTGGTAAGCTGTCAGTTGTCACAAGGTTGGACACGCCACCAGCAGCGCCTCAATGTGTGCAAGCTACAGGCGTTGCCAGCGGCAAGACGCTTTAGTCTGCTGCACCGCTGGGTTAAGGGTGATGAAAAATTTGCCCCCAATCGCCAAATGATGCAAAAAATTGAGCAGTTGCTTGATCTGGCAAAACCCGATCAACAGGCGATTTTGCAGTGGCAAGGTATTGAGATTCGAAAATACCGAGGTACGTTATACCGTTTGGCGCCTTGTTATGCCAAAGCGATACAGCAAAGCGCGTTGGGCGGCAAGCCGTTGCACTGTTTGGTTGAAGTAGATGCACCGTTTGGGATTGAGCCAGTGGCGCCCAATCAATCGTTTCAGTTATTGTCACAGCCGTTTCACCAATCTTTCAAAAAAATCTGTCAACGCTTTGAGGTTCCAAGCTGGGAGCGCGGCTTTGCTCGTGTGGTAACTTGTCAAAAATTGCCAGTAAGCGGCGCTGCTGATTACACTGACCGCGCTGATATGCCTCACTTACCCACTATGTTGCCATGTCGCTCTCTTGTGGCGTTATTGCTGCCGACGGTTAGCGTCTGGTTGGTAGACGCCAAGGCGTGTGGGTTGCCAATACAGGCGCCTTGCCCTTGGCGCTTGCTAGATAAGCTTAGTTAGCGTTGCCTCATCGTTACAGATAGCGCAAAAGCGGCTGCTAATGACTGGGTCAAAATTGTCATCAAAAATCCGTGTAGGTATGTTAGACTTATTTGCTCAGCAATCACCCTAAGTTCTCAGCATTTAAACGGCATTTTGCTAGTATTTTTTAACCCAGACCGCCTAGCCAACTTCACAAAAAGGACGCTTTATGACAACCGTTTCTTCAATTTATTCTTCAATCAATATCGCTTTTATTGGCGGTGGCAACATGGCATCAGCGCTGATTGCAGGTCTATTGGCGAAAGGGCAGCCCAGTCACCAACTTCATGTGGTAGAAACCGACGCCGACAAACTGGCCAGTTTTCAAGCCCAAGGCATACAAGCGTATGATGCCGCCGATATCAACAATACCAAGCAAGCAATTGCCAAAGCTGATGTGGTGGTATTGGCAGTAAAACCCCAAGTGATGAAAGCGGTATTATTAGATCTTAAAGATAGCTGGCAAGCGCAAGTGGTGATCTCTATTGCCGCGGGTATCAGCACCCATAGCTTGTCCCAGTGGCTTGGGGCACAAGTCAAGCTGGTACGCGCCATGCCCAATACCCCTGCCATGATTCAAATGGGGGCAACGGGTTTGTTTGCGACCCCGACGCTAAGCGATGCCCAAAAACAGCTTGCCCAGCAAGTAATGGCAGCGGCAGGGCTAGTACTGTGGGTGGAAGATGAGGATTTACTGCATGCGGTAACGGCGGTGTCGGGTTCAGCGCCTGCGTATTTCTTTTATATGTTAGAGCATATGATAGCCACAGGTGAGCAGCTAGGGTTGACGCAAACCCAAGCCACTGCCCTTGCCATGCAAACAGCCTTGGGTTCGGCGCAAATGGCGCTAACCAGTCATGATACCCCTGCCGTGTTACGCCGCAAAGTAACCTCACCCAATGGCACTACACAAGCTGCCATTGAGGTCATGGACAACCAGCAGATGGGTACAACCATTGCCAACGCCATGCAGGCGTGTGTGGCAAGGTCACGCGAGCTTAGCCAAGCATTGGGCGATTAATACGCCAGCGTCCGTGCACTCACTAGATACTAAGCACCGCTTCACCCAATGTATTAAACCATCGGGTCATCAAACGTGGGTGAAGCCAAGCAGTAACCAATATTTTTATTTTGATCAGCAAAAGGGCAACATACAGCATGACTAATCTGTTAGCGGGAATATTTGATATCGTGATTGGCGGGGCAATGATATTAATTTTTTTACGGTTTATGTTGCAATTTGCAGGGCTCACTGGCAAAGATGCCGCCGCCAAGCCCATTTACCGCTTGACGCGTATTGTTGATGTGTTTGGGCGAATTTTCCCCACGGTGGGTGAGGGTAGAATCAATACGGCAACGCTGGTGTTGATGTTGTTACTGCGGCTGATTTTTATTTGGGGTGTGGTGGGCATGCAGCGCCTAGATAGCCAAAATATTGGGCTATTCATGATGCCTGATGTCAATTTAGCCATGATTAAATACCTCTCCCAGCATTTTTCACCTGTGATGATGTTCTTTGTTGCGGGGGTTACCTTACTCATTGATTTTTTAAAAATGTGCCAATACTTGATTATTGGCTCATTTATTGGCGGTTGGGTGATGTTTTTTACCCAAAAAATGCCAGCGATTTTTGCCTTAATTAGCCTGCTTAGTGAGCCAATTATTGCCCCATTTCGCAAAGTGTTGCCGCAAACAGGTATGATTGACTTGGCGCCTATGGTTGGATTTTTTCTGATTATTTTGTTAGAAACTTTGGTACAAACAGTGGGTATTTATCTATTGACGCTATAACTATACACAATATAACTATAGATACTATAACTATAATAGTGGCGCCTGTGTTGTCATGCCTATGTTGTAATATAAGGTGGTGAATACAGGTGATTATAGCAGCGGGCTAAACAGACGCATGGCATTATCAAAAAATTTTGAGCCAAAGCTACGCTGCTGCCAGTCTTTTGGGTCTAGCCGTTCACTTTGCTGCAGAAAGCTGTGTTGGCAAGTGAGCATCTGCTGGGTCATAGTGCGATGATAAATGGCAATGCTTACCTCCATATTTAAATAAAAACTGCGCATATCCATGTTGACGGTGCCAAACAAACAGTAATTGTCATCAATACATAAAATCTTGGCGTGTAGCAGTCCCTCATCAAATAAATAAATCTTCACCCCTGCTGCCAGTAGGGGCTCAAAATAAGCCCTTGAAGCGTAGCGTACTAGTCTTGAATCCACTTTTTTGGGTACATTGAGTATCACATTCACACCGCGTTTGGCGGCAGTTGTTATAGCAAGCAATAGCGCATCATCGGGCACAAAGTAGGGCGTGGTCATCACCACTTGTTTTTTTGCCGCAAAAATTGCACACACCAAGGTTTCATAAATCACATGCCCTGTCAGTTCTGGCGCCGAAGGGATGAGCTGAACAGGAACCTGACTTATCGAAGGGTAGGCATGATAATCATGTTGCAAATGAGCAATGTTGGATAAAGCGGTAGGGGGCTGCTCAGTTCTTCGTGATTTATGAAACAGCGGATAACGATGTGGCGGGCGTGCGGCAGCGTCAATATACCAAGCCTTGGTAAATTTATGAATCAGCTTTTTGAGGTGGGACAAATTATTCTTGGTTTCGGCACTAATATCCGTGGTCGCAAGTAGTGCCATGGCTTTGACAGAATTAACCTTATCATGACTTTCCACTCGCATCATGACATCCACCCATTGCCCGACCTGCGCGTTTTGTTTAAAAAAATTGGGATCAATCAAATTAAAACTGCCAATATACCCATAACAGTTATCAAAAACTGCCAACTTGCGGTGATTGCGAATATCAATGCGTTTGACAATGGTCTTAAACAACCCCACAGGCAAAGACTCGTGCACATGAACCCTTGCCTGCTTAAGCGTAGCCACCCAATCACTGCGAAAAAAAGCATGACTGCCCACGCTGTCAGCCAACAGATGAATTTGCACACCGCGCGCGGCAGCAGCGATCAGCGCCTTTAGCAGCACCACAACCCGCCCTTGCGGTGCAATGATATAAAACTCCAAAAAAATCACCGTACGAGCGGACTCAATATCTGCCAATAAACTGGCAAAAATTGACTCAGCACCACTCAACAACGTGAGGGTATGAGGATCATAGACACCCAAGCCTGTTTTTCGCAGTGCCAAACGACTCAGTTGGCTCGCTTCATCATCCAAATCAGCTGAAACTTCATTAAAATCAATCTGCTGGGCACTTGCAAAATCGTGCAACAATTGCTGTGCCATCAAACTACGCGTTCGGTAGCGATGCCCAATATTGATCTCACCAAACAAAAAATAACCAACAATCCCCAGTACAGGTAGCGCAAACAACACCGCAATCCAAGCAATCGCCACGCTTTGGCGGCGCTGCTGCTGAATGACTCGCACCACCAAACCCAACGTCACCAACACATGAGTGATAAACCCAAGCTCAAATAATAAGGGTTGCACATCAGACCAGTCCAAGGGTAGTTATCCTTCTCACACAAAAATTAGGCTATTATCACCAAAAAAATGACACAATCATGGGGCAAAATCTATACCATTATAGGGTTTGCCAGCGGGGTGTACAAAAAACGTTTGGGGATTCTTTGTCCTGTCACGTGCGGCACATCAGCGGCGGATAATACCTGTTCAATCCAAATATCCGCGCATTGGGCAGCCGTCACCAACGCGTCACCCTGTGCCAATCGCCCTGCAATATAGCTTGCCAAACTACAGCCTGAGCCATGGAACTCCCCCTCAAACCTCGGCACAATGGTTTGATACGAAAGCTGCACAGCATTGCCCTGCTTGATATACAAAAACTGCTCAATCCCTTGCGCTTGGCTATCATGCGATGTCTTGACCAATACCGCTTTCGCGCCGCGTTGGCAAATATCTTTGGCGGCGTTATGAAGGTTATCAATCCCCGTCAAATCACGCAGCTCCAAGCTGTTTGGCGTCACCACCGTGGCAAACGGTAACAACGCAGCAAACGCATCCACGAGCGTAGCCTTATCCCCCAGAGCAGCCCCACTATTAGCAACCAATACGGGGTCAAGCACATACGGGGTATGAGCGGCAATCGTTTGATTCACAAACAGCTCTACCAACATTGCAATATTATCCGTGGTACCCAACATCCCAGACTTGATAGCCTTCACAGGTAAATCGCCCAACACTGCCAACGCTTGCTCGCGCACTAACGAAGCGCTGCACGCCTCAAACCCAAGCACCTGCTGGGAGCTTTGCACCGTCACTGCCGTACAGGCAATAGCGGCATGACTGCCAGCCTGCCCAATCGACTCAATATCGGCTTGCAAACCCGCACCCCCAGAGGGGTCGAGCCCTGAAAAACATAATACAGTGGGTCGCATGTTAGCAGTGGTTGGCGTCATTTTGTCCTATTCCTCAAAAAATACCTAAAAATAACAACATCAACTAACCAAAAGCGGCATTTACCTCAACTCATCCGCTAACAGTTAGCCATGCCCAAAGATTATAGGACAGACACCGCCGTTTTTGTGTTGATTTGATGTTTAACCCGCGTTTATCTTGCCGTCATCTTGCCTATATCACGCCCGTGGTTCTAGAAAACTGCCTATTTAACGATTATTGCTAACACAATTTTTTAAAAGGTCTTGCAATTTTATCAAAGTTTGTTATAATGCCGTCCCACAACACTGAGAGATCATCATATTTTGATGAAGCCTCACAGTGGTGTAGTCTGTTAAGTAGTATTTTTTTGGTGACGTGGGTGAGTGGCTGAAACCACATCCCTGCTAAGGATGCATACGGGCAACTGTATCGAGGGTTCGAATCCCTCCGTCACCGCCATTTAGTTAGCAAAAATTATTTTTAAAAAATCAAAAATAAATGCTTGACTAAGTAAAAAAAACCACTTATAATGACGCCCACTTCGATGAAGATGTTAGTTTAAGCGCTTGTAGCTCAGTTGGATAGAGCATCAGGCTACGAACTTGAGGGTCGGGGGTTCGACTCCCTCCAAGCGCACCACTAACTATTCTAGAATGTTAAGAAATCGCCAGTCTTTGACTTTAGGCGGTTTTTTTTTGCTTGTTTTTTGGCTGAGTGGTCGTATAGCCTTTTTTGTAAATCTCCCTGTATGTGCCGTCACAGTGATACCCATGGTATTTTGTGTGTGTTTAGGCTACAATTTTGCTTATCTTTTATCAACTTGGGAACCGCCATGACACAGATTTCGCCCGTTGCCCATACGACCCAAGAACAGCCAATCATTGCCAAAGCAGGTACGCGCTTGATGGCAATACTGTATGACGGTATGCTGATTTTGGCAGTATTGTTTTTTGTGCAAATGCTGCTCATTGTGCTAGGCACCAAACTTTTGGGTGTGGCAGGTACACAAATGACGCAGGCGACAACCTTGCCGCATTGGTACCGAAACTTTGTGCAGATTCCTGCGTTTGTGATGATTTTGGTGGGGTTTTATGGGGTGTTTTGGCGCAAGGCAGGGCAGACGCTGGGCATGCAGACATGGCGGCTTAAGACCATGAACCGTGATGGTTCACTGCTGTCTTGGGGGAAAGCAGTGAAGCGGATTTTGGCGGCGTGTGTGCTACCCGCGCTGTGCGGTGGGCTTGGGTTTTTGATTCATCGTACTTCAGGGGCGATTTATCTGAGTATGTTTATGGGTTTGCTGTTTAATTATTGGTTTGCATGGATTAATAAGCAAGGTTTGGCGGTGCATGATTTGTTATCAGACACCGTAACCATGAAAATGCCAAAAATAGTGCATGAAGGCTTGTTTGCAGGCTTTCGCAAAAAATAAGCCGCTTATAGGGCGGCTCTGGTAACAACCTTTCTCAGGTGCTTTATTAGGTGTTTTAGCCTACAGCCTACTTTTTAAGTGAAGCGCTGGCGTCAATTATTTTTCTCTTTGCCATAACCAATCCGCCAAATCTATCAAATAATTGTGTGAGCCAAATTCTGCCGTGATTGCCTGTTTGGCGGTGTCAAACAAACTTTGCGCATACTGGTTGGCAGCGTCAACGCCCAGTAGTTTGACATAGGTGGATTTATCCAGTTTTTCATCGCTGCCTGCAGGTTTGCCAAGCTGCTCGCTATCAGCCACCACATCCAAAATATCATCTTGCACTTGAAAAGCTAAGCCAATATGGTTGGCAAAGACCGTGACCGCATCAAGTTGACGGCTATTAGCCTTGGCACATATTGCCCCCATCAACACAGATGCTTCAATGAGCGCGCCTGTTTTATCACGGTGAATTGCTTCTAGCGCGCTTTGGGTTAGCTGCTGCGCTTCGCCGTTGACATCTAGCATTTGCCCCATCACCATACGTCTAGCTCTAGGCGCAAAAACCGCCGATAAAGCAGTCGCATATTGGCAGTCTTCCCCAAAAAATACATGGCTAAACGCTTCAAATGCCAAGGTTTGTAATACATCCCCTGCCAGTAAGGCAGCTGCTTCGCCATACGCAATGTGGGTGGTCGCCCGTCCGCGGCGTAGCGCGTCATCGTCCATACAGGGCAAATCATCATGCACCAATGAATAACCATGTAAACATTCTACCGCCATCATGGCGCGTCTGACGTCACCGCTAAGGGTATGCGGCTGGGCAGACGGGCTTAGGGTGGCATACGTGGCAGCAACCAACAGGGGACGTACCCGTTTGCCGCCATTGGTCATGGCATATAGGCTTGCCTGCTCAAGGGGATTGGGCAGCTGACAGGCGTGAAGATAGCCGTCAATGTCTTGGTGGAGCTGGGTAATGACGAGATGAGAAAATTCGGTAAATTCCATAAGAGCAGCTTGTATTGGCGAAGGTTGGCTAAAGTATCAAAGTGTTAGATAAAATGACAAAAAGCTGCCCCAATATCAATTGAGCAGCTTTTTGGTATTGTACCATGATCAGCGTTGCGCGGTTGGGCGCAACAAGTTTAACTGATTAGTCTAAAAAGTTAAAGCTATCTAAGTCTAATGCCATCACTTCGCTGGGTGTTAGCATACTTTCTGAAATACCTGACGCGCGTGGCAGCAGTTTTTCAAAATAAAACTCAGCGGTTTTGATTTTGGCTTCATAGAATTCTTGGGTTTCGCTACCGCCATTTTTGAGCTTGTCATAAGCGATGGCTGCCATGCGTGCCCAGTGATAGCCCATGATGACATAGCCTGAATACATCAAGTAATCATCCGATGCCGCTGAAACGATTTCACGGTCTTTGCGCGCGGTGAGCATGATGCGCGTGGTCAAGGTGTTCCACTCAGCGCAGTATTTGGTGAGCTGCCACACAAACTTACGCATGCCTTTGTCAAGGGCGTATTCACTGCACCATTTCATGATGTTGGCGGTGTAATCAAGTACCAATTTACCTTTTGATTGGATGAGCACTTTACGACCCAATAAGTCTAGCGCTTGTACGCCTGTGGTGCCTTCATATAAGGTGCCAATGCGGGCATCACGAGCGATTTGCTCCATGCCCCATTCTTTGATATAGCCATGTCCGCCATAGATTTGCATGCCGTGTTTGGCAGATTCTAAGCTAAGCTCGGTTAAGAAACCTTTAAGTACGGGGGTGTAAAAGCCCAGTTTGTCATCCCATTTATGAAATTCTGCCTCATCGCCTGTCATTGCCGCTTCAAACATTTTATCGGCATAACGTGCGGCGTGATAAATCATGGAACGCGCGCCTTCTGAGAAGGCTTTTTGGGTCAGGAGCATACGGGCGACATCGGCATGATGAATGATGGCATCTGCCACTTGGTTAGGCTCTTTTTTGCCCGATAAAGCGCGCATGGAGCGGCGTTCTTTGGCATATGGCAGGGCGTTTTGAAAAGCCAGTTCCATGTGCGCAAGCCCTTGGATGCCTGTGCCAAGGCGCGCGGTATTCATAAAGGTAAACATGGCTTTTAGCCCTTTGTGCGGCTCGCCAATCAAGTAGCCTGTCGCGCCATCAAAGTTGAGCACCGCTGTGGCAGACGCTTTGATGCCCATTTTGTGCTCAATAGAGCCGCAGCTTACGGCATTGCGCTCTCCGATAGTCCCTTGCTCATCTACCAAGAATTTTGGCACGATAAACAACGAAATCCCTTTGGTGCCTTCTGGGGCATCAGGTAGGCGCGCTAGCACAATATGCACGATGTTTTCGGTTAGGTCATGCTCACCTGCTGAGATAAAGATTTTGGTGCCGCTGATTTTGTAAGTGCCATCAGCTTGTGGCAGGGCTTTGGTCTTGACTTGTCCCAAGTCGGTACCGCATTGTGGCTCGGTCAAGCACATGGTGCCCGACCAGCGCGCTTCAATTAACGCAGGCATATAGGTGGCTTTTTGTGCCGCGGTGCCGTACTGCATAATGGTGTTCATACAGCCAACTGATAGCCCAGGGTACATGGTAAATGCCCAGTTGGCAGTGCCCATCATCTCACTTTTAATCAAATTGACCGACATGGGCATGTTAAGACCGCCAAACTCTTCAGGGTACGGAATGGCTTGGTAACCTGCTTCTACAAAGGTGTCATACGCTTCTTTAAAGCCCTTTGGCGTGGTCACTGTGCCATTATCAAAATGACAGCCTTCGGCATCACCTGACTGATACAGGGGCATTAGCACATTGCTGCAATAATCGGCGATGCTATCTAGCATCATATCCACGGTTTCTGGGTCGGCATTTTGCCCACATTTTAGGGTTTTGTAGTGCTCGGTATAGTTAAATACTTCATTGGTTAAAAAACGGATGTCACGAAGCGGGGCTTTATAAGATAAAGGCATGGCAGCAAATCCTTTTAGTTGGTATTAAACACAGTAAGCAGTCAAATAAAGGTAGGTGTTATTGCAATATTACAGATTAGTATAAAAACATTTGACCATAAAAGCTGCATATTATAACTAAAATTCATGAATTTAAATATTTTTTATAAAATATTTTTATATAAAATAGCAGTGTCGATGGCTCAGTGACTGTTTTTAGCCGAAATAAAACTGTGCTAACATAAGCCTTTATTGCCCATAACACGATTGCCCCATCTTTTTTTAGCCAAAACGAGTTAATCAATTCTCATGGAATCACAAGTCATCAAAATATTTTTAGCGCTGGTGGTGTTAGTCAACCCTTTTGCCGCTTTATCGTTGTTCATTGATATCACCAAAGACGCCAACCGCCAGCAGACGCGCAAGGTTGCTTTGATTTCTGCTATTACTGTTTTTGTGACGATTGCGATTTTCTCGATTGCAGGCGAGCCGATCTTAAAAGTACTGGGGATTTCTTTGGGCTCATTTCGCATTGCAGGGGGCATCTTGGTCATGCTGATTGCCATTGGTATGATGAATGGTGAGGGCAATGTGGCAAAGCCGCACGTGGGTAAGTCACAAGACTTAAATGGGGTGGCGTTTCAAGGTGCCGCCTCGGCGGTGGTGCCGCTTACAATTCCGATGGTTATCGGGCCTGGGGGTATTTCAACGGTGATTATTTATGCCGCGAGTGGGCATAGTTATGTCAATATGCTAGCGATTATCACCGCGGGCTTAATTATCAGTATTATCACTTATCTAAGTTTTATGGCGGCAGGGCAGGTGAGTCGGTTCTTGGGAGATACGGGGCTCAATGTGCTCAATCGTGTTATGGGAATGCTGCTAGCTGCGGTGGGCGTGGAGATTTTTGTGAGTGGGGTTAAGAGTATTTTTCCACAACTTTTTTAGCAGAATCAATTGTATAAAAAAACTTGCCTCTTCATCTAGCACGGTACTAGGTAGGTTATGACGGGGATCATGGCGGTGAGTATTGCCTTGATTTTTGTCACTACTGCCGCCATTTTAGCAAGATGTGAATTGCACACGCGGTAACCATGAGTCCCGATTTATCAATCATGAGTCATGAAAGTCAAAATAGCTAACTGACCCCAACATAAAGGAAGAATGATGCAAAAAGATGCCAAATTAGATTATCAACGCATGCTAGAAGCGGTCAAGGACGCCAAGACTGAGGCGATGATGCTAGAGTTTGTTGAGCAAGAAGATGGCAAAATGGTGCTGCGCACCGCAAGTGATGATGGCGAAACCTTGGTGAGTATTGAGTTTTCTGACAAAGTCAAAGATATGCTGGGTGATGATGCACAGGTTATTGGGCAACATATGATTCATGCGGCTATTCAAACCCTGATGCAAAAACAGCTATCACAGTGGCTTGCCCATGTATATGATGAAGAGCCCACACATTATAGCTAATTATAGCTAAGATTGGGCAGTAGCCACTGCATTACCCCTGTTTTGTTAGCGATAACAGGGGTTTTTTTATCCGCCGCTGCCGTAAAACCACCGACTTTAGTCACAGGATTAAGGCAACTCCGAAACTATGCTTACGCACAGAAATTTGTTAAATATGTTAAACTAAACCCATGGAAACACTCAAGCTACGCATACGAGATAAACACACAGTAAAGCTTAACCGCCTAAGCGGTTCGATCAATTTCGTGTGGAACTACGTTAATGACTTGAGTTACAAGCACCTACAAAAGACTGGAAAATTCTCTTCAGCATTTGACCTAAACAAATACACCAAAGGAAGCGGTGAATTATTGGGCTTGCACAGTCAAACCATCCAAGCCATCAACGAAACACATGCCAAAAGCCGTAAGCAATTCAAAAAAGCTAAAGGGCTAGTCAAAAATAACGCCTTAATCGTGGTTGGCGATGTTAAAACTACCCAATTTAACAGCAAAAAAGGCAAACTAGCCAAGTGTGGCACATGGCATGATAGTGATATTAACGCCAGTCGGAACATTCTTGCGGTGGGGCTTAACCGTCTTGTAGAAGCAATCCCCTCGCTTTAGGGAGGGGAGGAAGTCAAGTTGGGTTTTTTATTTGACGGCAAATCCTTTATAATTACCACTGTTATGCAAATTTGCCTTACTTTTTTTAGCCAAGAGCCAATGCCATGCCCAGTCAAACTGCCAATTTTTACACCGTAAATCATTCAAATTATCCCATCAAAACCATCGGTATCTTGGGGGGTGGACAGCTGGGTCTGATGTTAGCACAAGCTGCATTGCCGCTTGGTATTCGCTGCGTGTTTTTGGAAGACAGCCCCAATTGCCCAGCTAGACTACTGGGTCAAGTATTTAGCAGCGAGCAATTTGATGAATTTTCACAAAGCTGCGATATTTTTACCTTAGAATTTGAAAATACCCCACTCAAACCTGCTCAAGTCTTAGAATCGACCAAACAGCTTTATCCGTCATCTTTTGCGCTGTCGGTGGCGCAAGACCGTCTCAATGAAAAAAATTTATTTAACCAATTGTCTATTGCGACAGTGCCCTTCTTGGCGGTTAATCATAAAGAGGACATTCAAAAAGCTATTACCACACTTGGGTTGCCACTCGTGCTCAAAACCAGCCGCGGCGGTTATGATGGCAAAGGACAGTTTGTCTTAAAAACCGCTGATCAAATGGATACAGCTTGGGCAGAATTAGGAGAGGCGACCAAGACTGCGCCACTGATTGCTGAAGGATTTATCAATTTTGAACGTGAGGTGTCCATCATTGCCGTGCGCGGACAAACGGGCGAGATTCGCTATTATCCGTTGGCACAAAATGAACACCATGACGGCATCTTGGCAAAATCCACCGTGCCTGCACCCAACACCGAGCACCTCACCCAGCAGGCTCAGCACAATATCAAAAAGCTGCTTGAGCATCTCAACTATGTGGGGGTGCTCACCCTTGAGTTATTTGTAACGCCCGACGGGTTATTAGCCAATGAAATTGCGCCGCGCGTGCATAACTCAGGTCATTGGAGTATTGAGGGGGCAGTATGTAGCCAGTTTGAAAATCACATACGTGCAGTGGCAGGCTTGCCGCTGGGTGATACATCTATCACCAAACCGTCTGTGATGCTCAATGTTATTGGCAAATACCCTGTGCTTGCAGATGTCCTTGCGATAGAAGGGGTGCATGTACACAACTATGATAAAGCAGAACGCGAAGGGCGCAAAATTGCCCATATCACGGTGATGCCAAGTGATAGCAGCCAATTAGAAGCGGCGGTAAGCCAAGTCGCGGCATTATTGTCAACGACCCACCAAGCGCACTCATAAAAAAACCTAGATAACCGTCAATAAGCAATATGCCAAAAAAAAGCCTAACTAAAAAGTTAGGCTTTTTTTATCACTGGCTAAAGGTCACTGACTAAAAATTACTGCGCCAATGGAGATGATGGCACGGGTTATTGCTGTACACGTGACAGGTATTCGCCCGTACGGGTGTCAACTTTGATTTTTTCGCCTTGTTGCACAAATAACGGTACACGTACCACCGCGCCAGTTTCTAGGGTTGCTGGTTTGCCGCCGCCGCCCGAGGTGTCACCTTTGAGACCTGGGTCGGTTTCGGTAATGACCAATTCTACAAAGTTAGGTGCCGCCACACTCAGAGGTACCCCGTTAAATAGGGTAATGGTGCATTCCTCATTGCTGTTTTCTTTGAGCCATTTTGAGGCATCACCCATGGCATTTTTGTCGGCTTGTAGCTGCTCAAAGCTCTCTGGGTGCATAAAGTGCCAAAACTCGCCATCGTTATATAGATAGTTCATTTCGGTATCAACCACATCCGCACCTTCTAGGCTATCACCTGATTTGAAGGTGTTTTCTAATACTTTACCTGTTTTGAGGTTGCGCATTTTGACGCGGTTAAAGGCTTGCCCTTTACCTGGTTTGACATATTCGTTTTCTAAAATTGAGTAAGGGTTGCCATCAAGCATCACCTTGAGACCCGCTTTAAATTCATTGGTGGAGTAATTTGCCATAAAATTTCCTAAAGTGGTTTTGCGACTAAAAATTTACAGTGCGAAATCAAATCTTTGTATAATAACCAATTTGATAAAACCCGCTTCTCAATTGTCGAGGGCGGTTTAGCAATTGGACAAACACTATATGATAAACTATTTGGCAACACAAAAAAACTGGCAAAATGCGTTTTCTGATACCATTACCAGTTTTGAGCAACTAGCGCACGCATTGGATTTGCCGCTGACTAGTTTTGACCAACAAGTGGGGCAATTTGCGCTGAGAGTGCCACGGCGGTTTGTGCAAAAAATGGCAAAAGGCGATATCAACGATCCGTTATTGCAGCAAGTGTTGCCCACGTTTCAAGAAACGATTCAGGTCACGGGGTTTGTGGCGGATCCGCTTGAAGAGCAACAAGCCAACCCAATCAAAGGCATTATTCATAAGTATGAGTCAAGGATATTGTTGCCCGTCACGGGGGCTTGTGTGATAAATTGTCGCTATTGTTTTCGCCAGCATTTTGATTACCATGAAAATCTGCCCACCCAAAATGACTGGCAGGCGATTAGCGATTATATTATGGCTCACCCCCTGATTAATGAGGTGATTTTAAGCGGTGGTGACCCGCTGTCACTGAGTAATAGGCGCTTGTTTGCTGTTTTTGATCGGTTAGCCGCTTTGCCACAGATAAAAACAATACGCTTGCACACGCGTGTGCCTGTGGTGGTGCCCGAGCGCTTAGACTCACCATTATTGACATACTTGGCAGAGAGTCGTTGCCAAGTGGTGATGGTGATTCATGCCAATCATCCCAATGAAATTGATGAGGAAACCGCCGCGTATTTGCACCAAGCCAAATTGGCAGGCATTACTTTGCTCAACCAAAGTGTGCTTCTAAAAGGCGTTAATGACAATGCCGACATACTGGCAGCATTGCATGATCGATTGTGGCAGGCAGGCGTGTTGCCGTATTATCTACATGTGTTAGATAAAGTAGCAGGCGCTAGTCATTTTTATCTAGATGATGCCACCGCGGTCAAAATTTATTGGCAATTACTGGCAAAAAGTGCAGGGTATTTGGTGCCTAAACTGGTGCGAGAGACACCCAATGAACCGTTTAAAACCCCGATTAATTTATATACTTAGGTCTTATCGCTAAAAACTCATGGTCATCTAAAAATCGTGGTAAGATTGTGACATTTGTGTTACTTTTCTAGGCTTGTAGCGATTAAATGATTTTCTACGGTTAGATACTATAAATATGATTACAGATTTGATTTTAGACGAGTTTTTAACATCTATAGGCGACACGCCTACCAGTAACCTTGATTTGCGCATTGCTGCAAAAGAGTCAACTGATGTAAATGATTGGCGGTTATATTTTAATCGGTTGTCGCTTGAGCAGATGTATCATGAATACAAGTTTGTAGTTAATCAATTAATGTATGCAAATATAGATGATACCAAACGTTTGGCGCTGTTTGATCAGGTGAATCAAGTGGTCAGTATTTTGGTGGGTAAATTACGACACAGCTACCAAACCCAACCTGGGGTTTTAGACCAAGATAAACAGCGGGCATTAGATACGGTGTTGTCGATACATTATCTCGGGATTATGTTTTATCATGTGGTGTGGCAGCGCGCCGCCAATCAACCAGTGACTGCCCCCAAAAAGCCATTTGCTAGCCTATTGCAAGGTAAGTCTACGCAACGATCACCCACCCAAGTGATTGAGCATTGTTTATACGGTACCATGCTGTTGTTGCGGCAATCATTATTTGAAAAATATATGGGCTACCGACAAGATACTCGGGTGATTTGGCAGTACCTAAATGCTTGCTATCGCTTTGCAACCTTGCAGTCTTGGCAATCTTTATGGTTACCGTTAAAAATTAGCTATGTGCCAGAATTTGATCAACCACAGGGTGAGTGGACATTAACCAACCTTTATTACCACTGTCTAGCGATGGCTCTCACCAATCCATACGCTTGCCGCCGCCCTGACATATTGAGTCTTCAAAAAACAAGTGCCACTTGGTTTAATCAATTAATTATTAGTCAAGATTTGTTAGAAAAACCCTATGTTTATATCGACTTAGAAAGTGATGAGCCACCTCAAGTATTGGCGATTAATTCGGCGTATAACCCGTTTTCTGCCACTAGTCATTGTTTGTTTATCATGTTTAGTCGCATAAAAACCTACTTGCTAGCTTATGCCGCGAAGGCGCAAGACAGTCAAGATATAGTGCAGAAAAATTATGCCCGTCAAGCAAACCTTGTACATCACAATATCAATATGCTGCTACAGCCGCGCCAAGATTCTTACGACCGTACAGGGGCGTGTGATATTGTTTTGGGGTTTCAGCATATTCATTATCTGCTAGCCAATAAAATGAGTTTGAATAAATTAATTGGGTCAGAGATGCTACCTGAGCGGCTACGCCCACGCCTACAAAAAATTGATACCGATAAACAGCAGGCGGTTATGACTGTAGAAGGCGAAAACGCCCAAGAAATAAGACTAACCCAATTTTTTAGCTATGGCAGTGAGGGTAGTGAGCATACAATTGATAAACCCCACCCCGACAATCAGCATATTATTCGCCAGCTTCAAGTTAATTCTTTGATAGCCATAAAAAAACACAGTCCTGAGCCTATTTGGCAGCTTGGTTATCTCAAAGATATGCACCAGCAATTACTACCCACAGCGCCGCGCGATGCCGTAACCAACCGTCATCTACAGCTACATTTTACCATAGATATCCATAGCCAAAACGTCGTACCGTGTGGCGTCAGATTGCAATCGCCTAACAGCCGCCCTGCTTATTTTTTACCCGCATTTATCTTGCCCAAAGATGGCGCGCAGCCCACGCGTTTGGTGATGATGCGTCTAGGCTATCATTTAGATGAGCGCTTAGTTATTCGTATTGGCAATAACGAAATAAACGTTCGGCTTTGCAAGCGATTAACTATCACAGATAGCATTGAGGAATACGCCTTTGTAAAGCTCGTATGAGCCATTGACAAGCTTTTTAAAATCCCCTAATGTTTGGGGAGATTGGGTGTTTTTTGCCAATCCACAAAATAATAAAAATCAATTACATTGAATGGTGGTTGAATCTAAGGTTTGGTCATATAATACTAACCCATATTGTACACGGGCAGTGGTAAAGCAAAGCCCTAATACCCGCTAACCAGCCGCAATGATTAGATGACCTCATCATGGCTTTAAATTTCGCTACTTGATAGCCTCAACCCGCTCAAGCATGATGATTTAGCAATTATCTTAAGAATGTTGAAATGGGTATTTTGAACAGGGACAATCCAGCCATGCAAAAATTAAATCAGCTCAACCTACTCATAGTTGATGACAATCAGCTATATGCTGAGCAATTGATTGATTTATTACAAACCCACTATTATAAATCGGTGAATTTAGGGTTTTTGGACGCCAAAGATGAGTTAATTAAACTGCTGCGCCAACCATGGGACGTGCTGCTCATGGGTAACGCCTACGATCTTACCCTAAAAGACGTCAAACAGCTGCTTAAAGCCCAACATGCCGACATCCCTGTAATTGCCATTATATCTGATGACGTTGCCAGCTATCCACACCCTTTGAGTGCCGCCGAACAAGCCCAAACCCAGCTAGTCAAAGACAATGACAGAACCAATCCATTGCTACCATTGTTCTATTACTGGGGTGCTGCCGATGCCTTGCCCAAAGATCGACTACTGCGCATGGCGATTCGTGTTTGCCGTGAACACCAACACTCACAAACGTGCCGTGAGCTTGCAAGGCTCAAACAAATACTCAATGATGCCGAGCTACGCGCCAATATTTTAATCAAAAACTCCAAAAGTGCGGTTGCTTATATTGAAGATGGGCTGCATATTTATGCTAATCAGCCTTATCTTGATATGTTTGGGTTTAAGTCCATTGAAGATCTAATGGGCGTGCCCGTGGTTGACCTAATTGCCAGCAACAATATCAAAGATTTTAAAAATTTTTTAAAAGATTTTGAAAAGGGTAATCGCAGTAATGTTGAATTTGCCTTTGAAAGTGTACGCAACGATGGCAGCACCTTTGCCGCCAAGCTGCAACTAGCAGCGGCAACCTACGAAGGCGAGCCTTGTTTACAAGTGATTATTCAGCCCAACGAGCAAGCCAATAGTGCCGAACTTGCAAAAAAACTGGCGGCAATTGAGCGCCTTGACCAACTAACAGGGCTATTTAATCGCCATGGTTTTGAGCAGTTACTAGGCAGTGTTCGTGATGTGGTGATTCAGCAGAATTTGTCTGTGGGGTTGATGGCAGTCCGCATTGACAGTATTGGAAAAATTAACTCCAGTCTAGGTATTGAGGGGGTAGATGGGGTTATTGTTTCGATTGCAAATATCTTAGAACAGCACTTGACGCAGATGCTTGGTGAAGCGCGGGTCAAACAGGGGTATCTAAGCCGTTTTAATGACAGCATTTTTATGATGGTTATACCCAATATGCAGCCAAATGACTTGGCAATCTTTGGGCAGCAAGTAGTAGATGATATCAATAGTACCATTATAGAAGTGGGTCATCGCACCGTCAAAACCAGCGTGACAGTTGGGGCAACGATGATTAACGCCAGTACCCCCGATATGAACACCCTTATTAACCGCGTATTACAAGCCATTCATATTGCTAACAAATCTAATAATAATGAAGGCAATGCTTTTTATCTATATGATCCGTCAACGTTTGCCAATAGTGATGATACCGCGCTTTATGAGTCTTTGCGTGATGCCCTAGAAAACGGTAAGTTTATTTTGTTATATCAGCCAATTTATGATGTAGAGCAAGATAGTAGCAATATGTTTGGAGTGTTTTTACGGTTGCCGCTTGCTGATGGTACCTTGATGTCACCCGATCGGTTTTTGGCGGTTGCTAACCAACATAATCTCATGGATAAGATTGACCGCTGGGTATTGATTCGTGCTTGTAAGGATCTAAAACATTATCGGCAAACGATCGACCCTAGCGCCCGTTTATTGGTGCATTTAAGCCCCAGTTCTTTGACCGATGAGACGCTGCCAAGCTTTGCAAACAAACTACGTCAAGCCCTAGGTGACGCCCCAGCAGGTACCTTGACGCTGCAATTTAGTGAAGCCATGGTGACAGATTATTTGGCAATTGCTGCCAAGCAAAGTGAGGCGCTACAGGCGGTGGGTAGCCATTTGGGTATTTATAATTTTGGCTCAGCAGTCAATGCCATGGAAATACTAAATTTTGTTAAACCCAATCTGGTACGGCTGGATAGAAGTTATATCAAAGATTTGGGCAACAATGACAATGTGAATACCGTAGCGTCCGTGATCACAGAAATCAATGCCAACGGCTCAAGCTGTTTGATGGCATTTATTGAAGACCCAGCCGCCATGTCGGCAGCGTGGACAGTGGGGGCGCGCTATTTACAAGGCACTTACTTACAAGGTCCTAGCCAAACCATGCATATTGAAACCGAACAGAGCTAGTTGGGTGCTTTAGTTTGGTAATCTGGTTGGGTAGTATAGCCCTATGCATTATGAATTATGAATTATGAATGGGTAATAGGGTTTAGGCATATAACGGGTTTTATTTACTACATTGAGATAAGTTATGATACTGCAACAAGTAATTAATCACAGCCGCTATGGTATTACCATAACCGCCATCATCGCCGCAGTAGGATTGGTAGGCTGTCAGCACAAGCCGCCCTCAGAGCGTCCTAGCGTCACCTTGGCAGCTTATACGCAAGGGGATGCCGATAAAGGCAAAACCTACTACGAAACAGATTGTCAAAAATGCCATAAACTACAAGCAGGTAATAATGAAAAAGGCCCGCAATTATTGCGGATTTATGGGGCAAAATCTGCGTTACTCACGGACTACCAATATACAGACGCCCTAAAAAACAGTCACCTCACATGGACAGTGGATAACTTAGATCGCTATATTGCCAATCCAAAACAGACCATTCAAGGCACGCGTATGCGCTCAGAGCCTATTACCGATGAGCAAAAGCGTCACGATATTATTGCCTATCTTGCCACCCTACGCTAATACTTGCGGTAAATAGCGCGCCAAGTATTTGCCAGTGTGGAACTCATTTAAGCACGCCAATCACACTTTATACTTATTCAAGGTTAGCCAAACCATGACCATGACACACCCAGATATCCCGCAATTACAAGCACGGTTTCAGGCCATGCTAGCGGGCATCAATCAGATTGTTTTGGACAAGCCAGCGGTGGTAAAACTGTCCGTTGCTTGCTTACTTGCCAATGGTCATCTTTTGTTACAAGACTTGCCAGGCATGGGCAAAACCACCTTGGCGCACGCGATTGCCCAACATTTGGGGTTATCGTTTAATCGGGTGCAATTTACCAGCGATATGCTGCCAGCCGATATTTTGGGTATTTCGCTTTATAAAACCGATACGGCAACGTTTGAGTTTAAAGCGGGCCCCGTGTTTTGCCAGTTGCTGTTGGCTGATGAGATCAACCGATCCAGCCCAAAAACCCAGTCAGCGCTATTAGAGGCGATGGAAGAGCGCCAAGTTTCCCAAGACGGCGTTACCCGCAAATTGCCTGAGCCGTTTTTTGTGATTGCTACCCAAAACCCCACCCAGCAGTCGGGTGTTTTTGTGTTGCCAGAATCACAGCTGGATCGCTTTTTGATGTGCTTGTCGCTAGGTTATCCGTCTGTGGCTGCCGAGCGTGAATTATTACTGGGCAATGATAGGCGCGCGCTACTCACCCAAATTACACCTATTTTAGATAGCCAATCACTACAGCTGGCACAGCAGCAAGTCAAACAGGTGTATATCGCTGATGTGGTCATTGACTATCTGCAACGATTGGTTGCCAAAACCCGTGAAAGCCGTGATTATCATGGGCTGTCAACGCGGGGTGTACTAGCACTTAAGCAAGCAGCGCAGGCGTATGCGTATTTGGGCGGTTTTGCTGAGGTGACCCCTGAGGATATCCAAGCGGTGTTTGCGGCGGTGGTGGATCATCGCCTAGGTCAGCCATTTATGCCGTTTAATCATTTGGGCGGTGAGCAGCAGCTTAGCCTTGCCAGTCAGTTGTTACGCCAAGTGCCTGTGTTGGTGTAAGCGTTTTTTAGTCATCAAAAGAGCCGCCTATTAGCATGTTTGCCTTTCGACAACGCCTTGACCGTATCCTGCAGCCTTGGTTTAAACGCCGAGCACCGCTCACGCGTGATGCCAAGCTAACCCTTCGCAACGTGTATATTTTTTTGAGTAAAGAGGGCGGTTTGTATGCGTTTTTGCTACTCATTACCTTTGTGGCGGGCATTAATTATGCCAATAATCTGGTGCTAGGGTTGTGTTTTTTACTGGCTAGTTTATTGGTGATCACCATTCATTATACCTTTGCGCATTTGGTTAATTTGCAAATTAAGCTTGTTGATGTTCGTGATGCTGAGGTAGGTGGTAAGGTGGAGGTAAGGCTACAAGTGAGCAGTGAGGCAAGACAGCCCCATCGCCAAATTCGCTTGAGTTTTGCCAAAAATGCGTTTGATGTCAAAATGCCATTATGGGTCAAAGCACCGCTAGCAGATGGGCGCCCTCACCAAAGCGAGTCTATATTGATCAATCAAGTCAAGGCGCCCCAAATCATTAGTTTATGGCTGCGTGCTGATCAGCGCGGGCGTTTGGTGCTACCAAGGCTGACGGTAAGTACGGTATATCCGTTGGGGATTTTGCAGGCGTGGTCGTATGTGTTTTTGGAGGGTAGCGCGTGGGTGTATCCTGCGCCACTGGCGTACCCAATCGCCGCCGCCCAATTCAGCCCTGCGGCGGATGAGCAGACAGCCGCACAACAAACCCAAGTCGGGCAAGACGATTTTGATCAATTAGATCGTTATATAGTGGGAGAGTCGTTGGCGCGTGTTTCATGGGCGCATGTGGCACGGGGGCAAGGGCTGATGTCAAAACGCTTTAGTGACGAAGTGGGGCAGCAGCAATGCCTTGATTATTATCAAATGCCTGCCATTACCCATGAGGACAAACTTCGCCAATTGCGGTATGGTATTGACCAGTTGAGCCAAAACCAAGTGGCGTTTATCATGCGTTTGCCAGAGGGTGAAGGCGTGCTTGGGCAGGGGCAAGCCTTTCGGCAAGCCAGTCTGCTAAGGTTGGCAAAAACTCCATGACCCTAAAAATGCCGAAAAATCTTACCCAAACCCCGACCCTTTGGCAGCGTGTCAGTACGCTAAGTGCTTATCAGTGGGTGCTGTTATCACAGTTGCCAGTGGTGGCGTTTCATGTCAAAAATTTGCCGATATGGCTGTCTACTTACGCGTTTTTTATCATTATTTTCCAGCTTTCTGCCATACGCGCGCGTTTACCCCGTTTTTTGTACCGACCGCGCACGCTACAATTAATCCAGTATAGTGGTTTTATGGCAAGCGTTGTTGGGTTGTATTTTACCTATCGTACCGCGTTTGGCTTGGATGTGGGTATTGCGTTTTTGCTGCTGTGTGCGGTGAGTAAGCTGTTAGAACTGCATACACGCCGTGATGCGTATGTGGTGCTGAGTTTGTCGTTGTTTGTGTTGGCAGGGCTATTTTTAATCAATCAAGATTTACTGACCACATTGGCAGTGGCGGCAGGCGCGTTGGTGGTGCTGTTTGCTATGATTGCCCAAAACGATGATGGCACTGGTCGCTTTCGCACGTTGGCGCTGTTGGTTGGGCAAGCGATTCCACTAACGGTTATTTTATTTTTGTTTTTTCCCAGATTGCCACCGTTATGGTCGGTGCAGTTAAGCGGCAAACAAGCGGTAACAGGCATGAGTGATAGCATGTCGCCAGGGGATTTTGCCAATCTGAGCCAATCCACCGAATTGGCGTTTCGGGTAGAATTTTTGGGAGAAGTACCTAATAGACAAGCACTGTATTGGCGTGGCTTGGTGCTGCCAAATTTTGATGGAACCACTTGGCGAGTGAGTCCAGAGAGCCGTCTATGGACGCCTAGTGAGCCTGTGGCGCCGTGGCTGTTACCCACACTAACGCTGAGTCAACGTTTTACCACCAAACTTAAGCCTGATTATCGGGTGATATTGGAGCGTACGGGGCAAAATTGGCTGTTTGGGCTTGACTATCCGATTACCAATCAAAAAGGCATTGGATTGACCTCGGATTTTACCTTGCGCTATTGGGATAGCGTCAATCAGCGCCTCACTTATCAAGTGCATTGGCTAAATGATGCGCCGATTGACTTGCAGCTCTCCCCACAGCAGCATGAGCAAAACTTACAATTGCCGCCCACAGGTAATCCCAAAAGCCGCCAATTTGCCCAGCAGTTGTTTGAACAGGCAGGGCAAGACCCGATTGTCTATAGCCGTGCGCTTGCCCAGTGGATGCAATCCCAGCAATTTCGCTATACATTATCACCCCCGACACTGGGGCAAAACCGTGTGGATGATTTTTTGTTTCTGAGTAAAGCGGGATTTTGTGAGCATTATGCGTCAAGTTTTACGTTTTTGATGCGCGCGGTAGGGGTGCCTGCAAGGGTGGTGGTGGGCTACCAAGGCGGTGAAATGGGACGTGATGGCAAAAGCTGGGAAGTGCGCCAAATGGACGCCCATGCGTGGAGCGAGATTTGGGTAGCTGGGCGAGGCTGGATACGCATAGACCCAACGGGCTTTATCTCACCCAATCGGGTCGAGCAGGGCATGGATACAGTTACCCAAAACGCGGGTGCACGTATGTTTGGCGATGGGGTAGCAGGGCAAATCAGCTACCAGCAGTTTCAGATGCTGCAGCAAGCGCGGCGACTGTTTGACCAAGCTAGCTACTATTGGCAGCGTGATGTGGTGGGCTATGACCAAGACCGTCAGCAGTCATCGCTGTTTAAATGGTTTAATATCCAATCGGTGTATCAGCAAGTGATGGTAATGTTTGCTGTGCTTACCACGCTGCTTGCCCTATTGGCGCTGTGGCTATGGTGGCATAGACGGCGGCTATGGGACAAAACCGACTTGCTGATGATACAGTTGTCTCATCGGCTTGCCAAGCATGACAAAAGCCTTGCCCGTGAAACCTCTGAGGGCGTGTTAAACTGGCTTAGCCGCCTTCAACAAAAAACGGCTAATGATGAAGACGTGCAGCAGCTAGCCATACTGTATCGTACAACCCGCTATCAGCAAAATATTGATATACAAAAAAATAACAAAAAAATCAAAGCGCTGAGTCAAAAAATTCGTCCAAAAAAAGAGGGTTAAATTTCAATAATTGTTTGCTATAATGAAAAACCACCGTGCCTAAAACCACAACATAAACCCATACCCCATAACCACTAAGTAAAAAACTATGAGCGACTTACCCACACCTACTGCAACAACCCATTCACCGTTAATGACCCGCTATTCTTTACCACTGCTAGTCTTTGGGGCGATTTTGGCAATGGGGCTAGTGGTTGCGGCGTTTGTACTTGGTAGTCAATTTAAAAACCTAAAACAATCAGGCACCATTACCGTCAAAGGGCTGGCGGAAGCCCCGTACAAAGCCGATCTTGCCCAAATGCAGATGGGGGTGAGCGCTTGGGGACAAGATTATGCCGCTGCCCTGCAAAATGGCAAAACTGACTTTAAAGCGTTGCAACAATTTGTGGCAAGTAAAGGCTTTGCCACCAGTCAGCAAAATATTAGCCAAATTAGCATACAGCCGCACAATGAAGATTATGTCGATGACCAAGGATTAACGCGTAGCCGCCAAAATGGCTATGATGCCATACAAACCTTGTCTATCAGCAGCAAGGATTTGAACAAAATCACCAGTATGCTCACGCAGGTGCAAAATTACCGCGTCAGTCATGAGTCAGTGACGTTTGATAAACCGCAATATCTGTTGGGCGACCTTGAAAAAATCAAGCACGATTTGATTGCCAAAGCCACCGATGATGCCAACAAGCGCGCCGAAGAATTTGCCAAAACAGGTCATGCCAAGGTGGGGGTGATGCGTTCAGCCTCACAAGGGTCGTTTAATATTTTGGATGCGCATAACCCTGATACCGATGATTCAGATTATGGCGGCAGCTATGATAAATCAGGCACCGATAAGCTCGTCAGACTGGTGGTCACTATTGATTATGCGATTGAGAAATAAAATTCATTATTGGTTATTGAGCTAATCTTAATTGCAAGTTTAATTTGAAATACAATTTGCCATTTTCTTGATAAATAGTACCAAAACGATGACGGCTAGTCGAAGGGGTATCAAAAAACGTATGCTGATAAAAAAACTCTTTTAAAACATTGTCTTGATTCGTGTGATAAAACACCAATTCACCTGCTTCATTAACCAATAAAATAGAATTTGCGGTTAAATTGCCATCCCATTCATGGGTGGGAAATATGCCTAAAATGGTGGATTTTATAAAATCCTTTAACCTGCAATGCACTTGTTCTGCTTTTGCTTGGGTATATTTTTTATCAGCAAACTGCGCCAATCGATTACCAAATTCTTTACTAAAAAATCCAAGCAATGCCTCAGCTAATATTTCTGGCATTTGACTATCAACTTTACGCAGAGTTGATTCATAAGTTGGATTTTCACAGTGTTTAAAAGATAGCTTGCCACCTAAGTCTTGAATAGCTTGTAGTCGGTCTTTAACTTTGGCTTTGCTCTCAATGGTGTTGATTGGGTCAATGCTATCTGCCGTTAGGTGATGAATTTCAAATATAAAATTGGTTGCTTGAGAAGCATTTAATAAAGTTGGTGAATTGCCCAAAAATGATTTAATGCTAGTATTTTGCTTGGCATAAATTTGAGAGTTTTCGATAAATGATAATGAAATATCTCCCTTTTCTAGCGATGTCCCTTTAGTTTTTTGTATGCCAAGATAATCAATTTTTTGGTCAAGGGTTGCACTGTTGAAGGTGCTTTTTCCCGTTTTGATATCCACTAAAATTTGGTTTAAATCTGCTTGGTTAATAAATGTTGATACCGCATACTGCTCAGTATTTCCTACGTTATCCATGATGCTAATGGTAGTTTTGGATAAATCGATGGTGGATTGATGGGTATGGATTTTTATGACTTGAATGGTATTATCAGTTGGCTTGGCTAATACGTCACCGTAGGCGATAATTTGCTGAAAAATGACTTTACAAAGGGCATAAATTTCGCTTAACTCACCTTTATTGCGCTTGATTGCCATGTTATTGTGTTCCATGTCAAAAGTATTTTTATGTTGATTTAAATATTGAAATACCTGCTTGCCGACTTGCCTGACTACTTCAATGCAGACACTATTACCCAATTGCTTCAGGGCTTGTGTTTTGGACACAGGGAATTCATAGCTAGGTGGTAGTGCCATCATTTTTTTGGCTTCAGCAATACCAATGCGTTTGACTTCACCATTGACTCGATAAAATTCCCAATTGCGTCTATCATCAATACCTGAGCCTTTGCCACCGACTCGTAAAGTAAAGCCGACATCTTTTTCACAGTTTTCACCGAAAACATCAGACATGGTATAACTCAACGGCATTTTTGCCGGAAACTGAAATGGTGGCAATGTTTCTGCGTTTTTAAATCCAACGATAAACACCCGTGGGCGGTGCTGGGGTATGTTGTAATCTGATGCTTTTAATACTTGGTAACTGACGGTATAACCTGCTTGTTGTAACAACGTCATAATAGTGCTAAAGGTGTTGCCGTTGTCATGCTTAACAAGATGGCGGACGTTCTCAAGGATAAACGCTTTGGGCTGTTTGGCTTCTAAAATATCTAAAATACAAAAAAATAAATTGCCACGTTCTGAGTCATGACCATCTTGAAAGCCTTTTTTTAATCCTGCTTGTGAAAAAGGCTGACAAGGAAATCCTGCACAAAGAATATCATGGTCAGGAATTTGTTGTGGCGATATTTTTCGGATATCATCATTAAATTCAAACTGCATTGTGTCAAAATTATGGCAGTAAGTTTGCCGAGCAAAACTATCTTTTTCGGATGCAAAGACGCATTTACCACCTAAACTTGCTAAGGCTAAATGAAAACCACCAATGCCAGCAAAAAGGTCAATAAAGGTAAAATGCTTGTCCTCAACAAGTTGCTCATCTGCCATATTGTTGAATAAATCTAAATTCATTGCTTATCCGATAAAAAATAGGGAATGTATTATATCACAAATTTGGATTCAGCCATTTTTCTGCCGTTGGTCTATCCCAACCCTTACGCGCGGCATAATCGAGCAGTTGGTCTTCACTTATTTTACCCACATTAAAATACACACTCTCTGGGTGGCTATAATAAAACCCACTCACGCTAGATGCAGGATACATGGCATAGCTTTCGGTCAAAAACGTGCCAATCGCATTGGTGGTATCCAGCCAGTCAAACAGCTTGCCTTTTTCGGTGTGGTCGGGGCAGGCAGGATATCCAGGGGCAGGGCGGATGCCGACATATTTTTCTTTAATCAGCTCTTCATTGGATAGGCTTTCATCGGCTTGATAGCCCCAATACGCTTTACGAATCAACTCATGCAAATGCTCGGCAAAGCTTTCTGCCAATCGGTCACAAATCGCCTGTACCATGATGGCACTGTAATCATCGCCTTTTGCCTTATAGTGATTGGCAAGGGCTTCTGCGCCAAAAATCGACACAGTAAAACCGCCCAAAAAGTCATTGCCATCACGACTGATAAAATCCGCTAGGCTATAATTTGCCTTGCCACTGGCTTTATCTGACTGCTGACGTAAGTGTTCAAAGGCAAACTCGGCATTGCCTGCGTTATCGTATACGGTAACGGTGTCATTGCCGGTACGCACGGCAGGGGCAAGTTTGAATACCGCTTTGGCAGTCACTAACTTTTCATGGATGAGTTTATTTATCATGGCTGTCGCGTTGGCAAATAAGTCTTTGGCTTCCTCACCCACCACCGTATCATCAAAGATTTTGGGGTATTTGCCAACCAGTCCCCATGAGATAAAAAACGGTGTCCAGTCGATATAGGGCAGTAGTTTATCCAGTGGATAATCCGCCAAAATAACTTGCCCATTGCTGTTAGTCAACAGCAGGTTGGGTGTGGGCGGTGTGTAGTGTTCCCAATCAAAGACAAAGCCGTGCTCGATGGACTCAAGATACGACAATTTTGCCGCCTTGGGTTGGCGATTAGCTAGGCGTTCTCTGACTTCGCTATACTCTTGGCGAAGTTCGCTGATAAACTCACCCCGTTTGTCTTTGGATAATAACGTGGTTGCCACGCCCACCGCACGGCTGGCATCGGCGACATACACCACCGCATCATTTTGGTAGTTGGGCTCAATTTTCACCGCCGTATGGGCTTTGGACGTGGTTGCCCCGCCAATCAGTAAGGGTAAGGTGAAGCCTTGTTCTTGCATTTGCTTGGCAACATACACCATCTCATCAAGGCTTGGGGTTATAAGTCCCGACAGCCCGATGATATCGACGTTTTGCTCTTTTGCCACTTGTAGGATTTTTTCACAGGGTACCATCACGCCTAAGTCAATGATGTCGTAGCCGTTACAGCCCAAGACCACGCCCACGATGTTTTTGCCGATGTCGTGTACATCGCCTTTGACGGTTGCCATCAGCACTTTGCCTTTGGATTGCCCAACGGTTTTTTGGGCTTCAATATAAGGATTGAGCCACGCCACCGCTTGCTTCATAACACGGGCGGATTTGACCACTTGGGGCAGGAACATTTTGCCTGCGCCAAACAAGTCGCCCACCACGTTCATGCCATCCATTAAAGGGCCTTCGATGACATCCAGCGGACGGGGGTATTTTTGCCGTGCTTCTTCGGTATCCTCATCAATGTAGGTGGTCACGCCTTTGACTAGGGCGTGTTCGATGCGTTTTTCCACGGGCAGCTGCCGCCATGACAAATCCACCGTGCTGTCTTTTTTCTTACCACTTAAATAATTTTCTGCCACGCTCATCAAGTGGTCAGTGGCATCCTGTCCGCTTTGCCCCTGATTGCGGTTTAATATCACATCTTCGATGGCGTTTTTGGCATCGGTCTCGATATCATCATACAGCTCGAGCATGGCTGGGTTGACAATACCCATGGTCATACCGTTGTTGATGGCATGGTACAAGAACACGGCATGGATGGCTTCTCGAATCGGATTGCCACGAAACGAAAACGACACGTTGGACACACCGCCCGACACCATGGCGTTGGGCAGATTGTCGGTAATCCAGCGCGTGGCATTGATAAAATCTAGACCGTAGTTGTTATGCTCCTCAATACCTGTGGCAACGGCAAAAATATTGGGGTCAAAGATGATGTCTTCACTGGCAAAACCCACCTCATCCACCAAAATGTCATAGCTGCGTTTACAGATATCGATTTTTCGCTGAAAGGTGTCGGCTTGCCCTGTTTCGTCAAATGCCATCACAATAATCGCCGCCCCATAACGCTGGCACAGTTTGGCTTTTTGGACAAATTCCGCCTTGCCTTCTTTTAAGGAGATAGAATTGACCACCGATTTGCCTTGGGTGCATTTTAACCCTGCCTCGATGATGTCCCATTTTGATGAGTCAATCATTAAGGGCACACGGCTGATATCAGGCTCACTGGCTATAAGATTGATAAAATGCACCATGGCTTGTTTGGAGTCGAGCATCGCCTCATCCATGTTGATGTCAACAATCTGCGCGCCGCCTTCCACTTGGTCTCGTGCCACATCCAGCGCTTCGGTGTAGGCTTCATTTTTGATTAGGCGTAAAAATTTTTTTGACCCTGTGACGTTGGTACGCTCACCGACATTGACAAACAAGCTATCACGGGTGATGTTAAAGGCTTCTAGCCCCGACAGACGGCAGGCAGGCTGATAGTCGGGCAATAGACGTGGTGCATAGGGCGATACCATCTCGGTAATTTTGGCGATATGGGCAGGGGTGGTGCCACAGCAGCCACCCACGATATTAACCAGCCCTGATTTGGCAAAGTCTGCCACCATGCTTGCGGTCTCATCGGGGGTTTCGTCATATTCGCCAAACTCATTGGGCAAGCCTGCGTTGGGGTGAGCGGAGACAAAGGTTTCGCAGACATCGGACAACGTCTTGATATGCGGTTTTAGTGCATCTGCCCCCAACGCACAGTTAAAGCCGATGGATAAAGGTTTGGCATGACGCACCGAGTTATAAAATGCCTCGGCGGTTTGCCCAGATAAGGTACGCCCTGACGCATCGGTGATGGTGCCCGAAATCATGATGGGCAATTCAAAACCAATTTGCTCAAACACGCCTGTCACCGCAAAAATGGCGGCTTTGGCATTTAAGGTGTCAAACACGGTCTCAATCAAGATAATATCAACGCCGCCTTCAATCAAGGCAAGCGTGCTTTCCGTATAGTTATCTACCAGCTCATCAAAGCTGACATTACGAAACGCAGGGTCATTGACATCAGGGGAGATTGAACACGTGCGCGATGTCGGCCCTAGGACGCCTGCCACAAAACGCGGCTTGTCAGGATGGGTGGCGGTCACTTCATCACAAACTTGACGGGCAAGCTTTGCGGCGGTTTTATTAATCTCATACACCAGACTTTCCATACCATAGTCTGCCATCGAGATTTGCGTGCCATTAAAGGTATTGGTTTCGATGATATCTGCCCCTGCCAGCAGGTAGGATAGATGAATGGCTTTGATGATATCAGGCTGGGTGAGTACCAGTAAGTCATTGTTGCCTTTGACATCACGGTCAAAGTCCGCGAATCGCGCGCCACGATAGTCAGCTTCTTGTAGCTTGTAGTTTTGAATCTCGGTGCCCATCGCCCCATCAAGGTATAAAATGCGCTGTTTGAGCAAATTGGACAAACGTGCTTTATTGCTCGCTTGAATGTCTTTAAAGGGAAAACTGGCAGGTGGGGTTAAAATAAAATTGGCTGGGTCATGTGGCTTGTGGCTACCAGAGGCGTTGGAAGTACTGATGCTCATTGAAGTGCTTGTCCTAAATAAAAATATCACTGAGCGATTATAACAGTTTGTCGATGGGCAATCGTTAGAATTGTGGAATAATGGTATGACAGAAAAGTTGGCAGACATGATGGCGCTACCCATCACAAAACTAGATGCCAAATACGAGAATTAGGTACTAAAATAGGTATTAAAATTGGACAAAGATAAAACAAATAACCTAGATCAAACAGATAAGACAAAGGTTGCTAGGCAGACTGGGCAATCAAGACTATAATGAGGTCACTGCACTGAAGTCACTTCACAATCGGATCTAAGCATTGCCTTTTTTGCTGTTTACCCTTTTGCTGATCAATGGTTAAAACTGCCACTATGTCAAAATCTACCCCCACAAAATCCTCGCCCGAAAACCAGCTACTGCGTCAGATTGCCAAACCCATCAAACGTCAAATTTATGCCGCGTGGCTGCTAACGGTAGCTGCCACCTTTGTGCTCATTGCCCAATCATGGCTACTTGCTACCGTGTTTGCCAGTTGGCTCACCGCTGTGTTTGGGCAGGCAAATTTTGACGCCGCGTTGTTGGTGCAGGTATTGCCGTGGCTAGCAGGGTGTTTGGTATTACGCCCGTTGTTGTTGTATCTAAAAGACAAATTGGCACTGGATGCGGGGCTAACAGTGGTGCAGCAAGTACGAAAAACCTTGCTAAACAACGTGGCAGCCTTGGGTGATAGCCGCTATCAATACGGCAATGATGGTAGCCTTACCTCGCAAATTCTCAACCAAACCGACAGTTTTGCCGCTTATTTTAGCCGTTTTACCCTACAAAAATATGTAACTGTCAGTACCCCCATTTTGCTGCTATTGGCAGCTGCCAGTCAGAGCCTTGTTGCTGCAGGGGTGATGTTTCTCACCGCGCCATTGGTGCCCATTTTTATGATTTTAATTGGTTCTGCCACCAAGAAAAAAAGCGAGCAGCAGTTTGATGCGCTTGCTCAGTTAAGTGGGCGGTTTTTGGATTGGGTGCGCGGTATTCAGACGCTGCAGCGGCTCAATGCCACTGCTACGGCGAGCCTTGATATTGAACACGCTTCAAAAGCCTATCGCCTGCGTACCATGGATGTGCTCAAAATTGCTTTTTTAAACGCCGCTGCCTTAGAGCTGCTGGCGGCATTGTCGATTGCCATTTTGGCGGTATATTTAGGTTTTGGGTTATTGGGTATTTTACCATGGCAAAAAAATAGCGTGCCAGTGCCTTATCAGCCAGCGTTATTTTTGTTGTTATTGGCGCCTGAGTTTTATGCACCGCTGCGCCAGCTTGGGGCGGATTATCATGTCAAAGCGCAAGCCGAAGCTGCGGCTACTAGCTTGTTACCGCTCCTTAGTCATGAGGGATTAGCGGTGCCAGCCTTGTCTACACAAGCCACCATCGCGCCTACGCTTGCCAAGCCGCCGTGTTTTAGCTTAAACCAGCTCATGGTGACAACGCCAGATGCTAGGGTGAGGTTGCCCAAGCTGTCAGCGGTCATTCCTGCAGGGGTGTGCACGGCAGTGATGGGCGAAAGCGGCAGCGGTAAATCCACGCTGCTTCAGGTGCTATTGGGGTTTTGTCATTATCAAGGGCAGATTTTGATGGATGAACAGGATTTTGCGACCCTTGATCAGGTCACATTACGCGGACAAATTGCTTATTTGTCCCAGCAAACCACCTTGTTACCCATGTCGATTGCTGACAATTTACGCCTTGCCCATGCGACTGCCAGTGATAGTGAGCTTGTTGAGGCGCTACAACAGGTGCAACTATGGCAGCTTATTGAGCAGTTACCAAACGGCATTGATACCGTGCTAGGTGAAAGGGGGGCAGGGCTGTCAGGTGGGCAGCAGCGCCGCCTTGCCATTGCCCAGTTGTTGCTGCAGCAGTCCAATCTTTGGCTGCTTGATGAACCCACCGAGCACTTAGACCCACAGACAGCTGAAGACATCGAGGCATTACTTAAACAAGTAACCCACGGCAAAACCGTGATTTGGGTGACACACGACGCGCGTGTGGGTAGCCGTCTAGATCATCAATTATGGTTGGCAGGTTTTAATCACTTGCCTAGTTTAATTTAGGAGATAGCCAATGACCACAAAACCGCTATCAACACCCAGTAACCCTACGACAAACCATGGCGCCGCCGAGGCATTGCCAAACAATCACACTGCGATGGGTGTATTTAGACTGCGTGATTTATTTGCCGCCCAGCGGTTATTGTGGCTGGCTGCATGGATGCTAGGGCTAGTAACGGTATTAGCTACTGTTGGTTTGCTAGTGATTTCGGGCTGGTTTTTATCAGCCGCTGCCTTTGCGGGCATGGTGGCGCTGGGTTCGCAAAGTTTTAATTATTTGGTGCCCGCGGCAGTCATTCGGGTTATGGCAATGGCGCGCACAGCAGGGCGCTATGGCGAGTTGATGGTGTCGCATCATGCGGTATTTGGACTGCTTGAGCAGCTTCGCGTCAAATTTTTTAGGCAGTTTGCTACGCTGCTACCTTGGCAGCTACCCACGCATTTACGCTCGGCATTTACCATGCACCGCTTGACCCATGATATTGATGTACTCGATGAATTTGCGCTGCGTGTGGTGTCACCTTGGTGGGTGGCGGTGGTTACCAGTTTATTGCTGACTGTATGTGTGGTGAGTGTCCTGACGCCGCTGGCACCTCATGCGCTATGGCTATGCGCTGTTGCGGTGCTATTGTTGGTGGCGGCGCTGATAGTGCCGTTACTCACTGTACAAAAAGGTATCAGTCAAGCTCGCGAGCAGCAGCAGTTGGCAGAACAGCGCCGCGTTACCTTGATTGAGCCGTTATCCGCGCTTACCCATTTGGTATTATGGCGGCGCTGGGATAGTGAAATGGCAAAATTTGATGGCGTTGATCATGCCTATCATGCCCAATTACGCTACCACCAAACCGTGCGTGGCAGTGCGATGCTACTAATGCAGTGGTTACTATTTGCGGTTATTGTGCTGATTTTATATGGTGTGGGTCAAACCAGTCCAGCCGCATTAGCAGCCGCGGGGCTTAGCATACCCATGGTACTAGCCATGGTGTTAGGCATCATGGGGCTTACCGAAATTGTGCTGCCATTGGCACAGAATTATATGGCACTGGGCAACAGTGTGGCGGCTAAAAATCGCTTAAACGAGCTATTTAGCGAGGCTCACCTCCCAACCCTATCGCCACAATCTATGACGCCAAAACAATCATTAAACGCTATCAGCGCCCCGCTGTTACTAAAGGTGGATAGTCTAACCGCTAAACAGCCGCAAGCTATTACCCATTTTTTGCCAGTAAGTTTTGAGGTGGGGGCAGGTCAGCCGTTATTAATTACAGGTGTATCGGGTGCAGGAAAGTCCACCTTGCTGCAAGTGCTTGCCAACGAGCTTTTGCCGTTGTCAGGACAAGTATGGCTCAATGGACAGGATTTAAGCACGCTTAGTTTTGACAATGATGTGGGGTATTTGGCACAGCAGATTGATATTTTTGATCAAACCCTTGCCCAAAACTTACGCCTTGGTAAAGCGGCGGCAAACGATGATGAGCTTTGGCAGGTGCTAAAAAAAGTCGGGCTTGATAAGTGGGCAAGTCAGCAGCCAAGCCAATTAGACACGCGTTTGGGTGAATATGGCATGGCGGTTTCAGGCGGGCAGGCAAGGCGCATTGCGTTGGCAAGGCTATTATTATCCCCCAAGAAAATATTGCTGCTTGACGAGCCGTTTGCAGGGCTCAATGATGATGATCGGCGCGCGCTTTGGCAGACGTTGCTACAAACCCAACAGAATGGGTTATTAATCGTCGTCACCCATCACCAATGGGAGGATATGGGGCAAGCGCGCGTGCTGAACTTACAAGTTGCGGTATAACCCCATCATGTTGTTGGGATTGTTATCATCTCAAAACTCACGGTGGGTAGTACCAAGCCACTTGCCGTAATCACTGCCATGACTTATGGCAGGGTACCCGCAACCGAGGGGCTGCTAGCCGTGGTTGACGGCATGGGTGTGGGTGTTAAGGTTTTTTCAAAATCAGGCAAGGCAATTTTCATGGTATCGCCAATAACGAATTGTGGCTCTGAAGGCTCAAATCCCATAGCTTTTTCACGTGCGGTGATACGCTGTTTGGCAGCAGCAAACGCAGACTGAAAGCGGCGGTATTTTGGCAAACTTTCTGCAAAAAATGCTTGTCCAAAATAGGTATATTCGGCTTCATTTGAGCAGCCAAACGAGGTTTTATCCGCCGCGGAGGCAGTAATAATTAAGGTGGTGGGTGAATTCAAATCTTCAATAAATGAGCCAGAGTAACAAGCTGACACGACAATGACGCGCCATTTGATACCCGACTTGTCGAGCGTCTGGCGCAGCCATGGGGCATCCACATTATCAAGGGCTAGCGGCGGATTAGACATTTCTAGCAGTTTATCACCGCCGTGTGAGGTCAGGGTCAAAAATAGCACGTCTTCTTGTACGTTCATTTTTTTGGCAATGTGAAAGATGGCTTTTTCAATACTGGTTTTACTGGCAACAGGTAGGGCTGCCATCGTGTTGGTATTGTTAATAAGCTCAGCTGAGCGCCCTACCGTACCAAATTGTGTATCAAATAAATCTTTGGTTAGCGCAATTTCGGAGCGAAACACGTCTTGCTCGCCATGCCCTGCTACCCCCAAAAAATACCAATCATGAATGTTGGGTCGCTCAGGCGAAATTTGGTCTAACATAGTGCTTAGCAGCTGCGGCTGTGCGTATAGTGCGGCTTCAGTGACCACAGGCTCAATAGTATCAGAAACAAAAATCGGCTCTGATTGCACATTTTTTTGCCAAACACTGAGCACCGCAAACGCCCCTAACATAATGAGCACCCGTTCAATCCACGACCAGCGCAGCTGATTGCCAAAAATCCAAAGCAGCGACAAGGATTGCCAAACAAAAGCAAGTACAAAAACAATGCTAATCGTATCAAACGTCCACTCAGGTAACCAACCATCATCTGATACAAACTGAATCAGACTCTGTACCAGCATCATTAAAGTGTCCGCCGCCAGCCATAAAATAGACGGTACAAAAATCAACATGGCATTATAATGGCGCTTGGCAAGTATCAAACCTGCCACCAGCATCACCATGGGCCATACCAAATAACTGATCAGACCTTGTGGGTTAAAATGCGTCGCTTCATCAGCGGCAAGCCAAGAAAATAGCAAATTACTCGCCAATGCCGTACAACCAAATAATAAAAATTGCCATACGGTGGGTTTTACCCAATAAAAGGCTTTTTTTGAGCCAATCAGCATATAGCCCATGGCGCGAATATTGGCCACCACGTTATGGGAAAAACGTTTTAATGGCGTTAAATCAAGATCAGAAAGAGAGGTAGGCAAAATATCCACACTTTAGACAGGTATTGTCTAATTTATACGGCAAGCAAGAAAATAGCAACAGACCTAATTAGCTAGGTGCTTCATAATATAACATGCTTAGCGCGGGTTGTGCCCCTCTTATCTTAGAGGTCATCTCACATTAATAGGCTAGCCCTGCTATTTTTGCTAGTAATCCTTGGATGAACCAGCTAATTTTTGCTCAAACAGCGTAATTTTGCGAATAAAAGATAGCCCCAAAAAAATACTTGCTCAATGAATAAAATTATCTAATAATGTAATAAAGTGCAATAATTTATCAAAATTAATCGTTTTATGATATAATAATTTAATTTATAGTGATTTTAACGTTTTTTTTCTTGTTAGAATTTGGCGTCATGGCATTTGCCGTAGTGCAAATTGGTTTGGCGGCTATTAAGAGGTGATTATGCCATGCAACTGATAACAAACTTCAAAAAATTTCTTGCCCATGATATGGCGGCAGGTATAATTTTAGCCCTAGCAGCCATATTTGCCATGATAGTAGCCAATTCGCCACTTCATGATCACTATGAGCATTTTTTACACCTGCCTATCATGGTCAAAATTGGTACATTAACCATTGATAATCACCTATTGCATTGGATTAACGATGGCTTGATGGCGGTATTTTTCTTTTTGGTAGGTCTTGAGCTCAAACGCGAAATGCTAGTGGGTGAGCTATCTGAGGTAAAAAAAGTGGTATTGCCAGCGGTGGCGGCTGTGGGCGGTATGTTGGTACCTGCTATTTTTTATATGTTGCTTAATCATCATGATGCGACACTAATGAAAGGCTGGGCAATGCCTGCTGCTACCGATATTGCTTTTGCGCTTGGCGTGCTAACCCTGCTTGGTAACCGCGTACCATTAGCCCTCAAGGTCTTTTTGGCATCGATTGCGATTTTTGATGACATTGGCGCCATTATTATTATTGCGTTATTTTATTCATCAGGGCTATCTTTGGCAGCCTTGGCGTGGGTGGTTCTTTGTTTGGGGCTATTATGGCTGATGAATCGTTTTAACGTCACGCGCACCACAGCTTATGTAGTCATTGGCATGATTATGTGGGTGGCTATGCTAAAATCTGGGTTGCACGCTACATTGACGGGGGTGCTATTGGCATTGTTTATTCCTATGCACGATAATAAAAATCCCAGTTATTCGCCATTAGAGACGTTGGAGCATGATTTACAAGATACAGTAAACTTTATTATTCTGCCCATTTTTGCTTTTGCCAATGCGGGTATTTATTTGGGGGGAAGTGGTCTTGATTCGCTTACCCACAGTGTACCATTGGGGGTAGCTGTTGGGCTGCTGTTTGGCAAACCGATTGGTATCATGGCATTTAGCTGGCTTGGAGTGAAGTCGGGTGCGGCAAGCTTGCCTGAAAACGTGGACTGGCAGCAGGTGCTTGGGGTGGCAATACTATGTGGTATTGGGTTTACCATGAGTTTATTTATTGGTGGGTTGGCGTTTGCAGGTTTGGAGGTCAAGCCATTTGATGAAAGACTCGGTATTATTTTGGGTTCATTATTGTCGGGTATTGCAGGCTATTTTTACTTGAAAAAAGTATTACCCACGCAGTTTGTGAACCAACGTACAGTTGATCCAAACGATCATACGTTTATTCCATAAATTGGGTTTTTTATTTCAGAAAAATTAAAGATTAATAAAGCGGCTATTTAGTCATTTAAAAAAGGATTATACTCAAGTGTTGAGTATAATCCTTTTTAATAAGTAACCAAACACATTGATATGGGTTACTGTCTATCGGGGTCAATCTCTTCTAAATCAAGTGGCTGGGTGTGCAGTGACCCATCTTGAATCGCGGCTTGCAGCGGATATAGTTCACGCTCTTCAGCAATCACTTGGCGTGACACATGCAGAATTAATTGACGTAACCAGCGGTGAGCGGGGTGATGCTGTAACAGCGGCGACCACGCCATAGTAAGCTCAAACTCTGGAATAAAAAATGGTGGCTCTTTGATGACAATACTATCATTGTTTGCCTGCATGCGCGCCACCCGCGTGGGCAACGTGGCAATCAAATCCTTATTGGCAGCCAGCATGGCAGGCATCTGATAATGACGGGTAAACACACTAATTTGGCGTTTTTGCCCAATTCGCTGTAACGCCGCATCAATCGAGCCAAGCCCACCTGATTTTTCAGGATTCACCCCAAAACCCACCCCCATACCCGTTTTGGACACCCACACGTGCTGGGCTTTAAGATAATTTTTTAGATTAAAACGGTTGAGGTAAGGGCTATCAGCAGACAATAAACAGCTAAACGTATCGCGCCACACCAACACTTGGTGAAAACTTTGCGGCACCTCATTAAAGCGATTAATCGCCAAATCCACGCGTCCTTGCTCCATATCACGGTATGACACATCCGACGGGGTTAAAAAGTCCAAAATCACATTGGGTGCTTCACTGCGTAGCGCCTTGACCAGACGCGGCACCAGCGTGGCTTCGGCATAGTCAGAAGTCATGATACGAAACACACGACTTGAGGTATACGGGCGAAACTCCGTACGCGGCTCAAGTAGCTGGGTCAAATCAGACAACAGCTCCCGCACTCGTGGCTGCAGCTCTAGGGCGCGCTCGGTGGGGGTCATGCCCTCTGAGGAGCGAATCAACAAAGGGTCATTAAACAGCTTGCGAAGTCTTCGTAAAATATTACTCATGGCAGGCTGGGTAATACCAAGCTGCTCTGAGGCACGAGTCACGTTTTTTTCTCTTAAAAGAACGTCCAAATGCACCAAAAGGTTGAGATCAACACGTTGTAAATTCATTGTATATTTCCTAACGACTGCGCGTCTATTAACATTGTCAAACGAAAATAATCCCCAAAAAAAAAGAACAGTGATTTTTTAAGTGATTGATTTTTAAGCAATATATATTTAAAAAATACTAAAGATAATATTCATAAATTAGCTAAATTATTTAAATGGCAGTATAGTAAATACCAGTTGATCACTGCCAAAGACTCAACAAGTAGTGATTAAACAACTGATAATAACACCTATTAGACAATAGATTCGCGCCCTGATTAACGCCATATATCTGCACCAATGCGTGGTAAACACGGCGATTATTCTTTAGTTTGATTAGATTTTATCAAATATTTAGGTATCACATACGAAAATATGCCAATTTTTTTTGCAAATATTTTTATAGTCATGCCTCAACTGTCTGATTTCTAATATTTTTTTATGATAGCTCATTTATTAAATTATTGAAATTAGCAGTAAAACTTAACGATAGCCCATAACTTAATCATCGTTTATCCCTTTTTCCCCGTCCTAACCCAATAGGAGACTGCTATGTCAACTTACGTTTCAGCGATTGACCACATCCGTGAGCTAAAAGCCAAATATGGCAACTGGCAAAACATCAGCGAAAATGACGCCGCGCGTCTAGTCGTACAAAACACGTTTAACACAGGTGTTGATATTGCAAAATACACCGCGGCTATCATGCGTCGCGACATGGCAGCTTATGACGCTGACAAATCAAAATACACCCAATCATTAGGTGCATGGCATGGCTTTATCGGTCAACAAACCATCTATGCCGTCAAAAAATACACTGGTTCTACTGAGCGTAAATACATCTACCTTTCAGGCTGGATGGTAGCTGCCCTTCGCTCTGAATTTGGTCCACTACCTGACCAATCAATGCACGAAAAAACCTCAGTACCTGCCTTGATTGAAGAAATCTACACTTTCTTGCGTCAAGCAGACGAGAAAGTATTAAATGATTACTTCCGTGAATTAAACGCAGCACAAGAAGCAGGTCAAGACACCAAAGCCATCCTTGACAAAATCAACAACTTTGAATCACACATCGTGCCAATCATTGCCGACATCGATGCAGGTTTTGGTAACGAAGAAGCGACTTACTTACTTGCCAAAAAAATGATTGCTGCAGGTGCTTGTGCACTACAAATCGAAAACCAAGTATCAGACGCCAAACAATGTGGTCACCAAGATGGTAAAGTTACTGTACCACACGAAGACTTTATCTCAAAAATCAATGCCTTACGTTATGCGTTCTTAGAAATGGGCGTAGATGATGGTGTGATTGTTGCCCGTACTGACTCTGAAGGCGCATCACTCACCCAAAAACTGCCTGTATCACGTGAAAAAGGCGACTTGGCATCACAATACCTAGACTTTTTAGAAGTCGAAGAAGTGAGCCTAGAAGATGCACAAGAATATGACGTCCTGCTAAAACGTGACGGCAAACTAGTACGCCCAACCCGTATGCCAAACGGCTTGTACTCATTCCGTGAAGGCACCAACATTGACCGCGTGGTGCTAGACTGTGTGACTTCGCTACAAAACGGTGCTGACTTACTGTGGATTGAAACCCCAACCCCAGACGTTGCTCACATCAAATCAATGACTGACCGTATCGTGGCACAAGTACCAAACGCAAAACTGGTTTACAACAACAGCCCATCGTTCAACTGGACGCTAAACTTCCGTAAACAAGTCATTGCAAAATGGGAAAAAGAAGGCAAAGACACGTCTGCCTACGACAAAGCCAACTTAATGTCAGCAGACTATGACAATTCAGAGCTAAATACCGCAGCCGATGAGCTTGCGCGTACCTTCCAAGCTGATGCGTCACGTGAAGCGTGTGTCTTCCATCACCTAATCACGCTACCAACCTTCCACACTGCGGCACTAAGCACGCACTTACTTGCCAAAGGTTATTTTGGTGACAAAGGTATGCTAGCGTACGTTGAAGAAGTACAACGTAAAGAACTGCGCGAAGGCGTGGCAGCGGTAAAACACCAAGCCATGGCAGGTTCTGACATCGGTGATGACCACAAAGAAATCTTCTCTGGTGAGAACGCGCTTAAAGCGGGCGGTGCTAAAAACACAGCTAACCAATTTGGTCACTAATTCATCATTGACTGATTAATTAATTGATTAACAAAAATACCTCACTGGCTAGTGGGGTGTTTTTTTGGGTCAAATCGCCTGCATAATTTGCTGATAACGCGATTGAAAGGTTTTGATAAATTGAATAGTGGTCTGAATTCCCATAAACAAAATGATATAAGGATTCAAGCTGTTTTCGCTAGAGAGCACCACGGTTTTATCACTGGGAAATTCACCAATTAAAATCATGTCCTGCTGACGCTGTGCTTGAATATCGGCAAGCTGTTTTTCAAAATTTGGCTCTGCCAAAATATAGCTACTCGAGTCAAATGACTTAATATCCCTTAAATAGTTGATACACAGATTCTCCAAATCCTCCCAGCGGTATGTCTCAGTTTCTCTCACCAAGTTTTCAATGCTATTAATCAAATCATCAAGTGATTGATAATAATACCAAATTTGTGGTTTTTGTGGGTCATCGGTCAAACGTGTGGATGCATTAAATAGATGCTGCAAATTGGTAAATACCAAGTCTTCTGGAATTGGTTCATGAATGCCAATGAGCTGCTTAGAAACCTTGGCTTTGGGGGCAGCGCTAGCCCGTGCATTTGGCAAATCATTGGCATTACTGAGATTGATGCACCCTTCACGGTCGGACTGAGCCACAGGGGTTTGCTCTGATTCTACGCCAAGCAGCTGGTTGACACGATTTAGGTAAGTGTTCATATTTAGAGTAATTAAGCTGTCATGACTATGTAGCCGCGCAAACGCATAAGAGGTTTCTTTTTTCGCTTCATAAGCATCCATTAAACGGCGCATGGTTTGTTCACGATGATAGGTAATGGCATTTAAAAATAGCCCCGCAGACACCACGCCCATGACTGATTCCACCATCACAATGGCGCGCGTAGCAGTATTGGTGGGGGTAACATCACCAAAACCTGTGGTGGTAACGGTAATGGCGCTAAAATACATGGCTTCCAAAAATCCCATGTATTCATGATTAAACGCCATATTGGGTAAAAAGGTATAAAGCAGCCCAAAAATAGGAATTAACCCCAAATAAATACTGCCATATACCGCAGGCGGTAGCGAAAACCAGTCATTATTGACTCTGGGTTTTAACAGTTTTTTTGATAGGGAAAAATTGGGGTAATGGCTAGGTTTATTTGCTAATAATTCATATTTTGGTTGGGGAGACTTTGACATAATTGACCCAGATTTTTTGCTTTAGCCTAGCATAAGTACCCTAAAAGAAAAATAGCATTGTGGTAAGCCCAAAATACGAAAAAGGGTTAGACCACAAGGTGCTAACCCCAATCACGCTTCAATCACGCTCTAATCACGCCTTTAACATCGGCTTTAAGAACCTACCTGTATGTGAGCGCGCGTTCTCTGCCACTTGCTCTGGCGTACCCTCGGCGATAATTTCGCCACCGCCTGAGCCGCCTTCAGGCCCTAAATCCACAATCCAGTCTGCCGTCTTAATCACATCCAAATTGTGCTCAATCACCACCACGGTATTGCCACGGTCACGCAGGGTATGCAAAATATCCAGTAGCTTGGCAATATCATGAAAATGTAAGCCCGTTGTCGGTTCATCCAAGATATATAAGGTCTGCCCTGTATCGCGCTTGGACAGTTCTTTGGCAAGTTTGACCCGCTGTGCTTCACCGCCCGATAACGTGGGCGCAGATTGTCCCAAACGAATATAGCCAAGTCCTACCTCCATCAAGGCTTGCAGGCGGCGATAGATGGCAGGAATCGCCTCAAAAAAGGCTGCCGCATCCTCTACCGTCATCGTCAGCACATCGTTGATATTTTTGCCTTTATAGGTGATTTCAAGGGTTTCACGGTTGTAGCGTTTGCCGTGACAAGCATCGCACGGCACATACATATCGGGCAAAAAGTGCATTTCCACTTTAATCAAACCATCGCCTTGGCAGGTTTCGCAGCGACCCCCTTTGACATTAAAGCTAAATCGCCCTGCTTGATAGCCGCGCGCTTTAGCCTCGGGGACTTGGGCAAATAAATCGCGAATCGGACCAAACACCCCTGTGTAAGTAGCAGGGTTGGAGCGGGGCGTGCGCCCAATCGGGCTTTGGTCGATATCCACCACTTTATCTAGATGTTCAAGCCCACTGATGCTGTCATAGCTTTCTGCCACATGGGTGGTGGCGTTGTTGAGCTGGGTGGTGGCTAGTGGTAGTAGGGTGCGGTTAATCAAGGTGGATTTGCCTGAGCCTGACACCCCTGTAATGGCGGTAAAAATACCAATTGGCAGATTTAAAGTAACGTTTTTTAGGTTGTTGCCCGTTGCCCCTGTCAAAGTTACCATCAGCGGTTTTGCTGCAGTTTTTTCTTTTTTTGGCTTTTCTTGCTTTTGGGCTTCGGCTTTTTTGGCTTGGTTTTTGGTCAGGGGAATTGCCGAATCTTGCATTTTTTGGTATTTATCATCATTGGCGGTTTTGGCTTGATGACGTACTTTTGGTACTTCGATTTTCTTTTTGCCTGACAAATATTGCCCTGTCAATGAATCAGCGTTGTTGGCGATTTCTTTGGCGGTGCCTTCAGCAATCACATGACCACCATGCACCCCAGCGCCCACGCCAATGTCAATGATATGGTCGGCAAGGCGAATGGCATCTTCATCGTGTTCCACCACAATCACGGTGTTGCCAAGGTCGCGCAAGCGAGTGAGCGTTTGCAGCAAACGGTCATTGTCGCGCTGGTGCAAGCCAATGGATGGCTCATCAAGTACATACATCACGCCCATCAAGCCTGCCCCAATTTGACTGGCAAGGCGGATGCGCTGGGCTTCACCCCCTGATAAGGTTTCGGCAGAGCGTGCAAGGGTCAAATAATCTAAGCCCACACTCACCAAAAACTCCAAGCGTTCACGGATTTCTTTGATGATTTTGGCGGCGATTTCACCTTTTGCGCCATCAAGGGTTAACTGCTCGTAATACGCCATCGCCTCGCCAATGGATAACTTGACCATCTCGGCGATGGTGCGGTCAGATACTTCTACATGGCGCGCAATCTCGTTTAGGCGTGAGCCGTGACAGGCATCACAAGTGGCATCGGCTAGGTATTTGGCAAGTTCATCGCGCACTAGGCTGCTTTGGGTAGTGCGATAGCGGCGTTCCATATACGGTAATACGCCTTCAAACGCCACGGTTTTGGTCGATTTTCGACCCCGTTCATCGACAAAGTTAAAGGTCATTTTATCTTTGCCAGAACCGTGCAAAATCGCGTCTTTATGTTTTTTATCCAAATCTTGCCAAGGTGCTTCCATGTCAATGCCGTAATGCTCGGCAACCGTGGTAAGTAAGCCAAAATAGTAGGCATGACGTTTATCCCAACCTGTAATCGCCCCTTGATTGAGCGATTTTTCGCTATGGCCAATGATTTTTTCAGCGGCAAAATATTGGCGTTTTCCCAGTCCATCACACACAGGACACGCCCCGTATGGGTTGTTAAAACTAAACAGTTTTGGTTCAAGCTCGGCAACGGCGCGGTCACACACAGGGCAAGAGTGTTTGGCGGATAAAATCTTATCGGCAAACTTGCCATCCATGTCATGCAAGATGGCAATGTCATTGCCCAGTCGCAGCGCCGTCTCTAGGCTTTCAGCCACCCGATTGCCCAAATCATCTCGCACCTTAAATCTATCAATCACCACATCAATGGTGTGTTTAAAGGTCTTGGCAAGCGGCGGTACATCATCGATATCATAAATCTCGCCATCGACCCGCAGACGCACAAAACCTTGCCCTTTAAGCTGCTCTAGTAGCCCAACGTGCTCACCCTTACGGTCATCCACCACTCGGGCAAGAATCATCAGCTTGGTATCTTCAGGCAGTGCCATCACCGTATCGACCATCTCAGTCACGGTTTGGGCGACCATCGGCAGGTGATGCTCAGGGCACATCGGCGTACCGACACGCGCATACAGCAGCCGCAAATAGTCATAAATCTCGGTAATCGTACCTACTGTGGAGCGCGGATTATGGTTGGTGGATTTTTGCTCGATGGCGATGGCAGGTGATAGCCCTTCAATGCTATCGACTTCGGGTTTTTCCATTTGTGATAAAAACTGGCGCGCGTAGGCAGATAGGCTCTCAACATAGCGGCGTTGCCCTTCGGCATATAGGGTGTCAAAGGCTAGGCTAGACTTGCCTGAGCCTGATAAGCCTGTGATGACGACCAGTTTGTCACGGGGGATGTCGATGTCGATGTTTTTGAGATTGTGGGTGCGTGCGCCACGGATTTTGATTGCGTCGTGTTGGGGCATTGGGCTGCTTCTTATAGTTGTTTGGGGAAAGAAAAGATGGAGTTTTAATGGGGGAAATGGGTGGGGGTTTCAAGCGATAGCGAGAGGGTTTCGTATCATTTTTTTAACAGTTTTTTGGGTAAAAGTGAACTGATTAAATCAAGAATAATTTTTTGATGGGGTGGTGTTAATGAAGCAAAGCCAATAGCGACTTGAATTTGGTCGCCCGAGAGTGTCATAGGGTTTTCATCTTTCGATTCATCACCAAAGCGTAACCAATGAATGTCAACGCTTAACCAATCGGCTAAAACTTGTAATTTATCTTGATTGGGAATAGAAACGCCTGAGAGCCAATTACTAGCAGTTTGAATGCTAATCGGCTTACCCTCGTAATGTTCATTAAAATGATTGCGCAATAATGTAGGACTGGCAGGGATAGAGCGGTCGTCTAAAGCGGTTTTTAGACGTTCGCTAAATTGGGTGCGAGTATCTTGAGGTGGGAATTCTTTCATAGATACAAATTAGCAGAAATGTTTTCAAATTTTTATTGAAAAAATATTCAAATAAAAATAGAATAAATGAGCAAAAACTTGTTCATAAAATTTTTTTAAACTTTGCTTTGGCTAAAGGATAGGTATTTAGGATGAAAAAGTATTTAACAGTGGCAGTATTATCGGTTTTATTGACAGCGTGTGGTGGTGGTTCTGATGGTAGCACTGGTAGCACTGGTAGCACTGGTGGTACTGGTGGTACTGGTGGTACTGGTGGTACTGGTGGTACTGGCTCTACTAACCAAACCACACCTCCTAAAGATAATAGCACAACAGGACAATTATCGAAATTACAACTGACTAACCCACAACTTGGGGAGGTATTAAATTTTGGCAATTTAGGCACAGCAAAGGCTGATAGTTTAGTAAATAAAAAATACTATGCTCGTTATGCTTATTGTAATAACGGCAATTGTGGTGATATTCGCCTTGGTCAGTTAAATTTCTCGACTAAACAAAATGGAAATGCTTTAACAATAGAAAATCTTATTGTTGATAAAGTAGGTAAGACTAATTTTGACACTCAAGAAGTGCCACATTATCAAGCATTAACTGGTGGTGCAGTGAATTTAGCCAATGCTAGCTTGACATTAGTGGATACAAAAACCAATCGCTATAACCTAAAAATGACACCCCTTATGCGTACAGAAGATAAACTGCCTAATGTAGATATTCAAGTGTACTTTACCGCTGACGGTATGCACCTTGCAGGGGCGGATGATGATTATTTATTTGTGGCTCAACAGATGAATAATGCCCCGAATGGCTGGACAAATGACGCTAGCAAAGCCTCGGTTGCAGGCACATGGCAAGCCTTTGAAACGGATGATAGTCTAAGAATTTTAACCAAATCAACGATTAATGCTGATACCAGTGAAGTTATACAGGGTGCTTCTCGATTAACGGTTAAGGGTACTAAGGGTAGCTTTAATGGTTATTATGCCAATTTGGGTGCAGGGTATGTGGTAGGCTATACCGATAATAATCAACCATTAAGTAGCAATGGTATGAATTATGATGGTATTGATGGCATGATGTTGACCGCACCCGATGGGCAATTCGGTATTGGTTATGATGACCATGATAAGCAATCTTTCTTGTTATTTAGATAATTGTTGTTGAAGCTATACAAATCGCTCAATTTGGGCGATTTTTGTTTTTTCCCAACCCTCAAAACCTTGCTATACTAAAACCAAGAATTATTAAATAGCACTTGGGAGTAAAAACATGGCAACCCTAACCCCCGAACAACTCGATTTTTTAAAAAGCCACCATATTCCGCTTGATAAAACCTTTGACACCAGCGGACTATCCAGCAAAGAATACAAAGCCAAAATGAAAAAAAATGGCGCGCTGGTCGCCTACGGTGTACCGCCATGCCCCAAAGGTCATACCCTAAAGAACAAACAAGCCAACTGCCTACAATGTAACCCCCAAGCCATCGCCTCTATCAAGCGCCAAGCCACCGCAGGGGATGTCTATATCGCCGTATCACCCAGCCAGCTACTTGCCAAAATTAGCGTCATAGCTGATGCTAGCAGCATTGAACAAACCCTTAACCAACAAGCCCACGCAGGTATCACTGATTGGCAACTTGCCATGATTGCGCATACCCCATCGATTGGACAGGTAGAAAATCACCTGCAGCACCGCCTGGCTGAGTATCAAGTTGCCAAAAAGCTGAGCGAACACCAAAAAGTCACCAAAGCCTCAGCAATTTATGCGGTTGATGTGCACGAAGCACTAGAAATTTTAAATGAATTAGCGCTTGAGGTTGACACACTAGATACTGATGTTTTGGACAATTTTCAAGCCCGCTACCAAAACCAAGTGGCACAAGCTCAGCAGCAAGCCCAGCAGCGCCTACTTGAACAACAGGCGCGCGCACAGCAAGCACTCGAAGAACAAGTAAGACAAAATCAGCAACAACTTGCCGAGCAGCAGCAGGCACAGCAAATACTCAAACAACAAAAACAAGCCCAAAAAAAGCAGCGTCAACAAGCACTTGATGCCAAAAAATCCCAAAAACAACCGCAAACACCGCTTACCCAAACAGCCGATATCCCTGCCAATCGCGATGGCGAGCACGCGCCAAACACCAACCCCACCGCCAAGCTGCAGCGCTCAACTAGCGGTTTGCTAGAGCGCCAAAAACCACTGATTTGGCTGGTAGTTGCTATTGCCGTGGCGCTGGTGATTTTGGTGATGGTATTTGCGATCATGAAATAATTTTATAATCATTAAAATAGGCATATAATAAGCCACTTTTGGCACAACGGTTGTGAGTGATTATGTCTAAAAATTCCAATGCCACTACCTCTACCATGAATGCTTCAGAAAAAAGAGCAATCGCTGGGCTAGGGGGGATTTTTGCCCTACGTATGCTGGGGTTGTTCATGATTGTGCCCGTATTCTCAGTGTATGGCAGCCAGTACAGTTATGCAACGCCGTTTTTGATTGGGCTTGCCATTGGCATCTATGGGCTGGGGCAAGCGATTTTTCAGATTCCAATGAGTTTTTTGGCAGACAAGTACCCGCGTAAGCCGATTATTATTGCAGGCTTGTTGGTATTTGCGTTGGGTGGGGCAATTTGTGCCTTATCTACCGATATTTATATGGTGATATTAGGGCGGCTGATCGCAGGTAGCGGCGCAGTCTCTGCCGTAGTCATGGCACTGCTTGCCGATGTTACGCGTGAGGAGCACCGCACCAAAGCCATGGCAACTATGGGGCTAACCATTGCCATGTCAGTAATGGTGGCATTTGGGCTTGGGCCTGTTTTGACCCATCTTCTTGATATTTCTGGGCTATTTTGGGTGACGGTGGCTTCGGCAATTTTAGCCATTGGCTTGCTGGCGATTGTACCAACGCCAAGTCGTGTACTCAAGCACAATCTCAATAATCATACGGTCAAGCAGCAGTTTTTGGAAGTGCTAAAAATTGGCGATATCAATCGCTTGCATCTCGCGATTTTTGCTTTGCATTTATCGATGACCGCCATGTTTACCTTGCTGCCACATCAGTTCAAAGACGTTTTGGGGCTAAGCGTGTCTCAGCAAGGGTTTGTGTATTTGCCCTTATTGCTACTTGGGTTTGTCATTGCAGTACCATTGATTATTATTGCCGAAAAAAGACGTAAAATGCGAGGCGTATTTTTGGCATCATTAGCCACCTTGGTGGCAGGCTTGGGGTTTTTGGCGGTGGCTAGTCAAACCACGTGGGGACTTATTGCAGGGCTTGCTATTTACTATATTGGTTTTAATAGTCTAGAGGCGACCATTCCCTCTTGGATATCCAAACGCGCACCCGTTGCCAACAAAGCCACCGCCATGGGGATTAACTCATCAGCGCAGTTTTTGGGGGCATTTGTCGGCGGTGCGATGGGTGGAATATTATTGACCCAACCGATGTGGCTGTCTTGGAGTGTGTTAGCCGTGGTTACAGTGGTGGCGCTATTGTTTATTTTGCCAATCGCCTCACCGCCTTATCTAACCAGCCTCACCATTGTCTTACCAAAAGAGGGCGATATCGCGGCATGGTCGCAGCAAATTTTGGCAATTGCTGGCGTGGATGAGATGGTCATGATGCCAAAAGAAGGCATTGCGTACCTCAAACTTGATAAAGCGCAATTGACCGAAAACACGCGACAGGATTTGTCACGTCTTACGGGGCAGACGCTAGCAATTTAATAAAAACTTTAGTAAAGTAACGGTATTCAGTACCAGTCAAATTGTGTAAAATTAGTGGTATCACCCTATTATCAAGGAATTTCTATGCGCGGCGTTAACAAAGTAATTATTGTAGGTAACCTTGGTTCAGACCCAGAAGTCAAACAATTTGCCAACGGGGGCAGCGTGACCCGTATTGCAGTCGCCACCAGTGAGCAGTGGAATGACAAACAAACGGGCGAACGCCGTGAGCAAACCGAGTGGCACCGTATTTCACTCTTTAATAAATTGGGTGAAATTGCCGCGCAGTATCTTCGTAAAGGCAGCCAAGTCTATATCGAGGGCAGCTTACGTACCAACAAATATACCGACCAAAACGGCATTGAACGTTATGCAACAGAAATTCGTGCCGAACAAATGCAAATGCTAGGCAGCAACAACGCAGGTCAAAGTGTTTATGGCGGCAATAACTTCACCCAAAACAACCAGAATAACCAAAATACCAACTTAAATGCCAACAACGGCAGCGGTTTCAACGCCAACAACAATGGCGGTGGCTACCAACAACCACCCCAAGGTGGCTATGCTCAGCCTACCAATATGCCAAATACCAATCATTATGGCGGGTATCCCAGTCAAGCCAACAACCCAGAGATGGGGCTTAACAATAACCAATTTGTTGGAAATCATCACCCAGCGCCTGCAGTAAATCCTGCTGGACAAAACCCAGCACTTACCACCCCAAAACCTGGCGCCGTTGATGATGATATTCCTTTCGTCTATATATCAAATCAATTAGTTGGAATTATCTAACCAATTTTTAAATGAGTTAATTTATAAGCCGTTAATAGTCATAGTGATATTAACGGTTTTTTTATTTTATGGGGCCTAGTTACTTTTTGACTCGATGAGATTGCAGCGACTCACGCCTAATAAATCAGCCTACCAATCATGCTGATGGCGAAATATAATAAAAAAATGGGTAAAATCAATTGATAAGAAAATTTCGATATTTTTTTAATTGACATTACAACGCAACAAAAATCAGTTATGATAAACTGTTTTAATCCATAAAAATGTGGCAGTGTTATCTGATAGCCTACGCTTGCGAACTCAGTCTGTATAGCAAGCGGTTAAACTAAGTCAATAAAAATATTTAGGCAATTGCTGATTGTAGTTTGGTAATCAGCAATTTAAATCATGATTGGTAAAAAGGTAATTGAGTTTGGCAAGTGTAAATCCCTTACGTCCGACAAAACTATGGTGGTTGGTAGCGCTATTATTGCTTTGCTTAAGTTTGGTGATACAATTACCTGCACAATGGTTGGTACAAAAATTTGCCCCCAATAACCCCTACTTACAGCAAATCTCTGGCAACCTTTGGCAAGGTCAAGCCAATTGGCAGCTCATGACTCGACCCAACACGCCGCTGGCAGGTACGCTAGACTGGCAATGGCAGCCTTGGCATCTATTTACAGGCAAACTTGGCATGAAGGTAGTAGTTCGTACAGGTAGCACCAATTTGCAAGGGGTGGTAGAATTCAACCAACGACTGTGGCAAGCCGAAAATTTTAATGGCAAAATCACCCATGAGACCTTAAGTCAGCTAGTTAGCTGGCAGTTACCCGATGCGCCCATTCAAGTCAAAGATGTGGCAGTCACAAAAAACCAACAAGGCTACCAAGATGCCAAAGGCACGCTTAATTGGGCAGGTGGCACGCTGGTTTACCCCAGTGGCGGGCAAACTTATCCCATCAAACTACCCATCATGGTAGGGACGATTGGTAGTGATAAAAGCCCCAGTAACTCTTCATCAAGTAGCGCCCCACCAAGCAATGACAATTCGACTGCCCAAGCCAAACGGTTGCAAGTGGCACTTACCACGCCAAACGGTGAAAGGCTAGGTGACATCGCGATTGACCCAGATAATATGGTTGACATCGCTCTTACCCAGCGCCTTCTTAAAAATATGCCAAATTATCAAGGTAACGGGGCGGATGATAGTACCGCGGTATCGCTGCGACAGCCCCTTAGTAGCATGAGCCAATAACGAGTAATCGACATGATAAAATCTTTCCATCGTGCCGCGTTCAATGGCAAATCTATGACCCGCAACCCACGCCCAATGGCTATCTTAGCCAAATTTTACCCTTGGCTGTTATTATTGGCGATTTTTTGGTGGACGTGGCAGCTGAGCCAAGTTTTTTGGTTGGTGATGGCACCGCCAAAGCCCCCTACATTAAGCGCCATACCGATGCAGCCTATGCCCATGGCGCAGACCAATACCAGTAACGCACTCGAAATTTTTGCCAAACCCACGGCAACCCCCTCACAATCAGCGCCCCCACCTGACATTAAAGTGGTGGGCGTTACGGTTGCCTCCGACCCACGCGCATCTTTTGCAATGTTAAGCAGTAACGGCAAGACCCTGAGTTATCGCGTTAATGACCTCATAGAAGGGACGGAATATCACCTCATTAAAGTGGAGGCGGCTGCAATCACCATTGCCACCGCAGGGGGGCAAAGTACCCAAATTGCGTTTGGACAACCCTTTGCCCTTGACCAAAGTGATGCTGTCCGTGCCAGTGCCGCCACAAACACCGCACCCAGCGCTACTAACCCAACGGGCATGATGATGCCAACCCCTGACGCTGCTATCGCACCCACGCAGAGTATCGCGCCTGCCATCGTCAGCCCAGACAATAATGATAAAGAAAACCCCGTGAGTATGCCGCAAGAACCCACCAATAATCCCGCGCCATCGGGTGAAAAAAATGCATTGGGTGGGGCCATTAACGGTCTGCAACAAAATCCAGCGGGTTACCTCAGTCAAATGGGAATTGCCGCAACAGGGCAAGGCTACTTGGTTACAGATGCCATGGCATCAGGGTTAAAAAACCGACTCGGTTTACAGACAGGTGATAGAGTCATTGCGGTAAATGGGCAAAACGTGGGACAAAATCCCAGCCAAGATGCTCAGCTATTGCGCCAAGTTCAGCGCATGGGTCAAGCCCAAATTCAAGTCCAACGCGGCGAACAAGTGGTCACCGTCAGACAATCATTTTAACTTAATTAAATCGCACATAAGTTTTGTATTTGCCATTATTGTGTGGAAAAATAAGCCCACATAGCAAAAAATATTAACAAAATATCGGTGAGTTGCGTGACACCATCAAAGGTACATTATGAAATACCCAGCAATGCTAAAACCACTATTTTTAACCACCGCAGTCTGGCTTAGTATGGGCAATATAGCTGCTGCAAAAGCAGAAACAGGCTATAAAGTGCATTTGCAAGATGCCGATATCAAAGCATTTATTGACCAAATTGCCAGTATCACCCACAAGAACTTTGTATTAGATCCTCGCATCAACGGTAATATCACCGTTATCGCTAATAAACCACTATCAAAACAAGAAGTGTATGAGCTTTTTTTAGCGGTCATGAAAGTCAATGGCGTGGTGGCAATTGACCGAGGACTCACTACAGAATTGGTGCCAGATACCGTGGCAAAACAAGCGGGCGTGGATGTTGACTTGCGCGGTAATACCAAAGGTAGCCAAATGGCGACACGTATTTATTACCTCACCAACACCAATGCCAATGACATCCTAAACGTCATTCGACCCATGATACCCGCCTATGCCAATGCTGCTGTTGTCCCCAATGTCAACGCCATTATTCTGTCTGATCGGGCAGATAGCCTCAATCAATTTGCTAAGCTTATTAGTGATCTTGATAGCAATATGAACGACAAACTTACCATCATTCCGCTACGTCATGTCGATGCCAAGCGCATGATGGATTTATTAAGTTCTTTAACAGGCTCGGGTAGTGGCGCTAGCGTTAGTCAAGGGCAAGCGGGGCAGGGCGGTGGTGTGGCATCATCAGGTGGTAGTCTCATCAATATTATTGCCGACCCTGTCTCTGATAGATTATTGGTCAAAGGCAGTGTCGAAATGACCGCCAAAGTCCAGCGCATGGTTGAACAGCTCGACACGCTACCTACCCAGCGCCTAAGCGGTTTACGAGTGTTTCGCCTAAAATACGCCAGCGCTACCCATATTGCCGACATGCTGCGAGGCTTACTTGCCAATCAATCACTAAACAGCGAAGGCGACCAAAGCACGCTACAAGCCAGCTCCATGTTTCAATCGGGAGCAAACACTAGCAATACCTCAACCGCTAACTCTGCCTCACCCTCGCCCACAGGTTCGCCCCTCAACACCAATGCCACCACAAACAACGCCCCGCAAAACAGTGGCTATCAAGGACGCCCTTTTAGCATCATTGCCGATCAAACCCAAAATTCCGTTATTGTCAATGCCAATCCTGAGCTTATGGTAGAAATCGAAAACGCTATCAATCAACTCGATACGCGCCGTGACCAAGTGCTTATTCAAGCGGCTATTATGGAAATTTCTGGCAATGATACCCAACAACTTGGCGTACAATGGGCAATGGGCAACGCTAACAGCGGCATTGGGGTGATTAATTTTAACAACATTGGTGCCTCAGCGGTGGGACTTGCATCCGAATTATTACAAAAAAACCCAGGTACCGCGGCCGCATCGGTAGCAGGCGCCTTATTGGGCATCGGTACCAGTAAAACCACAAGCAACGGCAACCGCGAATTTTATGGCGCAATCTTACAAGCCATCAACAAAACCAACAATGCCAACTTATTGTCCATGCCGTCCATTTTGACCCTTGACAATGAAAAAGCCAACATCCTAGTAGGACAAAACGTCCCTTTTGTCACAGGTGCGTATACCACTGCCAGCAACTCCTCCACCACACCCTTTCAAACCGTCAACCGCCAAGATGTGGGCATCAACCTAAACGTCATCCCTCACATAGGCGATAATGGCTCCGTGCGTTTGGAAATTTCGCAAGAAGTGTCCTCAATTGTTGATGGCACCCTCAACAACGCAAGCGGCGTCGTGACCAACAAAAACCTGATTAAAACCACCATACTGGCTGATGACCAGCAAACCGTGGCATTGGGCGGCCTAATGCGCGACAACAGCACCTACGGTCAGCAAAAAGTACCAGGTTTAGGCGATGTTCCTGTTTTAGGTAACTTGTTTCGTTCAAAAAGCAAAAATTCTGACAAAACCAATCTAATCGTCTTCTTGCAGCCTACGATTCTACGTAATGGCACAGCCGTTGCCAGCGTAACCGAAAAAAGTCTTGAAGGTATCCGCACCATGCAGCTGGTTATTGACAAAAATGGCACACTCAAACAGCTACCGCTCAATGTCAACGCCATGTTTCCCAATACCCCTAATGAACGCGGCGCCTTTAGCTTACCCGCTAATGACTTGGTAACCCCTGCCAACCAAAACCTAAGCAACACCCCAAAAATTAACAGCACGGGCAACGCGGTTACCAAGCCTTCTTTGACTGCCATCAGCGCTTCTAATCAAGCGCAACCACAAACAATGGACGCCCCCGTGGTGATTGACACGCCACCTGCCATACCGCCCATCACCGTGACAAAACCATAAAAATGACCCATAATAAAAACAACCGCCATATTTTTGTAACAATCTAGGAGACCGCTATGCAACACACTCACACCCATAGTGCTTCAAACAACACAGACACTACCAACACCCAAAGCCACAACACCCCGTGGCAACTCATCGGGCTCAGCCCCGTACTTGCTGAGCTAACCCTAGACATTCACACCAGCCTCAGCATCGGGCGTAGCGACAACAACGACTTAGTATTGGCTAGCCCGCAAATCTCAAGACAACATGCCAAAATCAATCGTATTGGAGATGGTCTATACATACAAGACCTAGGCTCCAGTAATGGCACCTTCGTCAATGCCCAGCGTATCGGCACACAAGCAGTCGCATTGCAGCCCACCGACGAAATCGCCTTTGCCGACCTAATCTTTATGGTAAGCCCAGAAAACCCCACCCACATCGATATCGACACACCATTACAAAACTTATCACACACCAACCAAAGCGCCACCTCTCAGCCTGCTACATTGAACCAAGAGGTTGCCAGTAGCACCTCTCCTGTTACTCTACCCACCCACGAGACAAAAACCATAGCCGCGCCCGCCGTATCCGCTTATCACGAGCAAGCCGACACCCAAACGACCCGCAACTCTAACAAAGTTATCCCCCCAACAACCAGCGCCAATCAACCTGCCGTCAACCAAACCGCCAATGCGGCGGACTCGACCCCCACCAAAAAAAGCGCCTACCTAGCCGTGATATTGGTAGTCATCATTGCGCTTATCATCATGGCATCCTTATTCCTTAAAGCATAACCCCGCTCATGCTTACCAAAACGCTTGAATAAACACCCCAAAAAGGCTCAAAACTAACAAAAACACGTATTTTTGCAAAAAATGTGAAAAAAAATAAAAAAAAGACTTGCAAGATTAAAAATATTTGCTAAAATGCTCACCACTTTCAAGTGATACGCCGGCTTAGCTCAGTTGGTAGAGCAACTGACTTGTAATCAGTAGGTCGCCAGTTCGATTCCGGCAGCCGGCACCATTCTTCTTAAGAAGATTAAGCGTTAACTTGAAGTAACAACTTAGGTGGGGTTGGGGAGCGGTCAAACCCAACAGACTGTAAATCTGTCGCGAAAGCTTCGAAGGTTCGAATCCTTCCCCCACCACCATTTACCTGCTATTGTTAATCTCTGTCATAACCGAGCTAACAATTCACCCAATAAGCAGTTTCTAAATTTAATTGGGTATTACTATTGCGGGTGTAGTTTAGTGGTAGAACCTCAGCCTTCCAAGCTGATGGTGCGGGTTCGATTCCCGCCACCCGCTCCATTATTCTAAA
>RRZU010814574.1_pt1 | contig 81028 bp, 49 predicted proteins | sample 2165561 | NCBI WGS metagenome assembly RRZU01 (sample SAMN10456909, study PRJNA506462) | wastewater metagenome | isolation source: wastewater sludge | place: USA: Moscow, Idaho
ATGTCCGACGCCGCGCCGGTATCGCCCCCGGCCATCGCCGGGAGTGCGAGGCTGGACGACACGGCGACGGCACCCGCCGCGGTGAGCATTGCCCTGCGGGTGAGGCGGATCGTGCTCTCTGGTGCCCGCAGCCTGCTGTCCGGCGTGTCCATGGGAGAATCCAACCAGCATGGCTGGGGCGCCACAAGCAGCCCCGGCAACCGTGGTGGACGCACGTCCCGCCACCGGCTGCCCGGGCCGCCGAGCGTGGTTCTGCCGCTACTCGACCGCGCTGGGGCCTGCCCAGAGGTTGAGGCCGCCCTCCACCGCCACCGCGTCGATGCGTTGAAGCTCCTCGTCGGTGAAGTCGAGGTTCGTCACGGCCGCCGCCGAATCCTCCAGTTGCTTCACCGAGGAGGCACCCACCAGCGCCGAGGTGATCCCCGGCTGGCGCAGCACCCACGCGATCGCCAGTTGGGCCAGCGTCTGCCCACGGCCTGCGGCGATGTCATTGAGGCTGCGGATATGTTCCAGGTTCTCGGGCGTGAGCAGGTTGGGGCTCAATGACTTGCCTTGGGACGCCCGCGAACCGTCGGGGATCCCGCCCAGGTATTTGTTGGTGAGCATGCCCTGGGCGAGTGGGGAGAAGGCGATACCACCCACACCCTCTTCGGTGAGCGTGTCGAGGAGCCCGTCCTCCACCCAGCGGTTCAGCATCGAGTAGGACGGCTGATGGATCAGCAGCGGTGTGCCCATGGCGCGCAGGATCTCGACGGCGCGCCGCGTGCGCGTGGCCGAATAGGACGAGATGCCGACGTAACGGGCCCTGCCTGAGCGCACGGCGTAGTCCAGCGCGCCCATCGTCTCTTCCAGGGGCGTGTCCGGGTCGGCGCGGTGGTGGTAGAAGATGTCGACGTGGTCGAGGCCCATCCGGGCCAGCGAGGCGTCCAGGGAGTCCAGCAGGTACTTGCGCGACCCGAGGTTGCCGTACGGGCCGGGCCAGAAATCCCAACCGGCTTTGGTGGAGATCACCAGCTGCTCCCGGTAGGGGGCGAAGTCGGTGCGCAGGTGGCGTCCGAAGTTCTCCTCGGCGGCACCATAAGGCGGACCGTAGTTGTTGGCCAGGTCGAAGTGCGTGATGCCCAGGTCGAACGCGCGACGCAGGATGTCGCGCTGGCGGGCGAAGGGAACGTCGTCACCGAAGTTGTGCCATAGCCCCAGCGAGATCGCGGGCAGCATGAGGCCGCTGTCGCCGGTGCGGCGGTAAGGCATCCGCCCGTCATAGCGGTCGGGATCGGCGCGGTAGGGGTCGAGGATCGGCATCGGTGCAGGCTCCTTCGGGTCGGGACACCGTCACGCTAGCCCAGGGAGCCGGCCCGCCCCAGCTTGTTGCCCAGCATGGGCGGGCCGGGTGGCTCAGCGTCAGGAGCGCCTGGTCACTGCCGGATGATCCGCCCAGGCGGGCATGGTGGCCATCCAGGCCAGCGTCTCGGCCTCGGCAGCCTCGCGGTCAAGGCCCGGTTCGCGGTCGAGGCGCCAGGTCGTCATCGCGGCGAAGCGCTCCTCGAAGCCTTGGAGGTTGCCCTCGGCGTCGGTGCAATGGGCGCAATACCGTCCGGTCTCGATCGGCATGCTGCAGCTCTCGCAGGTCAGTGTGGTCATCGTGATTCTCCTTGGTCGATCAATCATGGGAGGAAACGGGAGGAGCAGGCTGCGGAGGCCGGGCGCGTGCCGCAAGCGCCTGCAGGGCGTCAATCAGCGCGTCCGCGCCCGGATCACAGGCGAGCGCTTCCTCCAGCCGGGGCACGTCGAGGACGCGGTTGAGGCGATCCAGCAGCGCGCGCCCCTGCGCGGTGAGCCAGATCAGGGAGCGGCGCCGGTCGCCCGGATCAACGTCCCGTTCCAGGTAGCCGTCGTGGACGAGGTGGGCGACGATCTCACTGACGACCGATTGGGCTCGCTGGAGATGCAGGGCGAGTTCGCCCACACTCACTGGCGCAGTCAGCGCGAGATGCGTCAAAACCGCCCGTGACGCCGCGGGCACCTCGCTGCGGGGTCCGTCGCGCCGGTGATAGGCCAGGTAGAGAGCCCGGAAGGCGTCCTCGAAGCGTTCCCCGCATCCCCGTTCGATCATGACCTCAGCCTGCGACCAGCCCCCTCCATCGTCAATCCCGATGGATCCCTCACCTCGGCAACAGCGCCCGGCGCTCGCGTCAGTGGTTCGGGCCGAGCAGGATGGATCCATGGCCACTGCACCCATGTTCGTATCCCTGCGGCGTGATGCCGTGAGCGTCCTGATGGACGTGAGCGCTGGACGCCTCCCCGCCCTGCTGCACTGGGGCGCCGACCTGGGTTCGCTGAGCTTCGACGACGCGGCAGCCATCGCGTCCGCGACCCGAACGCCGGTGGCGCCCAACATGCCAGACGTCCCTCCGCGCCTCGCGATCCTCCCCGAGGCGCACACCGGCTGGACGGGGCGTCCCGGATTGCAGGGGTCGCGCGCCGGCCGGGATTGGTCGCCCTCCTTCGCCGTCACCGCGCTGACCCTCGACGGCGACCCGCTGCCCCCCGAAGGCGGGATCGCGGAGGGACACGCGCTGATCGTGCACGCCACAGACCCGCAGGCCGGGCTGGCGCTGAGCCTGGAGATCGCGCTCACCGCAGGCGGGCTCCTGCGCAGCCGCGCCACCCTCACCAACACGGGCGCACAGCCCTACCAGCTCGACGCCCTCACCCTCGCCTACCCGGTGCCCGACCGGGCCGCGACGCTGCTCGACTTCGCCGGACGCTGGGGTTATGAGCGCGTTCCGCAACGGCGCGACTTCACGGTGGGGACGCACCTGCGCGAGGGACGCCACGGCCGCACCGGGGCGGACGCCGCCACGATCCTGCACGCGGGCGTCCCGGGCTTCGGCTTCGCCGAGGGGGACGTGTGGGGCGTCCACGTCGGCTGGTCGGGCAACCACGTTCACTACGCGGAACAGATCCTCACCGGCGAGCGCGTGCTGGGCGGCGGCGAGCTTCTCCTGCCCGGGGAGGTCATCCTGGCGCCGGGTGAGGAGTACACCTCGCCGTGGCTGTACGGCTCCTACGGTGTTGGCCTGGACGCGGTGGCGCACCGGTTCCACCGGTTCCTCCGGGCACGCCCACAGCATCCGGACGCCCAGCGCCCGGTGACGCTGAACGTGTGGGAGGCGGTCTACTTCGCCCACGCGCTGGAGCCGCTGTGTGAACTCGCCGACCTCGCCGCCGCGGCGGGCGTGGAACGGTTCGTCCTCGACGACGGCTGGTTCTCCTCGCGGCGCGACGACACCTCGGGGCTGGGCGATTGGTTCGTCTCGACACAGGTGTGGCCTGCCGGGCTCGGCCCGCTGGTGGAGCACGTCACCGGGCTGGGGCTGCAGTTCGGGCTGTGGTTCGAACCGGAGATGGTGAATCTGGACTCCGACGTGGCCCGTGCTCATCCCGGGTGGGTGATGGCGACCGGCGGACGCCTCCCGGTCGCCTCCCGCCATCAGCAGGTGCTGAACCTGGGCATCCCGGAGTGCTACGCCTACGTCCGCGACGCGATGGATGCGCTCCTGACCGCCTACCCGATCAGCTACATCAAGTGGGACCACAACCGCGACCTGAGCGATGCGGGCACGTCCCCCGAAGGGCGCCCCGGCGTCCACGCTCAGACGTTGGCCGCCTACCGGCTCATGGCCGAACTCAAGCAGCGCCATCCTGGGCTGGAGATCGAGTCGTGCTCCTCCGGCGGGAGCCGGGTCGATCTGGGTGTTGCCGAGTACACCGACCGGGTCTGGGTGTCGGACAACATCGACCCCCTGGATCGCCAGCAGATGCTGCGCTGGACCACCCAACTCCTGCCCCCAGAACTGCTCGGCTCCCACATCGCCAGCGGACGCTCCCACGTCACAGGGCGCTCGCATGATCTGAGTTTCCGGGCGGCCACTGCGCTGTTTGGCCACCTGGGCATCGAGTGGGATCTGCGGGCTGCCTCCGCCGCGGAACGCGCCGAACTGGCCGAGTGGATCGCGTTCTACCGGGCCCAGCGCTCGTGGCTGCTGCGCGGGGACCTGGTCCGCGTGGACGTCCCCGATCCGAGCGTGATCCTCGGCGGGATAGTGGCTGCCGATCGTTCCCGCGCGCTGTTCTCCTACGCGGTGGTGGCCACCCCCACCGTCACGTTGGGCAGCCGTATCCGGATGCCTGGCCTGGACGCCGAGCGTCGCTATCGGGTCGTCCCGTTCGGTGCGGGGAGTTCACTGTGGAGCTTCGCTGCCCCGCCGTGGTGGGGCGAGGGCGTCGTGGGCTCGGGCGCCATGCTGGCCGCTATCGGCGTCGAGGCGCCGGTGATGCCGCCCGAACACGCGGCCCTCCTTCTCGTCGAGGCGGTGGAGTGACCACCTTCGCGTTCCCGCACAGCCCTGCCCGGTCGCACGGTTACGGTAGAGCCCATGGGTTCGGTCCTGGTCACGTACGCCACCCGCACGCAGGCAGCGCGAGACGTCGCCGCGGCCCTGGCTGACTGCTTCTCTCGTACCGGGCATCGCGTCCGGCTCTCTGATCTCGCCACCGAGGATCCGGCGGTCACCGGGGTGGATCTGGTCGTCGTCGGCAGCGGCATCCGGGCCACGACGTGGTATCCGGAGGCGCTGGCATGGCTGAGCGCGCGGGCGTCCTCGCTGGCGCAGTGCCCGGTGGCAGTGTTCAACACCTGCTTGAACGCTGCCGAGCCGGACAAGCGCGACGAAGCCTTGGGTTACAACCGTGCCGCGACGGCGACCGTCACGGTCGTCGCTGAGGAGTCCTTCCCGGGGCGGTACGTGCGTGAGCAGGTGGGCTGGGTGTCACGCCTGTTCCTGCGGGTGCTCCGCAAACCCGAACAAGACCACGTCGACCTCAGCCGAGCCCGCGCGTGGGCGACCACGCTCGCCGCGTTCCTGCCCGACCAGCACGCCTAGTCACGCCCCTCTTGTGCGATCGTTACGGCGCCAGGACGCGTGCCTTCGCCTGCGCCGTGACGGCCAACTCGGCCGCCTTCAGCGCGTGCTCTTGGGTCATGGCGTTCTCGGTGCGGTTGAGGCAGTCGAGGATCAGCTCACCGAAGAACGGGTATCCGACCTTGCCGGTCGCGTTGAAGTGGTGCTCGCCCTTGCTGTCCACGAGGAACACGTGGCCGGGGCCCTCCTGGGTGGCGATGTTGGCGTACTTGCGCAACTCGATGTAGCCCTCGGTGCCCAGCAGGACGGTGCGCCCGTCGCCCCAGGTGCTGAGGCCGTCGGGGGTGAACCAGTCCACGCGCACGTAGCCCGACGCGCCGTTGTCCATGACGATGTGGGCGTCGCCGAAGTCGTCAAGTTCGGGGTACTCCGGGTGGGCGTAGTTGGCGATGTTGGCATCCGTGACGGTGGCATCCTTCGCCCCGGTGAAGTACAACATCTGCTCGAAGTTGTGCGAGCCGATGTCACACAGGATGCCGCCGTACTGCTCCTTGTTGAAGAACCAGTCCGGACGCGAGGGGGCGTTGAGGCGGTGCGGCCCCATGCCCAGCACCTGGATGACGCGCCCGATGGCGCCCTGCTCGACGAGCTGACCGGCCATGACCGCCGCTTCGACGTGGATCCGCTCGCTGTAGTACACGGCGTACTTCTGGCCGGTGCGGGCGGTGGCCTCGCGCACGGCAGCCAGCTGCTCCATCGTGGTGAGCGGCGCCTTGTCGGTGAAGTAGTCCTTGCCCGCTTCCATCACGCGCAGGCCCAACGGGGCCCGCTCGGAGGTGATCGCAGCGGCGGCGACGAGCTGAACGTCGTCGTCGGCGAGGATCTCCTCCTCGCTGTGGGCGATCTGGACGTTCGGGAAGATCTTCTTGGCCATCTCCAGCTTGGCCGGATCGGGATCCCACACCGACTTCAGCGTCCCGCCGGCGCCGATGAGGCCCTCGGTCATGCCGAAGATGTGACCGTGGTCGAGGGCAGCCACCGAGAAGGTGAAGTCGCCGGGTTCGACGACGGGCTTGGGCATCGGGGCGGGCGCGTAGTTCATCCCGTCCGTGGCCATCGAGATCTTTCCGTGTTCCTGGGAACTGGTCATGCCGTGCAGTGCCTCCGCCGTGATCGCTTCGAGTGTGTCGGACCCCGACGAAGCGGCTGCCGCGTCGATGCCTCGGGGAGGGCCCCGGGCGGTGCGACGTCGTCGCCGACCGCCGGCGGGATCGTCGCCCTCCGCTACGGACGATAGTGAGGTTGCCATGAGCGGGCAACGAGTTGCCACGAGTGCCGCACGAGGGGGGCGAACGCCACCCCTCCCTCTCGGCACCACCTTCCCGACACCACATGTAGTGGTTTCACGACCGCTCAACTTCTGTATATAGTGGTCGACGTAGTGGTTCGGCCCGTCAGCCAGACGGGTCGTCGCAAGAGGGAATCCGGTGAGAATCCGGAACTGCCCCGCAGCGGTATGTGGGAACGAACGTCGTCATTCAGCACTGGGACACCTCCCGGGAAGCGACGGCCAGTAGGTCACGGCCGGCACCAACGTGCCGACCCCGCCCACGAGTCCGAAGACCTGCCTCTGCCACCGGTTCGCCCCTCGTGGCCCCCCGATGCTGGTTTGCTCAGCCTCGTGGGAGGGCTGTGTGCCACGCAGGCTCCGCGCCCGCGTCCACGCGTTTGTCCACGTCGCTGATCTTCTTCGACGGATAAGGACGAACCACATGACCATCACCATTTACTCCCAGCCTTCCTGCGTGCAGTGCACCGCCACCTACAAGGCGCTGGACAAGCTCGGGCTCGACTACGACGTCGTCGACCTGAGCACCGACGCGGACGCGCTCGACCACGTGAAGGCCCTCGGCTACCAGCAGGCCCCCGTCGTGATGGTCGACGAGGAGCACTGGTCGGGTTTTCGGCCCGACCTGATCAAGGCGACCGCCCGGCGCGCGACAGCCTGAGACTCCCGTGACCTCGCCACGGCCCGGGAGCGAACCCGAGGACGGCGTGCGGCTGGTCTACTTCTCCTCCGCATCCGGCAACACGCACCGGTTCGTCGCCAAGCTCGGGCTGCCCGCGTCGCGGATTCCGTTGCGCGCCGCCGAACCGGCCCTGCACCTCGACCATCCCTACGTCTTGGTCGTCCCGACCTATGGGGGCGGCAACGATCGCGGAGCTGTCCCCAAGCAGGTCATCGCGTTCCTCAACGATCCGGGCAACCGTGCGCTTCTGCGCGGCGTCATCACCGGCGGCAACACCAACTTTGGGCCCGCGTACGGCCTGGCGGGCGACATCGTCGCTGCCAAGTGCGGCGTCCCCCTCCTCTACCGATTCGAACTGATGGGCACTCCCGACGACGTTGGGCGCGTCCGCGAAGGGCTGACCTCCTTATGGCAACGACTCTGCTCACCGACACCGGCCTCGAACAGCCGGGCCCGCGCCTCGACTATCACGCGCTCAACGCACTGCTCAACCTCTACGACGCGCAGGGACACATCCAGTTCGACGCCGACCGTCGCGCCGCGCGGGAGTACTTCCTGCAGCACGTCAACCAAAACACCATCTTCTTCCATTCGCTGAAGGAGAAGCTCGACTACCTGCTGGAGGAGGGCTACTACGAGGCGTCCGTCCTGGAGCAGTACGCCTTCGCGTTCATCAAGGCGCTGTTCAAGCGCGCCTACGCCGTGAAGTTCCGGTTCCCGACGTTCATGGGCGCGTTCAAGTACTGCACGTCCTACACGCTGAAGACGTTCGACGGATCGCGCTACCTGGAGCGGTTCGAAGACCGGGTGTGCCTGGTCGCGTTGACGCTCGCGGCGGGCGATGAACGGCTGGCCGAGCGGATCACCGACGAGATCATGGCCGGGCGCTTCCAGCCCGCCACCCCCACCTTCCTCAACGCGGGCAAGGCGCAGCGCGGCGAACTGGTCTCCTGCTTCCTTCTGCGGGTCGAAGACAACATGGAGTCCATCGCGCGGGCGATCAACTCCTCGTTGCAGTTGTCCAAGCGCGGCGGCGGCGTCGCGTTGTCGCTGACGAACCTGCGCGAGGCGGGCGCCCCGATCAAGCGGATCCAGAACCAGTCCTCGGGTGTCATCCCGGTGATGAAGCTCCTGGAGGACTCGTTCTCCTACGCCAACCAGTTGGGTGCGCGGCAGGGCGCGGGCGCGGTGTACCTCCACGCCCACCACCCCGACATCATGGCGTTCCTCGACACCAAGCGAGAGAACGCGGACGAAAAGATCCGCATCAAGACGCTGTCGCTGGGCGTCGAGATCCCCGACATCACCTTCCAGCTAGCCCGCGACGACGAGGACATGTACCTGTTCAGCCCCTACGACGTGGAGCGCGTCTACGGGGTGCCGTTCACGGAGGTGTCGATCTCGGAGCACTACCGCGAGATGGTCGACGATGGACGCATCCACAAGACGAAGATCAACGCCCGCCGGTTCTTCCAGACCCTGGCCGAGATCCAGTTCGAGTCCGGCTACCCGTATCTCGTGTTCGAGGACACGGTGAACCGCGCCAACCCGATCGACGGGCGGGTGACCATGTCGAACCTGTGCTCCGAGATCCTGCAGGTGTCCTCGGCGTCCAGCTACCGGCCCGATCTCGGCTATGACCACATCGGCAAGGACATCTCCTGCAATCTGGGCTCGCTCAACATCGCGAAGGCGATGGACGGCGGCGACCTGGGCGGCACCGTCGAGGTCGCCGTGCGGGCGCTGACGGCCGTCTCCGATCAGTCCGACATCTCGTGCGTGCCCAGCATCGAGCACGGCAACGCGCTCAGCCACGCCATCGGGCTGGGCCAGATGAACCTGCACGGCTATCTGGCCCGCGAGTCCATCCACTACGGGTCGGCCGAGGGCATCGACTTCACGAACCTGTACTTCTACACGGTGACCTTCCACGCGTTGCGGGCGTCCTGCCGGATCGCGGCCGAGCGCGGCGTCCGCTTCGACGGGTTCGAACGTTCCGACTACGCCTCGGGGGCCTACTTCACCCGCTACATCGAGGGCGAGTGGACCCCGGCGACGCCGCGGGTCGCGGAGCTGTTCGAGCAGGCGGGCCTCACCCTGCCCACCCCCGAGGATTGGCGGGCCCTGGCGTCCGACGTCGCCGAGTTCGGGCTCTACAACCAAAACCACCAAGCCATCCCGCCGACCGGTTCGATCAGTTACATCAATGGGCCTGGAGTCGTTGATCGCCCCGGCCGCCACCAGGTTCGACCCCTTGCTGGGCACCGTCGTGGACGCCCGGCATTCGGGTCTGGTGGTGGCGCCGGCCCGCCTCGGCGGCATGTCGTGCGTCATCGTCGGGCAGGAACGCGACTCCCAGCGCGAGCACACCCCGCTGGGGCCCGACGAACTGCGTGCCGCCCGGCGCGGCTTCCGGCTGGCGGGCGAGCTGTCGCTGCCGCTGATCACGGTCATCGACACCCCGGGCGCGATCCTGTCGGCCGAGGCCGAGGAGGGTGGGCTGGGCGCCGAGATCGCCCGCTGCCTGGCCGACCTGCTGGCCTCCCCGGCCCCGCTGGTGTCGCTGCTGCTGGGCGAGGGCACCGGCGGCGGAGCGCTGGCGCTGCTGCCCGCCGACCGCGTCCTGGCCACCGAGCACGCCTGGCTCGCTCCCCTGCCGCCCGAAGGCGCGAGCGCGATCACCCACCACGGCGACACCTCGTTCGCGGCCGCCTCGGCGAACGCCCAGGGCATCACCGCGTGGGACCTGCGCGACGCCGGGATCGTGGACGCGATCATCCCTGATGACCCCGACCACGACCGGTTCGCCGCCACCCTCGCGGCCGCCCTGGCCGAGCAGGCGGAGCAGGCGTCCGCCGTGGCCCCGCGCGATCGCATCGCCCTGAGACCCCGCCGCTACGGCCACCCTCGCTGAGGGATTCGTTCCGCTCCAGAGGGGCTGATCCCGGTGGCGGGCCCCTCAGTTGACGCGGCACCAGCCCCGTCTTGAGACCGCATCGCCGCGCGAAAGGGGCGTATTTGACGAGCATGTAACAGCTTCTCGCGAGGGGGTTGGCGTGCAAACGTTTGCATGCCAGAGTCCGCCGAAAGTGACCCGCAGCGAAGCGGGTCGAAACCTGGCAGAGGGGGACACCATGGGCACACTGGATTGGGTGGTCATCGCCGGATACTTCCTGGTGATGGTCTGGATCGGCTGGTGGTCGAAGCGGCGCATCAAGAACGCCTCCGACTTCTTCGTGGCGGGCGGCAAGGTGCCCTGGTGGCTCGTGGGCATCTCGCACCACATGTCCGGCTACTCGGCGGCCGTCTTCGTCGGCTACGCAGCACTGGCCTACACCACCGGTTTCGCCGTCTACGTGTGGTGGGCGCTGTCGATCACGGCGGCCTGCGTCATCGGCACCATCTTCTTCGCCCCCGCTGGCCGCGCCTGCGGCAGCGGCTGGGCATCATCTCGCCGCTGGAGTACCTGGCGACCCGCTTCAACGTGGCCACCGAGCAGTTGCTCGCCTGGTCCGGTGCGTTGCTGAAGATCTTCGACGTGGCCGCCAAGTGGACCGCCTCCGCGATCCTGCTCAACGTGTTCGCCGGCGTCCCGATGGTGTGGGGCATCCTGCTGGTCGGCGGCGTCACGATGATCTACTCGACCATCGGCGGCATCTAGGCCGACGTGCTCACCGACTTCGGCCAGTTCGTCATCCAGTTCGTCGCGGCGATCGCGCTCGCCGTCGCGGTCATGATGCGCCTCGACGGGCTCGCCACCCCGTTCACGATGTGGTCGCAGCTGCCGCCGGCGCACTCGCTGCCGTTCAACGGCACCCTCACCATGGGCTTCTTCCTGGCCTACATCGTCATCTCCACGCTGTCCTACAACGGCGGCACCTGGAACCTGGCCATGCGCATGATCTCCACCGAGAACGGCAAGCAGGCGCAGCGCTCGATGATCCTGTCCGGCGCCCTGTACCTGATCTGGCCGCTGGTGCTGTTCTTCCCGATGTGGGCCGCGCCGATCCTGCTGCCGGACCTCGCCAAGCCGGACCAGTCCTACGCGCTGCTCGCCACCGAACTGCTGCCCCAGGGCCTCATCGGCCTGGTGCTCGCCGGCATGTTCGCCCACACGATGGCCATGACGTCCTCGGACTCCAACGCCATCGCGTCGGTCGTCGTGCGCGACATCATCCCGCAGTTCCGCAAGGGCAGGTCGTTCCTGCCGGAGAAGAGCGAGCTGTTCTTCAGCCGCCTGATCACGTTCCTGTTCATCACCTTCTCGATGATCATCGCGCTGACCTCCGACAGCTTCGGCGGCGTGCTCGGCCTGCTGATCCTGTGGTTCGGCGCCCTGGTCGGTCCGGTCGCGGTGCCGATGCTGTTCGGCATGCTGCCGTTCTTCCGCCGCTCGGGCTCCGCGGCCGCGCTCATCTCCACCGCCGCCGGCCTGGTGATGTTCGCGCTCAACCGCTGGGTGCTGGCCGACTGGATCAAGACCCTCGGCGACAACGGGCAGGCCTGGACGGTGGCCACCCCGGTGCTCGTCTCGATCCTGCTGTTCACCGTGATCGGGTTCATCAAGCCGGAGAACACCCCCGAGACGGACGCCCTGGTCGACTCGCTGTCGCACGACGACCCGATCACGGCCGACGCCGAGAGCAACGCGGCATGACGAACGGGCAGCGCTGGGCCGACCACCTCGTCGGTGAGGTCCTGCCGTGGTGGGAGCGCCAGGGGGTCGACGACGTGCGCGGCGGCGTCCGCACCGGCTTCGACAACAACGGCGAGCTCGCCACCTCCGACCGGTTCACCTGGTCGCAGGGCCGGTGGGCGTGGCTGTCGGCCGAGCTGGCCGACGAGGCCACCGCCGGACGCCTCCGCCTGGACGCCGGCCTGTGGTCCCGGCGCTGCCTGCTCACCTGCGAGCGGATGCTCGCCGAGGCAGTCCGCGACGACGGCCGCACGCACTTCCGCGTCACCGAGGACGGCGACCCCGTCCCGGACGCCGCCGGCGAGACGGCCACCAGCGTCTTCGCCGACCTGTTCGCGGTCCTGGGGGTCTCCGGGGGGTTGCGCATGCTGCCTCCCGGGAACGCCCGCGCGCAGGCCTGGCTGGACGCCGCGACGAGCATCCTGCTCACCGCGCGGGACGCCATCGCCGGCGGCACCGCCACCTCCGAGCCCTACCCCGTGCCGGACGGCTTCGCCGACCTGGCCGGACCCATGACGCTGCTGCACGTCTCCTCCGAACTGCTCCGGACGCCGCAGCGCCCCGACGCCGCCCGCGAGGTCCGCGACTGGGCGGCCCGCCGGCTGGAGGACGTCCACCTGCCGCAGGGGCAGTGGCGGGAGTTCGCGCCGACGCGCCCAGGCCTGGAGGACACCCTGCTGGCCCGGCACGTGACGCCGGGGCACCTGCTCGAACTCCTGTGGATGATGGAGCACGCCATCGCCGCCGACCCCGGCTTCGCGGTGCTCACCCCGCAGCGCCGCGCCGACCTGGCCCGGCGCGCCGCCGACGTCGGCTGGGACGCCGAGTGCGGCGGGGTGCTGCGCTACACCGACCGCGACGGCGGCGTCCCCCGCGGGGAGCCGATCGCGGGCTCGCCGTACGAGGCGCTCGTGGCCGACACCTGGGACACCAAGCTGTGGTGGGTGCACGCTGAAGCCATGTACGGCCTCGCGTTCTACGCCCACGTCTCGCCCGAGGTGGCCGCGGCCGCCGCGCGGGTCGCGGAGTGGACGATGCGCGTCTTCCCCGAGCCCGGCGCCGAGTGGCTGCAGATCCGCGACCGGGCCGGGGAGCCGCTCAACAAGGTGGTGGCGCTGCCGGTGAAGGATCCCTTCCACATCGCGCGCGCCCTGCTCTTCCTCAACCGTCTGTCCGCCTGACCGCCCGACCGAAAGGAACACCCATGACCATCCATCCCCTGAGCGTGACCGTGCACCCGACCCACTCCGACCTCGGTGCGGCGACGGCGGCGCGGGCGGCGGAGGCGATCAACGCGGCGATCGCCGAGCGCGGGCAGGCGCGCGTCATGCTGGCGGCCGCACCCAGCCAGTCCCCCACGCTGACCGCGCTGGCCGGCCGGGACGTCGACTTCGACAAGGTGACGTTCTTCCACATGGACGACTACCTCGGGCTCGACGACGACGCGCCGCAGGGCTTCGGCAACTGGCTCCAGACCCACTTCTTCGCCCACGTCGAGGGCCGGCCGACGTTCCACCGCATGGATCTCCACGCGCCCGGCGAGGCGTCGGCGTCCGACTACGCGGCGCTCATGGGCGAGGAGCCGTTCGACGTGACGCTGTGCGGCCTGGGGGTCAACGCGCACCTGGCCTTCAACGACCCGCCCGCCGACTTCGCAGAGCCGCGCTCGGTGCGGCTGGTGGAGCTCGACACCACCTCGCGGCAGCAGCAGGTCGACGAGGGGCACTTCCCCACGCTGGACGACGTTCCGGCCCAGGCACTCACGGTGACCATCCCGCGGCTGCTGAACGCCGGCGTCGTGATCTGCTCGGTTCTCGGCGAGGCCAAGCGGGACGCCGTCGCCAGGACGATCGCGCTCGACCCGACGCCCGAGGTTCCCGGCACCGCGCTGAAGCTGCACCCCGCCGCCGAACTGCACGTCGACCGGGAAGCGGCCGGCGAGGCGTCCGGGGAGGCGTCCGGCGATGAGTAGCCTCGGCGCGCAGTACTACGGCGCCGTCACGGGGCTGATGCAGCAGATCCTCGACACCGAGCCGGACGCCGTCGCGCGCGTCGCCGACGTGCTCGCCGACCAGATCGAGGCCGACCGGCTGGTGCACGTCTACGGGCCCGGCGGCCACTCCAACCTGGCCAGCCAGGAGGTGTTCTTCCGCGCGGGCGGCCTGATGCACGTCTCGGCGATCCTGGACGAGGGCACGCTGATGTCCTCGGGCGCGCTGCGGTCGATGGCCATCGAGCGGACGCCGGGGTACGGGCGCATCGTCATCGACGACGCCACCCTGGGCGCCGACGACGTGCTGATCCTGGTCAACGCCTACGGCATCAACGCCGCGCTCATCGACGCGGCGCTGCGGGCCCGCGAGCTGGGGGTGACCACCATCGGCGTCTCCTCGCGCGAGCACGCCGAGAACACCGCCCCCGAGCACCCGGCCCGGCACCCTGGCAAGCAGAACCTGCACGACGTGGTCGACCTGCACGTGAACACCCACGTGCCGATCGGGGACGCCCTGATCCAGGTCGAGGGGGCCCAGGAGTTGTCGGGCGCGAGCTCGACGTTCGCCAACGCGTTCGCGCTGAACTGGATCATGCTCGAGACGCTGGAGCGCCTGGCCGGCCGCGGCGTCGAGGTGCCGATGTGGCGCAGCGGCAACGCCCCGGGCGGCGACGAGGCGAACCAGCGCTTCATCGCCCGGTTCAAGGGACGCGTCCGGTGTCTGTGATCGAGGGGCGCAGCCCGCAGACCGGCGAGGTGCTGCGCGTGGAGACCGACGGCGACCGGATCGTCGGCGTCCGGCGGGCCGAGACCCGCGACGCGAGCCTGCCCTGGCTGATCCCCGGCCTGATCGACCTGCAGGTCAACGGCTACGCCGGCTTCGACGTCAACGGCGCCGACGTGTGCGCCGAATCGGTGATCGGCATCACGCACGCGCTGGCCGCCGCCGGCGTGACGACGTGGGTGCCGACCATCATCACCGCCTCCGAGGAGGCCATCGTCGCCTCGCTGCGGGCGGTGTGCGCCGCCCGGGACGCCGACGCCCGCGTCGCCGCGGCGGTCCCGTTCGCGCACGTCGAGGGCCCGTTCCTGTCGGATCAGGACGGCCCGCGAGGCGCGCACGACCTGGCGCAGATCCGCCCGGTGGACGCCGACGAGGTGGCCCGCTGGGCCGCGCACGGCCCGCTGGGCTACGTGACGGTCTCGCCGCACTGGCCCGGCGCGCCGGAGCAGATCGCGCGCATCGTCGCCTCCGGCGTCCGGGTGGCGGTGGGCCACACCCACGCCACGCCGGAGCAGATCCGGGCGGCCGTGGACGCCGGCGCGAGCCTGAGCACGCACCTGGGCAACGGCATCTTCGCGACGCTGCCGCGCCACCCCAACCCCATCTGGACGCAGCTGGCCGACGACCGGCTGACGGCCGGGTTCATCGGTGACGGCCACCACCTGCCCGCCGACACCCTCACCGCGATGGTGCGCGCCAAGGGCCCGGGCCGCAGCTTCCTGGTCTCGGACTCGGTCGCCCTGGCCGGCACCGCGCCCGGCCGCTACCACCAGCCGGTCGGCGGCGACGTGGAACTGTTCCCCGACGGCAAGCTGACCCTGGCCGGCACCCCGTTCCTGGCCGGCTCGGGGGTCAACCTCGCCCAGGTGGTGGAGTTCACGCTCACCCGCACGCCGCTCGGCCTGCCGACCGTGGTCGAGCTGGCCAGCGGCACCCCCGCCCGCGTCATCGGCAACCGCTCGATCGGCCGCGTCCAGGCGGGCGCCCGCGCCGACCTGGTCCTGCTGGACGCCGACGGCCGCGTCGTGGACGTGCTCGCGCAGGGGGCTCGGCCGTGACCCTCCGCGCCGGCGCGGCCGTCCGGGAGGTCGACGTCCCGGACGGGACGCCGATGGGCGGCTTCGCCGGCCGGCTGGGCCCCAGCACCGGGGTCCACGACCCGACGACGGTGCGCGCGCTCGTGCTGGGCGGCGTCGGCGTCGTGACCGTGGACGCCTGCGTCCTGCACGAGGACACCTGCGCCGCGATCGAGGCCGCCTCCGGGCTGGACGCCGTCGTCGTCGCGGCCCTGCACACCCACAGCGGCCCCTCGATCGGACGCGGCCGCGCCGGCGCGCACGACGCCGCCGTGCACGCGGCCGTGGTCTCCGCGGCCCGCGACGCGCTAGGCGCCGCGTGGACGTCGGCCGTCGACGCCGAGGCGACGTGGGCCTCGGTGCGCGGCAGCGGCGTCGCGAAGGACCGCCGCCACCCCGAGCGAGCCATCGACCCGCCGCTGACCGCGCTGCGGTTCACCGCGCCGGACGGCTCGGTGATCGCGACCCTGGCGAGCTACCCCTGTCACCCCGTCGTGCTGGACGCCACGAACACCCTCATCACCGCCGACTACGTCCACCCGCTGCGGGCCGGCATCGAGCGCGACACCGGCGCGCCGTGCGTGTTCCTCACCGGAGCGGCCGGCGACGTGAACACCGGGCACGCGGCGACGGCGTCCTTCAGCTCGGCGCAGGCGTCCGGGCGCACCTTCGAGCGCGCCGCCGAGCTGGGCGGGCGGCTGGCGTCCGCGCTCGCCGGGGCCGCGTGGGAGCCGGTCGGCGGCGACGGCGTCCGGTTCTCCTCCGCGGCGGTCGAGCTGGGCTACGAACCCCTGGACGCCGCCGGCATCGCGGCGCGGCGCGACGGGTGGGTCGCGGCGCGGGACGCCGCCGACCCCGGGCAGCGGGCGGTGCTCGACATCTGGATCGGCTGGGCCGACGCGTGGCGTCCCGGCGACCTGGGGACGCCGTGGCGCGGCCGCGTCGCGGCGCTCGACCTGGGCGGCGCCGCCCTCGCGACGCTGCCGGGCGAGCCGTTCCTGTGGGCGTCCGACGAGCTCGCGTCGGCGCGGCGCAACGTGATGGTCGCCGGGTACAGCGACGGGGTGGCCGGCTACCTTCCCACCGCGGACGCCTACCCCGAGGGCGGCTACGAGGTGGACGATGCGTGCATGTACTACGCGATGCCGGCGCCGTTCCGGCGCGGTTCGCTGGAGGCCCTGACCGCTGCCGCCCGGCGACTGCTGGAGGGCTGAGGTGCCGGGACGGGCCACGATCCACGAGGTCGCGCGCGTCGTGGGCGTGTCGACCTCGACGGTGTCGCGCGCCTTCAACGCCCCGCACATGCTGCGCCCCGCGACCGTGGACCGCGTCGTCGCGGTCGCCGAGCGGCTGGGGTACGTCCCGAACCTGCACGCCCGCGCGCTGGTGACCGGCAAGACGGGCCTGCTGGGGCTGATCGTGCCCGACATCACCAACCCGTTCTTCCCGCCGATGGTGCGCGCCGCGCAGCGGGCCGCCGAGGAGCGCGGGCTGGGCGTGATGATGGCCGAGAGCAACTCGGTGCCCGACCGCGAGCGCGCCCACATCGCGTCGCTGTCGCCGCACTGCGAGGGGTTGATCATCGCGTCCTCGCGGCTGACGCCGGAGGAACTGCGGCAGATCGCCTCGACGATGCGGCTGGTGCTGATCAACAACGACACCTCGGACGTGGCCCGGGTGCTGGTGTCCTCGGCGGACGCGCTGAGCGCCGGCGTCCGACACATCGCCGAGCGGGGCGCGGCGACGTTCTGCTACGTCGGCGGACCGCATCGCTCGTGGTCGGAGCACGAGCGGCGCTCCACGGTGGAGCGGGTCACCGCCGAGCTGGGCCTGCCCACGACCTACCTGCGCGACGAGTCCGGCACCTACCACGAGGCCCGGCGGATGGCCGCGGAGAGGCCGTTCGACGCCGACGCGATCGTGGCGTTCGACGACGTGATCGCCTGCGGGATCCTGGACGGGCTGTCCGACCGGGGCCTGTCGATCCCGCGCGACGGCTACCTGCTGGGCTGCGACGACGCCCTGCCGATCCAGACCAGCCCGCGGCTGTCGACCATCCGGCTGCGCGGCTCGGAGGCGGTGATCGAGGCCGTCCGGCTGCTGACGTCCGCCCGCGGCGACACCGTCGCCGAGGAGCGCATCCTGCTCCCGGGCACCCTGATGCTCCGCGAAACCGCCTGACCCCTTCCCTCCCTTCCCCCCGCCGAGGACTTCGAGTTAGCCCGCCGAGGACTTCGGGTTACGGCGCCGAGGACTTCGGGTTACGCCGCCGAGGGCTTGGGGTTGGCGGGTTGAGGGCTTTGGTGGGTGGATTGTTGTGGTTGGGTGCGGCGGGGCGGCGGGACACGGTCCCCGCCCGGGAGCGCGGATGACGCTGCGCGTCACCGGCTCCTTGATGCCCGACCACACCCTGGACCGTGTCCCGCCGCCCCGCCTGGGTGCCCACCTCGCGTCGGCCGGCGGCGTGCTTGGGCACCCTCGCCGAGGACTTCGAGTTAGCACGCCGAGGACTTCGGGTTAGCGCGTCGAGGACTTCGAGTCTGGCCGCCGAGGACTTCGGGTTACCGCGCCGAGGACTTCGAGTTACTCCCCGAGGACTTCGAATCGGGCGCCAGGCACTGGAGGACTTCGCACCCGGACGCTGACGATCGATGCTCGACGGCGCTACCGTTGATCCGAGGCCGCGGCAACGGCGCCACGGCCTCCCGCTGCGGCTCGCGCCGCGGCACGACCGGCGAGGGGCCCACCATGGCGGGACGACTCAGCGCACGCGCGTTCCTGGCGGCCGTGCTCGACCACGGCAGCTTCCAAGGGTGGGACGCCCCCATCCCGCTTCGCGACGGCATCAGCCAGGACTACCGCGCGGCGCTGTCCGCGGCACGCAACGCCACCGGCGAGGACGAAGCGGTCATCTCCGGCACCGGCCGCATCCGCGGCCACGCGGTCGCGGTGATCGTGAGCGAATTCGGCTTCCTGGGCGGCTCCATCGGCGTGGACGCCGCCAATCGCGTCGAGGCGGCGGTCCGCCGCGCCACCGCGGAGGGACTCCCTCTGCTCGCGGCGCCGGCGTCCGGGGGCACCCGCATGCAGGAGGGCACCCTGGCGTTCGTGCAGATGGTGCGGATCACGGCGGCGGTCGTCGACCACAAGAACGCGGGCCACCCCTACCTCGTCTACGCCCGCCACCCCACCACCGGCGGCGTGTTCGCGTCCTGGGCGTCGCTGGGCCAGGTCACGCTCGCCGAGCCGGGAGCGCTGCTGGGATTCCTCGGGCCGAAGGTGTTCGAGGCGCTGCACGGCGTCCCATTCCCGCGCGGCGTCCAGCAGGCGGAGAATCTCGCGCGCCGCGGCCTGGTCGACGACGTGGTCGGGCTCGCGGCGCTGCCGGGACACCTCGCGCGGGTGCTGAACATCCTCGACGTGCCGCAGCGTCCGGTCGCGGTTTCCCCGGGCACCTCGACGCCGCCGCCGGCGTCCACCCTTGCCACGGCCGGTGCGCACCCCGAACCCGAGGCCGCCTCGGGCGACCCGACCTGGGACTCGGTGCTGCGCACCCGCCAGCCCGGACGTATCGGGCTGGAGTACCTGCTCCGGCACACCGCCGAGGGATTCGTGCCGCTGATGGGGACGGTGCTGGACGCCCGCCACTCCGGCATCGTGGTGGGGCTGGCCCGGCTCGCCGGCACGTCGTGCGTGATCGTCGGCCAGGAGCGCGACTCCCAGCGCGAACACACCCCGCTGGGGCCAGATGAGCTCCGCGCGGCGCGGCGCGGGTTCCGGCTGGCCGGCGAGTTGGACCTACCCCTGGTGACGGTCATCGACACCCCGGGCGCGATCCTGTCGGCGGCCGCCGAGGAGGGCGGGCTGGGCGGCGAGATCGCGCGTTGCCTGGCCGACCTGCTGGCGCTGCGCTCCCCCATCGTGTCGCTGCTGCTGGGCGAGGGCACCGGCGGCGGGGCGCTGGCGCTGCTGCCCGCGGACCGCGTCCTGGCCACCGAGCACGCGTGGCTCGCGCCGCTGCCGCCCGAGGGGGCCAGCGCGATCACCCACCACGGAGACACCTCCTTCGCCGCCGACCTGGCCCGCCGGCAGCGCATCTCGGCCCGCGACCTGGCCCGCGACGGCATCGTGGACGCGATCCTCCCAGAGGTCGCCGACCGCGACAGGTTCGCCGCGACGATCGCCCACGGCCTCGGCGTCCAGATGGCCGCGGCGTCGGCGACCCCCTGGCAGGAGCGCCTCCCCCGCCGCACCGAGCGCTACCTCCGCTGAGCGTTCCCCGGCCGGCGAGGCCAGATCCTGGACGCCGAGCCGAGTCCTGGAGGCGTCCGGCCGAAGTCCTCGGCGGGGTAACGCGAAGTCCTCGGCGGTGAGACTCGAAGTCCTCGGCGGGCTAAGCAGAAGTCCTCGGCGGGCTAAGCAGAAGTCCTCGGCGGGCTAAGCAGAAGTCCTCGGCGCGCGTCTGCGCCGAGGACTTCGGGTTACGGCGTCCAGGACTTCGGGTTACGGCGTCCAGGACTCATGTCGTCGGGGCGGTTGTGCCGGAGACCTCGACCAGGCCCGTGCGGAAGGCGTCCCAGGCGGGGCCGGGCAGCTGGGCGCGCCACTCGGCCTCGATCCGCTCGAACAACTCGTGGACCACGCGCTGGGCGTCCTCGCCGCGCGGCGTCAGCTGGACGAGATGAGCGCGGCCGTCCGTGGGGTGCGCGGCGGCCTCGACGTAGCCCAACTCGATCATCCGGGCCACCTGCTGGCTGATCGCCTGCTTGCTCACGCCGCTGAGCCCCACCAGGTCCGCCGGACGCTGCGGCCCGCCCTGCAGCCAACGCAGCACGTTGGACGAGTGGGCCAGGCGCAGCTCCGCGTGCGGCGTCTGTTCGATGAGCGCCTGGAAGCGGTCGACGAACCGCGTCAGGGCGGCGTCCAGCAGCGCGGGCAGCGGCGGGCCCGGCAGCGGGCCGAGCTCCGAACCGGCGACCACAGGTGGAGCGGCAGGCGCCGGCGCGCGCCGGCCGTCGGCCCCGTCGCCCCCCTGGCCACGGCCGTTCGCACGCCCTCCACGCCTCGCGGACCCCTTCATCATCGGCTCCCCTCCCCCAGCCCGGACGAATTTAGTCTAGCCCCTTGACTTCCGGGTAACACCAGCTCAGACTGAAGTCGTCTAGCCGCTTGACCATCAAGGAGGCGCACCATGAACACCCTGCTGATACTGGTCGGATCGCAACGTCCCGACGGCTTCAACCACGCCCTGGCCCGCGCGGCCGAGGCGCTCCTCGCCCCGGGCTGGCGCGCCGAGACCTTCGACGCCCTGGCCCTGCTCCCTCACCTCCGCGAGGACCTGGACGAGCCCGGCCAGGACGCCACGCTCGACCGCTTCCGTGACGCGGTGCGACGCAGCGACGCGATCCTGTTCGTCACGCCGGAGTACAACGGCGGCCCGCCGAGCCTCATCAAGAACGCGCTCGACCACGCGTCCCGGCCGCGCCGCGACGCCCCCATCGCCGGCATGCCCGCCGCGGTGATCGGCGCCACCCCCACCCCCGGCGCGACGGCCGCGGCCCGGGAGGCGCTGATCCGGGGCCTGGCCATCGCCCACGCGGCACCGGTCGAGGCGACGTTCGGCGTCGCGGAGGCTCATCTCCACCTGGACGCCGACGGCTACGACGCCGCGGTGCGCGCCGGCCTACGGCCCGTGCTGGACGCCCTCCTGGCCGCCGCCCACCGCCCGAGCCCCACGCGCGACGACCTGGTCGCCGCCTAGCCGAGGGAGAGCCGCATGCACGCCATCGTCCGCCGCATCACCCTGCCGCCCGACCTGTCCGAGAACGACGCCCGCGACCTCGACCACTTCCGCCGGGTGCACGAGAGCCGCCCCGGCTTCATCGGCGCCCTCGAGATCGAGGAGGACGGCGGCCGCCGGCTGCTGGTCAACCTGTGGGAGTCGCGCGAGGCCGCCGAGGCCGGACGCCGCACCGTCGCCCCGCTCGCCGCCGCCCACGTCGTGCCCCACGCCACCGAACCTCCCGAGCTGGTCGCCGTCGGCCCGGTGCGGACCGGCCTCGCCATCAGGGCCCGGTCGTGAGCGCGGACGGCCTCGGAGCGGCAGCACCGCCGCCCGGTGCGGGCGGCGACGCCTCGATCTCTCGCCGGTCGATGCTGGGTCTATCACCCATCTAGCACGGACTGCCGTCCCCGCCGGGGGCTCTCCCTGAGGTATCCCTCATTGCCCTATGACGGCCGGGAATGACCCCGCGTTCGTGTCAGGCTCGAGGCAGGACGGGAAGCGATGACGCAGCCGTCGACCCCGTGGCCAACAAACCCCCACACCCCGAAGGAACGAAGACATGAACGTGAAGCCCAGGAAGGGGCGCATCGGCCTCATCATCACCGGCATCGTCGTCGGAGCCATCGCCCTGGCGGGCGGCTGGACCGCGGTGTCGTTCGCCAGCGACAACGGACCCGCCCCCTTCTCGCTCCCCGACACCCCGGCGGCGACCCTGTCCTCCGTCGACGGGCAGTGGCAGACGACGGGTGGCGAGGTGGGCTACCGTGCGAAGGAGGAAGCGTTCGGCGTCAGCCACGAAGTCGTCGGACGCACCGACCAGGTGACGGGCACCGCCACTGCCGAGGGAGGCGCCCTCACCAAGGCGACCGTGACCGTGCCGCTCACCGCTTTCATCGTCAACGGCAAGCCTCATCCCGCGACCAGCACGGTCGTGGACGCCGAGCGGGTACCGAACGCGACGTTCACCGCCGAGGGCATCGGAAGCCTGGAGGACAGCAAGCCCCTGGAGGTGACCGGCACCCTGGCGTTCAACGGTCAGTCCCACCCCGTCACATGGACCGTGACCCCCAAGGCGACGGCCGCAGACGAGCTCGCCCTGCTCGGCACGACCTCCATCGACGTCACCCAGTGGGGTGTCACGCCGCCGTCCGAGGGCGGCATGTTCTCCATCGAGAAGCAGGTCACCTTGGAGTTCGTGACCTCCTGGAAGCGCTGATCCACGGCGAAGGGCCGGCACCGGGCGGGTGCCGGCCCTTCGCCGTGCCCGGTCGGGCCCGCGCGGGGCCGATCGGGCGTCGGGATCGGAAAGGATGCCTCAGGCCAGCGGCTGGACGGCGCGAAGCAGCCAGCTGACCGACCAGCCCGGCCCGCCGTCGGCGCAGTGTGCGCGCCCGACCAGGCCGAGCTCCTCGAGCCCCTCCAGCGCGACCCGGGTCGACCCTGCGCGCCAGCCGAGCACGTCCTTCAGCGCGCGGACCGAGAACGGGCACGGCAGCTGCAGCGCCACGCCCAGCAGGGTGCGTTCCAGAGGGGTCAGCGTCGCCACCTGCTCCCGGGCCAACTGCACCGGCAGCCCGCCGACCTTGTCGAACTCGAGGCCACGGAGCTGATCGTCGACGAGATGCGCCCACAGGCGGCCCGGCGACATGGACGGATCGGGGATCCGCGTCGCCACCGCGCGCAGCAGTGCCGGGATGCCGGCGCAGACACCGATGATGCGGGCGAAGGCCGGCCCGTCGATCATGTCGCGGTACTTCGGCCCCAGCAGGCGGAGCAGGAAGGCCTTGCTCTGCTGCCGGTTCAGTGGCTTTCGGTGGATCCGCACCGAGCTCTCCGGCGGCGTCACCATCCGGTGGCCGGTCACGACCACCAGGGAGCGGGGGTTGATGGCCAGCAGCGGATCCACCTGCTCGGCGTCCACCGCATCCTCCAGGACGAGGACCACCGGACGATCGGCGAGCGCCTCCTGATAGCACCGCTCGATGCTGCCGCAGACGTCGGTCGGCTGGCGCAGCACCGACAGGATGTCGGTCATGACGCGATGCGGCGGGATCGGCCTGTGTTCCTCGTCGGCGAGCGAGGCCAGCACGCGCGGGCCGTCCAGCGGCCAGGCTCGGGCCACGGCCACCGCGAGCGTCGACTTGCCGAGCCCCGGCATCCCGGTGACCGACACGGTCGGGACCTGCCGTGGATGGGCGGAGCGGAGGTGATCGACCCGGGCCGCGAGTGCCCGAAGGTCCGGCCCGTCCAGCTCCGCCCCGGCCACCGGCGGCGGCAGCGGCGACGCCACCACCGGGGGCGGGTCGAGGACGACCGTCGCGGCGGCCGGCGCCGGAGGAGGTCCGGGAACGGACGCGTCGTGCGACACCGGGGACGGCCGCGCGGGCCGCCACCCCGGCTCCTCGCCCCGGAGCAGTGCCACATGGAGATCCATGACCTCGCGGGAGGGATCCAGGCCGAGTTCGTCGCGCAGGCCGGCCTCCAGCCGGTGGAAGGCGTCCAGCGCCTCGGCCCGGCGTCCCGAGCGGTGCAGCGCGAGCATCAGCTGGGCGCTCAGCGGTTCGTGGGTGGGATTCTCCCGCACCAGCCGCTCCAGCGAGGGCAGGTACGACTGGTGCTTCCCCAGCCCCAGGATGGCCGCCCCCAGGTCCTCTGCGACGGACAGGCGGGTGTGGTCGAGCGAGGGCAGCAGGATGTCCCGCAGTTCGGGGGTGACCTCCGTCAGGATGCACCCACGCCACAGGCCCAGCGCGCCCGTCAGTGTCTGCTCGGCCCGGTCGAGCTCGCCTGCGGCGAGCTCGCGATGGCCCTGCCGGGCGAGCGCGGTGAACTCGGCGGCGTCGAACCAGACATCCGACCGATCCAGGTGGTAGCTGTCGCCCTGCCGATCGATGGCGGGGGCCTCGCCGAGCACGGCGCGCAGCCGCGACACGTACGTGTACACCTGCGCCTTCGCCGTCGCGGGCGGCCGCTCGCCCCAGAGGTAGGCGGTCATCGCCTCGTCGGAGACGCGCTGCTGGAAGAGCAGCGCCGTGAGAACGCTTAGGACCTTCGCTCCGCGGATCTCGACGGGGAGGCCGGCGGAGTTGGTGATGGAGATGGGTCCGAGTAGAGCGACGCGCATGCTTCCTCCGCGTCTCTTGGGCTGATGTCTCGCTGCGGGTCCGGTGGGTGGTGTCTGCCACGCTAACAGCGAAGAATCGCCCGCGCTGGGAAGCCGCGAAAATTCAGTACACTATGTATCGAAGCTGGTCGCAGGGCTTCGTCGTGCTCTCGCTCAGGCTCTCACCGCCGTCACCAACGTGAACAGAACGCCGCCTGCGGCCCCCCAGCGGCCCTCGTAGCGACACGCGACCGTCCGGTCGGCCAGCACGTCCACCGCGAGCACACCGCCCTGCTCCACCGTGACGCGCGCCTCGTGAAAGTCCAGCCAGCGCCTCTCCAGCGGCCACCAGGCCTTGAACACCGCCTCCTTGGCACTGAACACCAGCCGGTCATGGGCGCCGGTCCCGAGCCGCTCATCGGTCCGCAACACGTGCTCGATCACCTCGGCTGGCAGCGGACGGTCCGGTTCGGCGTCGATGCCGATCCCGAGCACCTCCCCGCCGGCCCAGCCGACGGCCGCGGCGCGGAACCCCGTGCAGTGCGTGAGGCTGCCCAGCACTCGGTCGGGCCACACGGGCGCCCGGTCCTCCCCCACCGGGAGCGGCACGGGGGACGCCCCCAGGCGGCGCAGCGCCTGCCGCGCGCAGTGACGGCCGGTCGCGAACTCGGCGCGCCGCCCGGCGACCGCGCCCTCCACCGCGGCCCGTTCCTCGTCGAACAGCACCACCCCGGCCACGTCGCCGCGCGTCTGCGACGCGTGGAACCCCGCCGGGAGGAGGTCGTCGAGCATCACGCGGGAGTCCCGACGAGCGAGCCCGCCAGTTCGGCGGCGATGTGGTCCACGACGCCGGGCCCGTGCTCGGTCAGATAGAAGTGCCCGCCGTCGAAGGTTCGAACCCCCGCCAGCGGCGCGTACTCCCGCCACCGCAGCAGGTCCGCCGGCCCGACCAGCGCGTCCTCGCGCCCGCCCAGCACCGTCACCGGCACGTCGAGCGGCTCGCCGGCGCCGATCCGGTACGTCTCGAGCATCTCGAAGTCCGCGCGGATGATCGGCAGGACGAGTCCCAGCAGGTCCGGATTGGCGAGCACCTCCGGCGGCGTCCCGTCGTAGGAGCGCAGCCGCTCGATCAGCACCCCGTCGGACGCCGCATGCAGGGCCTCGCCCCGGCCGGCGTTCCGAACGGGAGCCGCCATGGCCGACAGGAAGAGCCGGCACGGGAGGGGGCCGCCGCGGTCCGCGAGCACCCGCGCCGTCTCGAAGGCGATCAGTGCTCCCATGCTGTGCCCGAACAGCGCGAAGGGGCGGTCGACCTGGGCCGCGATCGCGGCGGCGACCCGGCCCGCCACGAGGTGCATGCGGCGCAACGGTGGCTCGCCGAACCGGCGTCCGCGCCCCGGTAGCTCGACCGCCCGGACGGTCATCCAGTCCGGCGCCCAGCCCTGCCACTCCCGGTAGCTCAGCGAACTGCCGCCCGCATGCGGGAGGCACAACAGCTCGCACTGAGCCCCGGGAGCCCGGTCGTCCAGGATCCAGTCAGCAGCTCGGTTCATAGGTACGCGCTCCTTCGATCCGTCCGTTCTCGATGCGCAGGAGCCGATCTCCCGCTCCGAAGTAGCGGTCATCGTGAGTGATGGCCACCACGGTCTTGCCGCGTTGTTTCAGTTCGGGAAGCAGTTCGCGGTAGAACACCTCCTTGAAGACCGGGTCCTGGTCGGCGGCCCACTCGTCGAACAGGCAGATGTCGCGGTCCTCCAGGAGGACGCAGACGAGCGCCAGCCGCTTGCGCTGCCCCGTCGACAGCTTGGTCGTCGACCACGTGCCGTCCGGCCGCAACCGGACCCGGTCGGCGAGCTGGAGACGTTCGAGGTAGTGCTGGACGCGGTCGGCGTCCCCGGCTCCGGGCAGCCCCACGAGCGTCTCGAACACCTGGAAATCGGCGTAGATGGCCGAGAACAGCGACCGGAACTCGGCCAGGTGCACCTCGTCGACCGGCGTCCCGTCCACCGCGATGCGACCCTCCTCGGGTAGGTAGAGGCCCGTCACCAGCTTGGCGAGCGTGGTCTTGCCACTGCCGTTGGGCCCGCTGATCAGGACCACCTCTCCCCGCTCGAGGGTGAAGTCGAGCGGGCCGAGCACGAAGCGCTCGTTGCGTGGCCCCGGGTAGGTGTGGTGGATGCCCTCGTAGGAGATGCGATCCCAGGCCGCGAACGCGCCCGTGACCGGCGCCGCGCCCTCGTCGACGCCCTCGCTCAGAGCCGCGGCGCGCCCCCGCATGCCCTCCAGGGCGACGGCCCCCTTGGCCAGCGTCGGCACCCAGGTCAGCACCGCGTCCAGGCTCGACACGGCGAACAGCAGCACGAGCACCGTGCCGGAGACGACCTCCCACGGCAGCCCCAGCGGCCCGAACATGAGGACGCCCAACAGCGCGTAGAAGACGAGCTGGCCGCTCGCGCCGGCCCCGAGGAACAAGGTGAGCCCCGTCACGCTCTCGCGGCGGTGCACCTCGGCGGTGCGATCGAGCATGCGGCCCGCGATCAGCCGGCGCCGCTCGGCGTTCAGCTTCAACTCCTTGACCCCCTCGGTGACCTCCTTGAACGCCGTGAACAGCGCGTCCTGCTCGATACGGGCGGCCGTGAGGTGCCGGGTGCCGCGCACCGACCAGGCCAGATACAGCGCCACGCCCAGCGCGATCGCGATCGCCGTGGCGAGTCCGACCAGGGGCGAGACGACCAGGAGGTAGACCAGCGTCACCGTGACGAACGCGGCCCCGGCGATCACGAGAGGGATGCCCGGCAGCGCGTTGGCGACCAGCACCACATCGTCGGCGAGCGCCGAATAGACGGACGCCTGGCCGACCTCCTCGACGCGCCGCAGCCGGGCCCCCAGCATGGCGTCGATCAGGTCGCGCCGGAGCCGCACGATCGAGCGGTGGCTGACCCGATGGACGATCGCCTGCGCCACGGTCCGGGTGGTCACGCTCGCGACCACGACCACCGCGAACAACCACGGCAGGGAAGCCGGGATGACGCCGTTGGAGCGCAGCCCCTCGTTCACCACGACGATCAGCCCCGCCCCCAGGGCGCCCCCGAGGACGCCGAACACTGTGGCGAAGGCGAAGTTCCGGGGGGCCGAGCGCGCCAGGAACCTCAGCAACTCAACCATCGGCCCGCGCACCCTCCTCGAGAAGGGCCCTCAGCTGGGCCTCGACCTCGTCGTCGGTCAGGTCCTCGACATCGTCGGCGGACTCGGCCCAGCGCTGGACGCTGAACGCGGCCGCGCCGGCGACCGGGCTGTCACGGCGTTCCCGGACCGCGTCCGCGACGCCCGCGACCGTCGGGTCCTCGAAGAAGTCCTTCAGGTCCAGGTCCACCGTCAGTTCCGCCCGCATCCGGGCACCGATCTGCACCGCGGCCAGCGAGTGGCCGCCGAGGGCGAAGAAGTCGTCATGCACCCCCACGGGTTCGACCCCCAGAGCGGCCTGCCAGATCTCGGCGATCACGCGCTCCTCCTCGTCGCGCGGCGCCACGAACCCGGTGTCGAGGTCGGGCCGCGGATGACGCTCGCCGGAGGGCTCCGTCGCGAGCGACTCCACCTGGGCGCGGACCGCCGCCGGGGTGATCGACCGGCCCAGGTCGCGCAGCGTGCCGACCTCCAGGCTGGTCGCGGCCACCACGTCGGGGAGCCGCCCCTCGTGGAGGAGTCGCCGCAGCACGCTGGACGCCTCAGCTGCCGGCATGCCGTGGGCGAGCCGCCCGAGCGGGGAGGCGCCCGCATCCGAGCGCAGGCCGTCGTCCCGGGAACGCGCCGCGGCGACCAGACCGTCGACCTGTCCCACCAGGGCGGTCACGTCGTTGATGCGCTTGATCGAGAAGCCGCGGAACTGCACCAGAAGCTCATTCTCGCTGGACAGGATGTCCATGTCACAGCTCATGGTCTCCCCGCGATCCTCTCCCTCGGCGATCCGCACGCGGCAGCGCAGCGCTCCGGTGAGCGGCGCCAGGTAGCGCAGCGACCGGTAGGTCAGCGGCAGGTAGTAGACATCGGTGGCCCGCACGCGCGCCGCGGCACCGGCCACGTCGAGCAGCGCCGGATGCAGCGCGAAGGTGCCCGTCTCGGTGGCGTACGGCTCCGGCAACGCAAGGTCGATCTCGAGCCAGTCGCCGTCGAGGCGGATCCGTTCCAGGCAGCGCCAGCGCTCCCCGAACGCGAACGTCAGCAACGTGCCCGCCTCGACGGCGTCCAGTCGGAGCCGGCGGGCGATCTCGTCCTGGTCGACCAGTTCCTCGGGCCACTCCGCCGACCAGCCCGCCGGACGCCTGAGGGCGTCCACAGGCGTGGGGGCCGGCGAGAACCGCCCGGTGGCGTGCTCGGCCCACCGGCCTTCGTGGCGGCTGCGCACCACGAAGGTGCCACCGCCGGCGTCCTCGACCAGCCTGAGTTGCAGGGTGACGCTGCAGCCGTCCGGCACGATGACGGGCTGCAGGAACAGCACGTCGCCCAGTTCGAAGGGCTCGCCGGGCCGGTCGAGGTGCAGTGCCGCCCGAACCATCTCGAGGTACGCCGTTCCCGGCATCAGGCCGTGACCCTGCAGCCGGTGCTCGGCCAGCATCCAGTGGTCATCGGTGGTCAGTTCGGCCTCGAAGATCGAGGCGCCGTCACCGTCGGTGGTTCGGCTCTGCAGCAGCGGATGCGCGACCGGTTCACCGCCGGTCAGCGCGGACGCCAGCCCACGCGCCATGCCGAGCCCGCGCCAGGTGTCCCAGGCGATGGCCGTCGCCGGCAGCCCCGCGCGTCGCGCGGCGGCGGCCCACCCCAGCTGATAGCCGTTCGCCGCGGCGTAATCCGCCTGACCCGGGCCCCCGACCAGCGCCGTCACCGACGAGGTGACCCAGAAGAAGTCGAGGTCGGTGCCGACGGCGTCGGCCACCGCGTGCGTGCCGAGCGTCTTGGGGGCGAGCACCGAGGCGGCAGCCTCGTCCGTCCTGGTGAGCATCACACCCGCGGAGGGCACGCCGGCGGCGTGGATGACGCCGCGCAGCGGGGCATGGGCCGACAGCACCTCCACGGCGCGCCGCACCGCCTCGGCGTCCGTCACGTCGGCGGCCAGCGGCACGATGGTCGCCCGTTCGGACAGCAACACCAGTTCCTCCGCCGTCCTTCCCCAGTGCGGGTCGCCGCGGAGTTCGGACCACGCGCTACCCGCGGGCGGGACCCGGCGTCCCAGCAGCCCGACGACCGGGGCGCCGGCGTCCACGAGCTCCCGGGCGGCCGACAGCCCGACTCCGCCGAAGCCACCGGTGACGAGGTAGGCGCCGTCGGGACGCACCAGCGGCCGCGCCGGGCCCGCCGGCACGGTCTCGAAGTCCTGGCGCCACGCATGCGTTCCGCGGATCGCCAGCGGGCCGGGGACCTGTGGATGCGCGAGCACCCCGGCGAGCGCGGCCAGCGTCCCGGACGCCGGATCGTCGTCGGCCAGGTCGAGCGCGCGGCAGGTCAGGTGGTCGAACTCCTGACCGACGACGGCCGCGGCGCAGGCCAGCGCCGTCGCGACCGGGTCGATCACTTCGTCACCCACGACGTCGTGCGCGCCGGCGGTGATCAGCTCGATCCGGATCGGGGACGTCTCGGCGGCACGTCCGGCCAACTGCCTGACGCGCGTGACCAGCGCCTCCACGGCCGACGCGGCGTCCTGGGGCCCCTCTCCGCGGGATGCGATCATGACCACGGTGCTCGGGGCCGCAGCGTCGGTGTCGGTCGGGAGCGCACCGCGCAGCCGCCGGGCAAGGGGCGAGTCGCCCTCGACGTCGAACGTGGCGGGCGCCGCCGCGCCGCCCAGCACGACTCGCTGCCACGTCGGCGCCGCGACGCGATCCTCGACCGGACGCTCGGCCGCGGGCTCCTCGTGGGACGGGGTCGCTGCACCCGGCTCGATCCAGTGCCGCCCGGCCTCGAACGGGTAGCCGGGCAGGCTGAGCGGCGGGCCGACCGGGGCGGCGACCTCGACGGGGACGCCCGCCGCCCAGGCTCGGCCGACGCCCTCGAGGAACGTCACGTCGTCGCGGACCGGATTCTTCGGGTGCGGCAGGGTGCCGCACAGCACGCGGCCGGCCCCCAGCGCGGCGTGCCCGGACGCGAACGAACGCAGCGTGTCGCCCGGCCCGAGTTCGACCAGGACGGCGCGCTCATCGGCGAGCACCCGCGTGAGGCAGTCCTCGAAGCGGACGGTGCCCCGCAGATGCCGTCCCCAGTACTCGGGGTCCATCGCCTGCTCGGGTGTGGCCCAGTCGCCGGTGAGGTTGGAGCAGTAGGGCAGTTCGGGGGCGGCGAGCGCCTCCTGCGCGACGCGCCGGGCGAACGCCGCGGCCGCGGCGTCCATGCTGGCGGAGTGGAAGGCGTGCGAGGTGCGCAGCGCCGATGTCGTCCAACCGCGCCGCTCCGCCCGCCGGGCGTAGGCGTCGATCTCGTCGGCGGGCCCGGACACCACGCACAGGTCGGGCGCGTTGATGGCCGCCACGCACAGCGCGGGGGGAAGCTCCTGGCCGACGACGGCGGCGGCCGCACGGACCGCCAGCATGGAGCCAGTCGGCATCGCCTGCACCAGCCGGCCGCGCTCGGCGACGAGCGCCACGGCGGCATCGGGGTCGAACACGCCTGCCAGCGTCGCTGCGACCAGCTCGCCGACGCTGTGGCCGATCATGCCGATCGGTCGGACGCCACGGGCCAGCCACGCCTTGGCGAGCGCGTACTCGACGGTGAACAACGCGGGCTGGGTGATGCGGGTCTGGGCCAGCATCGCCGCCGCCTCCTCGTCCGAACGGCCGGCCAGGAGCAGGTCGCGCAGGTCGAGGCCGAGGACCCCGGTGAGGAGGTCGGCGCACCGGTCGACCGTCTCGGCGAAGACGCGGTCGGTGCGATGCAGATCTCGCCCCATCCCCGGGTACTGGGCCCCCTGCCCGGGGAACAGGAACACGGCGCCGGCGTCCGTACGGGCCTTCGCCGGTGCCGGCGGCACGGACGCCAGCCGGCGCACCGCCGAGTCGGCATCGGTGGCGACCACGGCCGCGCGGTGCGGCCGTGCGCGGCGGCCGGCCAGCGTGGCCGAGACCCGCTCCAGGGGCGCCTCCCCCGTCAGGGCGCCGGCCAGCCGCTCGCCGTACCGCGTGACGGCGTCCGGGGCGTCGCCGCTCAGCAGCAGGAGGCTGGGGGCTTCCGGGGCCGCGACGGTCGGCGCGGCGGGCGGCTCCTCGAGCACGACGTGGACGTTGGTGCCGCCGATGCCGAAGGCGCTGACGCCGGCGCGCCGCGGACCCCGGGGACCCACCCACGGGCGGGTTTCGCCGCTCACGGTAAACGGTGTGCGCTCGAGTTCGAGAGCGGGGTGGGGCTCGGTGAAGTGGGCGATGCCGGGCACCCGCCCCTCACGCACCACCAGGACGGCCTTGATGAAGGACGCGATGCCCGCGGCGGCGTCCAGGTGGCCGATGTTGGACTTCAGCGCTCCCAACGCGCAGGTGGCCGACGACGCATCGCGTCCGCCACCCAGCGCCTGGTTGAGCGCGGTGACCTCGATGGGGTCCCCCAGCGCGGTCCCGGTGCCGTGCGTCTCGACGTACCCGATGCTGGCCGGGTCCACCTGGGCGACAGCGATCGCTTCGGCGATCACCTCGGCCTGCCCGTTGACGCTGGGTGCCGTGTAACCGACCTTGTCGTTCCCGTCGTTGTTCACCGCCGTTCCCAGCACCACGGCGTCCACGCGATCCCCGTCGTCGAGCGCGTCGGCGAGACGCTTGAGGACCACGACACCCACCCCGTTGCCGGGGACCGTGCCGCCTGCCGCCGCGTCGAAAGGGCGACAGTGGCCGTCGGCGGACAGGATGCCACCCGGTACGAAGCGGTAGCCCTCCTCCAGCGGGCTGGAGATCGAGACGCCGCCGGCGAGCGCGATGTCGCACTCGCCCGCCAGAAGGCTCTGCGTCGCCAGGTGCACCGCGGTCAGGGAGGTGGAGCACGCCGTCTGCACGGTGAGACTGGGGCCCGTCAGGCCCAACCGGTGCGAGGTGCGGGTGGCGAGGAAGTCCTTGTCGCTGGAGAGCAGCACCTGGTAGGGCCCGACCAGGTCGACCACGTCGGGTCGAGTCGTGAGGTTGGTGAGCAGGTAGGAGTTCATGCTCGCGCCGGCGAAGCAACCGATCCGACCCCCGCCGGCGGCCGGGTCGATGCCCGCATCCTCCAGGGCGTGCCACGCCTCCTGCAGGAACACGCGGTGCTGGGGGTCAAGGACGTCGGCCTCGCGCGCCGAGAACCCGAAGAACGCCGCGTCGAAGCGGTCGGCGTCCTCCAGGACGCCCTTCGCCGGAACGATGTGGCCCTCGGCCCCTGGCCCCTGCGGGACCGGTTCATCGCCCAGCCGCCGGATCCCCTCCTCGACGGCCAGCAGTCGCCGCCACAGCGCTGGGACGCTGTCCGCCCCGGGGAACCGACCGGCCATGCCGATCACCGCGATGGCGTTGGGGTTGATCTCGCTGCTCATGATGGCTGTCACCCTTCCTGTCGATGCTGTGTGCGCCGTAGGTCGGCCCGGCGCTGCCCGGACCGCGCGCGCAGGCGCTGATCCGCCCGGCCACGACCGGCCGTCGCCGCCGAGTTCGTGCTGGTCCCCCGCAGATGGGCCGCGAGAGCGGCGGGGGTCGGATGCTGGAAAAGCTCCACCATGCTGAGCTCGCGTCCCAGCAGTTCGCCGAGGCGCTCGCGCACCTGGATGAGCAGCAGCGAGTGGCCGCCGAGGTCGAAGAAAGCGTCGTCGACGCCCACCTGCTCGATGCCGAGTGTCTCGGCCCACACGCCGGTGATGAGGCGCTCGAGGTCGTCCCGCGGCGCCACGACGGTCCGCTGCGTGGGCGTCACGTCCGGCTGCGGCAGCTTCGATTCGTCGCACTTGCCGTTGGCCGACAGCGGGAAGCCTGCGACGGACATCCAGATCCCCGGCACCATGTAGTCGGGCACGTAGCGCCTCAGGTGCGACCCCAGTTCGGCGCCATCCACCTCGGCGCCCGGCGCGGGCTGGACGTAGCCCACCAGGCGCACGTCGCCGGTGCCGAACGTCCGCGCGGAGACCACCGCGCCCGCCACCGTGGGATGCGTCACGAGCACCGCCTCGATCTCGCCCAGCTCGACGCGCAGGCCGCGCAGCTTGACCTGCCGGTCGGCACGGCCCAGGTACTCCACGACTGCGACCGGACCGCCGTCGTCGACGAGCCGGCCCAGGTCCCCGGTGCGGTAGAGGCGTCCGCCCGGCTCGAAGGGGTCGGGCACGAATCGCTCCGCGGTGAGGTCCGGACGCCCCACGTAGCCGGCCGCCACGTTGTCACCCCCCAGGTAGAGCTCCCCCACGACCCCGAGTGGAACCGGCTCGCGGTGCGCGTCCAGGACGTGCACGCTCGTGTTGGCGATCGGACGTCCGATGGGGACCGGCCCGTCCTCGCCGGCGCGGCACGGCCAGGCCGTGACGTCGATGGCCGCCTCGGTGGGGCCGTACAGGTTCTCAAGGGCCACGCGCTCCCCGGGGAAGACTGCGTGGAACTGTTGCACCAGCTCGCGGGGCAACGCCTCTCCGCTGCAGATCACCCGCCGCAGCGCGGTGGCCTGCGCCGCCTCGCCCTGGGCGAGGTGGAGCCGGAGCATCGACGGAACGAAGTGCATCGTGGTGATGGCGGCGTCGCGGACGAGCCGTGCCACCGCCGCCGGGTCGCGGTGGTCCCCGGGCGGAAGCATGACGAGGGCGGCTCCGGCCAGGGTGGGCCAGAAGAACTCCCACACCGACACGTCGAAGGTGTACGGGGTCTTCTGGGCGATCCGATCGCCGGGGCCGATGGGGTAGGCGTCCTGCATCCACAGCAGTCGGTTCCGGAGCCCGCGATGGGTGTTGGCCACTCCCTTGGGACGCCCGGTGGAGCCGCTGGTGTAGATCACGTAGGCGAGGTCGTCGGGGAGGATCTCCACGTCGGGCGCCGCGCTGTCGAAGCCGTCGATCTCGGCGCCGTCCCGATCCCACAGCCACTCCGGGCACGCGGCGAGGCTCTCGCCGTCGCCCAGGCGATGGGCGACGTCCGCCGTCGAGATCAGGAGGTCGGCATCGGCGAGCACGTCCCTGAGCCGTTCAGCCGGGGCGTCGAGGTCGACGGGCAGGTAGGCGGCGCCGGCGGCCATCACCGCCTGCAGGCTGACGACGAGTTCGAGCGAGCGCTCCAGCGCGACGGCCACCACGGAGCCGCGGCCGAGACCGCGTTCCCCCAACAGCCGCGCCAGGCGGTGACGCAGCGCGGCCAGACCCGCGTGGTCCAGGAGACGCTCCCCGTCGCGGAGTGCCGGTTCGTCGGGCCGCGCCGCGGCGGCGGCGTCCAGCAGTTCGGGGATCAGCCCGGCCGCCGGCCACGCGACGCGCGGGCCGCCCGCCAGGGCGATGACGCGGTCCCGCTCGGACGCGGACATGAGCGGCTGCCGGTCGATCGGACGGCTCGGGTCGGCCACGAGCCCCCAGACCAGTGACTCGAACGCGCGGGCCAGGCGGGCGACCGACGGCCCGTCGAACAGGGCCGCGTCGTATTCGAACCAGCCCGACAGGCCGGCCTCCGTGGCGAAGGACTGGATCTCGAGGTCGAAGCGGGCCCCGTTCGCCGGGCGCGCCACCCGCTCGGCCGCGACGCCGGGGCCCAGGTCGATGCCTGCGGACGGCTCGGACTGGTAGGAGAAGGCGGCCTGGAACAACGGTGGCCGGCTGAGGTCGCGGTCCACGTGGGCGTCCTCGACGATCGTCTCGAACGGCACCTCGGCGTTGGCGTACGCCCCCTTGCAGGCGGCAGCCGTGCGCGCCAACGCGGTGACGAAGCTGGGGGCGTCGCCCAGATCCGCGGCGATCGGGAGCATGTTGACGAAGAAGCCGATCAGCGGCTCGACCTCGGCGCGGCGACGACCGGCGTCCGGGACGCCGACGACCACCTTCGTCTGGCCGCTGAACCGGGAGAGCAGCACCTGGAACGCGGTCAGCAACACCATGAACGCCGTGACGCCGTGCGCGCGGGCGCAGCGCGTCACGCTCGCCATCGTGGCGGCGTCGAGCGAGAAGCCTTCGGCGCCGCCGATGAAGCTCTGCACCGCCGGTCGGGGGCGATCGGTGGGCAGCGCGAGCGTGGCCGGCATGCCGGCGAGGTGGTCCTGCCACCAGGCGCGCGCCGGGTCGGCCGGCACGGAGGCGTCCAGGCGGCGGCGCTGCCAGGCGGCGTAATCGCCGTATTGGATGCTCAGTTCGGGCAGCTCCGGCTCCGTGCCGCTCAGCAGCGCGCGGTAGGCCCGACCGATCTCACTTACCAGCAGCCCGATCGACCAGCCATCGCAGATCAGGTGGTGGAGATGCAGAACCAGCAGCGCCTCGGCGGGCGCGGTGCGCACGAGGTGCATGCGCCACAGCGGCGGCTCGTCGACCGGCAGCGGCAGCGCGGTCAGCTCCGCCACGTACTCCTCCACCTCCGACGCCGTCGCACCGCTCAGGTCGTGCTCCCGCAGCCGGGCGCTGGCGAAGCGCTCCACCACCTGGGTGAGCGTGCCGCCTGCGTGCCGGAAGCTGCTGCGCAACACGTCGTGGCGGGCGACCACGCGGTCGAGGGCGGCCCGCAGCACGTCGGGGTCCAGCGGCCCGTGAACGCGCATCACCGCGGCGACCCGGTACCCCGGGTTGCCGGGTCGCAGCTGCTCCAGGAACAGCATGGAGGCCTGCCCCGGCGAGACCATCGCCTCCGACCGGCCCAGGCCCTGGTCGGCCAGCTGGGCCAGCACGGCCTCGCGCTGCGCCTCGCCCAGCTGGAGCCAGGCGCCCTCCAGGCCCTGCAGCGCGGTCATGCCGTCACCCCCACCGTCGTTCCGGCCGCCTGCGCCAGGATCCGTGCGATGGCGTCGTCCCCCTCGACGTCGTCGGCGACGATGATCTCGTGCTGCTCGGATGGTGCCGTCAGCGACGCGACCACCTCAGCGGCCAGTGCGGCGACCGAGTCGCCGCTCAGGAAGGTCGACACGGGGACGCGGACGCCGAGCCGACGCTCGAGGCGGTTGCGGAGTTCGACCGCCATGAGTGAGTCCATGCCGAGGTCGAACAGCGAACTGTCGGCGGTCATGGCCGCGTTGGCGCCGAGGGTCTGGGCGATGGCGCGCAGCATGCGGTCGCACACGAGCGCCTCGCGTTCGGTCTCCGGCAGCGCCAGTACCTCCTCGGGCGTCGGCAGCACGTCGCGGCCACCGGTCCGCTCCCGACCGTCGGCGAGCAGATCGAGGATCCGCGAGCCGGTCGCCGAGCGGTAGGCGGGCGCCCACTCGTCCCAGGCGATGTCGACGACGGTGGCCTGACCCAACCCGGCCCCGAGCACCGCAGGGAGCGCGGCGAGGGCCCGGTCGGGCTGCAGGGGCCGGACGCCGCGGCCCCGGCTGGCGGTGTCGCGCTCGCCGGCAAGGCCGACATCGTCCCACAGGCCCCAGTTGACGGCGTGCGCCGGGACGCCGCGTCCCCGTAGCGCGGCCGCCAGTCCGTCCAACGCTGCGTTGGCGGCCGCGTAGGGCGACGTGAAGGGCGCACTCAGCACCGAGGCCAGGGACGAGTAGAGGACGACGAAGTCGAGCTGTTCGGTGGGGACGGCCGTCGCGACGTTGAAGGCGCCGGCCACCTTGGCGCGGGCGTGGGCGTCCAGAACCTCCAGCGACACCTCGGCCAGCGGAACCATGCCACCCGCGCCGGCCGCGTGGACGACACCCCGCACGGGCGGGCGCTGCTCGCTGTCGTAGGTGCTGAGCCACCCCGCCAGGGAGGCGGCGTCCGCGACATCGAGCGTGGCGACGTGCACCGACGCCCCGGCGGCCTCCAGGCGGCGCACCTGCGCGATCCGCGCGGCAGTCCCGACGTCGTGGTGCTCCGTCCAGCGTGCGCGGGGAGGCAGCGGGGAACGGGCCGCCAGGATCAGGTGCCGTGCCCCCTGCCCGACCAGCCAATCGCAGGTGTGGGCGCCGAGCCCGCCGAAGGCGCCGGTCACGAGGTAGGCGGCGTCTGGCCGCAGCGGCAGTGCACCGTCGGCCACGGGGTCGGCGACGAGCCTCGGCACGAGCGGCTGGTCGCGAAGCGCCAGCTGGGTCTCGCCCGCCTGGAACAGGCCGGTGTCGCGGGCTCGGGTGAGCTGCGGCGCCGGGTCGGCGTCCGGGTCGAGATCGAGGATGCCTCCCCAGCCCGTGGCCAACTCCTGCTCCATCGCGCGTGCCATGCCCCAGACACCGGCCTGCGCCACCCCGGCCAGTCCAGGCATGTCGCCCGTCCCCGGCTGGACAGCCCCGCGCGTCACGAACCAGGTCGTCACGCGGCCGTCGGCCGCCGCGACGGCGCGAAGCAGGGCGGCAGCCTGTCCGGTGGCGGCGACGGTCTCCTCCAAGATGGCCTCGCCGGACGGCTCCGGCTCGACGGCGTCGAGGAGCCACAGCAGCACGGTGCCGTCCTCGGCGGCGGCCAGCGCTGCGGGGAGCCGCGCCGGTTCGACCGGCTCGGCGCCGGCGCCCAGAGCGGCGACGATGGCGTCGGCGTCGGTGCCCGCCACGAGGAACGGCCCCGCGGACGCGGGGTCAAGGCGTCCGCCGAGCGGCTCCCACGCCACGGTGTGCACGACCTGGGGCGCCGTGGGGGCGCCCGCCGGCCCGAAGCTGCGCTCGCCGCGCTGAACGACGACCGGGCACGGGGTCGTGTCGAACGGGTAGGCCGGGAGCCGGGGCGCGTCGGCGCGGCGGGGTCCCTGAACGGCGGCCCAGTTCACCGGAGTCCCGGCCACGTGGAGCCGGGCGGCGCTCGCGAGGACGGCCTCCCGGTCGGGCTGCCCCTTCCGCAGCGTCGGGATCACCGTGAGTTCTTCGTCCTCGAAGGTCTCCACGATCGCGGCGGAGAGTCGCGGGGCAGGCCCGATCTCCACGAAGGTCGAGAATCCGAGGTCGCGGGCCGTCCGGATGCCCGCCTCGAACTGGACGGGCCGCCGCAGGTGCTCACCCCAGTACTCCGGTGCGATCGGAGTGAGCCACGAGAACGGCGCGCCGGTGACGTTGGACACCAGCGGCAGGGTGGGCGTCCGAGGCTCCAGGGAGCGAGCCGCCGCGACGAGTTCGCCCATCAGCGGGGCGACCAGCGCGGAGTGGGAAGCGGTGGTGACCGGGAGCACCTTGGTGCGGACGCCGCGCTCGGCGAACAGGGCGCACACGGCGGCCACCCCGTCGGCGGCGCCCGAGACGGTGACCGAGCCCGGGCTGTTGCGCGCGGCGACCGAGACGCTCCCGAAGCCTTCCAGGACGGCCAGGACCTCGTCCAGGGGCGCACCGATGGCACCCATCCCGCCGCCGATGACGCGGTCGAGCAGGCGCCCGCGCAGGGCCACGAATGGCAGCGCGCGCTCCAGCGGGAACACCCCCGCCACCGTGGCGGCGCACAGTTCGCCGATGCTGTGCCCCAGCACCAGGTCGGGCCGGATCCCCCAGCTCTCCAGCAGCCTCGTCAGCGCGTACTCCACCGCGAAGAGGCCCGGCTGCGCGTACGTCATCGAGTGCACCAGCGGCGCGTCGGCGGGGTCGTCCGGCCACAGCACCTCGTAGAGCGGACGCCGCAGGTGCGGCTCCAGCAGGCCGGCGCACTCGTCGAGCGCCGAGGCGAACGCCGGCTCGTCGCGGTGCAGGTCGCGCGCCATCCCGGCGAACTCGGCGCCCTGGCCGGAGTACACGAAGGCCACCGGCCGCTCCTTGGCGACGCCGGCGAAGACCTGCTCGGTGGGCCAGCCCTCCAGGTGTCGCTCCAGGTGATCGAGCGCGGAGGCTCGATCGTCGGCCAGGACGGCCAGCCGGTGGCTCAGATGGCTGCGTCCCGTCGCCGAAGCGCGGGCGAGCGGCCGGAAGCGGGTCTCCGGATCGTCGAGGATGTCGCGGTAGCGGCCGGCGAGCCCCTCCAGAGCCGAGCGGCTGCGGGCGGAGATGACCAGCACGCCCGCGCCGTCCGAGTCGCCCGCCCCGTCCTGCACGGGAGCGTCGACGGGGGGCGCCTCCGCCAGAACGACGTGGGCGTTGGTGCCGCTGAAGCCGAACGCGCTGACCGCGGCGTGCCGGGGACCGTCGACCTCGGGCCACGGCTGCGGCGAGGTGGGCACGGCGAAGGAGGTCCCCTCGAAGGAGATGTGCGGGTTGAGGCGATCGAAGTGCAGGTTCGGCGGCACGACGCGGTGCTGCAGCGCGAGGACGGCCTTGATGAAGCCCGCCACACCGGCGGCCGCCTCGAGGTGGCTGATGGTCGTCTTGGCCGAGCCGAGGAAGCAGCGTTCGGCCCGGTCCCCGTAGACCGAGGCCAGCGCCTCCACCTCGATGGGGTCGCCCAGGGGCGTACCGGTGCCGTGGCACTCGACGAACTGGACATCGCCGGGCCGGACGCCGCCACGCTGGAGCGCCTCGCGGATGCACGCCGCCTGCGAGGCGGCGCTCGGGGCGGTGAAGCCGGCGGAGCGGCCGTCCTGGTTCACCGCGTTGCCCACCACCAGGGCGAGCACGGCATCGCCGTCGCGGCGTGCGTCGGACAGTCGCTTGAGCACCACGATGCCCGCCCCCTCACCGCGCACGCATCCGTCGCCGAGCTCGTCGAACGCGCGGGCCCGCCCGTCGCCCGACATCATCCCGAAGGCGGAGAAGGCGATGGACGGCAGCGGCGACATGACGACGTTGACGCCCCCGCCCAGAGCGACATCGCACTCGCCGGCGCGCAGCGCCTGGCAGGCCTGATGGATGGCGACCAGCGACGACGAGCAGGCGGTGTCGATGGCCAGCGCCGGACCCTGCAGATTCAGCACGTAGCTGATCCGGCCCGCCACGACGCTGTGTGCGGTCCCGCTGCTGGAGTAGGCCGTGATGTCGGCGGGGTTGCGGGAGCCCTCGGTGGCGAAGTCGGAACTCGACACGCCCACGTAGACGCCGGCACGGGAACCGGCCAGCACGTCAGCGGGGAGTTGGGCGTCCTCCAACGCCAGCCAGGCGGTTTCCAGGGCGATCCGCTGCTGGGGATCCATCGCCTCCGCCTCGCGGCGGGAGATCCCGAAGAAGGCGTGGTCGAAGGAGTCGAGATCATCCAGGAACCCGCCCCAACGGGTGCGGGTCTTGCCCGGCGCTCCGCGCTCGGGGTCGTAGTACGGCGCGACGTCGAAGCGCCGCCTGGGGATTTCGGAGACGGCATCGACACCGTCGCGGAGCCGCTGCCAGTAGGCGTCGGTGCCTTCCGCGCCCGGGAACCGGCATCCCATGCCGACCACCGCGATCGGCTCGGCCGCGGCGGGGCGCCGCAGTTCGGCCACCTGCGCTTGGAGAGACCGGATCGTGCGGTAGGCCTGCTTGAGGGTGTCGCTGGGCGCCGGCGTCCAGGTCTGCTGATCTGCGGTCATCGGGATGACTCCTCTTCAATCGTGCTGCGAAGGAGCGCCTCGAGCTCCTCGTTCGTCATGAGGTCCAGGTCGTCCTCGACGACCACGTCGGCGGTGGGAGGCGCCGGCTGCGCGTGCGCGTCGGCGTCGGGGACGGTCAGGGGAACGCCGACCAGCTCGGCGAAGACCGGGGTGAGGGCGTCCACCGTGGGGTGTCGCCACACCAGGGTGGCGGGAAGCTCGACGCCGGAGGTCCGTTCCAGACGTCGCCGCAGCTCCAGCGACATCAGCGAGTCGAAGCCCATCCCCGACAGCGGCCGCGACGTGACGCCGCTGTCCGGATCCTGGCGGAGCACCAGGCCGATCTGCTCGCACAGGTGGCGCTGGACGGCGCGTCGGCGCGGCCGGCCGATCGGAAGCGCCTCCCATTCCTCACGCAACCCCGTTGCGGCGACGGGACGCGCGGCCGGGCCGGCCAGGGTGGCCAGCAGCGGCGGAAGCATCCCGGTGTCGGCGCCGGCGGCCAGCGCCGCCGGGTCGACCGGCAGGACGCAGGCCTGGGTCAGGCCGGAGTCGCCCAGCCTTCCCAGCATGGCGACGCCCTGCTCGGGGCGGATACCCCGCACGCCCATCGCCGACAGCGCTGACGCGCCCCCGTCCGGGCCCGCGGCCAGGCCCGCCTCGAGCCACGGCCCCCACTGCACGCTGAGGCACGGCAGCCCGAGCGCGGCCCGGTGGTGGGCCAGCGCGTCGAGCGCGGTGTTCGCGGCCGCGTAGTTGGCCTGACCGGGTGAGCCCAGCAGCCCCGCCGCCGAGGAGAACAGGACGAACTCCCCCACGGGCATCCCCCTGGTCGCCTCGTGCAGGTGCCAGGCCCCCGCGACCTTGGGCGCCAGAACGCGATCGCACCGCTCCGCGTCCAGGCCGGCGACCGCGCCGTCGTCGAGGACGCCTGCGGCGTGATAGACGCCCACGAGCGGCGCGTCGAGGGTCGCGAGCCAGGCGCTCACCGCGTCGGAATCGGAGACGTCGAGGCGCTCCACGTCGACCCGGACGCCGTCCTCGCGCCAGCCGTCGATGGCGGCCGCGGCGGCGCCCCCGGGGGCGCTGCGCCCGGCGAGCACCAGGTGGCGGGCGCCGGCCTGGACGAGCATCGCCGCCGTCCGCAGCCCCAGCGCGCCCAGGCCGCCGGTGATCAGGCGCGCGCCGCGGCGTCCGCTCGGGCCATGTCGCAGCACGGGCTCAGCGGCGGCGTCGGGAACGAGGACGATCTTGCCGCGATGCTCGGCGCGGGCCATTCGCCCGAACGCCTCCTGGGCGGCGGAGAAGCCGTACACCTCCGTCCTCGGCGGGGTGAAGTCCCCCGCGGCCAGGCCGTCCACCACGTCGGTGAGGAGCTCGCTCAGGAGCTCGGGATCGTCGGAGATGACCTGTTCCAGGTCGAGGCCGAGGAACGACCGGTTGCCGCGCAACCGCCCCAGCCCGATCGAAGTATCGGCGTAGATGTCCTGCTTGCCGATCTCGATGAAGCGGCCGCCCGGTGCGAGGAGCGAGAGCCCGCCCAGCAGCGCGGGGCCGGTGAGGAAGTTCACCACGACGTCGACGCCCCGGCCGCCCGTGTGCTCGCGGACCTGATCGACGAAGTCCAGCGATCGGCTGTCCATCACCGGCCCCAGCCCCTGCGCCTCCAACTCGGCTCGCTTCTCGGGCGACCCGGCGGTGACGAGGACGCGGGCACCGCGCCTGGCCGCCACCTGGAGCGCCGCGGCTCCCACACCTCCGGTCGCGGAGTGGATCAGCACGGTCTCGCCGGGCCGGATCCGCGCCAGGTGTTCCAGGCCGTAGACGGCGGTGAGGAAGACGATGGGGACGCCGCCTGCCGCGACGACGTCCACGGCGCCGGGCAGCGGGGCGACGTGGCTGCCGGGCGCGGTCACGAACGCGCTCATCGCGCTGCGGGCGACGGCCATGACGGTGTCCCCGGGGCGCACGTGGGTGACGGCGGCGCCCACCCGCGTCACGGTGCCGGAGCACTCCGCACCCAGGGGGCTCACCCCTGGCGCGACGCCGGGGCAGGTGTCGAGGGCCTTGAGGACGTCGTTGAAGTTGAGCCCGGCGGCGGCCACCGCGATCTCGACCTCATCGGGCGCGGGGGCCATCCGGGCGCCCGCGACCTGGCACAGCGAGTCGAGGATGCCCGGATGCTCGGCCAGGATCGTGCGGTTCCCCATCGCCGAGGCGTGCTCGCCGCCGGGCCACGGCAGCGGGTCGCCGACCTCGAGGGGACGCAGGCGTGCCACGCGCGGGCCATCGGCGGTCGCGAGCCACTCCGCGTGCCGGCCCGTGTCGGCGCCCGCGACGCGGACGAGCAGGTCGGCTCCCGCACGTGGCCCGGCGTCCCCGAGGTCCAGCAGCACGGGGCGCAGGGCCGGCACCTCGAGCGAGGCCACGCGGGTGAACCCCCAGGCCGCTCCTCCCGCGACGGAGGTCTCGGCGCTCCCCGGGCCGTGGACGCCGCGGGTGCACACCACGGTCCGCTGCGGCTCGCACCCGGCGCGGGCGACCCCCTGGGCCAGCCCGAGGAGGCTGGCGACCACCGCGTCGGTCGCCGGTGCCACACCGGGAGCGGCTCCCAGGCCGACGGTGTGCAGGATCCCGGCGGGGCGGCAGGAGAGCGAGTCGGCCAGATCGGTGCCGGAGCGCGTGTCGTGCGATCTCACGGTCGCCCCGGCCGCGGCGAGCACCTCCGCGAGAGCCTCGGCGTCCGGGGCGCCCGCGTGGACGTGCAGCCAGACGCCGTGCAGTCCCGTGCGGTGCGGCAGCTCGGCGGGCGGCTCCCACGCGAGCCGCAGCACGCTGCCCTCCAGGCCGGCCGCAGCCCCCGAGGGTGACACGAACCTCGCTCCGGCGAGGATACCCGTGGTCCGGCCGTCCTCGTCGAACAGTTCGAGGCGAGCGGTGACCCCGTCGCAGGCGTCGTCCTCGATCACCGCCCGAGCCCACGCGGCCGGGCCGCCGGTGAGGCGGACGTGGCCGAACGCCGCCGGGACCAGCGGCCCACGATCGGCGCTCGACAGGGCCACGGCGACGGATTGCAGGGCGGCGTCCAGGACGACGGGGTGGAGCAGGTAGGAAGCGGGATCGGCGACCAGCTCGGGCACGGCCCGCAGCCGGACGACCGCCTCCCCGGCACCGCTCCAGGCCTCCTTCAGCCCGCGGAACGCCTCGCCGTACTCGAGGCCCGCGTCCGCGAGCCTCGTGTACAGGGCGGGGACGGCGACATCCTCGCGGCACCGTGACCGGCCGCTCAGCAGGGCGTCGGAGTCGGCGTCCAGGGCGGCGGTGCGCGCCGACGCGCTGACGGCGCACACCCACTCCTCACCGATCCGGGCGTGCAGCGTCAGCTCCAGCTCGCCGCCGGTGCGGCTCACGCACACCTGGACGGTGTCTCCGTCGTCGGCGCCGGCCTCCACGGGCACGGGCCGCAGCAGTCGGACCCGCTCGAGGACGGCCATGTCACCGAGGAGCCGTCGGGCGGCGCCGGCCAGAGTCTCGAGCCACAGTGCCCCGGGCACCACGGCGGCGCCACCGACCCGGTGGTCCAGGAGCCAGGACGACGCCGCGGCGTCCAGCCGGGCGGACCACAGCCGCTGGTGCGGGCGGTCGGCCGGGGTGATGCCGCCGCGCAGGAGCGGATGGCCCGTGACCGGCGCGGCCCCCGTCCCCGCCCCGTGCAGGGGGTGGCGGGTGTCGGCGAACCGCTGCAGGGGCAGGTCGCGGTGGCGGCGGGAACCGCCGTGGACCGCTGCCCAGTCCAGCCGGACGCCGGACGCGTGCAGTTCGCCGGCGGTGAGCAGCACGCCGGCCAGGCCCGGGGGCTCCTTCGGCAGCGTGGAGTGGCTGGTGCCGGTCCGCCCGGACGCCTCGAGCCGTTCACGGATCGCGAGGCCCAGGCCGGGGCGCGCCGCGACCTCGAGGAAGCAGTCCGCACCGTCGTCGAGGAGCGCCTCCACGGCGCGGTCGAAAGCGACGGGCGAGGCGAGATTGCGGGCCCAGTAGACGGCGTCCAGCGCCTCGCCCTCGACGGTCTCCGCGGTGACGGTCGACCGGAGGGGCAGCGTGGTGGGGTGCGGCCGCAGGCCGGCGAGGGAGGCGGCGAGCCGTCCGGCGGCCGCGGCCATCAGCGGGCAGTGGGAGCCGTAGGAGGCGTCCGCGATGATGCGACGGACGAACACCCCCTCGTCCTCGAGCCGGGTCACCAGCCGCGCGACCGCCGCCGGCGTCCCGCTCACGATGGACGTCGTGGGGCCGTTGGCCCCCGCGAACCACAGCTCCTCCTCGCCGGTGACGCTCAGCGCCGCGGCGGTGGCCTCGGGCGTCAGCCCGACCACGCACATCGCGCCCCTGCCCAACTCGGGAGCGATCGCGCGGCCGCGCCGCAGCGCCACCTCGACCGCCTGGCCGAGATCCAGCGCCCCGGCCGCGTACGCTGCCGCCACCTCTCCCAGACTGTGGCCCACGACCGCCGCCGGTCGGAGCCCCCAGGCGCGCCACAGTTCGAACAGGCCCATCTGGTAGGCGGCGAAGGCCACCTGACCGATCGCGGGATCGCTGAGCCGGTGATCGTCGGCGGGGGCGCTCAAGAGGTCGGGGAGGGAGGGGGCAGCGCCGTCACCGTCCCATAGTTGCTCCAGGTGGGATTGTGCGCGCCCGAGCAGGGCAGCCATCGGCTCCGCGGCGAGGACGTCGCCGGGAACGGGCCAGTACGCCGAGCCTTGGCCGGCGAACACCATGATCGGGTCACCGCGCCGCGCCGCCCCTTCGGCCCCGCGGGCCGCCCGAGGGGTCGCGGTGCCGTCGGCGACGGCACGCAGGGTGGCCGCGAGTTCGTCCGCGGTGTCCCCGCACACGGCGGCCCAGTGCTCGTGGCGGTCCCGGCGGGTGCCGGTCGCGGCCGCGAAGGCCGCCAGGTCGTCCGGGCCGGCCGCGGCGACCGCTTCGGCGAGTCCGGACGCGGCGGCGGACAGGCCGGCTTCGTCCCGGCCGGAGACCAGCAGGGCGACGGGCCCCGGCGCGGTCGGCACGGCGCGCTCGGGCGTCGGAGCCTCCTCCAGCACCAGGTGCGCGTTCGTCCCGCCGAAGCCGAACCCGCTGACCCCGGCCACGCGGGGCGACGCGGCGTCCCAGGCCGCCGTATCGGCCAGGCGCAGCCCGAGCGCCGCGAAGTCGATGCGCGGGTTGGGCCGGCGCAGGTGCACGGTCGGCACGAAGCGGCGGTGGTGCAGCATGAGGGCCGCCTTGGCGACCCCGACGGCGCCGGCGCAGGCCTCGGTGTGTCCGAAGTTGGACTTGGCGGATCCGATCGCGACGGGCTGGTGCGCGGAGCCGAGCACGGCACCGAGCGCGGACGCCTCGATGGGGTCGCCGAGCAGCGTGCCGGTGCCGTGCGCCTCCACGTAGCCGACGGTGCGCGGGTCGACGCCGGCATGGCGGTAGGCGGCGCGCAGCACCTCCTCCTGCGCGTCGGGGTTGGGGGCCGTCAGGCCGTTCGTGCGGCCGTCGGAGTTGACGGCCCCGCCCCGTACGACGCAGTAGATCCGATCGCCCTCGGCCAGCGCCGCCGGCAGCGGCTTGAGCACGACGACCACCGCGCCCTCGGAGCGGACGATGCCGTCGGCGTCCGCGGCGAAGGGCCGGCAGCGACCCCCCGGGGAGAGCACGTCCATCTTCGTGAAGGCGGCGTTGACATCGGGTTCCAGCAGGAGGTTGACCCCGCCTGCGAGCGCGACCGGCACGGCCCCGCTCGCAACCAGCTCGGCGGCCTGATGGATCGCGACGAGCGACGACGAACAGGCGGTGTCGAGTGTGAGGCTGGGCCCGTGCAGGTCCCACAGGTACGACAGCCGATTGGCCGCCACGGCGCCCGCCGACCCGGTGGCGGTGTGGGCGTCCGCGTCCTGCCGCGGCGCGCTGCGCGGGAAGTCGGCGTTGGACAGGCCCATGACGACGGCGCTCGACGTGCCGGCCAGGGAGGCGACCCGGACGCCGGCGTCCTGCAGGGCGTGCCAGGCGACTTCGACCAGGAGCCGCTGCTGCGGGTCCATGCGCGCGGCCTCCCGCCCCGAGATGCCGAAGAACGCGTGGTCGAACCGGTCGGCGTCCGCCACGAAGCCCCCCTGGTCGGTCAGCAGGGCTCCGGAGAGCCGAGGATCCCCGCGCAGCGCCGCCCCGTCCCACCGTGAGGGAGGCACGGAGCCCACGGCGTCAGTGCCCTCGGTCAATGCGCGCCACAGGCCGGCCGCATCGCTCACCCCGCCCGGGAGGCGGCAGCCGATGCCGACCAGAGCGACGGGCACGCGGGTCGCCGGGCCGACCGGGTCGACCGTCGCCTCGGCGACTCGCCTCGGCGCCTCCGGAGCCGCGACGTCGCCCGCCAGATGCTCCGCGAGGGCCGCGATCGTCGGGTGGCGCCACACGACGTTCGCGTCGACGGGGCGGCCGAGCGTCGACTCCAGCTCGCCGACCATGCCGACCAGGTCGACCGATCCGAGCCCGAACGACGTCAGGGGCGCGTCGGTGGCGACCTCGGCGCACGGCAGCGGCGTCCGGGCGGCGACCATCTCCTGCAGCAGCGTCGTCAGCGCGACGGAGGTGACGGGCTTCATGACCGCACCGCCCCGGCGAGTTCGGGGCGGGGCGAGCGTCCGCCGAAGCGCCAGCGGATCCGCCCGTCGAGCAGACCCTGCGACAGCGCCGCACGGCAGGCGCTCCGCTGAACCTTGCCGCTGGACGTCTTGGGCACCGTGCCCGGCCGCACCAGGACGAGCTCGGCGGGGGCGACGCCGTGTTCGCCACCCAGCACCTCGCGGATGCCGCGATCGATCGCGGAGGCGTCCTCGTCGGTGATACGGCCCTCGACCTCCACGACCAGGCCCACGTCCTCGCTCTCCTCGAGCGCGAAGGCGGCGACGCCCCCTGGGCGCACCCCGGGGTGCGACGCGACGATCGCGTCCTCCAGGTCGTGGGGGTGGTGGTTGCGGCCGTTCACGATCAGCAGATCCTTGCGCCGCCCCACCACGACGAGCTCGCCGGCGTCCAGGTAGCCCAGGTCGCCCGTGCGCAGCCACACGGTGCCGTCGGCGTCTGGGAGGAAGGTCTCGGCCGTCAGTTCCGGCTGCCCGAAGTAGCCGTCGGTAACCGACGGGCCGGCCACCTGAATCTCCCCCACCAGCCCGGGCGCCAGCTCCGCGCCCTCGGCGGGGTCGACGATGCGCACCGTATGCCCCTCCATCGCGCGCCCGCACGACACGAGCCGTCGCTCGTCCTCTGCGCACTCCGGGGCACGCGATTCGCCCGCGAGCAGCCCGGCGCGGGACGCCGTCAGCGTCCGGGACGGGCCGGGGCGCGGCTTGGCCGTCACGGCCAGGGTGCCCTCGGCCAGCCCGTAGCACGGCAGCAGCGCCGCGGGGTCGAAGCCGGCGGGGCCGAACGTCTCGGCGAAGCGCTCCAGGGTGTCGGCCCGGACTGGCTCGGCACCGGAGAACAACACGTCGAGCGAGCTGAGGTCCAGCCGGGCGATCGCCTCGGGAGTCGCCTTCCGGACGCAGAGGTCGAGGGCGAAGTTGGGCGCACCGGTGAGTCGGGCCCGGATCGCGGTCACCGCTTCCAGCCAGCGCAGAGGACGCTTCAGGAAGGCCATCGGCGTCATCAGGGTGGCCGAGGAGCGGCTGACGGCGAACGTCAGCAGGGAGCCGATCAGGCCCATGTCGTGGTACGGCGGCAGCCAGGTGAAGGTCTCCCACGCCTCGTCGACGCCGTTGAGGAAGCGGTCGTTGACCACGGCGGTCTGGGCCAGCAGGTTCCGGTGCGTGACCATGACACCCTTCGGGGTTCCGGTGGACCCCGAGGAGTACTGCAGGAAGGCGAGGTCGGCGCCGACGATCGGGGGGCGTCGCCAGGACGATGCGTCGGCGGTGTCGATCGCCGCGACGCTGAATCGGGGCAGCGCCGCGGCACCGGAGTCGGCGTGGGCGGCCATCTCCGCGTCGGTGGCGTCGTCGACGATCATCACGGAGGCGGCGCAGTCGCGGCTGACCGCCTCGATCCGCCCCAGGCGGTGCGCGGTCGCCCCGACCGGTGGGTAGGCGGGAACGGCGACGACCCCGGCGTAGAGGCACGCGAAGAACGCGGTGATGTAGCCCAGCCCGGGCTCGCACAGGATGAGGGCCCGATCGCCGACCCGGGCCCGCGTCCGCAGCCGGACCGCCAGCGCCCTGGCGCGGGTGTCCAGGTCGCCGTCGGGAAGGTGCTGGACGCCGATCCCGAGCGGCGCGGCGGGGTCGTCGGGACCCAGCGCACGGTAGGTCGCCCGCCGCGGATCGGTCAGGAACTGCTCTCGCGCGCTGTCGAGGAACGTGTGGACGGGGTTCGACTCGGGGTGGTTCACGGTCGGATCTCCTGGGCGAGGGGGGTGGGTGACTCGGCGGGCGCGCCGACGAGTCGGGTCAGGGCACCCTCGAAGCCGTCCACGAGACGGTCGAGGGTGGCGTCGTCGATGCTGGCGGGGTCGCGCATCCAGAGCGCGGCGACCCCGCCCTCTCCGTCCTCGTGCAGCATGAGGTAGAGGTCGAACTGCTCGGGGGTGATCTCCCCGACCAGGTGCGGGATGAGCAGGTCCCCCGCGTTCGGGGCGGCCACCGGAGTCGCCTCCACGCCCGCCAGGGCGAGGCCGGGCTCGGCGTAGCGGATCAGGTTGAAGACCACGCGCAGGGAGTCGAGCCGCCCACCTTCGGCGGCGATGGCCCGCAGCGACGCCTCCTGGTGCACCTGCGCCAGCCGCTCGCCCTCCGCCACGTGGGCGTGCAGCGCGACTGGCCTGGCCGTCGTCAGCGCCCGCATCCCCACGCCGACCAGGTGCACGAAGAACCCGACCAGCGGGTGCGTCTGCGCGTGCTCGCGGCCCGCGACCGGGTGGGTGACGATCAGGTCGTCGCGCTCGGCCACGCCGGCCACCGCCATCCCGTAGGCGGTCAGCAGCGTGGTGAAGAGGGTCCCACCCTCGCGGGCGGCGAAGGCGCGCGCGGCCGACACGAGGCCGTCGTCGAGGTGAACCCTTCGAGGCGAGCCGTCGCCGGCCCCCGGTGCGGGGAACTCCAACGCGTCGTGGGCGTCGAGGACCGCGCGCCAGTGCGCCTCGTTCGCGGCGACGGCCCGGGAGCGTTCTTCGGAGCGCTGCCAGACCGCCAGGTCGGCGTACTGGATGCCCAGCTCGGCCAGGCGCGGCTCACGGCCCTCCCCGAGCGCCGCGTACACCTCTTCCACCTCGCGCTGCAGTCGCTCCATCGCCCACGGATCGACGACGCTGTGGTGCAGGTTCATCACCAGGCCGTGCTCGGCGTCGCCGAAGCGCAGGAGATGAGCGCGGATCGGCCACTCCCCCGCCAGGTCGAAGGGGCGCGCGAGCTCCGCGCACAGCAGTTCCTCGGCGGCGGCGTCCCGCTGCGACGCGGTCGCGGCCCTCAGGTCGGTCGTGTGCCAGGGCCAGCCCGCGGCCGGGTCGATCACCTGACGCAGTTCCCCGGCGTGCGACCGGACGAACCGTGTCCGCAGCGCCTCGTGACGCGCGACCACGCGATCGAAGGCGGTCCGCAGCCGCTCACGATCGAGCGGTCCCGTGAGCCGGGTGCCCGTCACGATGTTGTGCTGCGGATCCTCCAGCGGGTAGGGCTCGTGGAGGCCGTTCTCCTGGGCGAGGGTCAGGGGCGCGTCGGCGGCGGCGGGCCGCCGCGGGATGACCAGAGCGGCGTGCCCGGACGCCCGCGCGGCGAGCGCCTCGACGGTCTGGTCGAGCAGCACGTCCCGGGCGGAGAGGCCCAGGCCGTCACGCTGCGCCGCGGCCACGAGCCGTACCACCGCAAGACTGTCGCCGCCGAGTTCGAAGAACGAGCGGTCCGCCGGGACGCTCTCGCGCCCCAGGATTTCGGCGAACAGGGCCGCGACGCGCTCCTCCGGCTCTCCGCGGGCGGCGCGTCCTCGCCCTCCCGTCCAGGCCTCGGGGCTCGGCAGCGCGCGCCGGTCGAGCTTGCCGCTGCCGGTCAGCGGGATCGCGGGCAGCGCCACGACCGCAGCGGGCAGCATGTAGCGGGGCAGGCGAACGGCCAGATCGTCAAGAACCCTGGCCTGCAGGTCGTCGACGTCGACGTCGCCACCGGCAGGTACGACGTAGGCGACCAGAGCCTGACCCCCGGACGGCGCGTCCAGGACGGCCACCGCGGCGCCGGAGATCCCCGGGCATCGGGCGACCGCGGCCTGGACCTCGGCCGGTTCGACGCGCTGACCGTTGATCTGCACCTGGTCGTCGACTCGCCCGTGGAAGAGCAGCTCCCCCGCGTCGGTCCAGGAGACCAGGTCACCGGTCCGATACAGCGTCCCTGCGCCGAAGGGGTTCGGGACGAACGCCGCCTCGGTGAGGTCGGGGCGTCCGACGTAGCCCAGGGCGAGACCCACCCCGCCGAGGTGCAGCTCCCCGCGGATGCCGGGCGGGACCGGCCGTCCGAGGCGATCGAGGACATAGGCGGTGTTCCCCGGCACAGGGACACCGATGTTGTTGTGATCCTCGGGAGCCTCGATCGGGCCCGCCACCGTGGCCGTGATCGTCGCTTCCGTGGGCCCGTAGGTGTTGAACAGACGTCCGTGGCGGCCCCAGCGATCGACGACATCGGGGGTGAGTGCCTCGCCCCCGACGATGATCCGCTCCAGGCCCGGCAGGTGCGGTGTTCCGAGCGCACGGAGCATGCTGGGCGACAGGTGGATCTCGGTGATGGTTCGGTCGGCGAGGAACGCCCCCATGTCCAGGTCGTAGAGGGGCCGGTCGGACGGCGGCACCACCAGCGTCGCGCCGGCCGCCATCGCCGCTCCGATCTCCGCCCAGGAGTTGTCGAACGCCGGTGAGGCGAGTTGCAGGACGCGCGAGTCCGGCCGCACGCCGAACCGCTCCACCTGGTGGTGAGCCAGGCTGACCAGGCCCCGGTGCGGGACCTCGACGCCCTTGGGCCGCCCCGTCGATCCCGACGTGAAGAGCACGTAGGCGGCGTCTTCGGCCGTGGCGGGGCGCCGACGCTCGGCGTCGGTGATCGCCTCGTCCGAGGCGGCCTCGAGCTCACCACGGGTCTGGGGCGCGTCCAGGATCAGGACGGGGCCCGCTGCCGGCAGCCGATCGACCAGGTCGGCGTGCGCCAACGTCAGGGACGCCTCGACGTCCTCGATCATCCCCGCGAGCCGCTCGGCCGGGACCTCGGCGTCCATCGGGACGAAGGCGGCGCCCAGCTTGAGCACGGCGAACTCGGCCACGACGAGATCGACCGAACGGTGCATCAGCAGCGCCACGGCGTCGCCCGAGCCGATGCCGTGGGCGGCCAGCACGCGCGCCAGTCGGTTGCCGGCCTGGTCCGCCTCACGGTAGGTGAGCACCCCGTCCGCCCCTTCCAAGGCGGGTCGGGAGCCGTGCCGTGCGACCGTGGCGGCCCACAGGTCGGTGACCAGCCCAGGACGGCCGTCCGAGGCCCGGTTGAACCCGTGCAGGACGCGTTCGCGCGTCGCCTCGTCGATCAGCGGCAGCTCGGAGGGTGCGGCGTCCGGCGCTGCCAGCGCGGCCACCAGCACACGGCGCCACGTCTCCACGATCTTCCGCACCGTCGCGGCGTCGAAGACATCGGTGTTGTACTCGACCTCGCCGGCCAGGGCGCTCAGGCGACCGCCTTCGCGCCGCTCGGTGATGGTGAACACCAGGTCCATCCGCGAGGATCCGGTGTCGACGTCCAGCACCTCCTGCTGGACGTCGGAGATGCGTGAGGCGGCGTCCTCGTAGTTCTGCCAGGCGACCAGCACCTGCACGACAGGGTGGTGGCTCAGCGTCCGCTCCGGGCTGACGGCGTCCACGAGCATCTCGAACGGGAGGTCCTGGTGGTCCAGCGCCTCGACCATGCGTGCGCGGGCCATCCCGAACACCCGTCGCAGCGTCGGTTGGTCGGTGTCGAGTCGGAGTACCAGCGTGTTGACGAAGCAGCCCACCAGGGTGTCGAGCCGCTCGTCGTCGCGCCCCGCCACGGCGAAGCCGAGGGGGATGTCGGAGCCGGCTCCCAGGCCGTCCAGCGCGAGGCCGAGCCCCGTCATCCCGGCGATGGCCGGGGTCGTCTCCAGCGCACGGACCGCCTCGTCGAATCCCGGCAGATCCGCCGCGCCCCACGCGAACCCGAGCTTGCCGCCCTCGCCGGACGCCTGGGTGGGGTGCGGCCGGTCGGTGGGGAGCTCGAGCCGTTCGGGGAGGTCTGCCAGGCGGGCGCGCCAGTGCCGGATCTCGCGGGCGGCGAGCGACTCTGCGTCATCGCGGTCGCCCACCTGGGCGCGCTGCCAGGCGCTGAAGTCGGCGTACTGCACCGGCAGCGGATCGCCGGTCCAGGGGCCGAGCCCGGTGACCCGGGCCTCGTACGCCGTCTCGAGGTCGCGCTGCAGCGGGGCCAGGGACCAGCCGTCGCAGGCGATGTGGTGGACGACCAGGACCAGCACGTGATCGCGCTCCCCGATCCGCAGGACCGTCGCCCGCAGCGGGGGCTCGCCGGTCACGTCGATCGTCTCGCGCGCCAGCGCCGTGACGGCGGCGTCGAGGTCGGCCTCGGGCTGGTCCACGACCCGCACGGCGGGGGCGGCCTCGGCCGCCGGCAGGATGCGCTGCCGGGGCGTGCCGTCCTGGACGGGATAGACGGTCCGGAGCACCTCGTGGCGGGCGATGACGTCCCCGAGCGCCGCGAACAGGGCGTCGACCGAGATGGCTCCGCGGTAGCGCAGGGCGGCGACCATGTTGTACGTCGCCGACGGGCCGGCCAGTTCGTGCAGGAACCACAGCCGCTGCTGGGCGAACGAGAGCGGCAGATCTCCGTCCCGCGGTACCGGGACGGGGCGCGCCCCGCCGCCCTCGCTCGAGCGGGCGAGCCGGCGCGCCAGCCCCGAGGGGGTGGGCGCTTCGAACACGGCGCGCACGGGCAGGTCGACGCCGAACGCATCCCGGATCCTGGCGACCAGGCGGGTGGCGAGAAGCGAATGTCCGCCGAGGTCGAAGAAGCTGTCCAGCACGCCCACGCTCTCGGCGTTCAGCACCTCGGAGAAGAGGGCGACGAGGCGCCGTTCCTCCTCCGAGCGCGGGGCCACGTGATCCTGCGCCCGGCCGCGAAGAACGACGGCGGGCAGCGCCCGTCGGTCGACCTTGCCGTTGGGGGTCAGCGGCAGCTCCGACAGGACCATGAAGGCGTTGGGGACCATGTAGTCGGGCAGTGTCTCCGCCAGGGACGCCCGCACCGTGGCCACCAGCGCCTGATCGGAGCGGCGGCCGTCGCGGAACCGGGGCGCATCGGCAGGTTGGCGCCGGGGCTCACGGTCGACCTCCGCGCCGCGACGCTGCGCGACGACGGAGAATTCGCCCAGCGGGCCCGGGGCCGACCACTCGGCGAAGACATTCCAGCCGGGGGCCGACAGTCGGGCCACCAGTTCGTCGGGGTGCTCTCCGTCACCGGCCGAGACCAGCTGCTCGCCGTCGAGAAGCACCACGGCGGCCGCGGCCACAGCGGTGCGGCGGTTCGGGACATCCAGGAGCTCCAGGGCCGGCACGTCGGGGTCGCGCATCATCGCGGCGAACTCCGCCTCGGCGCCCCGGTGCCAGGTCAGCTGAAGCGCTCGGGCCGTCGACGCTGCGGCAGGGGGCCCGTCGCCGCGGCGCAGGACGGCGTCGAAGCGGAAGGCGTTCATCTCGTGCTCGTCCAGGCCGCGGCGCGGGGTGATGCGCAGGTCACGCACGTCGGGAAGCGAGTCGGCGATCTCCTGGATGAACAACGGCGCGACCGTCAGCTCCCGGTCGTTCTCCACGCCGCGCTCCAGTGCCGCCCGCAGCTCGGCCGGCGTGGCGTTGTGGCCGAGGCGGAGGCGTTCGACGTCGAGGCGGAAGGCGCGCTGAAGCGGCAGGCTTCGGAGGTCGCCGAGCACGAGGGAGCCTCCCGGGGCGACGCGGTCGTACGCGGCCGCCACGACGCGGGCCAGGTAGTCGCCGGACGGGAAGTACTGCGCCACCGAGTTGATCACCACGGCGTCGAAGGTGCCCTCGGGGAGGTCGGCGAGGCCGTCGGCGGGGCACTCGAACAGGCGCACGTCCGCATCGAGCCCGAGGCCGGTGACGCGGCGTCCGAGCTGCTCCAGCACGCGTGCGGAGACGTCGATCCCCCAGTACCGATCCACCCGGGGCGCCACGCGACCCAGGATGAGGCCGGTGCCGACGCCGATCTCCAGGACGGAGCCGGGACGCCCGTCCAGCACGAGCGCGGCGGAGGCGTCCGCCCACGCCGCCAGCTGTTCGGCGGGCAGCGGCTCACCGGTGTAGCTGCTCGTCCAGCCGGAGAAGTCGTCCTCGGACGTGACGTCGTCGCCGGTGTAGGCCGCACTCCAGATCTCCGCCCACCCCTCGACGACGCCCCTCTCGTGGGCGTCCGGCTCGGGCACGACGTAGGCGACCAGCTGCTGTTGTCCCGGGGAGTCCTCGCGGACGACGGCCACGGCCGCTCCCACGCCGTCGACCTCGGCGAGCCTGGCCTCGATCTCGCCCAGCTCGATCCGGTGCCCGCGCAGCTTCACCTGGTGATCGATGCGCCCGAGGAACTCCAGGGCTCCGTCGTGACGGCGCCGGACGAGGTCGCCGGTTCGGTAGATCCGCTCGCCGTTGCCCGGGTGCGGCGACGGACGGAACCGTTCCGCGGTCAACTCGGGCCGATCGAGATAGCCGGCAGCCAGACCCTGGCCACCGATCCACAGCTCGCCGGCCACCCCCTGCGGCACGGGCAGCAGAGCATCGTCGAGCACGTAGAGATCGGTGTTCGCCACCGGGTCGCCGAGCGCGATGGGGCCGGGTGTGACGCGCCACACCGAGGACCAGACCGTGGTCTCGGTGGGCCCGTACATGTTCCACAGCTCGGCACCGGCCCGCAGGAGGTCCGCCGCGAGGTCCGCCGGCAACGCCTCGCCGCCGGTGAGCGCCTTCAGGCCTTCACGCCGCCAGCCCGACTCGAGCAGCAGCCGCCACGTCGACGGCGTCGCCTGCATCACGGTGATGCGCTCGCGCTCCATGGTCTCGGCGAGGACGCGGGGATCCCCGGCGTCATGGGCGCCCGCGAGGACGACGTTGGCGCCGCACAACAGTGGCGCGAACAGTTCCAGCACCGAGATGTCGAACGAGAGGGTGGTCACCGCGAGCAGGTTGTCGTCGGCCTGCAATCCCGGGCGCTGAACCATGGAGCGCAGGAAGTTCGTCACGCCGCGGTGCAGCACCACGACGCCCTTGGGGTTGCCCGTCGAGCCGGAGGTGTAGATCACGTAGGCGGCGCTGTCCGGATCGACCGGGACCGTCCCCATCCGATCTCCGGGCACATCGATCCCGTCGATGCCGACCAGCCGGACGCCATCGGCCCAGTCCAGGCGCCGCGTGGTCTCGTCGACGATCACCACGCGGAGGTGAGAGTCCTCGACCATGTACGCCAGCCGCGTCGGGGGGAACTCCGGGTCGAGCGGGACGTAGGCCGCCCCCAGTTCGAGCACCGCCAGCAGCAGCGGCACCAGGGCGGCCGTCCGGTCGAGGCACACCCCGACGAGGTCCCCCGACGCGACGCCAGCGGCGGCCAGGCCGCGCACGTAGCGGTCGGTGCGGTCGACGAGTTCCTCGTAGGTGAGGCGGGTCGTCGCGTCGGTCACGGCCGTGCGTTCCGGATGCTCCGCCGCGGTTCGGCGGACGAGCGTGGGCAGCCCCACCTCGAGGCCGTCGAGAACGGGGGTGGGGTTCCAGGCCGTGAGCTGACGCTGCGCCTCGGCCGGCGCCAGCCACTGCACGGAGGCGAGGGGGTGGTCGGGGTGGGCGGCCAGCTCGGCCACGAGCGTCTCGAACGACGCGGCCCAGCCCGCGATGGTGGCCGACTCGAAGAGCTCCGCGTTGAACTCGAACGTGCCCGTGACCTCGGGGCCGTCGTACAGCTGCAGTTCAAGGTCGAACCGGGCCGCCGAACTCGGGAACCTGACCGGGGTCACCTCGACGCCCGGGAGATCCAGCGTGGGCATGGCGATGTCCTCGAATACGAACGACACCTGGACCAGCGGGGAGCGGGAGGCGTCCCGTTCGGGGCTGAGCCGCTCGACGAGTCGCTCGAAGGGCACCTCCTGATGCGCGAGCGCGTTCAGCACCGCGGAGCGGGCGGTGACCAGGACGTCCCGGAAGGACGCCCCGGTCGCCATGCCGACCCGGATCGGCACCATGTTGGCCAGGTAGCCCACCAGGCCCGCGGACTCGGGATGGAGCCGGTTGGCGACCGGAACGCCGAGCACCACGTCGTCGGTCCGGCCCACCCGCCCGAGCCAGACGGCATAGGCGGCGAGCAACGCCTGGAACGGCGTGACCCCCACGCGGCCGGAGAGGGCCCGCACGGCGTCCATGACCGGCCGGGACAGTTCGATGGGATGCGATCCCCCGCCGAACCCGAGCATGCGGGGACGCGGGTGGTCGGTGGGCAGGTCGAGCACCGGTGGCGCCCCGTCCATCGTGGCGACCCAGTGATCCAACCCCGATCCGTCGTCGTTCGCCTCGCGCGCACGCAGCCATCGCACGTAGTCGATGAACTGGACCGGGACGGGAGCGAGGTCGGGTCGGACACCGGCTGTGTACGCCCTGGCGGCCTCGAACAGCTCGCCGAGGAACAGCGCGCTGGACCACAGGTCCGCGACGATGTGGTGGACCGTGAACAGCAGGAGGTGGTCCTGGGGCGCGAAGCGCAGCAGAACGAAGCGCATGAGCGGGCCCGTCGCCAGATCGAACGGCTGGGCGAACTCGGCCTGCGCGAGCACGCCGACGGCTTCGGGGTTGGCGTCCGGGTCGATGTGGCTGCAGTCGATGACCTGGATCATCATCCGTGCGGCGGGGTCGACGCTCTGCCGCGGACCGTGCGCTCCTGAGGCGAACACGGTGCGCAGGGCATCGTGGCGCCCGACCACCAGATCGAGGGCGCGCTGCCAGACGGTCAGGTCGATCGGGCCGCGCACGCGGGCGGCGCTGGGGATGTTGTACGACGTGTTCCCGGGCGTCAGCTGGTCGAGGAACCAGAGCCGTTCCTGCGACGACGACAGTTCGCCGGTGCGGGGGACGGAGCCTCGCCGCGCGCGCAACGTGCGGGCCAGGAGCGCGCGGCGCTCGTCGGCGTCCAGTCCCGCCAGGTCGGCGGGGAGCGTATCCGTCATCGCGTTCTTCCTTCGGGGTGGGTCGGTCCGCACTGCTTCTGGGTGTGCATCACTCACCCTGGTCGGGGTGACTATCGGCGGCCTATATTTGGTCGCTCAGCACGCAATGCCCGGTTGGTCAGGCCGTTCGCCTAGTAGCGATAGGTCTCGGGTTTGAAGGGGCCCTCGACGCCGACGCCGAGGTAGCTGGCCTGGGTGTCGGTCAGCTCGGTGAGGTGGGCGCCCAGCGCGTCCAGGTGGAGCCGGGCGACCTCCTCATCCAGGTGCTTGGGCAGCGTGTACACCCCGGTGGGATAGTCCTGCGGCTTGGTGTACAACTCGATCTGGGCCAGCACCTGATTGGTGAAGCTGTTGCTCATCACGAAGCTGGGATGACCCGTCGCGTTGCCCAGGTTCAACAACCGGCCCTCGCTCAACACGATCACCGCATGCCCATCGGGGAACACCCACTGATCCACCTGCGGCTTGACCGTCCGGCGCTCCACACCCGGCCACGCCTCCAGCCCGGCCATGTCGATCTCGTTGTCGAAGTGGCCGATGTTGCCCACGATCGCGTTGTGCTTCATCGCCGCCATCTGCGCCGCGCTCACCACGTCCCGACAGCCCGTCGCGGTGATCACGATGTCGGCGATCCCGATCACGTCGTCCAGGCGGGCGACCTGGTAGCCGTCCATGGCGGCCTGCAGCGCGCAGATCGGATCGATCTCGGTCACGATCACCCGCGCGCCCTGCCCGGCCAGCGACTCCGCACTGCCCTTGCCCACATCGCCGTACCCGCAGACGACGGCCACCTTGCCGCCGATCAGCACGTCGGTGCCCCGGTTGATGCCATCGATCAGGGAATGCCGCACCCCGTACTTGTTGTCGAACTTGCTCTTGGTCACCGAGTCGTTGACGTTGATCGCCGGGAACAACAACGCCTGCTCCCGCGCCATCTCGTAGAGCCGGTGGACCCCGGTGGTCGTCTCCTCGGTGACGCCACGCACGCTGTTGGCCAGCGCCACGAAATCCAGACCCGAGGAACGCAGGGTCTCCAGGATCACCTTGTACTCGGCCGAATCCGAGGCCGAGGGCTGCGGCACCTCGCCCGCCTTGGTGAACTCGACGCCCTTGTGGACGTACAAGGTGGCATCCCCGCCATCGTCGAGGATCATGTTCGGCTGCCCACCATCCGGCCACGACAAGATCTGCTCGGTGCACCACCAGTACTCCGGCAACGTCTCACCCTTCCACGCGAACACCGGCACACCCCGCGGCTCCTCAGGTGTTCCGTCGCGGCCCACCACCATCGCCGCAGCCGCGTGATCCTGGGTGGAGAAGATGTTGCACGACGCCCACCGCACCTGGGCCCCGAGCTCGACCAACGTCTCGATCAACACCGCCGTCTGCACCGTCATGTGCAACGAACCCGCGATCCGCGCACCGGCCAACGGCTGAGAGTCGCGGTACCGCTCCCGCATCGCCATCAACCCCGGCATCTCATGCTCGGCCAGCGTGATCTCCTTGCGCCCAAAATCGGCGAGGTTCAGGTCTGCCACCCGGTAATCAATTGTCTTCACGAAGGCGACGCTAACGGCGCGGGAACGCCTCCGGGACCCGATAAAGCCGGGGCATAGACGGGCGAAAGCCTCACCGAAGTCGGCCGTGTTTTCGTGGTGGAACCCATCCATGGGAGCAGCGCCCGACGCACCCGCGCGAGCGTCCCCCCAGCACGAGGAGGCCCGGTGTCGACCACCATCTACCTGATGGCTCGGGCGTGTTACCGCGCTCGAAAGCGGATCGTCGGACTGTGGCTCGTGATCTTCGCCGCCCTTGCGGTGCTGGGGCTCGGTGGCGGAGGGTCCTTCGACAACGAGTTCCGGGTCCCAGGCGCGAGTTCGCAGGAGGCCCTGGACCAACTCAGGATGACCTTCCCCGCCACGGCCGACACCGCCGCCCTGATGGTCGTCGTGGCCCCGCCCGGAACGCGGGTGGACGACCCGCGTGTCAAGGGGGCCCTCGAGGATTCGTTGGCCGACATCGCCACGTTCGACTGGGTCACCGGCACCGACTCCCCCTTCGGTGAGTACGTCACCGGCATGATCGCCGACGACGGCCGCGCCGCCTACGCCCAGGTGCGGATCGCCGGCGGCGTATACAGCTTCACCGACGCCGCCGCCGCGCAGTTGGACGCCGCCGGTGAGGACCTCGAGGCCGAACTGCCGGGCAGCGTCGTCCGGATGGGTGGCGAGGTCTACTCCGAGGACCTTCCGGAGGTCTCCATCGTCGAGGGCATCGGCGTGATCGTCGCGGCGATCGTGCTGTTCCTGGCGCTGGGCTCAGTGCGGGCGGCCGCGATCCCCGTCATGTCCGGTGTGTGCGGCGCCGCCATGGCGGCACTGCTCATCCTGGCCTCGACCGCCATCATGCCGATCAACTCCACCACCTTGATCCTCGCCCTGATGCTGGCGCTGGCCGTGGGCATCGACTACACCCTCTTCATCGTGTCGCGCCACCGCGCTCAACTGCGCGACGGGATGGACGTGGAGGAGTCCGCCGCCGTCGCGACGGCCACCGCAGGATCCGCGGTCGTCTTCGCGGGTCTGACGGTGATCGTGGCGCTGCTCGGGCTGAGCATCGCCGGCATCCCGTTCCTGACCTCAATGGGTGCCTTCGCCGCGGCCGCCGTCGGCCTGGAGATCGCGCTCGCGCTGACGTTCCTGCCCGCCATGCTGGGCTTCCTGGGCGAGCGGCTGCGTCCGCGGGCCGGCAGCAGACGGGCCCGCCCGCCGCACCGGGTGGCGCGCGGCTGGATTCGTGGCGTCACGCGGTATCCGCTGCTGGTCGTCCTGATCGTGGTCGGCCTGCTCGGGGCGCTGACGCTCCCCGCGAAGGACTTGGAACTCGCGCTCCCGAACGCCGGCCGGTCCGTGCCGGGGGCTCCCGACCGCGTCACGTACGACCTGATCACCGAGTACTACGGCCCGGGAGCCAACGGGCCCCTGATCGTGACGGCCCCCGTGCTGGAGACCGACGACCCGATGGCCATCATCGACGAACTCGAAGCCGACATCGAGGCCATGCCGGGCGTCCGCAGCATCGTGCTGGCCACCCCCAACAAGAACGCCGACACGGCCGTCATCCAACTGGTGCCCACCACCGGGCCGGACGACCCCGGCACGGCCGATCTCGTCCACCGCCTGCGTGATCGCGCCCCGGAGTGGAAGCGGGACCTGGGAGTGGACACGGCCGTGACAGGCTTCACGGCCGTCTCGATCGACGTGTCCGAGCGACTGGCGGCCGCCCTTCTACCGTTCGGCCTCTTCGTCGTCGGGCTCTCGCTCGTCCTGCTCACCTTGGTGTTCCGGTCGATCTGGGTGCCGGTGAAGGCGGTGCTCGGCTACCTCCTCAGCGTCGGGGCGGCCTTCGGTGCGACCACGCTGGTCTTCAACCAGGGGCACGGCAAGGAGATCATCAACCTCGCCGAGCCGCTGCCCGTCATCAGCTTCCTTCCGATCTTGCTGATGGGGATCCTGTTCGGGTTGGCGATGGACTACGAGGTCTTCCTCACCTCCCGGATGCGCGAGGAGTACAGCCGAGGCAACTCCGAGCACTGGCTCGAGGACGGGTTCAGCGCCACGTCGGGTGTCGTCGTGGCGGCGGCGGTCATCATGTTCGCGGTCTTCGCCTCCTTCGTGCCGGTCGGCTCGGGGATGATCAAGCCCATCGCGTTCAGCCTGGCGGTCGGCGTCGCCGTCGACGCCTTCGTGGTCCGCATGGTGCTCGGCCCGGCGGTGATGAAGTTGCTCGGGCGGCGCGCGTGGTGGCTGCCGTCGTGGCTGGACCGGGTGCTGCCGTCCCTCGACATCGAGGGCGAGGCGCTGGCGCACCAGTTGGCCACGCGCGACTGGCCGGCGTCGGAGGCTCCGGGCGCCGTCCATGTCCAGGGGCTGAAGCTCAGACGGGGTCGGACCACGCTGCTCGACGTGGCCGAACTCCATGCACCCTGGGGCGCCACCGTCCTGCTCACCGGTCCTGAACTGCGGCGCACCGCCCTGCTGCTGGCACTGTCCGGACGCCTGCGCGCCGACGCCGGCCGCGTCAGGGTTCTGGGCCTGGTCCTCCCCCCTGAGACCAGGACGCTGCGGGCACGCTCGACGTTCGTCGACGGCGGCTCCCCGGACACCTGGGCCGCGCTCGAGGACTCCCTGGGGGAGATCGTGTTCGTGCTGGACGCGGACGCCCTGCACGGACCCGCCCGCGACCGACTGGAGGCCGTCATGGCCGGCGGCGACCGGACCGTCGTCCTGTCCGGCGACCACGATTCCGCCGACCTGCTGGCACCGGCCCGCACCCCACTGACCGTCAACCTGACCGAGGCACGCCCCGAGGACGCCGATCGCCCGCGGTCTCTGGCTGCCACCCCCACCTGAGAAAGAGACGCGACATGAAGACACGGCCCCGCTGGCAGCGGCTGGCGGCATTCATCCTGACCCCTCTCCTGGTGGCCGGGGCCATCCTCGCCGTGCAGGGCGGGTTCTCCTCCCGTGCCCAACGCGTCGAGGCGGCGATCGTCAACCTCGACGAGATGGTGACCATCGATGGGAGACCGGTGCCGTTGGGCCGGCAACTGGCCGCGGAACTGACCTCGAACGACCGGCAGGAGAACTTCGCTTGGGTCCTCGCCGACGAGAAGACCGCCGCGACCGGACTCGATTCGGGCCGCTTCGCCGCGGTGGTGACCGTCCCGACCAACTTCTCCGCCGCGGCCACTTCCACCACGGGAGAGCCGGGAGAGGCGCGGCGGGCCACCGTGTCGGTCACGACGTCGCCTCGAAGCGCCCTATCGGAGTCGAGCCTGGGGCAGTCCCTGGCCGACGCCTCGGTCACCGCGCTCAACCAGGAGCTGGCGACCGTCTACCTGGACAACATCTACCTCGGCTTCAGCATCATGCACGGAGAACTCGGCAAGGCCGCGGACGGCGCCCGGCAGATCGCCGACGGGCAGCAGGAACTCACCTCCGGGCTCGACGAGGCGGGCTCGGGCGCGTCGCAGCTCGATGAGGGGCTCGGTCAACTGGTCGGCAACAACGACCAGCTCAACGGCGGGGGCGACCAGCTCCGCACCGGCAGCGAGCAGCTCGCGACCGGGCTGGGTGAGCTCGACGCGGCGGTGCGCGACCTGCCCGGGAGCACCCAGGCCCTGGCATCGGGCGCGGGCGAGCTCGCCGCGGCGGCACAGGCCGCAGCGGGCGCCGGTGGGGCGCTCGCCCAGGGAACGAACGGCCTCAGCCAGGGCGCGGGGGATCTGGCCGACGGAACCACCAAGCTGGACGCCGGCGTCCAGCAGTATGTGCAGGGCACGAAGTCGTACGTGACCAACGCGAATGCGGCCCTCCGGGTCGCGTCGGCCGGGCAGGAGTCGCTGGCGCCTCTCGTGGGCGGCGTGGACACGTTGGTCGGCGAGACGGCCGACGGGGCGGGAAGTCTCGCTGACAAGGCGGGGCCGGCGCTCAAGGGCGCTTCGTCGGCGCTGGACGGCGGCGATGCGCTCGCCAGTGCCGCGGCGGCGACGGTGCAGCAGGTCAAGACCGCCCAGGCCACGGCCACGCAACTCGCCAAGGGCGACAAGACCCTGTCCTGTCCCGCCTCGCTGCGCGACACAGCGGGCGCCTGCGAGGCCTATGCCCAAGGCGTCCGCGCCGGCGGACAGGCGAGCGGCGAGGCGCTGTCCAAGGCTCCGACCGCCGCCGTCGCCGAGGCGGCGGCCACCGTGACGAAGACCAACGCGGCCGTCCGGCCTGGCCTGACCGGCGTGAGCGACGGCGTCCGGAAACTCGCCGAGGCGACCGCGTCGGCCAAGAAGACGTGGCAGGACATGCGCGGCCAGATCCCCGGCGCCGACACGTCCCAGGGCGACCAGCTCGACCAGCTGATCGCGGGCGGGGAGCAGCTCCTGGACTCCGGGCCGACGCTCGTCTCGGGCTCGGCTTCGCTGAAGCGGGGCGGCGAGCAATTGCGAGACGGAGCGGGCTCCCTCGCCGACGGCTCGCACCAGCTCGCCGACGGGCTCGGCCGACTCGCGTCCGGCACCCACGCGGTCGCCGAGGGGACCGGCGCACTGTCGAGCGCCGCACCGACTCTGGCCGAGGGAGTCGCGGACGCGGCCCGCGGCGGAGCCGACATGGCCCGGGGCGTCCAGCAGTACACGGTGGGGATCACGCAGTACACCGACGGGGTCCGCCAGGCGGGCGACGGCGCCAAGCAGTTGACCGAGGGGCTCGAGCAGGCCGGCAGCGGGTCGGCCGAGCTCGGTGAGGGCACCCGGGATCTCGCGGGCGGGCTCGACGAGGCGGTCGCCGGCGTTCCGAACTACTCCGAGCAGGAACGCAGCACCCTCAGCGAGGTCGCCGCTTCACCCATCGAGATCGAGAACGCCGGCGGCTCCGAGGGGACGGGCCTGGCCGCGCTGGTGATGATCGCCGCGCTGTGGGTCGGCACTCTGGCAGCGGCCCGCGCCCCCCAGGGCTCCGCGCTGGTGCGCTCCAATGTCGGTTCGGCCCGGATCCTGGGTGCGACGCTCGCGCCCGTTGCGGCGGTGGGGGTGACCCTGGGCGTCCTGCTCGGGGGCGTCGGAGGCGCCGTGCTCGGGCTTCACGCAGTGCGCGTCGTCGGGTTGATGGGCCTGATGGCGGCCGCCGGGTTCACCTTCGCGGTCGTCAACCTCGCGCTGGTCATGTGGCTGGGACCGTGGGGTCGCGTGCTGTCGGGGGCGATGTGGCTGATTCCCACGCTGCCCCTGCTGACCCGGACCGTGGCTGGGCTCGTCGAGCCCTTGCTCCCGGCCTCCCCGGCGTCGCCCGCCCTGGACGCGGCCTCGGCGTGGGCGACCGGGCAGTCTGTGACCGGATCGGTGATCGCGCTGGCGACCTGGGCACTGGTCGGTCTGCTGCTGGTGGCCGCCTGGCTGCATCGCCGCCGCGCGACAACGGCCCGCGCCCTGATGGCGCGGGCCATGTGAGCGAGAGTCGCGTCAGCCGCGGACGGCCCGGGCCAGGGCCTGCGCCCGGTCCGTCCGCTCCCACGTCATCACGGGCAGCTCGCGGCCGAAGTGGCCGTAGTTGGTGATCTGGGAGTAGATCGGACGCAGCAGGTCCAGATCGCGGATGATCGCGGCCGGCCGCAGATCGAACACCGCCAACACCGCATCGTTGATCTGACCCAGCGGCACCTTCTCGGTGCCGAAGCACTCGGTGTAGAACCCCACCGGATGCGCCCGCCCGATCGCATATGCCACCTGCACCTCGCACCGATCCGCCAGCCCGGCCGCCACCACGTTCTTGGCCACCCACCGCATCGCGTACGCCGCCGACCGATCCACCTTCGACGGATCCTTGCCCGAGAACGCCCCACCGCCGTGGCGCGCCATCCCGCCGTAGGTGTCCACGATGATCTTGCGGCCCGTCACCCCCGCGTCCCCCATCGGCCCCCCCGATCACGAACTTCCCCGTCGGGTTGACGAACGTCTTGTGCCCGGCCGAGGCGATGTCGTACCGCGCCAGCACCGGATCGATCACCAGCCTCGCGATGGCATCCTTCACCACCCCGTCGGCCCACGCCTGCTCGGTGTGCTGGGTGGAGACCACCACCGTGTCGACCCGCACCGGCACATCGCCGTCGTACTCCACGGTCACCTGGGTCTTCCCATCGGGCAGCACCCACCCCAGCTCCCCGTTCCTGCGCACCTCCGCCAGGCGCTCCGACAGCCGGTGCGCGATATCGATCGGCAGCGGCATCAGCGTCGCAGTGTCGGTGCAGGCATAGCCGAACATCAACCCCTGATCGCCGGCGCCCTGCCGATCCAACACGTCCGAGGCCATACCATCACGGACCTCCTCGGCCAGATCCACGCCCTGAGCGATGTCGGGACTCTGATTGCCCAGACTCACCAACACACCACAGGACTTGCCGTCGAACGAGGCCCCCGCATGGTCGTAACCGATCGAGGTGATCCGCTCCCGCGCGATACCGGAGATATCGGCGTACGCCGATGTCGTGACCTCACCGGCAACCGTCACCGATCCGGTCGTGACCAGTGTCTCCACCGCGACGCGGCTGTTGACGTCCTGGGCGAGCAGGGCGTCGAGCACCGCATCGCTGACGGCGTCGGCGACCTTGTCGGGGTGGCCTTCGGTCACCGATTCGGACGTGAACAATCGACTCATGGGGGATCCCTTCCTCACAGTGGTGGGTGTACTCCCCGAGCGTTGCCCCTCGCCCTATCACCGGGCTGCGACGGACGTATAGCGTCCCTCCGGGCGAGGACCCCGGCACCGAGGGATCGAGACCCGGAAGAGAAGGCCGGCCCGCAGCCGGTCAGGCGGGTCCGGTGGGACGCCACGGCAGCGCCGCCCGCGGTCAGCCCACCTGGTCAGCGGCGGAAGGTGACGTGCGTCGTCCCGCTCTCCGCGCCGGCGACCTCCACGTCGTAGCCGGACTCCCAACCCCGCAGGTCGTCCCACAGCCGGATGCCGCGGCCCAGCAGGATCGGCGCGATCGCCACGTGCAGCTGATCCACCAGGCCGGCCTTGAGGAAGTCGCGGACCACGGTCGGGCCGCCGCCGATGCGGACGTCCTTGCCGCCGGCGGCGTCCGTCGCCCGCTCCAGCGCCTCGGCCGGCGACGCCGCCAGGAAGTGGAACGTCGTCCCGCCGGCCATCGCGATCGAGGGGCGCGGCGCGGTGCGGGTGAGCACGAACACCGGGACGTGGAACGGCGGCTCGTCGCCCCACCAGCCCCGCCAGTCCGGGTCATCGGGGTGATCGTGCAGCCCGAACATGCCCGCACCCATGATCTCGGCGCCCAACTCGGCGAAGTAGGCGCGCGCGTAGTCGTCGTCGACGCCGGTGGTGCCGCCGCCGCTGGTGTCCTGCAGGACGCGCTCGCGGAACGTGCGCGTCGCCGCGTACGCGCCGGTGAGGCGCCCCCAGTCCTCCCCGAACGGGTTCTCGGGGGTCTGGTCGGTCGTGGTGGCGAACCCGTCCAGGGAGATGTTCAGATCGACGCGGACGGCCATGATGCCTCCATCCAGCCTTGTGATCCGCACATCCCAGCACCGTGCTGCCCCACCGTCAAGGGGTCGGCGGGCACGGCTGCGTGCGTGTCGGGCCGGAGCCCGCAGCGTCCCTAGACGGTCTGGCGCTCGATCACTTCCAGGGCGCAGCGCGCGTCCAGCACGGCGGTGCGCAGCTCGCCCAGGTCAAAGTGGTGGGCGCGCTCGTCGGCGGGGATCTCGTCGAGGGCCTCCAAGGCCGCCTCGAGGTAGTCGGCGGCGCTGCCCATGCGCAGCTCGTCGGCGCTCAGGTGGACGCGCTCGGCCGGAGGCAGATCGTCGGAGGCGGCCAGCGACAACTGCATGGCGCGCCCGATCAGCTCGGCGGGGATGTCCCAGCGGCTCGCGGTGAGGGCGACAGCGCGCCCGAGGAGGAGATCGACGCGCCCGACGATGGTCGCCAGGTCAGCGGGGTTGGTCGTGTGTAGAAACCTTCGAATAATCAGCACCGTTGCTTATGAGAAAAGTATGTCGGGACGCTTCTCTCCGCGTGGCGGCATTCAGGAATTGCCCCGGGTTTTCCTGCCGGCCGCCCGGCCGCGCCGCGTCATCCCATCGCCGATCCCGCCCCGGACGCCGGCGCCATCGGCCGGGGATCGGTACGGCCACCGCGCGCCTCGCCCCCGCGACCCGCGCCCGGACTACCCTGAACGGACCGACACCCCCGTCGAACGGAACCCGCCATGACCGCGGACCACCCCAACCCCTTCGACCGACGCGCCTTCCTCGCCCTCGCGGCGGGGCTCGGCCTCAGCGGCTGCGCCGTCGCCCGCCCCGCCCCGCCGACCGCGGGCCCGCTGCCGGGCAGCCCCGCCCCCGCGCCGGGCTCGGCCACCCCCGAGCCGACGCCGACGGCGTCCCCCTCCCCCACCGGGACGCCGCAGGTGCGGCTCGGCGCCCCGATCGGGGACGGCTCCCAGGCCCCCTCGCCCGACCCGCAGCCGTTCCAGCGCCCGATCACGGTGCTCGAACCCGGCGAGCCGCCGCCCCAGTTCGTGGTGTTCAGCTGGGACGGCGCCTCCGGCAACGAGGACGCGATCCTCGACTACGTGAAGGCGGCGCACGACGTCGGCGGCACGCAGACGATGTTCCTCTCGGCGCTCTATTTCCTGCCCAAGTCGAAACGGACGCAGTACAAGCCGCCGCGGCGTCCGGCGGGCGACTCCTACATCCCGTACATGTCCGACCCCACAGTGCGCCGCACCATCATCGACATCGCCACGGCGTGGGCCTACGGAAACGAGGTCGGCACGCATTTCTGCGGGCACTTCCCCGACCCGAACGGGGTGCCGTCGTGGAGCACCGCCGACTGGGAGCAGGAACTCAGCCAGGTCGACAAACTCGTCACCACCTGGCGCACCATCACCGGCTGGACCGACATCGACCCGCTGCCCTTCGACCACGCCCGGGAATGCGTCGGCGGCCGGACGCCGCTGCTCGCCGGCCGCAAGACCCTCCTGCCCGCGATCGCCGAACGGGGCTGGCGCTACGACTCCTCCGGAGTGCGCTCCAGCCAGGCCTGGCCGGCCAAGGACAGCTACGGGCTGTACGACATGTCGATGTTCCAGATCCCGTTCCGCAAGAGCCGCATCATCCCGATGGACTACAACTTCCTCGCCGCCCAGGCCGGCGGGAAGACCAACGGCGGGTCGGCGTCCCAGCGGCAGGCGTGGAAGGACGAGCACCTCGCCGCCCTGCGCAACGCGCTGCGCCTGTGCCGGGAGGGCAACCGGGCGCCGCTGATCCTGGGCAACCACATGAGCCCGTGGATCGGGGGCGCCTACCAGCAGAACCTGCTGGCGCTGATCACCGAGTTCGGCCGGACACCGGACGTGCAGCTGGTCAGCCATCGGTGGCTCTGCGACTGGCTGGACGCCCAGGATCCGGCGGTGCTGAAGGATCTGCAGGCGTCATGACGGCTGTTCGGCGTTTTCCGCACTCTCGATTGCGTCGCCCGCGGCATTCCCCCTAGTCGCGGGGGGCCGGCAACGCATCGACTGTGCAGTTTCTGCTCGACGCCCGGTGAGCCCCCTCAGTCGCGGGCCGGACGTACCCGGATCCCGCGCTCCTCGGCTTCGCCCAGCTCGAGCGGGACGCCAACGGCGTTCGTGTAGCGCGGCGCCCCGTCGCGCACCGTCACCGGCGCCCCGGGACGCAGGCCGAGCGCCTCCAGGCGCGCCAGAGCCGCGGGGTCGGCGTCCGACACGCGCGCGACGAGATGGGCGCCCGGCTCGGCGTCGGCCAGCGGCACGACGCCGGCGGGCGGCTGCCAGTGGCCCTCGGCGGTCGGGATCGGGTCGCCGTGCGGGTCGGCGTCCGGGTGCCCGAGCAGGACGTCGATGCGGCCCAGGAACCGCTCGGACGCCGCGTGTTCGAGGCGTTCGGCGTCGTCGTGGACCTCATCCCAGGTGTAGCCCAGCACGTCGGCGAGGAAGCACTCGATGAGGCGGTGGCGCCGCACCATGGCGAGCGCGAGCCGCTCCCCCAGCGCGGTGAGCGCGACGGGACGGTACGGCTCGTAGTCGACCAGGCCGTGGGCCTGGAGGCGGCGCATCACGTCGGAGACGTTGGCGCGCGACGTGCCGAAGCGGTCGGCGAGCCCGGTCGTGGTGATGGGCGGGTCGCCCCACTCGACCGCCGACCAGATCACCTTGAGGTAGTCCTGCATGACGGGGGTGAGTTCGTCGGCCTCCATCAGCCACCCCCGGTGAGCGTCAGCGTGATCAGGGCCAGGTTGAGCAGGACGACCAGCCCCACGACGATCCACGCCACGATGCGCAGCGCCGGCGGGTTGGCGTAGCCGCCCATCAGTTCGGGGTCGCTGCTGAGGCGCACCAGCGGGGCGAGCGCGAACGGGATGCCGAGGCTCAGCACCACCTGGCTCAGCACGAGCGCCCACGTCGGGTTCACGCCGGTGGCCAGGATCGCCAGCGCCGGGATCAGTGTGATCGCGCGCCGCGCGAGCATCGGGACGCGCACCTTCAGCAGCCCCGACATGATGGTCGCCCCGGCGTAGCAGCCGACCGAGGTCGACGCCAGCCCGGACGCCAGCAGCCCGACGGCGAACAGCGTTCCGATCACCGGCCCGAGCGTGCCGCTGATCGCGGAGTGCGCGCCCTCGATCGAGTCGGTGCCGCCCATGCCCTGCAGGCTGGACGCCGCCAGCAGCAGCATCGCCACGTTGACCGCGCCGGCCAGCAGCATGGACGCCACGACGTCCCAGCGGGTGGCGCGCAGCAGGCGCGGCAGCTCGGCGGGACGGTGGCCGTGCCGGTCGCGGGCCAGGGCGGAGTGGACGTAGATGGCGTGCGGCATCACGGTGGCGCCGAGCATGCTGGCGGCGAGCAGCACCGACTCGGTGCCCGCGAACCGCGGCACCAGCCCGGACGCCGCCTCCGGCCAGGACACGTCGCTGACGAACAGCCCGGCCATGAACCCGACGGTGATGACGAGCAGCAGCCCCATCACCACGAACTCGAACGGACGCTGCCCGCTGCGCGACTGCACCATCAGCAGCAGCATCGAGACCCCGCCGACGATCAGCCCGCCCCACACCAGCGGCAGCCCGAACAGGATCTGCAGCGCGATCGCCCCGCCGAGCACCTCGGCGAGGTCGGTCGCGGCGGCGACGAGTTCGGCCTGGAGCCAGTAGGCGATGCGCGGCCCGCGGCGCAGGCGGCGTCCGAGGAGTTCGGGGAGGCTCGCCCCGATGACGAGCCCGGTCTTGGCCGAGAGGTACTGCACCAGCAGCGCCATGACGTTGGCACCGACGAGCACCCAGACGAGCAGGTAGCCGTAGCGGGCGCCGGCGGTGAGGTTGGCCGCGACGTTGCCGGGGTCGACGTAGGCGATGGCCGCGACGAACGCGGGCCCCCACAGCCACGAGCGCACGCCCGCGCGCCTCCGTGCCGACGGCGCGGGCGTCCCCGCCTCGCGGGTCAGCAACCGGTCCTGCACACAAGTTAAGCTACCTGAACTTTTGCCCGACGTCACGCGGCGCACGCCGCCCTCGACGCGATGCTCCTCGACGACGAATCCCGTCGCGGCCAGGACGGCCCGCGACCCCCGCGCCGGCGCGGGGTAGGGTGACCCCCACCCCACAACGCCGATCGCGGCGTCGAGGTGGGGCATCATCCACCGACGGCGCGGGCGCCCCGCAGCTGAACGTGGAAAAGGTGCGGTCGAGCCGACCGTGCCGGAGCAGACGGCGAGGGGGCATGCATGGCAGCGAACGAGGCGCTCGGCGACGCGAAGGACGGGGCGAAGCGCACGGCGCACCAGGCGAGCCGCAGCGGACCGCTGCGCGCGGTCGCCCGCGCCGGCTTTGTCGCCAACGGCGCCGTGCACGTGCTCATCGGCGTGATCGCGTTGGCGATCGCGACCGGCGGGGAGGGCCAGGGCGACCAGTCCGGCGCCATGGCGCAGATCGCCCAGGCCCCGCTCGGCAACGTGGTGCTGTGGGTGCTCGCGATCGCGCTGTGGGGCCTCGCGCTCTGGAACGTGCTGGACGGGTTCCTCGAGCACGGCGAGGGCGACGCGAAGGAGCAGGCCAAGAAGTGGGGACGCCGCGTCGGGCGCTTCGGCAAGGCCGTGGTGTTCGCGGTGCTGGGCTTCGGCGCCGCCGGCATCGCGCTCAGCGGGCGGTCGTCCAGCGGGGACGCCACCGCGCAGAAGGCGAGCGGCGACGTGCTGGCGCTCCCCGGGGGCCCGATCGTGCTCGGCATCGTGGGCGCCGGCGTCGTCGTGGGCGGCATCGCCTTCGGCGTCATGGGGGTCATGCGCAGCTTCGAGAAGCACATGTCGATCCCATCCGGCACGGCGGGGACGGCCGTCCGGGCGCTCGGCGTGGTCGGCTACCTGGCCAAGGGGGTCGCGCTGCTGGTCGTCGGCATCCTGCTGATCGTCGCGTCGGTGCGCGTCGACCCGAGCCAGGCCGGCGGCACCGACGCCGCCCTGCACGCGCTGATGGGGACGCCGCTCGGCCCCTGGGCGGTGGGCGCGGTCGGCGTGGGCCTCATCGCCTACGGCGCGTTCTGCGCCCTGCGCGGCCGCTACGAACAGCTCTGACACACCGCGGCGACCCGGCCGCGCCTCCTCGCTATCGTTACGCCCCGGCGGCCTGTATGCAACGATAGTGAACTATGGTTACATCCACCGCGAGCGGAGGTAACGACAAGGGGAACCCGTGGCCACGTGGGACAGCACGGTCCTGCGCACCGAACTCCACGCCCGGCTGTGAGCCCGACACCGAAGGAGATACAGAAGGGCGCGCTCCCGAGGCGTCCCGGCAGGCCGGTCGAGATCGCGACTCGCTCAGGTCCTCGTCCCGGGCGAGTCGGGCTGGCTCGTGGAGGGACTTCCCGGAGATTTCCCGACGGCTGGGAAGAGGGTGCTCTGGTGGCCATGGGAGTGTCTCGCGACGCTGGGGGCACCAACCCACTGACGGAGGCGTCTCATGTCCACTACAGCTCCTGCCGCGGTCCGACCGGTCCGCCGGGTCGGCCGTGCGTCACGGATCGGTCTGGTTCTGGCGTCCTTGATGGCGCTGGCCAATGTGTCCAACGGGGCGATGTCGCTGGTCGATCCCACTGCTGGTCAGCTCGATCCCACCATCGCACCGCAGCCGGTGTGGATCAGTCTCACGCTGCTGGCCTTGGGGCTCGGCACGCTGGTCGCCGTGGTGCCGGCGTGGCGCGGGATCCGCACTGCGCTGTGGGTGGTCGTGGTGACCCGCCTGGTCGAGGCGTGGAGCGCGTTGATGTTGCCGTTCCTGCCGGGGGCGCCGTCGGGGATGTGGCCGTTCATCGTGGCGCTGATCGTGGTCGGGACCGTGGTGGCGGGTCTGGTCGGACTGGCTCTGCGCCGCTAGGTTCCGGGCATGGAAGCAGGCGCGCTCATCGTGGGCGCCGCCGTCACGATCGTGGTGACGGCGGCGCTGGCGTTACGGGCGGGCGCTCGTCTTCCCAGGTCGCCGTGGGCGGAGATCTCGCTGGCGTCCGTGTTCGCGGTCCTCCTCACGCACCAGGCCATGGTCGGGGCGGGTGGCGGGCCGCCGGTGTGGCTTGCGGCGGTGTCGATGGTGGCCTGGTTGGCGTTCTTGGCCGTGTTCCCCACGGGCCGCCCCGAGCCTTGGCCGGTCGCGTTGCTGCTCGCCGGTGCAGGTGTGCCGATTCTGGGACAGCTCGTCTGGGTCGGCCTGGCGGCGACGGCGTCGGTCGCGTTCATCGTCGCGTTCGCGGTCGGGGCCGGGGCGCAGGTGTGGCGCTACCACCGGCGCTCATCGGTCGCGGAGCGCCAAGCCACGAAGTGGCTGCTGCTCGGGCTGATTCCAGCGCTGGGGGTGTTCCTGGGTCTGGGGCTGCTCAGTCTGCTGCCCGTTCCGGGGGCCGGGCTGCTCGCCCACCCCTGGTATGCGGCGGCCGCGACCGTCGCCATGTGGGCTGTTCCGGTGGCCGCAACGGTGGGCCTGATCGTCGGGGAGCGCGGGCCGGTGGACCCGCTCGTGGTGGCCGTCGTCACAGGCACCGGAACCATGCTCGGGGTGGCTGCGGCGTACTTCGCAGGGTTGAGTCGGGGGTGGACGCCGGGCTGGGCGACCGTGGCTGCCTGTCTGGCGGTGGTGCCGCTCCTGGTGGGCCTGAGGTGGGTGGGTGAGCGGCTGGCCTACGCCCGCGGTCCGCGGGGGCCGCTGAGTCGCCTGTCGGAGCGGCTGGCGGCTGCCGCCACCCCCGACGAGATCGCGGCGGCGGTGGCGGCCACCCTGCAGAGCGCCCTCGGCAGCCCGTCGTCGGCGGTCGTGGTGGACGCCACGACTGCGGCCGAAGCAGGTGGTGGCGGAACCCGGACCCACCAGCACGTCGTCGTCTTCCAGGGCGAACAGGTCGCGACGCTCGAGGTGGCACCCCGGGCGGGCGAGACCCAGGTGTCGTCCCGCGACCGACGCACCATCGACACGGTCGCGCGCCTGGCCGCACCCGCCCTGTTCGGCGCACGGTCCGCGCTCCGGGCCGCTGAAGCCGCCGAACGGCTGACCCGCACCCGGGAGGAGGAACGGGCCCGCCTCCACGCGGATCTTCACGATGACCTCGGGCCGACTCTCGCCGCCCTCGGCTTCCTCGCCTCCGCCGCGTCCACGGCCCTCGACTCCTCCGCCGCCACCGCCCGGGAACTGCTCGCCAGGCTGGAGACGAAGGCCCAGGCAACCGCGGGCCGCGTCCGGGAACTCGCCTACGATCTGCGTCCACCAGAACTCGACCGCCTCGGACTGGTCGCACTGATCAAAGAGCGGGTAGAAGTGAACGAAGGCACCCTCCAGGTCGTCGTCGGAGCGAACCTCGACGGCGCCGCCCTCGACGTGGACGTTCAACTGGCCGCCCTGCGGATCGTCCAGGAAGGGGTGGCGAACGTCCGCCGCCACTCCCGAGCCAACCGGTGCGAGGTCACGCTGCGCGACGAGGGAGCCGACCTGGTCATCACGGTGGCCGACGACGGCATCGGGCCGCCCGCCGTGCTCACCCCCGGCATCGGGCTGACCTCCGTCGAGCAACGCGCCAAGGAGTTCGGCGGCACGACCGAGTTCGGACCGGGACCCGTCGGGTCCCGGCTGCGCGTCACCCTCAAGAAGGACCCACCCAGATGAAAGTCGCCATCATCGAAGACCACCCCCTCTTCCGGGACTCCCTACGACTGCTGCTGACCTCAGCAGGGATGACCGTGGTCGCCGAGGCGGGCGACGTCGCCGGATCTCACACGGTCTGGGCCACCGACCCTGACATCGTGGTCGTGGACCTCGCCCTGCCCGACGGCAGCGGCGAGCAGGTCATCGCGGCCGCGGCCGAGCACTCCCCCACGGCCCGCATCATGGTGCTCAGCATGGCCACCGACGCCACCTCGGTGACCCGCGCGTTCGCCGCCGGCGCACACGGCTACCTGGTGAAGGACGCCTCCGCCGACGAAGTCGTCACCGCCATCCAAGCGGTCGCCGCCGGCTCCATGGTGATCGGCGCCCGCGTCGCCCCCGCCTCAACGGCCCCGACGCGATCGCCGCCCTCGCGCCGTCAGAGCGTGACTTCCCCCGACTCACCACCCGAGAGCGGCAGGTCCTCGGACTCGTCGCCGAGGGCCAGTCCAACGCACAAATCGCCGACGCCCTCGCCGTCAGTGGCAAGACCGTCGCCAACTACGTATCAGCCCTGCTTAGCTCCCTCCACGCCCGCGACCGGACGCACCTCGCAGAACTGGTCAACACGCGTCGCCCGATCCCTCCACGCACGTCCCCCACCGGCGGAGACCCCAGAACGTGAGAACGTCCCCTCGCGGCGGCCAGTCGCAATCACCGAGTCGCTGGCCATCGCGCCACGAACCCCACCGAACCCATGGGGAAACCCGTGGGGAAGACGTGGGGAACACGCCCCCAACCCGTGGGGAACCAACCGACCACCACTGACTGACAGGCCGGTCACGCCAGCAGCGCGTTCTCCCTTGCCAGCCGAACGTAAACACTACGGGGACATAGGAAAGGCGAGAGGTTTTCGCCTCCCGCCCTTTCACTGTATAACCCCTAGTCAGAGGCATATTTTGTGCGCGAGAGAGGAGTTGAAGCTCTCTGCTATCCAACGAGAATGGCCACCTGACAAGGAGTTTTGATTGGCCTTCGCCATTTCGTCGCCTTGTCGTGGGGAATACGTGGGGAATCGCACCGCACCCGAGACCCGCGCGGATCTCGCGCCCGGCGCTGCCCCTCAGCATATTCGGCTCGCACCCACGGATCACCGCCGAGAGCCTCACGGTTCAACGCAGCGCTGCCAGCAAGTCGATGGCCGCGAGCGTGGGAGACGCCGCGGCGTCGCCGCCTGCGACGACGACACCCAGGCCGCGATCCGGCCACCACGTGACGTGGCATGCAGGCGCAGGCTCACGGGCTTGATCGGCAACGACCGCTACGTTCCGCTCTCCCCCGCGCCTGGTCTGACCGAGCTCGTCGGAGGTGTCGATCGGCCGGAGCAGCCGGGAGGCGCGGAGGGCATCAAACCCCTTCACGTGGTCGGGCAGGAGCGACAGCGACCGAAGGAGGCTGGAGTCGCACTTCTCGCACTGCATCGCGGCCTCCCATCACAGGCACAGACGAGCCAGTCACCCCGCACAACGGGTGCCGACTGCAGCCGGTGGACAGCTCCGGACGCACGGGGACCCTCACCCTGCCCTCATGCCACCCGACGCCACAGGGCTGGCCCGTGAGCACCATGCGACGCCCGAAGACGTGTTGCGTGCCATGGCCGCCCTCCCCAACGCGGACGACCGCAGCTGCCACGAGGGGACGCAGACCCGACCTGGACCTCTTTGTGCCCACGGCTCGTGTGGGGTGGCGACAGAGCCGGGGGCCCCGGCGCGCAAACGTGGACCTCATCGCCGGTAACCCTCAGCTGGATGTGCAGTCGTGGGCTCCGCGCGCGGCGCTTCGAGTGACTCAGAGCTGTTCGAGCAACTCGGCCACTGACGAGACGACCTGGTCCGGGCGGAAGGGGTACGTCTCCACGTCGGCCATCGTCGTCAGGCCGCTGAGCACTAGCACCGTGTGCAGCCCGGCCTCCATGCCGGCCACGATGTCGGTGTCCATCCGGTCCCCGATCATCGCGGTGGTTTCAGAGTGGGCTTCAATGCGGTTCATCGCGGACCGGAACATCATGGGATTGGGCTTGCCGACCACGTACGGCTTGCGCTTCGTGGCCTCGGTGATCATCGCTGCCACCGCTCCGGTGGCGGCGACGACACCGTCGGCCGACGGGCCCGTGGCGTCAGGGTTGGTGACGATGTAGCGCGCCCCTGCCAGCACCAGTCGGATGGCCCTGGTGATCGCCTCGAACGAGTAGTTGCGTGTCTCGCCGAGCACGACGAAGGCGGGGTCCACGTCGGTGAGGACGAAGCCGGCGTCGTGGGGGGCGGTGGTGAGCCCCGCCTCCCCGATGACGAAGGCGGTCTTCTTCCCGGGTTGACCGGCCAGAAAGGCAGCGGTCGCCATCGCGGAGGTCCAAAGGTTCTCCTCCGGGACGTGCAACCCCGCGCGCTCGAGCCGTGCCGCCTGGTCGCGCGGGGTCCAGGTGGAGTTGTTGGTGAGCACCAGGAATCGCCGGGACGTCGCCAGCCAGCTGTCGATGAGCTCGGCAGCTCCGGGCAGGGCGCGGTCCTCGTGGACCAGCACTCCGTCCATGTCCGTGAGCCAGCACTCGATGTCGTGCGGGGTCCGCGCCGGGCGGGTCATGGCGTCACCTCGCCCAGCCCGTAGGCCTGGTGCACGAGCACGACCGGGTGGACCGTCTTCACGCCGGTGGAGTTCTCGATCTGCCAGCGGCACGTCTCCGTGTCACAGGCGGCCAGCCCCTGCTCGTGGGTCCGCACCATGTCGAAGACCGGTTTCCCGACCGCCTGCGCGATCTCGTACTTCTCCTTCTTGAGGCCGTACGTCCCCGCGATGCCGCAGCAGGTGGCGTTGCTGTCCAGGACCTCCAGCCCCGGTATGAGCCGCAGCAGGTCGAAGGCCGGCGTCCCCATGCCCTGGCTCCTCAGCTGGCAGGGGGCGTGGTAGGGCAGCCGCATCTCGATCCTGCGGAAATCGGTGGGCAGCTCGCCGGCCTCGTGCAGCTCCATGAGGAACTCCGAGAACTCCCGGATGCGCGTGCCGACGTCCGCCAGTTCGGTGTCGTGCAGGCCGAGGATCTCGTGCGCCTCGTGCTTGAGCATGCCGGTGCAGCTGCCCGCCGTGCTCACGATGGTGAGGTCGGTACCCGCGGAGCGGAGGGCCTTCACGAGCGCCCGCACCGACTTCGTCGCCTGCTCGAAGAGCCCGTTGCTCTGCTCGGCGAGGCCGCAGCAGCCCTGCTGGGGCACGAGCACCTCGTACCCGAGGTGCTCGAGCACCTCGATCGCGCGCCTGGCGGCGTCCACTTCGAAGTAGCCGCCGGCGCAGCCGTGGAAGTACACCAGGGCGCCGCGGGTGGGAGCCTTCGTCGGGGCCGGACGCTTCTTCAGCCACGTGTGCAACGACTCCGATCGCGCGGTGGGCATGGGGGCGCCGCGGTGGACGCCCACCAACTTCTCCATCGCATAGCGGGCCAGCTTGTTGTCGAGCACAGCGTTGGCGAGGGGTGCGACCGGCGTCATCGCCTGGCCCATGAGGACGGTCTGGGTGATGATGCGGTCCCGGATCGGGACGCCGTGTTCGGCCTTCATGACGGCGCGGGCCAGCGAGTTGAGCTCGGCCACGTTCACGCCCTGGGGGCACACGACGCTGCAGGTGCCGCAGCTGGAGCAGTAGTCCACGGAGTGGTCAACAGAGGCGCCGTCGCGGAACCGCTCGGCCTGCGGACCCACGAACTTGGGCCCCGAGAACAGCGGGGTGACCGCCGCGACCGGGCAGCTCGTCTCGCAGATGGTGCACTTGACGCACTGGTCGAGGCTCATGCGGTTGAGCTCGTTGTTGAGCCGCTCTCGCAGGTGTTGGGCCCGTTCGGCCCGGGACTTCTCGCTCATCGTGCTCCTCCGGTGATGTGATCGGCGGCCCGGACGGCCGTGGCGACGGCAATCCCGTCGCCCGACTTCTCGCACCAGCGCTCGGCGCCGGCGATGAGGCCGCCGGCCACGTACAGGTTGGGGAGGACGGCCGCACCGGCGGCGTCCACGGGTCGGCCGGCGGCGTCGGTGCGGACGCCGACGGCGAAGAGGGGGTGGGGCCCCCAGTAGGTGGCCGGGATCAGCGGCCCCGCGTCGGTGGCGGTCAGGGGCAGTCCGAACACCGGTTCCGAGATCGCACCGAAGGAATCCACCTCGAGTGCACCGCTCTCGAACCCGCCCGGGGCGTACACGAACGCGTCCGCCCGGAGCTGGCGCGGCCCTCCGGCGGCGGCGAGGGTGACGGACGCCACGGCGTCCGCCTCCAGGGTGCGGCCGACGATCCGGCTGCCGGTGATGATCCGGACGCCGGCGGCGCGCACCAGCGCGAGCAGCGCCTCGTACAGCCTCAGTCCCGGCACGGAGGGGGGAGGCAGCGGGATCTCGCACACGTCGCGTCCGACCACCTCGGCGACCTGGCGCCACACCCCGCTGCGGCGCACGCCCAGCACGGCGGGCAGGGCCACGACGTCGCCGGGACCGGCAGCGGCGGCGACCGCGCGGGCGAACCGGGCCGCGAAGGCCTCCTCGTCGAGGGCGCGGGCGTAGGTGAGGGGGCTGGGGTCGGCCTCCCCCGGGCGGGCGGGCAGGTCGACCCACGCCGCACTCGCCGCGAGCGCCCCGCCGTCGGGGGCGGTGCTGCGGGCCAGGTTGCCGGCCACCAGGTCGGCGGGGAAGTCCTTCAACTGCCGGACGCCGACCACCGCGTAGCTGCGGCCCCCGATCGCATCCCCGGCCACCATCGAGGGCTGCGCCAGGGCTGTGGGCCGCAGGGCGCCGACCGCCGTGGGCAGGTGGAGGTTGCGGGCGGGGTCGCCCACGAGCAGTTCGGGCACGAGGGCCCCGGCCAGCCATGCGGCGGCCGCACCGACGGCGTCCGCACCTATCGACGCGTACGGGTGGTCGGACGCCACGGCGGCGACGGCTTCCAGGGGGCGCTCGACCCGCTCGGGCGTGTAGCCGAGGATGTCCAGAGTGCCCTGGGACAGCTGCAGGCCGCCGGGGCCCTTGGTGACGAGCATGACCGACCGGCCGCTGCGGGCGAGCCGCAGGGCTGCGGTCAGGCCGGCGAGCCCGGTGCCGATGACGACGACGTCGCTCATCGCACGACCTCCTGTTCGGGGTGGGGCAGGTGCTCGACGTCGAGGGTGCCTGCGAAGATCCAGTGGTCCAGGGCGGTCTGCCGCACTTGTGGTCCGTAGAGGATGGGCCACAGCCCGATCCACCGGTGTTTGAGGAAGAGTCGCAGCAGGCCGGTCGCACGTTCGGCGTCCGCGACCTGCTCGGAGCAGGCGATCCCGGCCGCCCGCGCGGCACAGAAGCCGCCCTGGCACGGTCCCATCCCGAGACGCAACTGGCGACGGAGGTCGTCGAGGGTGGCGTTCGGCTGTGCGTGGAGGGCGTCGACGAGCATCGAGCGGCTCATCAGCTCGCACTCGCAGACGATCGGGTCGTCGAGCCGGTCCGCCTCACGCTCCTCGAGCCGGTGGGTCACGGCGTACAGTCGCCGGTCCTCGCTACCCGGGATCACCTCGTCGGCGGTCCGGCAGGGGCGGTTCTCGCCGAGCTGGTCGCCCATGGCATCCACGATGTGCTCGGCCATGAGGCGGTAGGTGGTCAGTTTGCCGCCGCCGATGGTCAGCATGCCGGTGAGGCCGTCGCGCTCGGAGTGGTCGATGACGGCCATGCCGCGGCTCATGTTCCGGGTGTCGTGGGCGGCGACCCGGTCGTCCTTGATCAGGGGCCGCGAGCCCGACCAGGCGTGCAGCGCACGCGCCGTCCGGAAGCCGGGGATCATCGCCTCGCCGGCGTCCAGCATCTGCTGGGCCCCGGCGCGTGGGGGCGGCAGGTGGTGCGGGTCGGTCTCGTGGATGTCGGTGGTGCCGATGATCGACACCGTGTGCACCGGTACGAGGATGTCTCCGTCCGTGGGGTAGACGCAGCGATTGATGACCGTGTTCACGATCCGGTGGTTCATCGCGATCATGATCCCGCGGCCCGCCACCACCTCCACCTCACGGGCGCCCGCCATCGCCGCGATCTGGCCGGCCCACGGGCCGGCACAGTTCAGCACGAACGAGCACTCGATGCGGACGTCCCCGCCGCCC
>RRZU010313771.1_pt1 | contig 79200 bp, 75 predicted proteins | sample 2165561 | NCBI WGS metagenome assembly RRZU01 (sample SAMN10456909, study PRJNA506462) | wastewater metagenome | isolation source: wastewater sludge | place: USA: Moscow, Idaho
AAGCAGTTCCGTCAACTGCACAGCCGCACTCCAGGTCACCCTGAGTACGGTTACACCGCTGGTGTGGAAACCACAACTGGCCCATTGGGTCAGGGTTTAGCCAATGCGGTGGGTTTTGCCTTAGCTGAAAAAGTCATGGCAGCGCAATTTAACCGTCCCAAGCATGACATTGTTGATCACCAAACCTATGTGTTCTTAGGTGATGGCTGCTTGATGGAAGGTATTTCCCATGAAGTGTGCTCATTAGCCGGTACTTTAGGCTTGAATAAGCTGACTGCATTTTATGATGACAATGGTATTTCCATTGATGGTCAGGTGCAGGGCTGGTTCAGTGATGACACACCACGTCGTTTTGAAGCCTACGGTTGGCATGTGATCCGTAACGTTGATGGTCACAATGCTGACGAAATCGAAGTTGCCATTGAAGCGGCCCGTGCAAGCGACAAGCCGACCCTGATTTGCTGCAAAACCGTCATTGGTTTTGGTTCACCCAATCGTGGCGGTAAAGAAACCAGCCATGGCGCGCCACTGGGTGCTGAAGAAATCGCCTTAACCCGCGCTGAGTTGAACTGGCCGCATGGCCCGTTTGAAATTCCTGCGGATATCTACTCTGAGTGGAACGCAGAAAAAGCCGGTGCCAAAGCTGAAGCTGAGTGGGATGCGCGTTTTGCCGCTTATGCTGCTGAGTTCCCAGAGTTGGCTGCTGAGTTTAAGCGTCGCATGGCCGGTGACTTACCAGCTGATTTTGCTGACAAAGCAGCGCAGTACATTGCTGAAGTAGCGGCTAAAGGCGCAAGCATTGCTAGCCGTAAAGCCAGCCAAGATAGCCTGAATGCCTACGGTCCTTTACTGCCTGAGTTACTCGGTGGTTCGGCTGACTTAGCTGGTTCCAACCTGACCTTATGGAAAGGTTGTAAAGGTGTCTCTGAGACTGATGCCTCAGGTAACTACGTATTCTACGGTGTGCGTGAGTTCGGTATGAGCGCCATTATGAATGGTGTGGCGCTGCATGGCGGTTTGATTCCTTACGGCGCGACCTTCCTGATGTTTATGGAATATGCGCGTAACGCCGTGCGTATGTCAGCGCTGATGAAGCAGCGCGTGCTCTATGTGTTCACCCACGACTCCATTGGTTTGGGTGAAGATGGTCCAACCCACCAGCCGATTGAGCAGTTGACCAGCTTGCGTACCACGCCGAACCTCGATACTTGGCGTCCATGCGATGCGGTGGAGTCTGCTGTATCTTGGAAGTACTCTTTAGAGCGTAAGCAGGGTCCAAGTGCACTGATCTTTAGTCGTCAAAACCTTGATCACCAAGAGCGTACCGCTGCGCAAATTGCTGATATCGAGCGCGGTGGTTATATCCTCAAAGATTGCACAGGCGAGCCTGAGTTGATCTTGATTGCGACCGGTTCAGAAGTCGGCTTGGCGGTGAATGCTTATAACGCATTGACTGAACAAGGCCACAAAGTTCGTGTCGTTTCCATGCCGTGCACCAGCGTGTTTGATGCGCAAGATGCAGAGTATAAGCAAGCCGTACTGCCGATTGAAGTTGGCGCACGTATTGCCATTGAAGCGGCGCACGCAGACTTTTGGTACAAGTACGTCGGCCTTGATGGCCGCGTGATTGGCATGCAAACCTATGGTGAGTCAGCGCCTGCTAATCAGTTATTTGAGATGTTTGGCTTTACTCTGGATGACGTCCTTAACGTTGCTGCCGAGTTGCTGGACGACGAATAAATACTGCTGGTGTCATTGTCATACCGCGTGGAGCTTAGTGCTGTGCGCGGTTTATTTTTGTAAAGCTTTCGCGAAAGGATAGCTATGTCTGCACGCCCATTTCGAGTTGCACTTAATGGATACGGCCGTATCGGTCGTTGCGTGTTGCGTGCATTAAGTGAGCGCCCCGGTGGCGCAAACTTTGAAATCATTGCCCTCAATGATATTGCTGACCAAGCCAGTATTGAATACCTCACGCGTTTTGACTCCACTCACGGGCGTTTCCCCGGCGAAGTGCGGGTCGATGGCGACTGCCTGCATATTGATGGTGTCTGTGTAAAAGTGCTGTGTGCCAGTACCCCAGAAGAGATTGATTGGGCGGCCTTGGATATTGATCTGCTGCTGGAATGCTCAGGCCAATACACCACCCGTGCCGATGCCCAGCGTTTTCTCGATGCTGGTGTACCGCGCATTTTGTTATCGCAACCGATGGACAGCGCTGCGGATGTCGACGCCACCATCGTGTATGGCGTGAATCAAAACGCGTTAACCGGCAGTGAAAAAATCGTTTCCAATGCCTCTTGCACCACCAATTGCGGTGTACCTTTGTTGCAGTTGTTGGAGCAGCAGATTGGCGTTGAGCATGCTTTTATCAATACCATTCACTCAGCGATGAATGACCAGCCGGTGATTGATGCCTACCACCACAAAGACCTGCGCCGCACGCGCTCAGCGTTCCAATCGGTGGTGCCAGTGTCGACCGGTTTAGCCCGTGGTATTGAACGTTTATTGCCAGAATTTAACGGCAAGATTCAAGCTAAAGCTATGCGTGTCCCTACGGTGAATGTGTCCTGCTTGGATATCACTTTGCAGATGCAGCGCGACACCAGTACCACAGAAATCAATGACCTGTTTAAGCAGGCGGCAACGCAAGGTGCGTTGCACGGTTTGCTTGATTACACTGAATTACCGCACGCCAGCTGTGATTTTAACCATGATCCGCATTCGGCTATTTTTGATGCCAGCCTGACGCGCATGAGCGGCCCACGCATGCTCAATATTGTCGCTTGGTTTGATAACGAATGGGGCTTTGCCAATCGTATGTTGGATGTGGCGGAACACTTTTTAAATGTTGCTTGTACCACTAACCGCTCAGTAAAGGACTGAATTCCATGACAGTGTTAAATATGACTGACCTTGATCTTACCAACCAACGCGTATTGATTCGTGAAGATCTGAACGTGCCAGTAAAAGACGGTGTTGTGCAAAGTGATGCACGGATTGTGGCGGCGTTACCCACCATCCGTTTAGCCTTGGAGAAAGGCGCGGCAGTGATGGTGTGTTCACACCTTGGACGTCCTGATGAAGGACAGTTTAGTGAAGAAAACAGCCTGGCACCGGTTGCTGCCTATTTAAGTAAAGCACTGGGTCGCGAAGTACCTTTGGTCCGTGATTACCTGAATGGCGTTGCAGTCGCACCGGGTGAGATCGTGCTACTGGAAAACGTACGTTTTAACAGCGGCGAAAAGAAAAACACCGATGAGTTAGCCAAGCAATACGCGGCACTTTGCGATGTATTTGTTATGGACGCCTTTGGTACTGCACACCGCGCACAGGGTTCAACCCATGGCGTGGCGAAGTTTGCCAAAGTTGCTTGCGCAGGTCCTTTATTGTCAGCCGAGCTGGCGGCACTGGGTAAAGCACTGGGCGCACCGGCTAAGCCGATGGCAGCGATTGTCGCTGGCTCAAAAGTATCCACCAAGCTCGATGTACTGACCAGCCTGTCTGATATCTGTGATCAGCTGATTGTTGGTGGTGGTATCGCTAATACCTTCTTAGCCGCTGCAGGTTTCCCAGTCGGTAAGTCGTTGTACGAAGCAGATTTAATTGATACCGCTAAGGCGATTGCCGCTAAAGTTAGCGTGCCTTTGCCCGTTGACGTGGTAGTGGCTAAAGCCTTTGCTGCAGACGCAGAAGCAACAGTGAAGGCTGTGGCTGATGTAGCTGAAGACGATATGATTCTGGATATCGGCCCCGAGACTGCTAAGCAGTTTGCTGAGCTGTTGAAAAGCTCAAAAACCATTCTGTGGAACGGCCCAGTGGGCGTATTTGAGTTTGATCAGTTTGCTAATGGCACCCAGGTGCTGGCGCAGGCCATCGCTGACAGCGACGCGTTTTCAATCGCCGGTGGCGGTGATACGCTGGCAGCCATTGATAAGTACAATGTCGCTGACAAGATTTCGTATATCTCCACCGGTGGTGGCGCTTTCCTTGAGTTTGTTGAAGGCAAAGTCTTACCAGCGGTAGCAATTTTAGAAGAACGCGCAAAAGGCTAAGTAGTCTGCGTGTGAACTGACAGTAACCGGCTTGCATAGAGTGGGCCGGGTAGATTTTAATGACCTTGCGGGGAAATAATTATGGCTCTTATTAGCATGCGTCAAATGCTTGATCACGCCGCCGAGTTTGGCTACGGCGTACCAGCCTTTAACGTGAATAACCTAGAACAAATGCGCGCGATTATGGAAGCAGCGGATAAAACCGACTCACCAGTGATCGTGCAAGCCTCGGCTGGCGCACGTAAATATGCCGGTGCACCTTTCTTGCGTCACCCGATTTTAGCGGCGCTCGAAGAGTTTCCACACATTCCTGTGTGTATGCACCAAGACCACGGTACCAGCCCAGATGTGTGCCAGCGCTCCATTCAGTTGGGCTTTTCATCAGTAATGATGGACGGCTCGCTCGGTGAAGACGGCAAAACGCCAATGGACTACGACTACAACGTTGACGTCACCCGTCGCACTGTTGCCTTAGCACACGCTTGTGGTGTCTCGGTTGAAGGTGAACTGGGCTGCTTAGGCAGTTTAGAAACCGGAATGGCCGGCGAAGAAGACGGCATCGGCGCGGAAGGCGTATTGGATATGGAGCAAATGCTCACTGATCCAGAAGAAGCCGCTGATTTTGTTAAGCAAACCAAAGTGGATGCCTTAGCCATCGCTATTGGTACCAGCCACGGTGCCTACAAGTTCACTAAGCCACCCACTGGCGACACCTTAGCCATCGAGCGCATTAAAGAAATTCACAAGCGCATTCCTGATACGCACTTGGTGATGCACGGCTCCAGTTCTGTGCCACAAGAGTGGTTGGAAATCATCAACCAGTACGGCGGCGACATTAAAGAAACCTACGGCGTGCCGGTTGAAGAAATCGTTGAAGGTATTAAGTACGGCGTGCGTAAGGTCAACATTGATACTGACCTGCGTTTAGCCTCAACCGGTGCCATGCGTCGCCACATGGCGCTGAACCCAAGCGAGTTTGATCCACGTAAGTTCTTCGCAGAAACCGTGGTGGCGATGCGTGATATCTGTATCGCTCGTTACGAAGCTTTCGGCACTGCCGGCAACGCCTCAAAAATCAAGCCGATTTCCTTAGAGAAAATGTATCAGCGTTACGCCAGCGGCGAGCTGTATAAAAACATTAAGTAAGTTAATCACGCGACACAAAACCCGCCTGCTTGGTAAAAGAGCAGGCGGGTTTTTTATTGCCTGGCAGATTTTACCTCGTGCTATTTGTGTCTGTGCTGCGTGTTTTTATGTCGATGGCGTCGACATGCCAGCTTTATGTGTCGAAATTATTGCGTTTTATCGACACATAAAAACCTCATGTCGAAATTATGCCGTTTCATCGACATATAAATGGCATATGTCGATGCGGTGTACATATCAGTAGCTGTCCAGAGCTAGGCCTATAGATAAAACCCTGCATTTAATGTTGCGCTGTTTTATGATGCTTACATTGATTATTTGTGGAGGTTGCTATGCAAGGTCATCCGGAAGTTGTTGCCTGTTTAGTCGAGCTGTTGCGTGGTGAGTTAGCCGCGCGTGATCAGTATTTTGTGCATTCGCGTTACTACGAGGACTTCGGCTTAACCCAGCTCTACACCCGCATCAATCATGAGATGGAAGAAGAAACTCAGCACGCCGATGATATTTTGCGTCGCATTCTGTTTCTGGAAGGCACACCAGACATGCGCCCGCACGCTTTTGAGTACGGAAAAACTGTACCCGAGATGCTGCGTAAAGATTTAGCGGTGGAATACAGCGTACAAAAAAACCTCACCGATGCTATGGCGCTGTGTGAAAAGCATAAGGATTACGTCTCGCGCGACATGCTGCTCTCGCAACTGCGTGACACCGAAGAAGACCATACCTACTGGCTTGAAAAGCAATTGCGCTTGATTGAAATGCTCGGTTTAGAAAACTACCTGCAAGCGCAGATCTAAACACACGCGTTTAGCCGCGAGCGCTTGATCTCGAACTGAGCCATGCCTGTGCATGCGCTCAGTTTTTTGCTTTATGGCAGGAAGAAAAGGCTGCAGCCGCGTCTCTGCGAGACGTGCCACAACGTAGCAGTCCGCAGTGCTCTAGGGTGCGCCTTGGATTTATATATTTCACTCAGCGAGAAAAAATCTATACAGTAACCATTGAGTCTCTCTAAGACCTAGCGGTCACTCTAGGGCCGTAAATATAATAGAAGGACGGCACGGACAGTATTGGCAGTCCTTCAAAAATACACCTGTATGAGGACACAACAATGGACGATAAACCTATTCTAGAATGGAAACCGTCACGAAGAGAGTTCCTTGCTGCCACCTCTGTCGCTACGGCTGTCAGTGTTTTACCGTCTTGGTCTTTTGCGACTCAAGCCGATACTGTACCGCTGGAGCAATACCTACCTGAATATTTTAATGCCAGTGAGTGGGCATTTATCATCGCAGCAACCGCACGCTTGATACCCTCGGAGGGTGATGGGCCGGGTGCTTATGAAACACGCGTGCCAGTGTTTATTGATCGACAGCTCGCTAGCAGCTATGGCTTAGCGGTGGACTGGTATATGCAAGGGCCCCATGTGCCTGATGCGCCGCCGACACTGGGTTATCAGACACCCTTGAATCCTCGGCAAATTTATCGTCAGGGAATCTCTGCAGTCAATGCATGGTGCGATCAACACCACAGCAAAAATTTCCATAAGCTCGATTCTGAATTACAAGACGAAGTGTTAACTGCTGTACAGCAAGGCGCCATCCAGTTAGATCCGGAACTGCGTGATTTTTTTACTATGTTGCTGGCCAATACCAAAGAGGGCTATTTCGCTGATCCTATGTATGGCGGAAATCACAAAATGTTGGCGTGGTCATATATTGGTTTCCCCGGTGCGCGGGCGAGTTTCAAAGAGTGGGCAGGGCAGCATAACGTTCCTTACCCCTTAGGACCTGTAGCAATTTCTGGCGAGAGGGCATAACCATGGCACGTCAAGATCCTAAAAAAGATGTCGTTATTGTTGGTCTAGGTTGGACCGGTGCCATTATGGGCATGGAGTTGGCCGAAGAAGGGCTTGATATTCTTGCGCTGGAGCGTGGCGAAGATCGCGATACAGTACCTGATTTTAAATACCCCAACATCATCGATGAGCTGAAGTACGGCATTCGTTATGACCTGATGCAAAGGCCATCACAGTCGACTTTGACCATTCGCCACACTGAGAGTGAAGTTGCTTTACCTTACCGGCAATTGGGTTCTTTCTTACCCGGCGATGGGGTGGGTGGTGCTGGCTCACACTGGAACGGTCACACCTGGCGGCCGCAGCCTGAAGAGTTACGTTTACGTTCTTATACAATTGAGCGTTTTGGTGAACAGATCATTCCGAGCGATATGCTCTTGCAAGATTACCCTGTGTCTTACGATGAGTTGGAGCCGCATTTTGATCGCTTTGAGCGAATGGCGGGTGTTTCTGGCAAGGTCGGTAATTTAAACGGAAAAACTGTGGAAGGCGGTAACCCTTTTGAAGGTTGGCGCGCCGCTGATTACTGTATGCCGCCAATGCCGCTGACTTATGATGCGACCTTGTTTGCCGAGACAACTAAGAAAATGGGCTATCACCCGTTCCCTCGGCCAGGAGCGATTGCGTCTGAATCTTATGTCAATGAATACGGTATGCAGATGGGCCCCTGTAGTTTCTGTGGTTTCTGTGAACGCTATGGTTGCTATAACTACTCTAAAGGTTCGCCGAACGTTTGCATTATGGATGCCTTAAAGCGCAAACCTAACTTTTCCTACAAAACTAAATCCGAAGTGCTGCGTGTTGAGATGGCAGCCGATAAAAAAACGGCCACAGGTGTGACCTACTTTGACCACCGCACAGGTGAAGAGGTTTTTCAGCCTGCAGACCTGGTTATTCTCTGCGCCTATCAATTGCATAATGTTCATCTAATGCTGCTATCAGGTATAGGTAAACCTTACGATCCGGTTACTGGTGAGGGCGTTACTGGACGTGGTTACGCATATCAAATGAGTGGCGGTGTGCAGATGTTCTTTAAGGATAAAGAGTTCAATCCGTTTGTTGGTACTGGCTCCAATGCCATGGTTATTAACGATTATGGTGTCGGTCAGATCGATTTTGCTCGCGAAGGTTTTATTGGGGGTAGCTATATTCAAAGCGGTGCAGCCAATGGACAGCCCATCCGCTCTATGCCACTGCCTGCAGGGACCCCGACGTGGGGGCAAGGTTGGAAAGAAGGTATCGGTCAATGGTATGGGCATGCTATGAGTATGGGTTCGCACGGCTCCTGCATGTCCTATAAAAACTGTTATTTGGATTTAGATCCGACGTATAAAGATCAGTTTGGCCGCCCCATGTTGCGGATGACCTTTAACTGGAATGAAAACGATATTCGTATGACCCAGTTTATGCGGGTAAAAATGGAAGCAATCGCTGCTCAGTTAGAGCCCGACATCATGCAGTCTAACTTTAAAAAAGCAGGGGCTATGTATGATGTGCGCCCTTATCAGACCACGCACAATGTCGGCGGTACAGCTATGGGCGAAGACCCAAAAACCTCAGTGTTAAACCGTTATTTACAGGCACATGATGTCCATAATGTGTTTGCGATGGGGGCAGGGGCTTTCCCACAAAACATACAGTACAACCCTACTGGGCTACTGGGTGGGCTGGCTTATTGGGCGGCACATGCCATACGTACTGATTATCTGCGCCAGCCGCGCAATCTGGCCTAAGGAGAATCGCTATGAAAACTTTGATGCGTATCGTACTTGCATTGATTGTGCTGGCAGGAGTGGTGATTGCAGCAATGATCTGGGTGCCTGAGCAGCGCACACCGGCCAAAGCTTTAGATGTTCCTAAGTCAGACATTACTGCTGCCAAGGGTGAATATGCCATGCGTACAGCAGACTGTATGGCTTGTCATACCGCGGATGGTGGCGAACCTTTTGCGGGTGGCAGAAAAATCGAAAGTCCACTGGGCATTATTTACTCAACCAATATTACCCCTGATAAGGAAACAGGTATTGGCCATTACTCTTTGGACGACTTCCGAGCCTCACTGTATGACGGTTTACGGAAAGACGGTGCTCATTTGTATCCGGCTATGCCGTATGAAAACTTTCGTTTTCTAAGTGAGGCGGATGTGCAGTCGATGTATTTGTATTTTATGGAGGACGTGCCCGCGGTGAATAACGCCGTACCTGCAACAGAGCTCAAATTTCCATTTAACCAACGCTGGGGGCTGCGTGCTTGGGATTGGTTTGCGTTGAAAAATCCTGAGTTTAAGCCTGTGTCTGATGATGCGCAGATCAACCGTGGTGCTTATTTAGTGCAAGGGCCGGCGCACTGTGGAGCGTGCCATAGTCCGCGTAATCTGATAATGGCGCAAGATGGCCTCACCCAAGAGAGCCCCGCTTTTTTAACGGGCGGAGAGTTGGATGGCTGGTCTGTGCCTGATCTGCGTGGTAAAGACAGTGTTGCGGGTCAGTGGAGCACGCAGCAAATGGCAAACTATTTTGCTACCGGTCGTAATGATTACGCTACCAGTGTTGGCGAAATGTCATTAGTGGTGAAGCATTCGCTGCAATACCTAACGGATGAAGATAATCAGGCGATTGCCGCGTACCTCACACATTTGAGTGGTGGCACTAAGGCAGGCTCAATGGCAGCGCAGAGCCCTGTAGTGATGACTGAAACTGAACGTATGCTCAACACTGCGGACCCTTCCTTGCCGCTTGGGGCACAGTTGTATCTTGATAACTGTGGTGCTTGTCATGCTATGGATGGGCGCGGCGCACCAGAAATATTCCCGCGCTTGGATGGTAATGATTTGGTCACTGCGGATTTAGCCACAGGCTTAATTCATGTCATCTTGCATGGCGCAGAATTGCCCTCGACTGAACATCGACCTGCTGCGCTGCGTATGCAAGCGCATGGCTGGCGTTTGAATGACGAAGAAGTGGCAGCCTTGGCCACTTTCATACGTCAGGGTTGGCATAATCAGGCATCTGCAGTAAGTGCCAGTGAGGTGCAGCCTTTGCGCTAAGACTCTCACTATGAGTTGCGCGGCAGGCTGCGGCAGTTACCGCCGTTGCTAGAATCATATTTGCAGCAGGAGCATCAGGCAAGGGAGTTGCCTGATGCTCCTTTAAGCTTTATTGGTCGTGACATAGAGCTTGGTTCTAGGCTTTAGGTTGCCTATTTTGCTTGTTATGATGGGTCATAATCTATATTTATAAGGTATTATAGATGCCCCGCAATGACACTCATATTCTTAGTGCTATCTTTCGGACTAAGCCCCATTTTATCGTCTCTTTGCTTATTGCCACTGCTACATTCTTGATCTTGCTACCCAGTGAAAAGGCGCTGCTGAGTTTTATTATCAGTTGGAATGCTTTTTCTTGGGTTTATTTGCTGTTTCTTTTCGGCAAAATTGTCGGATCTAGAAAAAAAGATATTTTCCAGGAAACTATCAATGCCGATGAGAGTGCCAAAATGGTGCTGTTTTTTCTGTTGATTGGTTGTTTTGTGAGCTTGCTGGTGCTCTTTTTTGTTCTTGGTGGGCATGATGCACTCTCTACCAAAGATAAAATATTTCAGTACTCGCTGACCGCATCCACGCTGATTTCTTCTTGGTTGTTATTGCCCATGGGTTACACCATGCATTATGCACACCTCTATTACAGCAACCCGAATTATAGTGAGCCTTGGTTGTATTTTCCCGAAAAAACGCTAAAGCCAGATTATTCTGATTTTATGTATTTCTCATTTACGATTGCCGTGGCCTCACAAACCGCGGATGTGGAAATTGCTTCTACGCCAATGCGGCGCGCCGTACTCTTGCAGTCCATTGTTTCTTTTATCTTCAACATGGCAATACTTGGTTTGTGTATCAATATCTCCGCGAGCTTTTTCTAGCTTAAAAACCAAGTTAGATCGTTGTGGCTGTTCCACGCCGTGCATAATTTTTAGCACCCTGCCTGTTTTCATGCGGCCGCTCCAATCGCGCGTGTTAAGCTAGGTCGCTCTATTTATCAGTAACAGAGAGTTTTGCATGTCTACTACTGCTCTACTGCCGCACGGTGCTTTAACCGACTTTGTCGCGCCAGAGTGTGAGGCCTTGGTGGAGATTCTGTATCAAGATGATGATATTTTATTGATCAATAAACCCAGTGGCTTGCTTAGTGTGTCTGGGGCTAACCCGTTGAACTGGGACTCGGTGTATTACCGCTTATTACATGGGCAAGAGGGCGCAACTCCGGCCTTCCCAGAGGCGAAACTGCCGCACCGTTTAGATATTGGCACTTCAGGGATTATGTTGGTGGGGTTGCATGCGGCGGCGACCCGTCATCTGAATATTCAGTTTCAGCAACGAGTGATCCAAAGGCGTTATGTGGCGGTGCTGGAGGGGTGGTTGCAACATGACCACGGGCAAGTCAGTGCGCCCATTGCTAAAGATAAAAGTATGTTTCCACGCGTGAAAATCTGTCACAGCAGCGGTAAAGCGGCGACCAGCCAATACCGGGTTTTGCAGCGTTTGGATCAACCGCAGCGCACCGTGGTGGAGTTTACCCCGCTCACAGGGCGTACTCATCAGTTGCGTATCCACAGTTTGTTAGCTGGTCACCCTATCCTGGGTTGCGAGCTTTATAGCAGTGCGCACAGTGAACAGATGGCAGAGCGCTTGCTGTTGCATGCCAAGGATGTATATTTCCAGCATCCACGTAGTGGCGAGCATATTCATGCCCAGAGCCCTTGTCCGTTTTACCCATGACAGGGCAATAGGTGGCGCTAAATCAGCAAGATATATGTTGAATAGGCTGATCTATCTAAAATATCGATTGTTATTAGCAGTAATTAGCGCTTTTTATCAATAGTAATGTGGCTACAATAGTCAGCATCAACAACATAAGAGAGTGCATATGCAGTTGCTTAATTCTTCAAATCGCTATGGTTTGGTCAGTGTGCTTATACACTGGTTGGTAGCAGTGGCAGTCTTTGCTTTATTTGGTTTGGGCCTGTGGATGACGGACTTGAGCTATTACAGCGAATGGTACCGTACAGCTCCAGCGCTGCATAAAAGCGTTGGTATTGTGCTCTTTGCGGTAATGCTGCTGCGGCTGTTATGGCGTTTTTTCACGCCGCAACCAGCGGCACTCAGTAGTCATTCCACTGCCGTGCAATTGCTCAGCCGCTTAGGCCATGGCGCGCTGTATCTGGGGCTTTTTGTGGTGATGATTTCAGGTTATCTGATTTCCACCGCCGACGGACGCGGTATCAGTGTCTTTGATCTGTTTGAGATCCCAGCGCTGATTACTGGCTTACCCAATCAGGCCGACTTGGCTGGAGCAGTGCATTTTTATGTGGCTTGGGCTTTGGTGATTTTTGCTGGCTTACATGGTTTAGCTGCATTGAAGCATCACTTTATTGATCGCGACGTCACACTCAAGCGCATGCTGGGTTGTGGGCCAAAATAATTTCGTACGACTTACATTTTTAATTCATTTAGAGGTAATAATATGTTTAAGAAAACATTTGCAGCATTGCTACTGGGTTCGGTATTAACCACTGGTGCAGTATCGGCAGCCGATTACGTGATTGACCAAGAAGGCCAGCACGCTTTTGTTAACTTTAAAATCAGCCACTTAGGCTACAGCTGGCTATACGGCACCTTTAAAGATTTTGATGGCACTTTTAGCTATGACGCAGAGCAGCCAGAAGCCAGCGCAGTTAATGTTAACCTGCGCACTGCTAGCCTCGACAGTAACCATGCTGAGCGTGATAAGCACTTACGCAGCGCTGACTTTTTAAATACCAGCAAGCACCCTAAAGCGACCTTTGCCTCCACTAAAGTGGTTAGCACCGGTGAAGGCACTGCTGATATTGTTGGTGATCTAACCCTTAATGGTGTGACTCAAGAAGTCGTGATTGCTGCTAACTTTATTGGTGAGGGTGATGATCCTTGGGGTGGCTACCGTGCCGGTTTTGAAGGTACTACTACGCTGCAGTTAGCTGATTTTGGTATCAAAGCCAACTTAGGCCCCGCTTCAGAAAGTGTTGAGCTGATTTTATCCGTGGAAGGCGTACGCAAGTAAGATCGCCTTAGTCAGTGGCGCTATCTGGCATAGGTAGCGCGCTAGCGCGAATGCAATCAACTAAGATTTTTGCCGCTTTACCGAGCGGCTTATCTTTATGGCTATACAGATAAAAGGGTTGATGGCGAACACCGCTGGTTTGCAGGGGCAGTTTTTTCAGTAACCCGCTGGCTAAATCAGCTGCAACAATGTGTTCCGGCAACCAAGCAAAACCTAAACCCGCACGAATAAACTCAGCCGATGTGGCTAAACTGGCCACTGTCCAACGTTGTTCCGCACCTAGCCAACCCACATCCCGTGGCTGACGTTTGCCCGAATCACGCACTACCACCTGCATATGCGCAGAGAGATCATTGCCGCTGAGTTTTTGCCCCAGCTGATGCAACGGATGCTGGTGATGGGCAACGGCGATAAAAGTAATCGAGCCCAGCTCAATGGGTAGATAACCGGTAATATTCAACACGCTGATGGCAATATCAGCGGCACCGTCATGCAGCACTTCTTCTGTGCCTGATAACACTTCTTCCCGTAATAACACCCGGCAACCGCGGCTCAGTGGTTTAAAAGCCTGCAGAGCTTGCACAATTTTTTGACTGGGGTAGGCCACATCCACCACTAAACGCACTTCGGCTTCCCAGCCTTCTTCGATTTGTTGGGCTAAGGCTTCCAGCTGCGCTGCATCGGCAGTTAGTTGCCGCGAGCGTCTGAGTAGGATTTCGCCCGTTTCCGTTAATACCGCTTTACGTCCCTCAATGCGTAACAATGGCATGGCCAGTTGTTCTTGCATGCGGGCAATGTTGTAACTGATCGATGATTGCGAGCAGTGCAGCGCTTGTGCCGCCTGCGCATAGCCGCCATGATCAATCACAGCTTGCAAAATTTTCCATTGATCTAAGGTGATGCGTGGGGCTTTCATAGGCGAACCATGGCCGGGTTTATGGGATTAACTCAATACTGCGACGTAAGGTGTCGCAGTATTGAGTTAGCATGATTTTATTGTAGACGAGTGTAGGTTAGCGTCTATTTTGTATCATTACCATTGGATGAGCGCATGAAAAATATTCAGCTTATAGAGAGTATTCAAGCAGGTGAAATCCTAGATAGGGCTGTTTTTTTAGAAAATGATAGTACTCAAAATAATTATAATAAATCTTACTATCACTTCGTAAAGTATTTTGAAAGCAAAGCACAGTTAACAGAACATGATTTGGTTATTGCTGCGAATTTTACTTACGGCTGGATGCCAACAATATTAGAATTTAAAAGTGATGATTTTGACTTGGCAGTGTCTGTTATAAATAAGGCAAAGCACTCAGAAAGAATATCAGATGAAGATTTATTGATACTTAAAAAGCTGATGAATAACTCCATAGTAGGAGTATCTAAAATGCTACATTTTATTAATCCTAATGTTTATGCGATATGGGATAGTCGGGTCTGTAATTTTTTAACAGGAAAAGCGCATGCTTATAAAGTTCAAAAATCTGGACTATTTTGGGCGTATTTGGATCTTTGTCAAAAAGTTGCAGCTGCTCCTGAGTTTGAATTTATCCATAGAAACCATCAAGAAAAAGTAGGGTATGACATTACCCCTATGCGAACTGTTGAGCAGATAATGTTTATTTGTAGTAGTAGTCCTATTCGCTATTAATTGTATGATATAGGTAGTTAAATGAATAAAATCCTACATAATCGTATTGATGAAATCCTGTTTTACAAATGGGACCCTATCGGAGTGTCCGACTCAAATTGGCCGCGAGATGAATACAAATTATATGTTAATAAGGTTTTAGATCTGGCTGTAAACAATACAACAGCTCAACCGTTAGCTGAGTATTTGACGTACCTGTCTACAGAAATAATACAAAGCACTGTCAGTAATGAGCGCACTTGCAAAGTAGCAGAACTGATATTTTCTATCGCTCATGATCGAGCATATTATCCTGATCATGCGGTTATAACTGTTGATTGATGCAGTGCTAATAGGACGACTAACAAGGACAATCAATGAAAATTCTATATCTGCACGGCTTTGCTTCTGCCGTAAAGAAAAGCAGCAAAAAGTATGATGAGCTAAGCAAGATAGGCGAAGTTGTGCCCTTTGCTCCAGACTACTGCCAAGGCTTTGATCAAGTGATTAAAGACACTTTAGCTTTCGCAGTAGCAGCAGGAAACATACAGGGCATTGTTGGTACATCTATGGGTGGTTATACGGCTTCGCATATCGCGGCACAGCTTAAGGTGCCTTTCGTTGCTATCAATCCATCGATTACGCCAAGCCAGACCCTAAAAAAATACATAGGCAAGCACCAAAATTATGATGGCAGCAGTTATGAGCTGAAACTTGCGCACGTGGGCTCGTATCCAGATTTTAATACGACGGCTAGAGGTTTAATTATTGTGAGCGCGTTGGATGAAGTCATTCCTGCTAAGGACACCCAAGCCTTTGCTAAAGAAAAACAGTTGCCCATTATAAGCTGTAATTATGGCGACCATCGTTTTGAAGATATTTCGCCACTGATTGAGCAAATTTCAGAGCATTTACTGGCTGCAGACTAATGTTTAGCATGAGTGCTGCCACTGTGTAGCAGGCGGCCTAAGAGCACTGCGTACGAGCAAGTTTCAATGCGAATGCTAGTACTTATTCCTCTACTTAAACATCAAGCACTGCACTCTTAATCTACAAACTCAAAAGCTATCTCACCTAAGTCGTGTCCTTCAACGTCAAGGCTGGCGCCAAAAATAGGGCACACTGAGATGCGCAGAGTTGCGCCTGATGGCTCGCAATCTTGATTCACTTCATTTTCTGTTTTTTTGCGCATGATGGACAAATAGTGTGCTGTTTGTTCTGCGGATAATTGCATGTTTAATTTTTTAGTCATAAATATATTTGCTTTAAAAATGGCTGTGTACGTAGTGGGCTTAATAACAAAGTCTAAATGATGCTGTTAAACATAAGAGGCTGGGTTGTCTACCGTTCCTGTAAACGAGGTGGCTTGAGCTTCAAGCTGAGTATAGATTTCTTTATAGGATTCTCGGGTGTAGTAATGAGCACGGCCACTCTTAACGAGATTTTGTGTTCCTGCTATGGCTGGAATGCTTAGATCAGAGTAACCAGCAGCTGTAACATCAGGAACAAATACAGGACGTCCCATGGCGTAGCTGGCATCGACTGCATGCATTGTGCCGCCATCAATGGATGTTTCTATCGCAAAAACCGCAACAGATAAACCAGCTTGAATCCTATCGCGCTTAGCAAAAAGAGCAGGCATCAATCGAGTGCCAGGTGGATTTTCTGAAACCCAGAGACCATCGCTGTTTAAGATTTCATCAGCAAGCTTTCGATTTCCAGCTGGCGAAATTGAGATTAAGTCTACAAGCACGGCAATGGTAGGGGCGTTAAAGTCCAACGCTGCACGGTGTGCGATAGCGTCGATACCCAGTGCCAAGCCGCTAACAATCGTAAATTCTGTTCTTGCAAACTCTGCAACGGTTTTTACCGTCAGCTTTTCACCCACGCTCGTATTTTGACGTGTTCCCACCACAGCAATAGATTTTTCGTTTTGCAGTAGATCTATATTACCTTTGCAAAAAAGAAAAGGCGGCGGCGAAGCAACATCGAGTAGGCGATTGGGGTAGTTAGCATCTCCACGTAATAAAACTTGGATGCCTTGCTGTTGCCAGCCATCAAGTTTTTCGGAAAGCGGCTGCCTTGCAGAATCAAATTGACCGGCTTTTAAAAACTCAACCAACGAGGATGGCGTTCTTTTAAGAGGTAATTTGTGTTTGCGGTAGCCTGCGAGATCTTCAAGTGTTTTAAGCTGATTGGCAGCGGCGAAAACTAATAATGCGCTTATTGTTTCGTTCCCAACGCCTTTGAGTTCTTTAAGTACAAGTGCGTCTAGCAAATTCATATTATTTACCCGCTATAAAAGTATGAGGAAGCGATATACTTACATGGCTTTTAAACTGCAAGTTAACAGCTGGGTGCGACATAGCGTGTCGCTTTGCTGTTACCCCTCAACGTAAATCGATAGGTCTAGAATTGTACAGAGGGTATCTGTCTAGCGTTTTTTATTCATGTTGTTGAGAGGAATAGAGTGGCAATGTCTGAGCTCAAATACTTAGCCGCCTATGCGCCAGAACTGCAGGCGCAAGTACGCAACATGTTGGCGCAGGATAAGCTCGGTGCTTATTTACAGCAACGTTATCCCGAGCGCCATAGTGTGCAAAGTGATAAGGCGTTGTATCAGTTCACCACGGAACTCAAACAGCAATACCTGCGCAATTCTCCCAACATAGATAAAGTGTTGTACGACAGTAAGCTGGATGTGCTGCGTCATGCATTGGGTTTACATACCGCTATTTCACGGGTGCAGGGCAATAAGCTCACGGCGAAAAAAGAAATCCGCATTGCTTCGTTATTTCGCGATACGCCGCCGCAGTTTTTACAGATGATTGTGGTGCATGAACTGGCGCATCTGCGCGAGAAAGATCACAACAAAGCCTTCTATCAGCTATGCCGGCATATGTTGCCGGATTATCATCAGTATGAGTTTGATCTGCGTATCTACCTCACTTGGCGCGATACGCAGGCCAAAAAAAGCCAAGATTAAGCATGGTTTAAATAGCGCGGCAGTTTGCCTAGGCGCTGAGCAAGCTGCATATCTGCAGCGCTCTGGTCAGCAGCGTCAAACTGTACTTAACCGCTAGTTTACCCTTCCAAGTTGCGCACCCGCTGGGCCAAAACAGCAAAATCAAAACGCACTTTAGTGGGCACCAATAGCAGCACCATGGAGATGGCTACCGGAACGAGTGTGGCCAACAGAAATGATTCCAGCAGATTGGTGGTTGGTGCGCCTGGGCTGGGGAATATCAGCAAGCCAGCGACGAGCCCACCGAGGGTGCTGAGTACGGCGTTATAGCTTTGGTAGCGCGCACTGTAAAAGCCAAAAAACACCGGGAAAGCTGCCGCACAACAGAGTAAATCTGCGAGCAAAAATAGATAGAGAATGCTATAGCCTTGCGCCGCAACAATCAGTACAGGTACCGAGAGTACGATAATTAGCCAGCGCGATAGCTTCAGTAAACTGTGGTTGCTGAACTTGGGTAATAAGCGGCCCATATCTACCACAAAGATGCTGGTTAGGGCGCTGATCGTGGAGTCAGCGCTGCTCATAATCAGCGCCAGACCAAAGGGTAACAGGCCGATGGCAAACCACAGCGGGGCGTCACGCAGCAGTACACTAAACAGCGCGACAGAGCCATCGCCGGGTAAGTCGAGGCCGACAAAGGCCAAACCAAACAAGCCCATAATAAAGATAATTGGGAAAATCAGCAGGCCGCTGAGAATAAAGCCATTACGAATCACTCGACTGCTGCGTGCGGCAAAAATACGCTGCCATGTGCCTTGGTAAAATAGGCCGGTAAGCACTACTGCGAGGAAGAATGTTAGACCAGATTTTAAACCATTCAGATCAAAAGGATTGAGTAGATGCGGGGCTTTTTCTTGCAGGCTATGCGCCATAGTGGTTATGCCACCGGTAGCTTTCCAGCCAAAAAACATCAGCACCAGGAGAAATGGAATAATCACCAGCATCTGCAAACGGTCAGTGAAAATCGTCACGCGTAAGCCGCCATACAGGGTGTAGATCAGTGTGGCGACCATCACAATGCTTGCGGTTTGCCACAGCGGTACCGGTGCCAGTAGTGCGACCATTTCTGCAATTGCCGTCAGCCCAGCGGTGTGGCTGATAAACATAAAGAAAACCATGATGACCAGCACAAAGGCATACATAACACGCCCGTAACGACCGAGAACAAACTCAGTTAGAGTGTGGCCTTCAGGCATCAGGGTGCGAATGCGTGGGCCGATTTGCGTCATGATTAAACTGGGCACCATCGAACCTAAAGCATAGCCGGTAATGGCACCAATTCCGCCCCACGTCGCGGCTTGGGCGGGGCCAAATAAAATCCAAGTCCCAAGCGTAGTGGCCAATAGCGTGAGCAAGGTGGCAGTGCTGCTTTGACTGTTGCGGGCCACCAGAAAATCATCCAGATTGTCTTGGCTGCGGCGGGCGTAGATCAGGCCGGGGACGGCAAAGAGTACGGCGAATAACAGTAGCCACATAATAGCGGTAGAAGCACTGAGCATTGATTTTCCTTGCCTGTCAGGCACTAAAGTACGCACGCACAAGGCGCATAAGGGCGTGACAGCAAAGAAATAAAGGCCTGCGCAGACACAGAAATGATCAGCGCTCTCCATCCCTTCGCCGGCATTACCCAGATCAGGTTCAAAGGGTTACTGTAGAAAATACAGAATCTCAGCCGTGACTTGGCTCCCCTTGGATTGCGCACAGACTATGAAGCCTGCGGGCAATTGTCAATTTCAAATAAGTGCGAGTATGCGGTTTGAGTGTGCGCCTACAATGCAGTGCGCTTTATATGCTATGGTTTTCGCTCGACACGGGGTGTCCTGTTTGCAGGGCTGAGAGAATACCCGTTGAACCTGATCCAGTTCATACTGGCGAAGGGATGTCAGTCGCAGGTTGAGTTCCCGTCTGTCTATCCATATCTTCGCCTCTTTTTTGAGGTGTTTATGCCAAGTTCTATTCGTCTTGATCAACAGCTGGTGCTGGTCACTGGTGCGGCCCGTGGTTTAGGTGAACATTTAGTGCGCGCTTTTCTACGTGAAGGTGCACTTGTAGTCATTAACTATTGCCACAGCGCTGAGGCTGCGCACAAGCTGGCCAGTGCAGCACCAGAGCAGTTGTTAGCCATTCAAGCCGATGTCACTGATAAGGCCGCGGTACAGGCGATGTTTGCCCAAGCCCGTGAGCATTTTGGCAAGCCCGTGACTACGGTGATTAATAACGCCTTGCCCAGCTTTTCTTTTAACGGCGATGCCCGCCCGAGTGTTGAGGAGTTAACTCTAGCGCAGTTAAATCAGCAGTTCGATGGTGTGGTGGGTGGCGCGCTGAATACCACCCAAGCGGCGCTGGCCGGTATGCGCGAAGCGGGTTTTGGTCGCATTGTAAATATTGGTACCAATCTGTTTCAAAATCCGGTGGTGCCGTATCACGATTACACTGCCGGTAAAGCCGCTTTGCTGTCCCTGACCCGCACCCTTTCGCAAGATTTAGGCCCCGATAATATTACCGTGAATATGGTCTCTGGCGGTTTATTGCGCACCACTGATGCCTCTGCTGCTACCCCAGAAGAAGTATTTGATTACATTGCTGCTAATACACCACTGCGCCGCGTCACTACGCCGGCTGAGTTTGCCGATGCGATTTTATTCTTTGCTTCGCCTTGGGCCCGTTCAGTAACTGGGCAAAATTTAATTGTTGATGGCGGCTTGGTGAAAAACTGATGACGACTGCAAAAGATACTCAGCGCATGATGCACATTAATTTATTTATTATGGGCTGCGGCCACCATAAAGCCGCTTGGCGCCATCCCAACTCCATGGTGGAGCAACTGGGCGATATCGCTTATTACGAACGCTTGGCGCAAATTGCTGAGCGCGGTAAATTGGATGCGGTGTTCTTTGCTGATGGTGCCTCGGTGGGCAATGTCTCCGATGGCAGTCCGTGGTTTATGGAACCGCTCACAGCCATTGCTGCCATGAGTCGCGCTACAGAAAAAATAGGTTTTATCAGTACGGTCTCCAGCACCTTTTACACGCCGTTCCATGCGGCGCGTTTAGTGGCGTCGTTGGACCATATCAGCAAAGGCCGCATTGGCTGGAACGTGGTCACTTCCATGTTCGATGAAGAAGCGCGCAACCACGGCTATCAGGCAATGCCGGCCCATTCTGAGCGTTACCGCCGCGCCGAAGAGTTTGTCCAGACTGTATTGGGCCTATGGGATTCTTGGCAGGATGATGCCTTAGAGTTTGACCGTCAGGGCCATTACGCCAATCCAGCAAAAGTGCAGCCGATTAAGCATGAGGGTGAGTTCTTTTTGGTCGATGGTCCGCTGAATATCCCTCGCCCAGTACAAGGCCATCCGGTGCTCTTTCAAGCGGGATCCTCTGAGCAAGGGCGCACGCTAGCGGCTAAATGTGCCGAAGCCATTTACGCGGTGGCTTATGATTTACCCGCCGCGCAGGGTTATTACGCTGACATTAAACAGCGGGTTAAAACGGCTGGACGTAGCGCACCCGTGCCGATTATGCCGGGGCTGGTGACTTATGTGGCTGCCACCGAGGAAGAAGCACAAGCCAAGCAGCGTGAGCTGGATGAGTTGCTGCCAGTGGCAGCCTCTTTGCGCCAGTTAAGTGTTTTTACTGAGCAAGACTGCATGAGCTGGACCTTGGATGAGCCAGTCCCCGAGTTGCCGCCGTTAGCTGAGTTTAAAGGCCCGCAAGGCCGCTACAGCACTATTTTGCGCATTATCGAAACCGAGCAGCCCACGGTGCGCCAGTTATTAGGGCGTTTAGCAGCTGGTGGCGGCCACTGCACTATGGTTGGTACACCTGAGCAGATTGCCGATAAGATGGAGAACTGGTTCCGCAATGGCGGGGCCGATGGCTTTAATTTGATGCCGCCGTCGTTGCCCTATGGCATTGAAGATTTTGTCGAACAGGTGATCCCCGAGTTACAGCGCCGCGGCTTATTCCGTACTGAATATACGGGCAGCACTTTGCGGGAACATTTGGGGCTGGCGCGGCCGCAGCATCCTTAATATGCAGGAAAACTTTGAAAAGGTATGGACGATGCAGGGATTTAAGCTTTTTGTAACCCGCGCTATTTTGTTGGGAGGCCTGAGCCTGGGGGCTTTCGCTAACAGTGCGCTACAAGCAGAGCAGCGCACACCGCTGATCGTGCCGCAGCTGTTAAACTTGGTTAAGCACAAACAATGTTTTGACCAGGCAGCAGAAGAGTATTGTGCGGATTTGCAGATAGAGTTTGAGGCAACAGGGGTGCCTTGGCTGGATCTTGCTTTATTAGCGAAGTTGGATATGCAGCAGGATGCGGGTCAGCAAGCACCCAGCAGTATTGCAGAGCAACTGCAGCGCATTGAGCAGCAAGCGGATGCTTGGCTGAGTGAAAGCTATGCCGATATTCAAGAAGCGCGGGCAGCGCCAGAGCCTTATTTTATTGCTTATGATTATCGGGACAGTCTGAGGTTTATTGCGCAGCGCAATCAGTTAGCCAGTTTTAAGCAGTTTTTCTACGCTTATTCCGGCGGCGCCCACGGCATGCACCACACCAGCTATGCGTTGTATGACTTAGATACGCGCCAACAATTGTTGTTGCCGGATCTTTTGCAGCGCTTTGCTGAGACTAAGCTGTTAGAAAAGTTACGTGAGCTGTATTTAGAGGATTACCCTGACTATGCGCAAAGCTGGCTAAGCGGCAGCCTCGCGGAGCAAGCCGAGACTTTATTAACCGATAATTTTGTTTTTGATGAGCAGGGTTTAACTTTCAGCTATGCGCCCTATGTGCTGGGTCCGTACTCGGAAGGTGAAATACGCTTAACGCTGTATTACAGCCAGCTGCAAGACATTCTTAAACCAGAGTATCTACTTGGCAATTAAGCACTCGTATCGATACTGCTGACTGTGAAGAGGGCAGCAGTATCGGCACGGTTACAGGGCTGTGATGGTGCGTTGGCTTACCAAGCAATGCGGCCAAGCAGGATGTCTTTAAACATCACGAAATCACCGGTTAAGCTGTAAAACGGGTGTTGAAAAGTCGCGGGGCGGTTTTTTTCAAAGACAAAGTGTCCCAGCCAAGCAAAGCCATAACCACATACAGGCAGTGCTAGCAGCCACCAAGGGCTGATCACCGCAAGCAGCACACAGACCGCGATACTGATCACGCCAAGGGTGCCAAAAAAGTGTAAGCGGCGGCTGGTGCTGTTCTCATGCTCGGATAGGTAGTACGGGTAAAATTCGGCGAAGCTATTAAAGCTGATGGGCTTGTGCTGACTCATGGCGTGCTCTCTTATTATTGTGAGTGTTAGCCATTTGTAGCCAAGCCGTCCTCGACTGTCAACGCCTGCGCTTAGGGGATTTGTAGGTTGCTGACTAAGTCCAGTAGATCTGTTGATGGGATAAACTCTTCACAGTTTTTATGACCTGCTTGGCTGTCAGGTTGCAACACCGCGCGTAAATGGCCAATGCCGTAATGTTGCGCGCTGCGCAGAACAGGCAGGCTGTCGTCAATAAATAAGCTGCGTTCTGGTTGGAAGTCCAGCTCTTGCCTGAGACTTTGCCAAAAACGTTGGTCTTCTTTTGGGTAGCCGTAATCGTGTGAGCTGATAATGACATCCAGGAGCGGCTCTAAGTGCACTTTCTCTAGTTTGATTTGCAATGAATCACGGTGCGCATTAGTGACTAAAGCGCAGTGCTTACCGGCCGCTCGCAGTGCAGCAAGAAACTTATCGGCATTGGCCCGTAGGCGGATCAGCTCGGCTGTATCCTGTTTCATCTGCTTGATGGGTAGATCCAGTTTGCCGCTCCAAAAATCCACGCAGTACCAATGGATTTGTCCTGTATAGGAGGCTAATAAAGGTTTGATATAAGCATCAGCCTCTGCCCGAGTGATTCCGTTTTTGTCGGCATAATATTGCGGCATATAGTCGAGCCAAAAGACATTATCAAAATGCAGGTCGAGCAACGTGCCGTCCATATCCAATAAAACTGTATCAATTTTCTCCCAAGGCAGCAGCTGCATACTTAAATCTCTCTAAAACTGTGTGTTCAAGCGCGCTATGATACCTAATATAAGCAATCGGAGTTTTTGTTATGCGAGAAAAACCAGTCATTTTAGCCAGCGAAGAAGTGGCGCGTAGTCGTATTTTTCGCGTCGAACAATTACAGCTGCGCTTTAGTAATGGGGTGGAGCGTACTTACGAGCGCTTGCGCGGTAAGGCCGGCGGTTTAGGCGCGGTAATGATTGTGGCCATGACCGATGCTGAGCATGTGGTGTTGGTTGAAGAGTATTGTGCCGGTAGTGAAGATTATGAGTTGTCGTTACCGAAAGGCTTAATTGATCCCGGTGAAGATGCTTTGCAAGCGGCCAATCGTGAGTTGCAAGAAGAGGCGGGCTTTGCTGCGCGTTCTTTAGAGTTTATTACTGAACTGAGTTTATCCCCAGGTTATATGAGTCAGCGTATTAGCGTTGTTTTAGCCCGCGACCTCTATCCGTCACGCTTACCCGGTGACGAACCAGAGCAGATGCGCGTTGAAACCGTTAGCTTGCGTAACTTGCTGGGTTTGTTAGAGCACCCACAGTTTACTGAGGGCCGAGCATTGGCGGCAATGTATGTGGTGCGTGACTTACTCCAGCAGCGTGGCGAGTTAACAGTATGATGGACAGTTTGATTAAACCCGTGCTTGAGCTGGTGCGGGCTGCGGGGCAGGCAACTTTGCCGTATTGGCAAGCGGGAGTGACTGTGCAAACCAAGGCCGACGACTCGCCAGTGACGGCGGCAGATATTGCTGCACATAAAGTGTTGGCCGCTGGGTTGGCCGCTTTAGATGCGAGTATTCCAGTACTCTCGGAAGAAGATTGCGCTATTGCGCTCAGCGAACGTCAGCAGTGGACGCGTTGGTGGTTGGTTGATCCGCTTGATGGTACCAAAGAGTTTATTAGTGGCAGCGCTGAGTATACGGTCAACGTCGCATTGGTTGAGCGCGGTGAGGTGGTCTTCGGTGTGGTTGGTGTGCCAGTTACTGACAGTGTTTATTATGGTGGCGCAGCATTCGGTGCTTTTTGCCGCGATGCTGACGGCGCTATTCGTTCCTTGCAGATGCGCACTGCACCCCAAGATGAGTTGGTGGTACTGGCCAGTAAACGTCATAGCAGTCCTGAGCAAGAGGCGTTATTGCAGGGTTTAGCCGCGCAGTTTCCACGATTGCACTTGCTGAATGTGGGCAGCTCGCTGAAGTTTTGTCAGATGGCTGAAGGTGCAGCAGATCTTTATCCGCGTTTAGCGCCCACTTCACAATGGGATACTGCTGCGGCGCAAGGTGTGCTTGAGGGTGCCGGCGGGCAAGTGCTGAATCTGCAAGGGCAAGCGCTGACTTATGCCGCGCAGGAAAGCTATTTGAATCCGCATTTTATTGCCTTACCGCAACAAGCTCCGTGGCGAGAGCAGGTTTTAGCCAGTCTATAGACTGGCGTTAGCACTGAGATTTTTAATCCAGGTGTTTACCACTAATGTCGCAAAGCACCATTGGTTAAAGCCCTGCACACTGAACGTTTTAATAATAAGAACATATTTATGACTGAAAAAACTCCAGACCTGTTACGGGTAATTATTGCTGGTGCCTTAGTGTTGCTGGTGGTGCATACCTTAGGGCGCTTTATTTATACCCCTTTGCTGCCGTGGCTGGTTGAAGATGGCTTGCTGACACTAAAGCAGGGTGCGGATGTTGCTAGTTGGAACTATCTTGGCTATTTAATTGGTGCCTTGTTGGCCATGCGCTGGCATCGTGTTGAGCAAATTCATAAGGTTTTGCCATGGGCCTTGGCCATTAACGTCTTATGTACGCTGCTACAAACCCAAGCTGAAAGTGCCGAGAGTCTGTCAGCTTTGCGCCTGATTAACGGGATAACTAACGGTATCGTTTTTGTGCAAGCGCCGTCATTGATTCTGGAGTGGTTGGCACGGCATGGGCGTGCTACTGCCAGTGGCTTAGTGTATTTAGGCGTGGGTGTTGGTTTGCTTGTGTCCAGTGCGCTGGTGGCTGTGCCAAGTGACTGGTTGCACGGGGCCGCGCGCTGGTGGCCGGCTTTTATTCTCAGTGTGCCCTTAGCATGGTGGGGCTGGCGTCAGTTGGCTGTGTTAGATATTCCTGCGCCGGTGGTGGTACCTAAAGCCAATGGTGAAGTGCCGTCGTCACGTTTACTGGATCGCGCGAGTACGCCGCTATTTTTATCCTATGCGGGAGCTGGTTTGGGTTATATCTTACCTTTAACGTTTTTGCCTATGCTGGCCAGTTTAGAGCTTGAACCTGGTAGTTTTTTAGTTGATGGCAGCTGGCTAGTGGTGGCGCTGGCGACCTTACCCGCACCTTGGATTTGGAATAAAGTGGGCGCGCGCATTGGTGATGCTTTGGCGCTGCGCATTAACTATATTTTGCAGCTGTTGGGCGTTCTGGCAGTGTTATTATTACCGGCAGCGTGGGGTGTTGTGCTCTGTGCTTTGCTAGTGGGCGGCACATTTTTAGGCACTGTGTTATTGACTCAGCGTCTCGCGCGCACTTTACACCCGCATCAAGGTCCACGCTTATCTGCGGCTTTGGTCGCTTTATATGGCTTTACCCAGCTGACGGGGCCTTGGCTAACCGGGCAATGGTTGGCTGCCAGCGGTACCTTGCATGGGGCTTTTTGGTTAGGTGCAGGGGCTTTACTGTGGGGCTTGGTTTGGGCCTTACTGACACCTGAAAAAAGTTAAACGAAAAGGCTTGTTGTGTGTCAAGGTGACGCAGGTAAAAAAGCTGGTAAAATGATTGCCAGTTAGCCTGAGCTAATATCCTTTTCTCTTCTGAGCTTATGCTCTAATGCCCTGTTTTGCTAATGCTTAGAGCAGGGTAATATAACTTAGACATGATAAATAATAGGCTGGACGGTTTTTATAGTGAGCGATGCAGAGCACACTAGCTAAAACCTTTCAGTTATGACTCGTTTTAGGGTGTATTAAATGAATGACTCTGCTGTTTTGATAGACATTGACCGACTGCGCGATAATGCCGGTGCGGCGGGCCAGCTGTTAAAAGCGCTGGGTAACCCTGATCGATTGTTACTGTTGTGTCAGCTCGTGCAAGGCGAGATGAATGTGGGTGAGCTAGAAGAGCAACTGAAAATTGTGCAGCCAACGCTATCACAGCAATTGAGTGTTTTGCGTCGTGAAGGGCTGGTCGATACCCGTCGTGACGGGCGACAGATTTATTACAGCATTAGCAGTCCACAAGCACTTGCTGTGATTGAAACCTTGTACGGTTTATTTTGCGCTGAAGACCAGTAGTTTTCCGCTGCGACAATTTTACCTGTATATACTTTACCTTGCTGTATAGTAATGTTGTGAGATAGATATTTCAAAAGCAACAGCGAGGAATCATCATGAAAAGTAATATGGGTTCAATTGATCGTGCTTTGCGGATTATTGTCGGTTTAGTCTTAGTCGGTTTAGCGCTGACAAGTACTGTGGGATGGTGGGGTTGGTTGGGGATTATTCCAATCGTGACCGGTGCATTGGGTAACTGCCCGCTCTATAGCGTTATTGGGGTAAATACCTGTGGCACTAAGCAGTGCAACAAAAAATAGCAGACTGCTAAACGCGCATCAACATAAGGCACCTTAGGGGTGCTTTTTTTGTTTCTAGCATGCATCGCACCCGCATATTCTAATTAGCTATAAGCATATTCTTGAAAAGCGTGTATAATAGATAGCATGTTTATATAATGTTTTGAGGACGGTATTATGCAACCTGCAGTAACCGCTTTTTTTGACCCAGAAACTTACACTTACAGCTATGTCGTGCGTGACCCTAGTTCACAGTTTTGTGTAGTTCTCGATTCGGTTTTGGATTACGACCCAGCATCAGGTCGGACCAGCACGCACAGTGCGGAAAAAATTGTCAATTTTGTTCGTGAGCAGCAACTCAGCGTAGTTTGGCTTTTAGAAACCCATGTGCATGCAGATCACCTCTCAGCAGCACCGTATTTGCAGCAAGAGCTGGGTGGACAGTTGGCCATCGGCAGTCACATCAAGACTGTACAGAAAGTCTTTGGTGAGATTTTTAACGCAGAGCCACAGTTTGCTACTGATGGTAGCCAGTTTGATCGCTTACTCAATGAAGGCGACACCTTAACCTTCGGCGCAATGACGGTAGAGGTGATGCACACTCCAGGACATACGCCCGCCTGTTTGAGTTATGTGATTGGCGATGCGGTATTTGTTGGCGACACTTTGTTTATGCCAGATTACGGTACAGCGCGCTGCGACTTTCCAGGCGGCGATGCGGCAACCCTGTATAACTCGATCCAGCGTTTATTTGAATTGCCCGATAACACGCGCATGTTTATGTGCCATGACTACCAAGCGCCTGGCCGTGACGAATACTGCAATGAAACCACAGTTGCCGCTGAGCGGAAAAACAATATTCATGTGCGTGAAGGCATTAGCCAAGAAGAGTTTGTGGCGATGCGTACAGCCCGTGATGCCACTTTATCCATGCCTCGTTTAATCTTGCCCTCAGTGCAAGTGAATATGCGTGCAGGTGATTTGCCACCTGCAGAAGATAACGGTGTACGCTATTTAAAAATCCCTTTAAACGCACTGTAATTGTGGAGAAATCCTAATGGAAGCAAGCAAACAGCTCACACCTTTTTTATCTGTTATTGGGCAAATTCAACCGACAGATATGGCTTCCGTAGCCGCTTCGGGCTTTCTTACGGTCATTAACAATCGCCCTGATGGTGAAGGTGAAGGCCAGCCCAGTAGCGCTGAGATGGCGGCAGCCGCGCAAGCGTCTGGCTTGCAATACCATTATTTACCGGTGATTGCAGGACAAATCAGCGATGCCAATGTCAGTGATTTTGCTCAGTTATTAAGCCAAGTCAAAGGTCCAGTATTAGCGTTTTGCCGTACTGGTACACGCTCATCTAGTTTGTGGGCGTTAAGTGAGGCAAGCCGTTTGGATGCCACCGCTATTTTGGCTGCAGCCCAATCGGCGGGCTACGACTTAACCGGTTTAGTGCCGCGCATACAGCAGCGCTGGACTGAGCAGCAGTGCGTCCCCGATGCTGCACACTCGGCGCAGAGCAATCGTTATGATGTTCTAGTGGTTGGTGGTGGTGCGGCGGGCTGTGCTGTCACTGCCAGCTTGCTCAAGCGTGATGCAAGTTTGCGCATTGGGGTGGTTGAGCCCAGCGAGCAACACTATTATCAGCCAGGCTGGACCATGGTGGGCGCGGGGGTCTTTACCCGTTCGCAAACTGAGCGGCCGATGGCGCAATGCATCCCTGAGCCGGCGCAGTGGATTCGAGCGGCAGTGACCGGCTTTCTACCTGAACAAAACACCGTGGTATTAGAGGATGGCCGGCAGCTGGCTTACCGCACCTTGATTGTGTGCCCGGGCTTAAAGCTACATTGGGATGCCATTAAAGGCTTGCGTGAAACCCTTGGCAAAAACGGCGTGACCTCCAACTATGTTTTAGAGTTGGCGCCTTATACTTGGCAGCTGGTGCAAAACTTACGCAAAGGCCGAGCTATTTTTACCCAGCCACCAATGCCGATTAAATGTGCCGGTGCGCCACAAAAAGCCTTGTATATGTCCGCTGACTGGTGGCTGAAAGAAGGTGTTTTAGCCGCCGTGGAAACTGAGTTTTGTACAGCGGGCAATGTGTTGTTTGGTGTGGCCGACTTTGTGCCACCATTGATGCAGTACATCGATAAATACCAAACCCAACTGAACTTCCAGCACAACCTAGTAGAGGTGGACGGTGAGGCTGGGAAGGCGTGGTTTGTGGTGACTGATGCTGAGGGAAATCAGCAGCGCATTGAAAAGTCTTTTGACTTTTTACATGCAGTACCGCCCCAGCGCGCGCCGCGTTTTGTCCGTGAAAGTGTTTTAGCAGATAAAGACGGTTGGCTGGAAGTACACCATGACACCCTGTGTCATCCTCGTTTTGGCAATATTTTTGCTCTAGGTGATGTGTGCTCTGCGCCCAATGCAAAAACTGCAGCAGCAGTACGTAAACAAGCGCCAGTGGTGGCGGAAAATATTTTAGCAGTCTTGGCTAAGCGCGAAGTGCGTGCAGTCTACGATGGTTATGGTGCTTGCCCGTTGGTAGTGGAGCGCGGCAAAGCAGTGCTTGCTGAGTTTGGTTATGGCGGTAAGTTATTGCCCACTTTCCCCCTCGATCCGCTGGTGCCACGTCGTTTAGCTTGGCAGCTGAAAGCACGTTGGATGCCGTCTATTTACTTCGATATGTTGCTCAAAGGTCGCGAATGGTTGGCGAAACCCAGCGTACTTGATCATGCACCGCATCGACCCACAGCCGTACAGGCTTGTGATTTTCAATCAGGAACTAAAGAGTGAAACTAAGACGCTGGCTACCCTGCATCGACTGGGTAGCTTCTTATGACCGTATGACCGCTGGCAAAGATGGCTTGGCCGCGGTCATTGTCACCTTGATGTTGATTCCGCAAAGTTTAGCCTATGCCATGCTGGCTGGCTTACCGCCAATTACCGGTTTGTATGCCAGTATTGCGCCATTGTTGCTGTATGCGATTTTTGGTTCTAGCCGCACTTTGGCGGTTGGCCCAGTGGCAGTTATTTCCTTGATGACGGCAGCTGCGTTAGAGCCGATGTTCCCATCCGGCTCTGCCGCTTATATTGGTGCTGCGATGTTGTTGGCTGCTTTATCTGGTGTGGTATTGCTGCTGATGGCTGTGCTGCGCTTAGGTTTTTTAGCTAACTTTCTCAGCCATCCAGTGATCTCTGGGTTTATCAGTGCTTCTGGGCTATTGATCGCTTTAAGTCAGTTTAAATATATTCTTGGAGTCAGTGCCGAAGGGCAAACGGTGCTGCAGCTTATTCCTTCGTTGGCGCAGCAACTGCCGTTTATTAATGTGCCGACTTTACTGATTGGTGGCTTGTGCCTAGTGTTTTTACAGTTAGCGCGTACCCGTTTAAAAGGGTTGCTGCTGGCGCTAGGATTGAGTTCAGGTTGGGCCAATAGCCTAACTAAAACAGGACCTGTATTAACCATTATTGTTTCTGTGTTAGTAGTGACCTGGGGTGATCTGGCCAGTAGCGGCGTGCATGTGGTTGGTGCGATTCCAGAAGGCTTGCCGGCTTTGCGTCTGCCGACGATGGATTGGCAGTTGGCGATGCAATTGCTGCCTGCGGCGCTTTTGATTAGTTTGGTGGGTTTTGTTGAGTCTGTCTCTGTGGCGCAAACATTGGCGGCAAAGCGGCGTGAGCGGATTGATCCTGACCAAGAGTTGGTGGGTTTAGGTGCGGCGAATATTGCTGCGGCAGTGAGCGGTGGTTTTCCTGTCACAGGTGGCTTTTCACGTTCGATTGTTAACTTTGATGCGGGTGCGCGCACACCGATGGCGGGCATTTTAACTGCACTAGGGATTGCACTGACTGCATTGTTTTTCACCCCGCTATTTCACAATTTACCGCACGCAGTGTTAGCGGCCACCATTATTGTTGCGGTGCTGAGTTTGGTTGATTTTGGCTCGTTAAAGCGCACTTGGCGTTTTTCCAAGCAAGATTTTATCGCCCAAGCAGCCACCATGTTTGGTGTGCTGTTTATGGGGGTTGAGATTGGTATTGTGATGGGTGTGAGTCTGTCCTTATTGCTGTTCTTATGGCGTACCAGTCGTCCACATAGTGCTGTGGTAGGGCAATTACCGGGCAGTGAGCATTTTCGCAATATTGAGCGGTTTAATGTTATTCAAAGCGACACTGTCTTGTCCTTGCGCGTTGATGAAAGCCTGTATTTTCCCAATGCACGCTATTTAGAAGAGCGCATTATTGAATTGATGGTGGATTACCCTGACTGTCAGCATTTAGTGTTGATGTGTTCTGGGGTGAACTTAATTGATGCCAGTGCTCTGGATAGTTTAGAGGCCATTGCGGAGCGCCTAACTGCGGCGCAGGTGCAGCTGCACTTGTCGGAAGTAAAGGGCCCAGTGATGGATCAGTTGCGCCGCTCCGACTTTCTCAATGAGTTTGGTGGGCAGGTTTTTGTCAGTCAATATGCCGCCATGCAGGCGTTGGATCCGGCAAGCATCATGCGTGCAGCGCAAAGCTAACAGTGGCTTGGTTTGAGTGTGCGCAAAAGAATATTAGCCTCAATAGCCTTTAGTTGATCTTGATCAATTAAAGGCTAAGTGCTATCAAGCATCCTGACACTAATAAAGTTATTGAGTTCCATAGAGGGATGTTCTAATGCTTAAGCTATCTGTATTGGCGCTCACGGTAAGTATGAGTGTTGCTGCCTTTGCTGCGCCGCAAAAAAATGAGCCTATTCAACCCATTGAGCCAGCGGTAGTTACCGATGCGGCAAAGGTTGAGTTGGGTAAACAGTTGTTCTTTGATCCGCGCTTATCGAAGTCCGGTTTTATTTCCTGTAACTCCTGCCACAACTTGAGCATGGGCGGCAGTGATAACTTACCGACCTCCATTGGTCATAACTGGCAAGAAGGTCCTATCAACTCGCCAACAGTGCTGAACTCCAGTTTAAATCTGGCACAGTTTTGGGATGGACGCGCTGCTGACTTGCAAGAGCAGGCCGGTGGCCCTATTGCTAACCCAATGGAGATGGGCTTTACCCATGACTTAGCAGTGGGCGTTTTAGCGTCTATTCCACAGTATGTGCAGTCGTTCCAAGATGTTTATAACACTGACACCATTACTATTAATGAAGTGACTGATGCCATTGCTGAGTTTGAAAAAACTTTAGTGACGCCAAATGCGCCGTTTGATCAGTGGCTGCAAGGTAATGATGATGCGATCTCAGCTGATGCTAAGGCTGGCTATAAGCTATTTAAAGAAGTAGGTTGCACCGCTTGCCATAACGGGTCAGCAGTGGGCGGTAACTCATTCCAGAAAATGGGTTTATTTGAAGAGTATGTCACTGATAACCCTGCCGAAGGTGTGGCTGGTTTGACTGGTGATGACTTAGACCGCTTTAAGTTTAAAGTACCAACCTTGCGTAACGTTGAATTAACCTACCCGTACTTCCATGACGGTGCTTACTGGAATCTGGAAGAGGCGGTTGATGTCATGGCGCGCTTACAGTTGGGGCGTAAGCTGGATGAAGAGCAGATCAGCCAGATGACTGCATTCTTAAAAAGCTTGACGGGTGAGCAACCCAGCTTTGCAATTCCAATGCTGCCACCTTCCACTGCGGCAACACCTCGTCCAGTACCTTTTGAGAAACTGGCTGAGTAAGCTTGCAGTTATAAAAAAAACGGCCCACTGAGGCCGTTTTTTATTGCGCTGAAAATTTATTTTTTCAACTTGGGGTTGGGGAAAAACTGCAGTGCTTGGCCTTTGCTCTCTTTGGATTTTTGCAATGCGCTGACATTGACGCGGGTGGGTAATTCATTGGGAATGGAATTACCTTCCGCGTTTAAAGTGTCGCTATAACCGCAATGCACGCAATCACGGTGTGGGACTTCATCCACTTCCCACATGCGGATGCCGTCCATGACCTGACAGGCTGGGCAGACTGCACCAGCGATAAAGCGTTTTTGCGGTTCTTTCTCTGTGGTAGCACTTGGCGTTGTCATTATCATCTCGTCCGTTATGCTGCGTTATGGTCGCTAAGACCGCTGTGGCGCAATAGTGCGTCGATGGCTGGCTCGCGTCCGCGAAACTCAACAAACAGTTGCATAGGTGACTGGGAGCCGCCTTTAGCAAGGATGGCGTCACGGAAGGCGCGGCCAGTTTCTGGGTTGAGCACACCTTCTTCTTCAAAGCGGGAAAATGCATCAGCAGATAACACTTCTGCCCATTTGTAGCTGTAATAACCAGCCGCGTAACCACCGGCAAAAATGTGTGCAAAACTGTTGGCAAAACGATTCCAGCTTGGTGGTGTCATTACCGCCACTTGCTCGCGCACGCTGTGCAATACATCTAATACGCTGCGGCCATCACCATGACTGCAGTGCAGCTCAAAGTCGAATAGCGAGAACTCTAACTGGCGCAACATGCCTAGACCTGATTGGAAGTTGCGAGCAGCCAGCATTTTATCCAGTAGTGCTTTGGGCAGTACTTCTTGGCTCTCGTAGTGGCCGGAAATGAGCGCTAAGCCTTCCGGCTGCCAGCACCAGTTTTCCATAAACTGGCTGGGCAATTCCACCGCATCCCAAGCCACACCATTGATGCCAGACGCGCCGGCGAACTCAATGCGGGTTAATAAGTGGTGCAGACCGTGGCCAAACTCATGGAATAACGTGGTGACCTCATCATGGGTTAACAGCGCAGGTTTGCCTTGGCTGGCAGGGGTGAAATTGCACACTAGGTAAGCAATGGGGTTGATCAGGCTGCCATCAGCGGCGCGGTATTTATCCCGCGAGCCATCCATCCAAGCGCCGCCACGTTTGTGTGCCCGCGCATACAGATCAAAGAAAAAGCGTCCGACATGTTGACCATTTTCAGTGATTTCAAACAAACGCACATCGGGATGCCAGCTATCAAAGTCACTCAGCTCGGTGATTTGAATGCCATACAGTCGCTCCACAATGGCGAATAAACCGCTCAGGACTTTATCGATGGGGAAGTAAGCGCGTAGCTCTTCTTCACTGATGTCGTAGCGCTGCTCACGTAGCTTCTCGCTGAAGTAACCCACATCCCAGCTGTTGAGATCCTGCACATTGTGCTCGGCAGCAAAGGCGCGCAATTCATTTAAGTCTTGCTCGGCAAAGGGTTTGCTGCGCTCAGCTAAGTCGTGCAAAAAGGTTAATACTTGCTCAGTTGACTCGGCCATTTTGGTGCTCAGTGACAGCTCACTGTAGTTTTTAAAGCCCAGCAGTTGTGCCAGTTCGAGGCGTAAATCTAAGATTTCTGCCATGATCGGTGAGTTGTCGAGCTGACCGGCATTGGGGCCTTGATCGGATGCACGGGTGCTATAAGCGGTATACACCTCTTCACGTAGGTTGCGGTCGTCAGCATAGGTCATGACGGCGTAATAGCTGGGGAACTCAAGGGTGATTAACCAGCCATCGAGCGCTTTGTCTTGCGCGGCCTGGGCCATTTGCTCTTTGGCTGAGTCGGTTAAACCGGCTAAAGCTTGCTCGTCGGTAATATGCTTGGTCCAGGCTTGGGTGGCATCGAGCAAGTTATTGGAAAAGCTGCTGGAAAGATCAGACAGGCGCATTTGAATTTCGCCATAGCGCTTCTGCTGCGCAGGCTCTAGGTCAATACCGGATAAACGAAAATCACGCAATTGATCTTCTAAAATGGTTTTTTGTGCAATGGAGAACTGCTCTGCAGCAGGACTGCTTGCGAGGGCTTGATAGGCTTTAAATAGAGCGCGATTTTGCCCCAGCTCAGTCCAAAACTCAGACAGCTTGGGTAAGCAGGCTTCATAGGCCACGCGCAGTTCGGGGCTGTTGCATACCGCGTTCAAGTGGCTGACGGGGCTCCAAGCTTCGCCTAGGCGGGCGCCCAGTTCGTCCATTGGGAGCACTAAACTGTCCCAAGTGGGCTGTTGTGCATTGTTTAATAGTTGCGCAATAGCAGCACGGCTGTCGGCGAGAATGGTATCAATGGCCGGCTCGATATGCTCAGGACGAATGGCTGAATAGGTGGGTAAGTCAAAATCTTGCAATAAAGGGTTAGATTGATCAGTCACGGTAATACCTGTAAAAACAAAAAAGGGGATGGCGGCTTAACCGCCAATCATGTATCTATCTTAATACAAATGAGTGCCTACGCGGCTTAAGGTTTTTTATTGTGTCGATTAGAATCTATAACGAAATATTACCACAGTGTGGCGCTCGGGTATTTGTTGATGAAAGTGCAGTGGTGATCGGTGATGTGCATTTAGCTGCAGATTGTTCAGTGTGGCCGCAGGCCGTGATACGGGGTGATATGCACCGTATTCGCATTGGTGCGCGTAGCAGTGTGCAAGATGGCAGTGTGTTACATATCACCCATGCAGGGCCATTTAATCCTGCTGGCTATCCATTGGATATTGGTGAGGATGTGACCATCGGGCATCAAGCGTTATTACATGGCTGCAGCATTGGCTCGCGGGTATTGATTGGCATGGGTTCTATTGTGATGGATGGTGCACGTATCGATGATGATGTGGTTTTAGCAGCCGGTAGCTTGGTGGCGCCGGGTAAACACTTGCCCAGTGGTTACTTATATATGGGCCGTCCAGCGCAGCAAGTGCGTGCGCTCAGCGAAGAGGAAATGGCTTATTTTACCTACACTGCCGGCAATTATGTGCGCCTTAAAGATGCGTATTTAGCGCAAGCCCAGCCAACTGGATAGCTCAGCTTTGTGCAGGTTAAGGAGTTGAGTGCTGCGCAGCTGTCAATAACGCCAAAATGCCGGTGACAGTAAAATCAGCAGGGAGAATACCTCGAGACGACCGAGAATCATCGCTAAGCTCAGGATAAGCTTGGCTGCATCAGGCAAACTGCCATAGTGCGCAGTTACATCACCGAGTGCCGGTCCGAGGTTGTTCATGCATGAGGCCAATGCCGAAAACGCGGTAATTGGGTCAAGTTCACAGGCCAGTAAGGCGAGCATCAGGGTGAAAAAAGTCACCATGTAGACAACACAAAAACCCCATACCGATTCAATAACACGGTCGGGCACCTTGCGCTTGCCTAACTTAATGGTGAAAACCCCGTTAGGGTGGAGCAGGCGTTGGATCTCACGTTGCCCTTGGCGATATAACAGCATCACTCGCATCACTTTCATGCCGCCACCGGTGGAGCCAGCACAAGCACCAATAAAGGTGGTATAGAGCAATAAAAAGGGTAAAAAGCTAGGCCAGCTACTGAAGTCAGTAATGCTAAAGCCAGTGGTGGTGGTGACTGAGACTACTTGGAATGCAGCATAACGTAGTGATAGCAGTGGGTCGGCGTGATGGTCATAAATCATCAAAGTGATCGCGGTGATAGCAAAGGTAATGGCGAGTATTTTTAGGAAAGTGAGGCACTCAGGGTCACTTAAATAGGCTTTTAAAGAGCGGCTGCGTAAGGCCAAAAAGTGCAGGGCAAAATTCATCCCAGAAATGGCCATAAAGAACATACAGATCAGCTCAATCAGGGCGCTATCAAAGTAGCCGATGCTGGCATCATGGGTGGAGAAACCACCGATCGCAATAGTGGAGAAGCTATGGCCAATAGCATCGAATACATCCATGCCAGCCGCCCAGTAGGCTAGAGCGCAAAGCAAGGTCAAGGCGCAATAAATCGTCCATAAAGTTTTTGCCGTATCAGCAATGCGTGGAGAGAGTTTGTTGTCTTTGAGTGGTCCAGGCATTTCTGTGCGGTACAATTGCATCCCACCCACTCCTAGCATTGGCATGATTGCCACTGCTAAGACGACAATCCCCATACCACCGAGCCATTGTAATTGCTGGCGATAGTAAAGAATGGAATGCGGCAGTTGATCGATACCGGTTAATACTGTAGCACCAGTGGTACTTAAGCCGGAAAATGCTTCAAACAGAGAGTCGCTGACGCCCATGTTGGGGCTGGGGGAAAGTAAGAAAGGAATCGCTCCGAACACACCCAGTACAATCCAAAACAAGGCCGTAATTAAATAACCGTCGCGCACCCGCAATTCAGCCCGAGCGCGGCGCACCGGTAGCCAAATAGCTAGGCCGGTCAGCAAGGTAATCGCAAATGACCAAGCAAAACTTGCACTTGAGCCGCCACCCTCATAGAGAGCAATCAGTAGTGGTGGTATATGACTGCTACTAAATAGCATCAATAACACGCCCAGAATGCGACCAATTGCGGCAAAGTGCATGGAGTCTACTCGTTCAAGTCTGTGGGGTTATCAGTTAAAAGAAGGTCAGCCCGGGCTGGAACAGGCGCTCTACATCACGAATATATTTTTTATCGACCACGAAAATAATAAAGTGATCATCCGCTTGAATGACAAGGTCTTCACTGCCAATCAAAACCGTATCGTTGCGAATAATCGCGCCAATGGTGGTGGCTGGCGGTAAGTTGATTTCACTGAGCTTACGGCCAATGACTTTACTGGATTTGCGATCACCATGGGCAATGGCTTCAATGGCTTCTGCGGCGCCGCGGCGCAGCGAGTGGACGCTGACAATATCGCCACGGCGCACGTGGGTCAATAAGGTGCTCAAGGTTGCTAGTTGTGGGCTGATCGCAATATCAATGGCGCCACCTTGGACCAAGTCAGCGTAAGCTGGATTATTAATGATCGCCATGACTTTTCGTGCGCCCAAGCGTTTTGCCAGCAGTGAAGCCATGATATTGGCTTCGTCATCGCTGGTCAGGGCTAAGAAAATATCCACTTCATCAATGTTTTCTTCCACCAGCAGATCGCGGTCGGAAGCGCTGCCATGTAACACCACGGTGGTGTCTAAACTGTCGGATAAATAACGGCAGCGAGCGGCGTTGATTTCAATGATTTTAACTTGATAGCGGCTTTCAATTGCCTCGGCTAAGCGTTCACCAATATGCCCACCGCCAGCAATAATGACTTTACGGTAGCTGTCTTCCATGCGCCGTAACTCGCTCATGACGGCGCGGATATGAATACGAGCGGCAATGAAAAACACTTCATCATCCACTTCGATAATAGTATCGCCAGTGGGGAAAATTGGCCGGTCACGGCGGAAAATTGCAGCAACCCGAGTGTCTACATTGGGCATATGCTCCCGCAGTTGACGCAGCTCTTGTCCCACCAGCGGGCCACCATAATAGGCGCGAACACACACCAACTGCGCTTTGCCATCGGCAAAATCGAGGACTTGTAAGGCGCCTGGGTATTCAATTAAACGTTTAATATGGTTGGTGACGGCCTGCTCAGGGCTGATTAAGACATCAATCGGAATCGCATCAGGAGCAAATAACTCGGAACGGGTTAAGTAAGCCGACTCACGTACTCGGGCTATTTTGGTTGGTGTACGAAATAAAGTGTGCGCCACTTGGCAGGCGACCATGTTGGTTTCATCGCTGTTGGTCACAGCCACCAGCATGTCAGCATCATCAGCACCGGCTTGGCGTAAAATAGTTGGAAACGAGCAATGCCCCTGCACTGTGCGAATATCTAAGCGATCACCCAAGTCACGCAAGCGTTCAGTGTCGGTGTCTACCACGGTAATATCATTGGCTTCACTGGCGAGGTGTTCAGCTAGGGTGCCGCCCACTTGTCCCGCCCCGAGAATAATAATTTTCATGCTGATGTCCTTAAGCGCTTGAGTTGGCTGCTTGCTTGATCAATCGCGCATAGTAAAAGCCGTCATGGCCATCGACTTGGGCAAGGAGCTGGCGTCCGTGGGGTTGTGCTTGGCCAAAAGTTGCGGTGAACGGCAGCTCTTGCGCATCTTTGGTGCGTTGTAAAAAAGCCGCGATCACTTCGGTATTTTCTGTGGGTAAGGTGGAGCAGGTGGCGTACAATAAAATGCCATTATCGGCCAACGTCGGCCACAGAGCATCGAGCAACTCACCCTGTAATTGCGCCAGAGCGGCAATGTCATCCGCTTGACGGGTGAGTTTAATATCCGGATGACGACGAATAACACCTGTGGCTGAGCAGGGCGCATCGAGCAAGATACGCTGAAAAACTTCTCCGTCCCACCATTGCTCAGTAGCCCGTGCATCACCGGCCAGTAAAGTGGCGTCAAGCTGTAAGCGTGCTAGATTTTCTTCTACGCGCTGTAAGCGTTGTGGCTCTAAATCAATGGCAACCACTTCACCTAAGTCGGCTTGGCTTTCTAAAATATGGCAGGTTTTGCCGCCAGGTGCGCAACAGGCGTCCAATACCCGTTGCTTAGGTTCGAGTAACAATAGCTGCGCCGCCAGTTGCGCCGCTTCATCTTGTACGCTCACTGCACCCGTAGCAAAGTCGGGCAGGGCCGTCACCTCGCAAGCAGCATCCAAGGTAATCCCGTCAGGGCTAAAGGCAGTGGCCTGGGCGGCAATTCCTGCTGCATTAAGGCGGGCTAAATAACTGTCACGGCTGCCCTGCTTTTGGTTAACCCGCAGGGTGAAGGGTGGGTGACTGTTATTGGCGTTGCAGATATTTAACCAGTCATCTGGCCAAAATGCTTTTAAGGACTTTTGTAACCAGCGTGAGTGCGCGGTAAGCACTACCGGATCTTTTTCTAAGCTGGGTAAGAGGGTTTCGGCTTCCCGTTGTGCGCGGCGCAAGACGGCATTGAGTAAACCTTTGGCCCAAGGTTTTTTCAACGCTGTGGCGCAGCCAACAGTTTCAGAAATGGCTGCGTGGGCAGGGATGCGGGTGTATAAAAGTTGATATAAGCCCACTAAGAGCAATGCTTCAACATCTTGATCGGCCTTGCGAAATGGCTTGCTTAATAGTGCTGCGGCTAAGGCAGATAAGCGTGGTTGCCAGCGTGCTGTACCAAAAGCGAGTTCTTGTACTAAGCCTTTATCGCGGTCGCTTACGCGCTCCAATTGGGTGGGTAAACTGCTGGCTAGAGATGCTTTGCCAGCGAGTACTGCAGTCAGGGCGCGAGCTGCCGCGAGGCGTGGGTTCATAAGCCTAATACCTGCCCTGGAGCAAACAGCGCTTGACGGCCATTGAGTAAATCGCGGAAAGCTAAAGCTCTGCCATTGGGTAACTGTAAGTGGGTCAGGCGCAGGGCTTGCTCGGCACAGGCGACTACGAGGCCATCAGGGCTGGCGCTGAGAATCTCGCCTGGTTGGCCCTGACCTTCTGCCAGTTCAGCGGCATGGATTTTCAGTGTTTCCCCAGCCAAAGTACTGTGACATACAGGCCAAGGGTGCATCGCCCGGATTTGCCAGTCCAACTCTATGGCTGGGCGCTGCCAGTTAATCAATGCGGCTTGCTTATTTAGTTTGTGCGCGTAGGTGGCGAGGCCATCCAGCTGCTTTTCTGGGCTTATGCTGCCGTCAACTAAACCCTCAATGGCTTTAAGTACAGCATCTGGGCCAAGCGTCGCTAAACGGTCATGGAGACTGCCGCCCGTGTCGCTGGCGCTAATCGGGGTGCTGACTTTGAGCAACATAGGGCCGGTGTCTAAGCCCGCCTCCATTTGCATTACGGTCACCCCTGTTTCTTGGTCACCGGCTTCAATGGCCCGCTGGATAGGTGCTGCGCCGCGCCAACGGGGCAAGAGTGAAGCGTGACTATTGATGCAGCCCAAGCGCGGCGTGTCTAAAATTGCTTGCGGCAAAATCAAGCCGTAAGCCACCACGACCATCAGGTCTGCGTTGAACTCCGCCAGCTCTTGCTGTGCTTCGGGGCTGCGCAAGTTAACCGGTTGCAATACCGGGATCGCATGCTCAGTGGCCAGCTGCTTGACTGCACTAGGGGTGAGCTTTTGGCCACGCCCAGCTGGGCGGTCAGGTTGTGTATACACTGCGACAACGCTGTGTTGGCTGTTGAGAAGCGCTTGTAAATGATGGGCGGCAAACTCAGGTGTACCGGCAAACACAATACGTAAAGACGAGGACATACAATCACCTTGCAAATACAAAAGAGATGTCACAGCGCAGCGGCGACTTAATCAGCGTTAAGCTTTTTGCTGGCGATGAATTTTTTCAAGCTTTTTCTTAATGCGGTCACGTTTCAACGACGATAAATAATCCACAAAGAGTTTACCGTTTAAATGGTCGCACTCATGCTGGATGCAGACTGCGAGTAACCCTTCAGCAATCAGCTCAAAAGGCTCGCCGTTGCGGTCTAAGGCGCGAATTTTAACGCGCTGTGGACGTTGCACGTCTTCGTAGAAGCCCGGCACCGACAAACAACCTTCTTGGTAAAGATCGGTGTCATCAGTGAGTGTTTCAATGTCAGGGTTAATAAACACCAAGGGTTCAGACTTATCTTCAGATAAATCCATAACTATTAGGCGAATATGTTGGTCAACCTGTGTGGCAGCCAAACCTATACCTGGAGCGTCGTACATGGTTTCGAGCATGTCATCAATCAGGATGCGAACTTGGTCATCGACCTGCGTCACAGGTTTAGCTATGGTACGCAGTCGAGGATCGGGATATTCAAGAATATTTAAAATTGCCATATGCGTTTGTGATGTACTTATGGAATAAAATTGGAAAGCGCTGCTACTATGACGCTTAGCATAATAAAGAAATGGCTATAAAGCCAAAATGGGTTTTGGAATTGTCATTGGGCGTTCCACTGTCGACATATGATAAAGGGATTCACCGCATGAGGAAAACATTACTTGCTTTGTTACTACTTGCTAGCGCAGCAGTACAAGCACAAGTACAGTTAAAAAATGGCCACCCTGATAGCTATACAGTAGTGAAAGGTGACACTTTATGGGACATATCCGGTAAGTTTTTGAGTCAACCGTGGAAGTGGCCAGAGCTTTGGCACGCGAATCCGCAAGTTGCCAATCCGCATTTGATTTATCCAGGTGATCGCTTAAGCCTAGTATACATTGATGGGCAGCCGCGCATCATGCTCAATCGCGGTGCGAGTCGTGGCACTATTAAGTTATCCCCTAAAGTACGCAGCACGCCAATGGCTGAGGCTATCCCAACGATCCCTTTAGAGGCTATTAATAGTTTTTTGCTGAGCAACCGTATTGTGAACAGCAATGCTGAGTTCAGTAACAGCCCTTATGTGGTGGCTGGCAGTGCAGAACGAGTGGTGAGTGGTAAGGGTGACCGTATTTATGTGCGCGGCAAGGTGGCTGATGATGGCATTTATGGTATTTATCGCCAAGGCCGCACTTACGTTGATCCTGTGACTGAAGAGTTTCTTGGTATTAATGCGGACGATATTGGTACTGGTGAGATTGTTGCTGTAGAGGGCGACATTGGCACCATGGCGTTAACCCGTACCACACAAGAAGTGCGTAATGCCGACCGTCTTTTTCCCACTGAAGAGCGGGCGATTAACTCAACTTTCGTACCCAGCGAGCCACAAGAGACTATTAATGGTTTGATTTTGGATGTGCCGCGCGGGGTGACGCAAATTGGTCAGTTTGATGTGGTCACTATTAATAAAGGTGCCCGCGACGGATTGGTTGAGGGCAATGTTTTAGCTGTTTATAAAACCGGTGAAACAGTGCGTGACCGCGTCAGTGGTGAGTCAGTGAAGATTCCAGATGAGCGTTCGGGTTTGCTGATGATCTTCCGTACCTATGACAAGCTGAGCTATGGCTTGGTGTTGCATGCAAATCGTCAGTTGGCGGTACTGGATAAGGTGCAAAACCCTTAAGCAGCGCCTGCTAGCAAGTGGTCAAATATAAAGCGTCCTTGAAAAAGGGCGCTTTTTTGCTTTCTGGCTTAAGGTTACTACACTGAAGAGCACCCATGACAGGATGTCATTTCGCTTAATAAGGATGTTGCTATGTCGTCGCCTTGCTCACCAGCCGAACTTGAAGCGCGTTTGCGCTTGCACAGCCTCCCAGAGATTGGACCGCAACGATTTTATCGGTTGCTGAAAGTGTTTGCTTCCGCCAGCGCCGCATTGAGCGCGCCCGGTGCGGCTTGGCGCTCCCTAGGGTTACCACAAGCAAGCGTCGATGCACGGCGCAGTGAGGAGGTCCGTGAGCAAGCTTTGCAGGCCTTACGCTGGTTGGAAAACAGTCAGCATCACCTGTTGCTACATGACTCACCCAATTATCCTGCATTATTAAAAGAAACTGCTGGCGCACCGCCGCTGCTGTTTGTACAAGGTGATGCGGCTATTTTGGAGCAACCGCAAATTGCTATTGTGGGCAGTCGTCGCGCCACTCGACCGGGTCTGGATACTGCCCATAGTTTTGCTCGCAGCCTAGCCGAGGGTGGTTTTGTGGTAACCAGTGGCTTGGCTTTAGGTGTGGATGCGGCAGCGCACCAAGGTGCATTGGCTGTACAGGGAGCAACTGTTGCTGTGGTGGGTACTGGGCTCAAGCGTATTTATCCGGCACGGCACCGCGATTTATTGCAGGAAATTATTGCGCAGGGTGGCGCTGTGGTTTCAGAGTTGGCCCTCGATAGTGCGCCCCACGCCAGTCATTTCCCGCGGCGCAATCGTATTATCAGTGGCTTAGCGTTGGGTGTACTGGTGGTTGAAGCCAGCCCTTCCAGTGGCTCGCTGATCACTGCTCGTTTAGCGGCGGAGCAAGGCCGCGAGGTATATGCCATTCCCGGTTCTATTCATGCCCCTGGCGCGCGCGGCTGCCATCAACTGATTCGTAATGGTGCAACTTTAATTGAAACAGTTGATGATATTTTAGAGTCACTGCAGGGCTGGCAGCGGATTGGTGCTGTTGAGCCACCGCCGCTGCAAACTGCGCTTGAGCTGCAGCATCCATTACTGGAGCTGCTTAAAGTACGCCCGCTCGATACAGAAGGGCTGGTTGATCTCAGTGAGTTACCTCTGCAGGAAGTGTTGGGTTTGCTGACAGAGTTGGAGATTGATGGGCGGGTCAGTCGTGAGGGTGGTTTTTGGCTGTATAATTCTTAGAAACTACGGCAATTATTCATAAGCTTTTATCGCGTTTTTGACGTCAATTAAATGGCTTAGAAATCCGTTAATCATGCTGCTAGTATAATTAATGCTAGCCTATCCTTTTTTAGCAGATTGCTATGGCTGCTTGCTGTAACTTATCTCTATACTGACTTTTATGCTGATTCAGCAGGGTTGCGATTAAATTGCATAGTAAATTGAACCGCCCCAGAAGATCAGTTGTTGTTACAAAATGGTGCTGCATTGGTTGCCGCAGCAGATATTTAGTTAGTGCAGCTTTTGAATATGTCGGGGGATTTACAAAATCAACACCATACCTGCCCTTTATTAGAAAACTTAGAAGCGGTAATTGAGTGCATTAAGCCGCCAAACATCAAAGGTGTGGTTTCGGCTTTGGAGTTTGTAAAAATCGCTTTACAGCGTATTTTCGCGCTACTTTTTGAGAAGATTATTGCCTCGTATCAAGTGCACAATAATCGTATTGTTATGTTGAACGCCGCTTAACTGATAATTGGGTCATAGGCACAGGACTGGATTGGCAGTACAGTGAAGATTACTCACCGAGCCGCGCGATGCTGTATTTACGTTACTCATTTGCACCTTGGCAAGGTGATTTAAGCTTACCAATTGAACCGATAATCCCTTACGCTGACTTCAAGTAAAGCCAGTTCATCCCGTATTACGCAGTGCAAAGAGAATTATGACCAGCGCTTGGCAGATCCAACAGGTTGCAAAGAAAGTTCGACAAGGCGCAGTAATTGCCTACCCTACAGAGGCTGTGTGGGGGTTAGGCTGTGATCCGTTTAATGCCACAGCTGTAACGCGCTTGCTGGCTTTAAAAGAGCGTCCCATGCATAAGGGCCTGATTTTAGTGGCCGCAGATATTGAGCAGTTGGCCTGGTTACTTGAGGGCTTGAGTGACAGTGCGTTAGCGCAATTAAAGCAAAGTTGGCCAGGGCCTAATACGTGGTTAGTGCCGCATCATAATCGTGTGCCTGAGTGGATTAGTGGTGAGCATGACACTGTGGCGGTGCGGGTCAGTGCTCACCCTTTAGTGGTGCAGTTGTGTGCTGCAACAGGCCCCTTGGTCTCCACCTCGGCCAACCCCAGTGGTTTATTACCGGCTAAAAGTCGCCTACGCATTGAGCAGTATTTTCATGGTCAACTGGATGCGGTCTTAAGTGGCGAGCTGGGACAGCACAGCAAACCCAGCACCATTCGCGACTTGCGTAGCGGCAAAGTGCTGCGTTCTGCTTAAAGGTTTAGAGCTGGGCACGTAGTGCTTGTAGCACCGGTGCTGCATTGGGGCGCACGCCAGTCCAGACATAGAACGCTTCTGCTGCTTGCTCTACGAGCATTCCTAAACCGTCTAAAGTCAGTGCCGCGCCTTGTTGCTGTGCCCACTGATTAAATACTGTGGTGTGTTTGCCATACATCATGTCATAGCACAGCGTGTCGCCAGCTTTTACCAGAGTGTTGGCCAATGGTGGTAAGTCGCCGCTGAGACTGGCAGAAGTGCCGTTGATAATGATATCCACAGGCGCATCAATCCAGTCGTAGCCGCAAGCGGTCATAGGGCCTAAATCAGTGAACTCTCTGGCTAACTGTTCGGCTTTTTCCACGGTGCGGTTCACAATGCACACTTCTTTAGGATTTTGCGCCAGCAGTGGCTCTAGAATCCCACGCACTGCACCGCCAGCACCCAAGACCAAAATACTTTTATTGGCTATCTGCACATGGTTATTGAGTAAGTCATTGACCAAGCCAGCACCGTCGGTGTTATCGCCGAAGAGGCTGCCGTCTTCAAGTTTTTTCAAGGTGTTGACTGCTTTGGCCCGCTGCGCCCGTTCGCTGAGTTGGTCTGCGAGTGCAAATGCTTGCTCTTTAAAAGGGACGGTAATGTTGGCGCCGCTGCCGTTGCGAAAAAATTCGCTCACAGCCTCAGTAAAACCATCTAAAGGAGCCAGCAGAGGTTCATAGCTGAGTTGCAAGCCGCTTTGCTCAGCAAATAAACGATGAATTAGCGGGGATTTACTGTGGGCAATGGGGTTGCCAAAGACGCCATAATAGTTCATTTTGCTTGCGCCTCAGCGAGCCAGTCGCGGTCTTGTAAAAAATATTCAGTAAGGCGCGCTTCTCGGCTGCCAGGCTCTGGTTGCCAGTCGTACCCCCAGCGCACCTGCGGCGGCAGTGACATTAAAATAGACTCGGTACGGCCGCCGGACTGCAGGCCAAATAAAGTGCCACGGTCAAAGACTAAGTTGAACTCAACATAACGTCCGCGGCGATGGGCTTGGAATTCGCGCTCTGCTTCGGTAAAAGGCGTATGCCGGCGACGTTCGACAATGGGCATATAGGCTGCTAGATAAGCCTCGCCCACGGAGCGCATAAAGGCAAAGCAGGTCGCAAAGTCCCATTGGTTCATATCGTCATAAAACAGGCCGCCGATGCCACGCGGCTCATCGCGGTGTTTGAGGTAAAAGTAGCGGTCACACCACTCTTTATACTCGGCATACACAGTGTCGCCAAAAGGCGCGCAAGCATCGTGGGCGACTTGATGCCAATGTACACAGTCTTCTTCGTGGGCGTAATACGGAGTTAAGTCAAACCCGCCGCCAAACCACCAGATCGGCTCTTCACCGGGCTTTTCTGCTACAAATAAGCGCACATTAGCGTGTGACGTTGGAATGTGTGGGTTTTCTGGGTGAATCACTAACGACAGACCCATGGCCTGGAAGGAGCGTCCAGCGAGCTCAGGACGATGGGCGCTGGCTGAAGGGGGTAAGGAGTCGCCGTATACATGGGAAAAGTTAACTCCACCTTTTTCAATCAGGGCCCCGTCAGCTAAGACACGAGTACGGCCACCGCCGCCGCCAGGACGCTCCCAGCTTTCTTCAAAGAAAGTACCACCGTCAGCCTGCTCAAAAGTTGCACAAATGCGGTCTTGCAGGTCCAATAAATAGGTTTTCACATCATCAATTGTGGCCGTCAAAATAAGCTCCAAAGAAGGGTGGGCAGCACCACTCAAAATACTGTACTTAAAGAAAAATTATTTAGTTAAACTAAGCATACCATCATCATAATAATCGGCTAACAGAATACGTGAAATCCACTAGCGGTTGTCATTAACGGGTGCTTCCCTTAGTATTCGCACGCCGCATAATCGGTTTCAGAGAAATAAAAAGCTTTATGGAAAATTCTTGTATAAGCCCATATTGGGTTTCATTACACATTATAAGCGTACTTGCTCGCGACCTGCTGTTGACGAAAACCAGCCTTGCCTGATTTGTAGTCTCCGTTAGTTGCTGGATGCTGGCCGCTCGGAGATTCACCATGAGTAACACCAATGACAATCTCGCCCTCGTTCTGAGTGATGCGATTCAAAATAATCAGTTTGATGACGCCTTAGTGGCGATTAAAGGTTTACGCCCTGTTGACCTAGCTGATGTTTTAGAGCAATTAGAACCGAGTTTAGGTTGGCGTCTGTTAGAGCGCTTGCCGGATCGTGCCGAAGTATTCACCTATTTTGAACCCGAGCAACAAGTGCGTTTAGCCCGTGAGTTTCCGCGCGCGACCTTGGCGGCTTTGGTCAGTGAAATGCCTGCTGATGAGCGTACCGACTTATTTAAACGCTTTGATCAAAATCAGCGCGACGCCTTATTGCCAGCGCTGGCACAAGCTGAGCGTGAGGATATTCGTAAGCTATCGGCTTATGTCGAAGGCACTGCTGGCGCATTAATGACTTCGGATTATGCGGTGCTGCGAAAAGACATGACCGTGGCTGAGGCCTTGGCGTCATTGCGCACTGAAGCGCCTGATGCAGAAACGATTTACCAAGCCTATGTCATTGATAAAAAACGTAAGCTATTGGGCGTGGTGTCGTTGCGTGATCTGATTTTAGCTGATCTTGGTAAAAGCATTAAAGAGCTCATGACCAGTGATGTGGTGAGTGGCTTGGTTACTGATGACCAAGAAGATATTGCCAAGAAAATCGCCCGTTATGATTTGTTGGCGTTACCCATTGCCGATGAGCGCGGTGTGTTAACCGGTATTGTTACCTATGATGACGCCATGGATGTGGTCAGCGAAGAAGTGACTGAAGATATCCATAAGTCTGCAGGTGTTAGCACCATTGCCGGCAACTTAAAAGATGCCACTATTGGTTTGCTGTACCGTAAACGGATTTTTTGGCTGATTTTGCTGGTATTTGGTAACTTGTTTTCCGGTGCCGGAATTGCGCACTTTGAAGACATCATTGCTGCCAATATTGTTTTAGTCTTTTTCTTACCGTTATTGGTGGACAGTGGCGGTAACGCAGGTTCACAGTCTGCCACCTTGATGGTCCGCGCTTTGGCCACAGGTGAGGTGGTAATGCGCGACTGGTTGTATTTAATTGGTCGTGAAGCCTTAGTGGCATTGGCGTTGGGTTGTACCATGGCGCTGGCGGTTTCCCTGCTGGGCTATATTCGCGGTGATTCAACCATTGCTTTAGTGCTGGCGTTAAGTATGGTCTCAATTGTGATGATCGGTTGCATGATCGGCATGAGCCTACCGTTTGTTTTAAGTAAGTTTAATTTTGACCCTGCCAGTGCCAGTGCGCCTTTGATTACTTCTGTGTGTGATGCCACTGGCGTGGTGATTTATCTATTTATTGCTTCGCAGCTGCTGGATGACTTGGCAGTGGTGCCCATCTAACTAGCGGTGCTGCTTGTCGGTTGTACCGAGCTGCGTTGTGAAGCATCATCGATTAACTCAGTATGTTGCATAGAGGCTGCTGTAATTTTCAGCCGTCCAATGCACAGCCAAGTCTTACTGGGCTTGAGTCATTAGAATTAGGGAGGCCTGCATGGCTTGGGAAAGCTTTGTGTGGCGCGTCATTGTCGCTATGTTGCTGGGTGCAGCGATTGGTATAGAGCGTCAGTACCGTCATGGTATGGCTGGTTTGCGCACCAATGCGCTGGTGGCTACAGGTGCGGCGCTATTTGTTTTGGTGTCAAACTATACGGGCGATATTGGTAGTGCTGGGCGCATGGCTGGGCAGGTGGTCTCGGGCATCGGTTTTTTAGGTGCTGGAGTGATTATGCGTGAGGGCCTGAATGTTCGTGGGCTCAATACCGCCGCAACCTTGTGGTGCTCCGCTGCTGTGGGTGTATTAAGTGGACTGGGTTTGCTCTGGGAAGCTTCTTTAGGTGCTGTGGTTATTCTATCGGCTAACACGCTCCTACGTGCCGTGGCGAAACGCATTGATCGTTTAGGTGTGATGGGCGGTGTGGTTGAGCAGCGTTATGCAATTTATATTACTTGCCAGCTTGCCGAAGAAGTGCAGGTGCGGGCTTTCTTAGTGCATAGCCTCAGTGATATGAAATTCACTTTGCGCTCGTTGCTCAGTGAGGATCTGGACAAGGAAGGTTTTGTTCAAGTCACCGCTAACCTCTTAGTGCCGGTGGATAAAAAAATTCGCCTGGAAAAAATAGTCAGTCGTGCCAGTCTAGAAAAGGGGGTGAGTGCGGTCAGCTGGGAGCTGATTAATGATGAAGAAGAGGAGCACGCCTAGCCTGAGTTGGTTCTGCTAATAGAAAAGCCCCAGCTCAGTAAAGAGTTTGGGGCTTTTTTGTTTGCCAGCCTTAAGGCGGGGCCTGTGCTAACAGCTCATGGAATACGCTTAAAACATCTCATCCAATAACGCTTTGTTACGCACTGCACCTTTGTCAGCACTGGTGGCTAATAAGCCATAGGCTTTTAGCGCAGTAGTCACTTTACGTGGGCGCACTTCAACCGGCTTCCAACCTTTGGCATCTTGTGCCACACGGCGTTCGGCCAACTCAGCATCGCTGACTTGCAAATTAATAGTGCGATTGGGGATATCAATTAAAATTGTATCGCCTTCTTGCACTAAACCAATGGCACCGCCAGATGCAGCTTCGGGCGAGGCGTGACCAATGGAAAGGCCAGAAGTACCGCCGGAGAAGCGGCCATCGGTCAGCAGGGCGCATTGTTCGCCCAAACCTTTGGACTTTAAGTAGCTGGTTGGGTAGAGCATTTCTTGCATACCCGGACCACCTTTAGGCCCTTCGTAGCGAATAATAACGATGTCACCGGCTTTGATTTCATCGTTAAGAATGCCGCGTACTGCTGAGTCTTGGCTTTCAAAGATTTTTGCGGTGCCATTAAACACGTGAATTGACTCATCGACCCCAGCGGTTTTTACCACGCAGCCATCTTCAGCAATATTGCCGTAGAGTACCGCCAAGCCACCTTCGTGGGAGTAGGCGTGCTCAACGCTACGGATGCAGCCAGTGGCACGGTCTAAATCCAGGCTTGGCCAGCGGGTCGCTTGACTAAATGCCGTTTGGGTGGGAATACCGCCAGGCCCTGCTTTAAAGAAAGTGTGCACGGCTTCATCGTCAGTTTGGGTGATATCCCACTTGGCAATTGCCTCGGCCATGGTTTTGCTGTGGATGGTGGGCAGGTCAGTGTGCAAGAATCCACCGCGAGCCAATGAGCCTAAAATACTGAAGATACCACCAGCGCGGTGCACATCTTCCATATGATAGTCCTTGATGTTCGGCGCGACTTTGCACAACTCTGGTACTTTGCGCGATAAACGGTCGATATCCAGCAGGTTAAAGTCCATTTCCGCTTCTTGCGCTGCGGCTAGCAAGTGCAAAATAGTGTTGGTTGAGCCACCCATGGCAATGTCCAAAGTCATGGCATTTTCAAAGGCTTTAAAGTTAGCGATATTGCGCGGTAAAGCGGACTCGTCATCTTCTTTGTAATAGCGGTGGCACAGTTCAACAATGGTGCGCCCAGCTTGTAAGAACAGCTCTTTACGGTCCGCGTGAGTGGCTAACACAGTACCGTTACCCGGCAGACCTAAGCCTAAAGCTTCTACTAAACAGTTCATCGAGTTGGCGGTGAACATGCCTGAGCAGGAGCCGCACGTTGGGCAAGCACTGCGCTCGTATTCAGCAACTTTTTCATCTGATGCTTCATCGTCAGCTGCAATCACCATGGCGTCCACCAAGTCTAAGCCGTGATTGGCCAGTTTGGTTTTACCCGCTTCCATGGGCCCACCAGAAACAAATACCACCGGAATATTGAGGCGCAAAGCCGCCATCAGCATGCCGGGGGTGATTTTGTCGCAGTTGGAAATACAAACTAAGGCGTCGGCGCAGTGGGCGTTGGCCATATACTCCACTGAGTCGGCAATGATTTCACGGCTGGGCAGCGAATACAGCATGCCGTCGTGTCCCATGGCGATCCCATCGTCGACAGCAATGGTGTTGAACTCTTTGGCAACGCCGCCCGCGCGCTCAATTTCGCGAGCAACCAGTTGACCCATATCCTTGAGGTGCACGTGACCGGGCACAAACTGGGTAAAGGAGTTGGCAACAGCAATAATGGGCTTATGAAAATCTTCGTCGGTCATACCGGTAGCGCGCCATAGAGCGCGAGCACCCGCCATATTGCGGCCGAAGGTGGAGGTTTTCGAACGATAATCAGGCATGAGGAACTTCCTGCAAAAATAAATAAAGGGCGATAAGCGCATCTGCAACTGTTGCTGCGGGGTGACCGTGCGGTCGGCAAAGCGTGCTTGACTCGCCTTGGGTAGTGACGAGAATTGATCTGATTCTACGCTGCCCTGTGCCGGTGGGCAAAGGGCAGCGTGGTTTTGCTTGACCTTGGTTAGGCCGGTTGCTTTAACTGTTGGGTAAAATGCGGCACACAGTGTATTTCAAATAGCGTGTTTCAGGGATGGCTGGGTGCATTGGGTGATCGGCACTTTGACCGCTTTGTTCCAAGATCTGAATATTACGATCGAGGTGGCGAGCAGCGGCGAGTAGCGTACTATGCATGCTTTCTTCGCTAAAAAATGGCGAGCGTGATGAGCAAATAAAGATGCCATCGCGACTCAGTAGACGGATGCAGTGCTCGTAGAGCTTGCGGTAGCCTGCTTCACCGCTTTTTAAGTCTTTTTTGCGCTTAATAAACGCCGGTGGGTCAGCAATAATCACGTCAAAGCGTTCTTCATCGGCCTTCAGTGATTGCAAGGTTTCCAGCACATCGCCTTCGGCGCAGAGTAAGGTGCCGCCGATCTCATTGAGTTGTGCATTGTTTTCTAGGGCATCTAAGGCTTGGGGAGAGGCATCGGCACAGAGTACTTCGCTGGCGCCGGCCAATGCTGCCGGAATCGCCCAGCTGCCCACATCGCTATACACCGACAATACACGTTTATCGGTGCAATAGGCTGCTGCCTGTAAACGGTTAAAACGTTGGTCATAATTCCAGCCGAGCACTTTTTTCTGCAGCATCGGCGCGGTATAGACAAGATCGTTTTCTAGCAATTGCAGCCATTCAGGAACATCACCGTAAGCGACTGTTAAATAGCGCTCTAAACCTTCTAAATCGCGGGTTGGTGCATCATTGCGCCAGAGCACACCGGTAGGCTTGCAGACTTGTAGCAGAGCTTCAAGAAGGATGTCTTTATGTGGCTCCATGCAAGCTGCAGTAATTTGCACTACCAAGGTATCGCCAAAACGATCCACTTCCAGTCCTGGTAATAAATCGCCTTCCCCGTGAACTAAACGGTAGAAAGGGGCGTCGAACAAGCGCTCACGTAAGGACAGGGCAATGTTGAGACGGTGCACCAGTAGGGATTTATCAAAACGGTGTTCGATATCGCGGGAGACCAAACGGGCACACACCAGGGTTTGCGGGCTCAGTAGCGCCACGCCCAAAGGTTTACCAGCAGCATTTTCTACGATGGCTTGATCGCCCACTTTAAAAGCGCTTAAAGGTGACAGTTTGGTATCGATTTCATTGCTATACAGCCACAGGTGACCACTGCGTAAACGACGGTCGGCATTGGCTTTTAAGCGTAAAGAAGGCAGGGACATGGAGTTCTCCAAAAAAACTATGTGCTGAGTATAACGATTGTCTTGATTGCAAGTTTGTTTTTCACAGTAGCATGCCATGCTTGGCTGCGCTGACGCGGCAGGCATTAATAGATGGCTGTTTTTATTTGCTTTAAATGACCATTACCCAAGGTTGTTTCTATGTTGAAAATGTTTAAAAAAACCCCAGTACGCTGGCTATCAATAGCCGCAGGTCTAGGCTTGCTGGTTGCTGCGTTAGATTATTTACACTGGGATGATCGCTTGCTGTTTTTATGGCAAGAGCGCAGCACCAGTGCCGAACAACAAGCGCAAAGTATTTGGCTGCCAAATTATCAAGCTGTGATACAGGCGAAACCATTGGCAGGGTTGGCCGATGCGCAAACCTCGGGTTTGAGCTGGAGTCCTTTGAGTAATACTTTGTTCACTGTAACCGGCAGAGTGCCGAAATTGGTGGAGCTGTCCTTAGATGGAGAAGTGTTGCGCGAGGTTGAGTTGCGCGGCTTTTCCGACCCTGAAGGCGTGGAAGTGCTCAGCGATGGCCGTATTGCCATTATTGATGAGCGTCGAGCGCAATTAACTGCATTTTATTTGCCACTGGACGCGCAGTTTATTGATGGCGATAGCTTGGCTTCGATTGATTTAGGCCGTTCGCGGGCCAGCAATAAGGGCTTTGAAGGAGTGGCTTGGGATGCCCGTAATCAACGGATGTTGCTGGCTAAAGAGCGCAGCCCCTTTGGTTTATTCAGTTTGCCGTTTCCCACTGTGGCGCAAGATGCAGAGGCGCCTGTAGCAGAGCTGCTAGAGTTGCCGTCGACGCAGATTTTTATGCGTGATTTCTCTTCGTTGGCAGTGGATCAGCGCACTGGCCATGTGCTGGTGTTGTCGGATGAATCGCGCATGCTCTTAGAGCTCGACGAGCAAGGTCAACCAGTCAGCTTTATTAGCTTGGCTATGGGCTTTAATGGTTTAACCCGCAGCATTAAACAAGCAGAAGGTGTGGCGATGGATGCGCATGGCACCATTTATATTGTCAGTGAGCCTAACTTGTTTTACGTGTTTAAACAGCAAGACAGCTAAGGTCTGCAAAATTACTACGGCTTGCTTACCGCAAACCGTGGTAAAAATTAGGGCTTGCGCACTAAGGTTTCAACACCGTTTTTACTGCCTACGAGCAAGACATCAGCCGGGCGCTGGGCGAATAAACCACTGCACACAACACCGGTGATGGCGTTAATTTGCTCTTCTAGACCGCGTGGATCGGTGATTTGCATATTGTGCAGGTCTAAAATCACATTACCATTGTCGGTCACGACACCAGTGCGGTACACCGGGTCGCCACCGAGCTTGAGCAGTTCGCGGGCGACATAGCTGCGCGCCATGGGAATCACTTCAACCGGCAAAGGAAATTCGCCGAGTACCGCAACTTTTTTGCTGTCGTCGGCAATGCAAATAAAGGTCTTGGCCACTGCGGCAACAATTTTTTCGCGAGTTAAGGCTGCACCACCACCTTTAATCAACTCTAAGTGCTTATTGCACTCGTCAGCGCCGTCCACATAAAACTCCAACTCTTGCACTGAATTGAGGTCATGCACACTAATACCGTGTTGCTTTAACCGTTCAGCGGTGGCTTCAGAGCTGGCTACGGCACCGGCAAAGTCGTATTTGTGCTCTGCCAGTAAATCAATAAAAAAGTTTGCCGTGGAGCCGGTACCGACCCCAATGATGCTGCGCGGCTCAAGGTGGGGGAGGATGTAGTCAATAGCGGCTTTAGCAACGGCCTGCTTGAGTTGGTCTTGGTTCACGGGATGCTCCAGTACGAGGGAAGATACACTGATTATAGCCACTTACACTGCATGCATGTGGTTGAGTTGTAAACGGTGGAGTAGACTGTTTGGCTTTGTCGCACAGTTTAAGTGAACCCGCCATGCTCGAACATTATGTGAAGAAAACTTTAAATGCCCGCGTCTATGATGTGGCGCAAGAAACACCACTCCAAGCCGCGCCGCAATTATCAGAGCGCTTAGGCAATACTATTTTGCTCAAGCGGGAAGATTTGCAGCCGGTCTTCTCTTTTAAAATTCGTGGTGCTTACAACAAAATTGTCCAGCTCAGTGCCGCCGAGCGGGCCTGTGGTGTGGTAACTGCTTCTGCAGGTAATCATGCGCAAGGTGTGGCGTTGGCAGCGAAGTTTCTTGGTATTAAAGCCACTATTGTGATGCCCAAAACCACTCCGGAAATTAAAGTTAAAGCGGTGCGCGCGCGCGGTGCGCGGGTGGTCTTGCACGGTGATGCTTTTCCTGAATCTTTGGCTTACTCATTGAAACTGGTTGAAGAAAAAGGCTTGGTGTATATCCACCCATACGATGACCCTGATGTGATTGCTGGGCAGGGTACTGTGGCAATGGAGATTTTGCGCCAGCATCAAGGCCCTTTACACGCAGTTTTTGTGCCCTGTGGCGGTGGTGGTTTGCTTGCTGGCGTGGCGGCGTACATCAAATATGTGCGGCCAGAAGTGAAGATTATTGGTGTTGAGCCCATTGACTCCAACTGTTTGCAGCAGGCTTTGGCCAGCGGTGAGCGTGTGGTCTTGCCGCAAGTGGGACTCTTTGCAGACGGTGTTGCGGTGACTCAAATTGGTGAGTACACCTTTGATATTTGCCGGCATTATGTTGATGAAGTCATTACCGTTAATACCGATGAAATTTGTGCGGCAATGAAAGATATTTATGATGATACCCGCTCTATCACTGAGCCTGCGGGGGCTTTGGCGGTGGCAGGAATTAAAAAGTATATTGAGCGCAGCGCCATTGCCGGTGAAACCCTAGTGGCAATTGACTCTGGGGCCAACGTTAACTTTGACCGCTTACGCCATGTGGCTGAGCGTGCTGAGTTGGGTGAGCAGCGCGAGGCTATTATTGCGGTGACTATTCCAGAAAAGCCCGGCAGCTTTAAACGCTTCTGTGAAGCCATTGGTAAGCGACAAATTACCGAGTTTAATTACCGTTACCATACCGACAGCACGGCGCATATTTTTGTTGGTGTGCAAACGCATCCTGATTTAGATCCGCGCTCAGTCTTGGTCGCAAGTTTACGAGAGCAAGGCTTCCCAGTGTTGGACTTAACTGAGAACGAATTGGCGAAGTTACACACGCGGCATATGGTTGGTGGGCATGCGGATGCAGTTAGCAGTGAACGGGTTTTTCGTTTTGAGTTTCCCGAGCATCCCGGTGCTTTATTTAACTTTTTAAATAAGTTGGGTGGGCGCTGGAATATTTCTATGTTCCATTACCGTAACCATGGCGCAGCAGTGGGGCGTGTCTTAGCTGCTTTACAGGTGCCCAAAAATGATCAAGAACTGCTGATTGAAGCGTTGGATAAAATTGGTTATCCATACTGGGATGAAACTGAAAATCCGGCTTATCAACTGTTTTTAGGATAGGCTGAGCGCGCTTCAGCTTGAGGCGCTATTGGTTAATATGGTTTAGGAGTAACAAGGCTTGGAAAATTACTTAGTGTTGCGGATTAGTCACAGTGTGCCGGCAGTTTTGCTGCTGCTGGGTGTGCTTGCCCATATCATTATCGTGTGGCGCGCTCGGGGTAAAGGCCCGGTTATTTTGGCAGAAAAATTACGCCGTACGCGAGTGATTAGTTTGCCGGTTTTTGCGCTATTGGCTCTGAGTTTACCGATCACAGGTTGGTGGATGACCCATCTGTCCGGGCTGCCCTTAAGCCAGAAGTGGTTGATGCTCAGCATTGCGCTATTACCACTGCTGTTTATTTTCGGTGGTTTTTTATATAGCAATTTGAGTCGCTGGCAATTACAACTGGCGCAACAGAAAAGTGCCAGCGCGCGTGATCAAGGCTTAGCACTGTTGTGGGCGATTCTGGTTTTTGTGATTTTGCTGGCAACCAGCGCACTAATGGGCGCTAAGCCCGTTTAAATTACTGCATGGCAGGCTGTAGAAGCTTGGATTGACCAAGTTTCTGCAGTTCGGCATCTACCAAGTGGGTGAGTATTAACTGGCCCTTGCTACCGACTCGAAACAAGCCATAGCGCGCTTGTTCATACATGCTGCCAGTACCTTCCTGAAAGAAAAAAGCATTGCTCGCAAACTTTATATGGCCATTACGCACACGGTATTGCAGCCGTAATTGATCTTCTGCTAACGCTTGCTGCTGATCCAGAGTCACTAAACTGGCCCGTCGTTGTGGGTCGAGTTGCACAGTGACTTGGCCATTTAAGTGTTGTTCTTGTTTTGCTAGTTGCTGGTGAATGGCATCGGCCATGGCAAAGCGTAGCGCCATATAGTCGCCTTGCATCAATGAGCGCGGGTCCACTGGTGCCAGTTCTAAAAACAGGATTTCGCCATGTTCAATTAAGGTTTCGTTTTGCCAAATAGCCAGGTTAACCACAGCTAAAATCAATGGCGCGCAGAGCAAAATAAGCCATTTACGCATGGGGTTCTGGCTCCGCGCTCAATAGATGGGCGCTGCGATTTAATAGCGCGTAGAGCAGCAGTAACGCGCTGCCACTGAGGCACAGCACGATTGATTTATACAGTAGGCTGTTATTTAAATTGTAGTAATAGAGCAGCAAATAAACGCCTAATAACAGCAGATTCAGCCAGATCAGGCGCGGCTTGGCCAGAGCGACACCAATGCAGAGCAGTAAGCATAAGGGCGCTATTCCAGGCATGGTTAAATTGACTAAGCCAATCGCAAAGCTGACAAAGAGTGCAATGTAAGTCAGTTGTGCGTGCTGTACGTAGCGGCGAATTAATTGCCAAGCCAGCAGCAGGCAAACAAGGCTGGTCAGTGCTGCTGCGAGCCACAACTGTCTATGCCAATTGTCTTCGGCAATGTGCAGCCAGGTAAATTCAGTGCTGTTACCCAGCAGGGCAAGAAAAATTATGGCCCACAGGGCAAGCGTTAAGCCTGTACTGGCTGGCTGCCAATAGGCGCTGTTATTAAAGCGGCGTAGGCTATTGAGCTGCAGCCCTATTGCAGCAGCACTCAGTAGCGGCAGTGCATATAGCCATGCTTGCTTATCCAGTAGCCACACTAAGGCAGCACAAGCGAGAAATACCGCGGTAGCGCGCAGACTGCGCATGCCAATAGCGGCAAACAGAAACAGCTCTACTACCAGCATGCAGGCTGCGGTGAGTTGGCTGCTAGCGGAGCTTTCCCAGACGCCGAATACAATAAAAGCTTGTCCAGCTAAGCTGCAGGCAAAAACAAATTGTTCGAGAAATAAAGGTAAGTTTGCCAGACGGCTGAGGCCAATACTGATGGCACAAAGTATGAGCCCCAGTATCCAGATACTGCTGGCTTGGGCTAAAAAGCTGGCGAAAATAGATGCAATAAAGCCACAAAAAAATAGCGCTGTTAACCATCCTGAAATGCCTAGTAGAATTCGTAGAAACAATGCTGGCTGCGGATTACTTGGCTCTAATGCTGGCATTTGACCTGTGACTAAACCTGCCTGTTGCAGTTGCTGCCAGAGTGCTATGGGCTGGGTCATGGCGTGCTTCCAGAGGTGCGTGGTAATTTAGCCCGCTGGCTGAGATGGCGTAACCAAATTGTCGCAGCAGTGGATAAACCCAGTACAGTTAGGGTCAGCAGCAAAAACAGCGCTTCAAGAGCAATAACATCTGCTAGTGTTTGCACCAGAATAACCACGGATAAAATAATCGCCGCCAGACTCAGGGCCGAGAGCATCATCAGCTCGAGCTGGCGTAGACGGTACAGGTAGAGCCAAGTCAGGCTAAAGCCTAGCCAGATCGGTAGCGTCAGTACATCAGTGTTGCTCCATGAGTCGACATAACCTATGGCTAAGATGGTAATTATCAATAAGCTGTATAACGCAATAATTCGCTCGCCCCAGCGCAATAAAAGAGTGCTGCTCGAGCGCTGCGCAGCCAAAATCCACAGGCCTGTAGCGCTAAGGTTAAGGGCGAAGATAGACCAAAGCGGATGAGTAAAAGGTGCGCTGAGTTGGTGGATACTCAGGTTGTCCAATGCCAAGACTAAGCTGAGGTTGAGTAAAACCAGTAGCAATAACCACAGGACTGGTAGACGTGCCAAAAGCGTCCATGGCGTGATCAATACGGCCCAAACTAAAAAGAGTTCGTAAGTGTCAGCCCCGCTTTGATAGGTCTGGCCAACTAGGGCCAATAGCGCCCCGACTAATAAACAGGCAGCAAACAAAGCCGCTTGGCCCGCTGGCTGTTGCAAGTTCATGCGCAGCAGCGGCAATAAAGCTACAACGAACGCTACTTGGGCAATGGCAAACTTACCGGAGCGGCTGAGGTCATCCCAGTTGTAAGCAAAGAAGAAGATCACCCCACTGCACAGCAGCAGAACGGCGCAGGCCAGTACCACACGGCTGAGCAAGCGCAAGTTATGCGCAGCGCTAGGGACACAACCGGTGATCTGCAGTGCGTGTTCCAGCTGATCTGGGGCCAGATCACCATTGGCTACCCAGTCCAGTATCTGTTGGCGTTTGCTCGGCATTGCTGCGGTTACGGTGCTAAGCGAGCGTGAAGGCTGTTCTCAGCTAAACGCTGCGCCTGTTGTTGAGTCATCCCCAGGCCTGTGTGCAGGGCTTGGAAATTTTCCGTGAGATAACCACCAAAATAGGCGGGGTCATCAGAGTTGACCGTAACCATAGCGCCTTGCTCGAGCATTTGTAAAATTGGGTGCTCGCTCATATCTTGGTACACGCGCAATTTGGTGTTGGATAATGGACAAACGGTGAGGGGAATTTGCTCTTCAATTAAGCGGGCCATTAAGCGCGGGTCTTCCCAGGCACGTACACCGTGATCGATGCGACTGACTTTAAGTAAATCCAGTGCTTCCCAGACATACTCAGGCGGCCCTTCTTCACCTGCATGGGCCACGGCCAATAAGCCTTCAGCGCGAGCCTTGGCAAAAACATTGGTGAACTTGCTAGGCGGATGGCCCAACTCCGAGCTGTCTAAGCCAACGGCAAAAAATAAATCGCGAAAGGGCATGGCTTGCTGCAGGGTATGGAAGGCATCTTCTTCGGATAAGTGGCGTAAAAAACTTAAAATCAAACCGCTGCTGATGCCCAGTAAATCTCTGGCGTCACCCAGCGCTTCGCTGATTCCGGTAATCGCCACTTCCATTGAGACACCGCGGGCGGTGTGGGTTTGCGGGTCAAAAAACGGCTCAACGTGAATTACATTTTGCTCTTCACACTTCTGCAAGTAGGCCCAGGTCAGGTCGTAGAAGTCTTGTTCAGTTTGCAGCACATTGGCACCTTGATAATAGATGTCCAAAAACTCCTGCAAATTATTAAAGTCGTAAGCACTGCGCAGTGCTTCTACACTGTCCCATGGCAGTTTAATGTGGTTGCGTTCTGCTAGTTGAAACATCAACTCAGGCTCCAGCGAGCCTTCTAAGTGCATATGCAGTTCTGCTTTGGGTAATGCATTGAGCCAGTTATACATGGGGCTAACCTGTTCTAGGTAGAGCTGTCGGCAGGAGCATTCCGGCAGCACTGTGGTGAATTAAAGCTCTGCGCTGTTGTGATCGAGGAAAATATCACAGTAGGCACAATAGAGTGCGCCACAGAACAAGGGTAAATAAACAATAGCGACGGCAATACCAAGTAACCAGCCGAGCAATGGAATAGCAACAAAGATGCTGATTACAAAGAGGCAAACGGTGAGCACAACAAAAAACACAATGAAGGGTAGGATGTTACGTAAATTTCCGGCAAAGCTGCGTTTGATTGCGGCGACGACAGGTACTTGGTGCTGATGGACTAAAACCGGGGCAAAGACAAACGCCATGGCTAGGGCCAGAGAAGCAGGGATGGAGATGAGCAGCATAAGAATGCCGCCAACAGCCAGACGCCCCATATCAATATTACCGTTCATTATGTCAGTGACCGAGCCCAGACTCATAAAGGCAACAATGCCTAAGACAAGGATCAGTACAGTACCGGCAAGCAGATACAGTGCGCCTACGCCAAGTAGATTGGCAGGGGCTTTAAAGGGCTCAAATAAATCATTAGCTGTCACTGCTTGTTGCTGTTTGGCATGTTTAAAGGCTAAGAAGAAACCTGCCATCATGGCTGGCCACAGCAGAGTGATGGCTAAACCACCAAGAAATGGCACCACGCCAAGAATGAAAATTGCCACTAGGCTTATCACGCTCATCACGGAAAAAACCAGCGGCTCCTTCATGAACAACGCCCAACCCTCAGTGAGCCAGCTGAATCCGCGTCCTGCAGCGACCTTCTGTGGCTCGCTGCGTAAAAGCGGTGAGGTATTGTTGCTGATGTTTGCTGTGGCTAACTCAGGTACTGGTTGTGCTGTATCGCTCATTGAGGTACGTCCTTTTAATTAATCAATTGAAGCAGCATGGTAAAACAAAGCTATTCAATAAACAGTGCTGACAGCACAATTTTCCAGTTTAAACTGCCACTTTGGCCTTAATATGCGGGTGTGCTTGATAATCACACAGCTCAAAATCTGCAAAAGTGAAGTCAAAAATAGACTTTACTGCTGGGTTGATCCGCATGGTGGGTAAGGCAAACGGCTCGCGGCTCAGCTGTTCTTCCACTTGCTGCATATGGTTGGAGTACAGATGGCAGTCACCGCCGCTCCAAATAAAGTCGCCCAGTTCAAGCTCACAGACCTGCGCCACCATCATGGTCAGTAACGCATAGCTGGCAATATTAAAGGGCACACCAAGGAAAATATCCGCCGAGCGCTGATAGAGCTGGCAGCTGAGTTTGCCATCGGCGACATAAAACTGAAACAGAGCATGGCAGGGCGGCAATGCCATATCGTCCACCAGCGCCGGGTTCCAAGCGCTGACAATTAAACGGCGCGAATCAGGATTGCTTTTGATCATCTCAATCACATTGCTGATCTGGTCAATGGACTCACCGTTAGGTGTTGGCCAGTTGCGCCATTGATAGCCATACACCGGGCCTAAATCGCCATCCTCATCAGCCCACTCATCCCAAATCCGCACACCATTGTCTTGCAGGTATTTGATATTGGTATCGCCCTGCAAAAACCACAGTAGCTCATGAATAATGGACCTTAAGTGGCATTTTTTGGTGGTGACCAAAGGAAAGCCCGCCTTTAAGTCAAAACGCATTTGATGACCAAAGACACTGCGCGTACCGGTGCCAGTACGATCACTTTTATCCACGCCCTGATCGCGCACATGGCGCATTAAATCCAGATACTGTTTCATTGTGCCGTCACCTCTTGACGCTTATATGCATACATAATTAAGCCAATACCGCCGATGATCATTGGGATACACAACACTTGACCCATAGTCAGCCAATCAAAGGCTAAGTAGCCCAGCTGCGCATCCGGTACGCGGACGAACTCAACGATAAAGCGGAAGATGCCGTAACACAGGGCAAACAGGCCGGATACCGCCATAGTGGGACGCGGTTTGCGTGAATACAGCCAGAGAATAACAAACAGCGCCACGCCTTCTAAGGCAAATTGATAGAGTTGCGATGGATGACGTGCCAATTGCTCAGGATCGGTGGGGAAGACCATTGCCCAAGACACATTAGTGGCTTTGCCCCAGAGTTCGGCATTAATAAAGTTACCAATGCGGCCGGCACCTAAACCGATCGGCACTAAGGGGGCAATAAAGTCCATGAGCTGGAAAAAGCTTTTATTATGCTTGCGGCCAAACAGCCACACCGCCAGCATCACCCCAATAAAGCCACCATGGAACGACATGCCGCCTTCCCAAATACGCAGCACTAGCGCAGGATTATCAATATAGGCGGCCAGATCGTAAAACAGCACATAGCCTAAGCGTCCACCTAAAATAATCCCCATCGCGACCCAAAAAACCAGGTCAGACAGGGTGTCTTTACTCCAGCTGGGGTCAAAGCGTTGTAAGCGCCGGCTGGCCAACCACCAAGCGCCACCTATACCCACTAAGTACATTAAGCCGTACCAGTGTATTTTCAGCGGCCCTAGGGCAATCGCCACAGGGTCAATGTTGGGGTAGGTGAGCATAGGTCTTCCTTAGTTAAGTAAAAAGCTGATGCCGACCGCAGTGAGCAGTAAGGCAAATAAGCGTTTTAATAAGAGGGGGGGTAGGCGGTGGGCGAGACGGGCGCCAAAACGGGCGAAAAACATTGAGGTCAGGGCAATCCCGAGCACTGCCGGCAAGTAAACAAAGCCAAGGCTCCATTCGGGGAGTTGGCTCTCATGCCAGCCAGTGCTCATAAACACTACCGCTCCAGCGAAGGCAATGGGAAAACCACAGGCTGCTGAGGTAGCGACCGCTTGTTGGATGCTGACACTGCGCCACACTAAAAAAGGCACTGTGACAGAGCCGCCACCAATGCCGAAAATTGCTGAAGCCCAGCCAATGATGCCGCCAGCAGCAACCAGTTCGGGACGTTTAGGCAATGGGCGAGGGTTTTTTGGGGTCAGATTGAGCGCCAATTGCAGCGCCACGCAAATGGCAAAGACACCAATGATTTTTTGCAAAATCGGCCCTTGGATTAATGCAGCTGTCACCCCACCCACAGCTGCGCCCGCTAAAATGCCCGGGGCGAGCCAGATAAACAGATTCCACTGTACCGCGCCACGGCGGTTGTGTTCACGAATTGAGTTAATCGAAGTGAAAACAATAGTGGCCAATGATGTGCCCACTGCTAAGTGGGTTAAAACTTCAGGGGAAAAGCCTTGCGCGGTGAAGCTAAAGACTAAAACAGGGACAATAATAATCCCGCCACCGACACCAAATAAACCGGCTAAAATGCCAGCAATAGCGCCGAGTACTAAATAAAGAGCAAATTCCATAAGGTGTCCTGGTAGGTTAAAAGAGTGAGATTGAACACTGTCTTAGTGATCAGTTGCTAAATTAAATTCACTTGGGTAGTTATTCATATAATATTTTTTGCATATACACAGCAGGTACACCGTAGGAGTTGAGAGCAGTTGTTTGTTGTCGGGTCGTGGCAGCTTTGACTTTAAATCCCATATGTTGCCAAAAAGGAGTGGACTCTTGTACAGAGACTAAACTGCAATGCTGTAGGCCAGCCTGACGAGCCATCTGTAATTGATGTCTAACTAAGCGTGGACCTATGCCTCGTCGTAGCGCGCGTGGAGCAACAGCGAGGTCATGCAGGTATAAACAGTTACTTTGTGTAGGTTCGACAAAGTTGCCATCAAGAGGGGTGATTACCCCAGGTTGTGAGCGGTAACTAAATAAATAGCCGCAAATACCTTCTTGATCTTCAGCCACTATGGCTAAGTCAGGCACTTGAACCAAGCGTTGAGCAATAACTTCTGGGGATTCTTGTAGTTCTTCTACATATACTTTTAGTTGAATATCTACAATTTCCGGGAGGTCATCTGGATGCATGAGACGAAGAGTGTGCATATTTTCTATATCAAAAAAGAGCCATTCTAAAGCTCTGGCAGTATTTTACTAGGTATCAGTGATGTATAAACTTGAGGTTGGGTTACGGTAGAGCTGCATTAATAATGCTGCTCTTCTGAAGTTTCGCCAACCTCCGCCAGAGGGCTGTCTTGCATTTGCTCTTGTACGTGGCTTTCCTCAACACGGGGGTCAAGGGCGGCGGATAAGGGTGAGCTACTAATACCGTCTGGCATGCTGATGTGTTGTAGGGGCGCTTCTTCGCTGAGCGTGTCGCCAGTAATAACCTCTGGGCGTACGCGAATGGCAATGTACATGGCAAATAAACTGAATGCGGCAAACAGCATATTGGGGCCGAGAGTTTTCATTAGTGCACCCACTAATAGTGGGCTAATGCTGGCACCTAAGCCAAAGGTGGTCAGTAACACCGCAGTCAGCGAAACGCGTTTTTCTGCTTCAATATTGTCATTGGCAAAGGCCACTGCCAGAGGGTAAAGGCTAAATAACAGCATGCAAGTAAGGCTGCCACCAATAAAAATAAAGATAACCGGTAAGTCACTCCACAATGCTTGCGGTAGTGCAATCAGCATTAATAGTGCGCTGCAGACACGAATTAATGTTGGGCGATCCACTCGGTCAGATAACCAACCTAGTGGAATCTGCGCCAATAAACTGGCAACAATACAGGTGGCCATAAATAGACCAATCATTTGTGTGGGTAAACCAATACGACTGGCATACAGCGGGGCTAAACCGTAAAAAGCACCGACCATCGCACCGGCGGCCAAACTGGTAATCATCGACAAGGGTACGCGCTGGAAAAAATAACGAGGCTCTAAAGGCGCAGGGTGCAAAGGTTCAGGGTGAATGCGCCGAGTTAAGGCGACCGGCACCAAACATAAGGAAAAGCACAGAGCCACCAGTAACAGTAGGCTGATATCAAGCGTAGGTATGGCTGCTAGGACCAGTTGGCCGAGTACCGAGCCGAGGTAGGAGGCTATCATATAGCCAGAGAACACCATGCCGCGCTCTTCTGAGGAACTTTGCTCATTGAGCCAGCTTTCCACCACCATATACATGGACATCATGCCCAGCCCCACTACAACCCGTAGCGCCAGCCAAGCTGATAAGTTTTCGGTTAGACCGTGCAGCAGTACCGCTGCGGTAACGATGCCTGCGCTGGCAACATAGGTGCGAATATGGCCCACTCTGGCAATGAGGCGGTGACCCAGTTTGCCACCGAGCACTAGACCTAAATAGAAGCCGGTCATGAGTGCCCCCACCCAAACTCCGTCTGCCCGTTCTGCCACATCCAAGGCTAGGTAAGTGCTTAACAAACCTGAACCTAAGAGCATCAATAAAGTGGCAAAGTACAGAGATTTAAATGAGCTCCAAACGGACATGCAGTATCTCACTAGGTAGAGCGTGGAAGGGGCGTATGACTTATAACTATCAGATCTACACAGAAAAGCCTAGAACTGGCGATTAGTCTACGCCCCGTAGCCGTTTGCAGCCAGTCGCGCAGCACGCTTTGTTGCGACTAAACCGTAAGTCGTTGTGTCAGTTTTTCGCTCAGCAGAGCACAGAGGGCATAAATCGATAACTGAGGGTTGGCGCCAATGCTAGTGGGGAATAAAGAACCATCATGAATCGATAGGTTTTCCAGTTGCTGATGCACGCCTAGGCTATTGGTCACGCCTTGCTTAGGGTCGTCACTCATGGCGCAGCCCCCCATTACATGGGCGCTGCCAAGGCGGGTGCGATACAAGGATAAATCTAAGCCATCAATCATGGTTTTGACCTTGCTTAAGTTGGTTGCATAGTCAGCATCGGCATGCACTGGAAAGACTTTTTGCGCCCCTGCGGCAAACTGGATCTCAGCCATACTGTGATAGGCGCGACGAATGCCGTCCCAGGTATATGGCGTCATCTGATAATCCAGCACAGGACTGCCGTCGCTGCGCAGTTCAACGGTGCCGCTGGCGCTATCGGGATGGAAGCCGTCACGCATTAACGCAATCATCATATGGGTGTGCGGCAGTTGTGCCATGCGTTGCGCACTGACTGCGCCATAGCCGCCCAGAATGGTCGCAGCAAAAGCTGGCTGTAGCGGTGGAACTTCCAGTTTGTAACCCATAGGTCCAGTGACACCGTCACGCCATTGGAAGTGGTCGCTATAAATCGACTGTGGTGCGCCATAAAACGGGTTGATGGTTTCGGCAAACTGCGCTGCAGAAAAGCTGGTCGTGTGCAGAAAGGTCCGTTTTCCACAGAGTTTATAGGGGTCTGGGGCTTTGGAGCGCAGTAAAATGGCTGGGGTATTGATGCCGCCACCGGCCAAAATATAGTGCTTGGCGCGAATGCTGATCTTGTGCCCAGTGGGCGCCACGCCGCGCGCATCAAGGGCATGGCACTCCAGTTGCTGCACGCGATCCTGGTCAAGCACTAAACGCTCAGCGCGGGCTAAATACAGCAGGCTGGCGTTGTTATTTAAACTGGCCGGAAGACTGGTCACCAGCATCGATTGCTTGGCATTCAGTGGGCAGCCCAGCCCGCAATAGCCTAAATTGGCACAACCACGTACATTGCGCGGAATCACTGCCCAGTCCAGATCGAGGGCTTGGCAGCCGCGCTTGATCACGTCATTGTTGGCGTTGGCTGGGGTGTGCCAAGGAGCAACCCCAAGGCGTTGCTCCATGCGCGCAAACCAAGGCTGTAAAGTTGCGCTATCTAAACCGCTGACGGCATGCTCACGTGCCCAGTGCGCCAAGGTTTCCGGTGGGGTGCGAAAACTGGAGGTCCAGTTAATTAAGGTGGTACCACCTACGGCGCGGCCTTGCATAATGGTAATGGCACCGTCTTTGCTCATGCGCCCCATACCTTCCTGATAGAGCTCAGCGTAGGCTGTGGGTTCTTGCATTTTAAAGTCAGTGCTGGTGCGCAGCGGCCCTTCTTCCACAATCAGCACACGCAAACCTGCGGCGCTTAATAACTCAGCGCTGGTAGCGCCGCCGGCACCGCTGCCAACAATGACCACATCCGCTTCTAAGTGCCGGTCGTTCGTCAGTAGCTCGGCATTTTGTACGTGCCAGCCGTTATGGATGCCTTGCAGGAAAGGATCTGGAATGGACATGCTGATTCTCTATATTGTTATTGTGGAGAAGATAACTTAAGGGCGCTTTTAACTTCTATTGTAGCGCTGGAGGCCCAGGATAGCCGCAGTGGTGCCATGCGCTGGCTTGTCCGTAGTGGGCGAGCATGGTCAGTTGCAGTAAGGCGCTGTGGCCCATTTTTAATAGATCAAAACGGCTGTTTCCCCAGCGCTTTAGAAACTGTTGTATGGCTTTAGCTGAAGCTTCTGGCCAGGCCCCCCAAACCCCGGTGAGTGGACCGCGGGTCAGAGGATTGCTCAGTACATCAAAGAGTTGCAAAGTCAGCTTGCGCATTGCCGGTGAAAAGCTGGCCAAACTTGCATCAATGGCGTGCAAAGTGTTGGCAAGATTGTGCTGCATCTGTTCAGCAGTGACAGCACCGCTATAGAGTACGGGGAGCAATGCACTTAAAAACACCAGATCGTCATTGCGCAGCACAATAAAGCCATTGCTGGCAGAATCGCTGCTGCAGCCGCTGAGGTTGGCTGACAAACTGAGTACCGTTAAGGTCGCCGCAGAAGCTGCGCTCAGTTTGAGGAAGCCGCGCCGGGAAAACTCGCTAGAGTCAAGAGTGTTGGGCATAGTATCGCCTCGTCTACAGCTTAGGGTTAGCGTACAAAAAATTTCAAAATTAACTTTTGCAGCCAGCCACCGTAAGGCGGATAAATTAGTTTAGCGGCATTCAGCTTCTGTTTACTGAACACAGCTTTACTGTGGCTAAAGGTTAGAAACCCTTCGTGGGCGTGGTAGTGGCCCATACCAGAAGGGCCGATGCCGCCAAAGGGTAAATCATGCTGGGCCACATGCAGTAAGGTGTCGTTGATACAAACGCCGCCGGCGTGGCTGTTGTGCAGCACGTACTGTTGCTCATCGCGCGCATAACCAAAGTAATACAGTGCCAATGGCCGTGGACGCTGGGCAATATAGGCTAAAGCATCGTCTAGTGTTGTATAGCTGACAATGGGCAGAATTGGCCCAAAGATTTCATCTTGCATCACCCGCATGTCATCGGTGACATTGCGCAATAAGGTCAGCGGTAAACGTTGCTCTTGCCCTTCAGGGTGCACGCTAATCGCTTGGGCACCTTTGGCAGTGGCATCGTGAATGGTTTCTTGTAAGCGCTGTAGGTGTTGTGGGTTAATAATGGCCGTGTAATCAGGGTTGTCAGCCAGCTTGGGGTAGAACTTCAGCACTGTGCTGCGCATGGCCTCGATAAACTCATCCACGCGTGTTTCCGGTACTAAAATATAATCTGGCGCGACGCAGGTTTGCCCTGAGTTAACCATTTTGCCAAAGGCAATGCGTTCGGCTGCTTCTGCTAAAGGCACATCCGCGCTGATAATCGCCGGTGATTTGCCGCCCAGCTCTAAAGTGACTGGGGTGAGGTTCTTGGCTGCGGCGCGCATCACCTGTTTACCCACTTGGGTGGAGCCGGTAAATAATAGGTGATTGAACGCCAACTCAGAAAAAGCTGCAGCTAGATCTGCTTCGCCCTGTACCACGCAGACTAAATCTTCAGGAAATACGCGAGCCAACAACTCTTTGAGTAACTGTGCAGTACGCGGGGTGTGTTCGCTCATTTTAATCATCACTCGATTACCAGCAGCCAGTGCGCCGGTTAAAGGACCAATGCTTAAAAACAGCGGGTAATTCCACGGCACAATCACCCCCACCACCCCCACTGGTTGGTAAACCACTTGCGCAGAGGCCGGTTGAAATGCGATACCGACTTTACGTTTGACCGGCTTCATCCAGCGCTTGATGCGCTTGCAGGCATAGTCAATGCCTTCAAGGCTGGGCATTAACTCAGCGAGCAGGGTTTCATCATGACTGCGATGGCTGAAATCGGCGCTAATGGTTTCGCACAACAATTTTTGTTCACTGACGAGCACTTCACGTAAGGCGCGTAACCATGCAGTGCGTTGCTCAGCGCTGGGCATAAGTTGCGCCTGAAAAGCCTGTTGTTGCGCGCTGAGTAAGTCGCTTAAAGCATTGATGGGGGTATTATTAGACATGATAAAATTCGCCAGCAAACAAGTGATGCATTATTATTAGAGTAATTGCTCTAGGCGGTCAAGGAGTTTAGAGTCTTTACTCTAGCTGGCCGGTAATTTTGCACGGTACGAGCGGCCGACACAGCAAGGTCGATACAGAACATAGCGAAGAGAGGTTAGATTGGCCGAACAAACAACAGAGACGCCAGCAAGTGGCGCATTAAGTACCCGGCAGCGTATTGTGCAGGCTGCCCTTGAGTTGTTTAACCAAGATGGCGAGCGTCAGGTCACCACCAATCATATTGCCGCGCACCTGAGCATTTCACCGGGTAACTTGTACTATCACTTTCGTAATAAGCAGGCGATTGTGCTTGAACTATTTAGTGATTATGAGCAAGTGATTGACCAGCTTTTGCAACGACCCACTGGGCGGGTGTTGACCATGGCTGATAAGGCTTTTTTGTTGGAATCCTTATTGACTGCCTTGTGGCGCTATCGGTTTTTACACCGTGACCTACAGCATTTGCTAGCCGCTGATCCTGAGCTGGCGCAGCGCTATCAAGCCTTAGCGCGGCGTTGTTTAGCTAATGCACAGGGGATTTACCAAGGTTTTGCTGATGCAGACATTTTGCGCATTGATGCTGCGCGCATTGAAGCTTTAGCGCTTAACTCATGGGTGGTTCTCAGTGCTTGGGTGCCTTTTGTTTGCAGCATGCAAAGTGCGAAGGCAGAGCTAACACCTGTCATGCTGCGCCGTGCAATTTATCAAGTGCTGATGCTGGAGCGCGAGTATACCGCGCCATACTGGCGCACGGAGTTGGATACTTTGTTAGAAAAATATCAGGTGCCGCTTGCAGAGGTTTTGCTGGGTTGCTAAACAATCTAAGCAATAGCGGATGCAATTATCAGCCGCACCGACGAATGCCCGCTGCGGGAAGGCCTGTTTCTAGGGTATACTCTCGAACTTTCTGCCCATCTTTAATTGTGGATATATAACGTGACCCAGACAACCGCCGCCGTGCGTACCTTCCAAGATCTGATTCTCGCCTTGCAGAGCTTTTGGGCTGAGCAGGGCTGTGTGGTATTGCAACCCTACGATATGGAAATGGGTGCTGGTACCTTCCATACCGCAACTTTTTTACGTGCTCTAGGTCCAGAAACCTGGAACGCCGCTTATGTGCAGCCTTCGCGTCGTCCGACTGATGGTCGCTACGGTGAGAACCCCAACCGCTTGCAACATTATTATCAGTTTCAAGTGGTGCTCAAGCCCAACCCAGACAATATCCAAGAGCTGTATTTAGAATCCTTGCGCCACATTGGTATTGATCCTTTGGTGCACGATATTCGTTTTGTTGAAGACAACTGGGAATCGCCGACCTTGGGGGCTTGGGGCTTGGGTTGGGAAATCTGGCTCAACGGTATGGAAGTCACTCAGTTCACGTACTTCCAACAAGTGGGCGGTATTGAGTGCTACCCAGTTACTGGTGAAATTACTTATGGTTTGGAACGTTTGGCCATGTATATCCAAGGTGTGGACTCGGTATATGACTTAGTCTGGACCGACGGCCCCTTTGGTACAGTGACTTATGGTGATGTGTTCTTACAAAATGAAGTGGAGCAGTCCACCTATAACTTTGAACATGCCAATGTGGAAAAGCTGTTTGAGCAATTTGATTTTTATGAGAGTGAGGCCAATCGTTTAAGCCTGCTCAATTTACCTTTGCCCAGTTATGAAATGGTCTTAAAAGCCTCGCATACCTTTAACTTGCTTGATGCACGGCGCGCTATTTCAGTGACTGAGCGGCAGCGTTATATTTTACGCGTACGCACTTTGGCCCGTGCCGTTGCGCAAAGTTATTTAGCAGCACGCGCCAAGTTGGGCTTCCCGATGGCGCCCGCTGCCTTGCGTGATGAAGTATTGGCCAAGTTGGAGAGTGAACAATGAGTGCGCGTGATTTTTTAGTTGAGCTGGGCACCGAAGAGTTACCGCCGAAAGCTCTAAAAACTTTGGCCAGTGCGTTTCGTGACGGCATCATTAAAGGTTTAAAAGCAGCAGATTTAAGTCACAGCAATGTGCAGGTGTATGCTGCGCCGCGGCGTTTGGCGGTATTGGTTGAGCAGTTGCTGGATTGCCAAGCCGACCGTACGCAAGCAATGGATGGCCCGCCAGTACAAGTTGCATTTGATGAGCAAGGTGAGCCCACTAAAGCTGCGTTAGGTTTTGCCCGTAAATGCGGTGTCGATATCAGCGAAATTGATCGCAGCGGCGCAAAGCTACGTTTTGAGCAGCATATTCCCGGGCAAGCGACGGTTGGCTTGTTGCCGGCCATTGTTGAAGATGCTTTAAGTGCTTTGCCTGTACCAAAGCGCATGCGTTGGGGGGCGCGTAAAGAAGAGTTTGTGCGGCCTACCCAGTGGCTGGTAATGCTGTTTGGTGACGAGGTTGTGGATTGCACTATTTTAGCGCAGAACGCAGGACGTGCATCCCGCGGCCACCGTTTCCATCACAACCTAGATGTGGTGCTGCAGCAGCCCCGCGACTATGTTGCTGCCTTGCGCCAAGCCCATGTCATAGTTGACTTTGCAGAGCGTCGAGGGTTAATTAAAAAGCGTGTTGACGAGCTGGCTGCTGAGCAACAAGGCACAGCAATTATGCCTGATGCGTTATTGGATGAAGTGACTGCATTGGTGGAGTGGCCGGTGCCATTGGTGTGCTCATTTGAAGAGCACTTCCTCGATGTGCCGCAAGAAGCTTTGATCATCACCATGCAAGACAACCAAAAGTATTTCTGCCTATTAGACAGCAATGGCGACCTATTGCCGCGTTTTATTACGGTAGCCAATATTGACAGCCGCGATCCACAGCAAGTGGTTTCCGGTAACGAAAAAGTTGTCCGTCCGCGCCTAACTGATGCTGAGTTCTTTTATCTGCAAGACCAAAAGCAACCGCTAGAGAGTTTCAATGAGCGCTTGCAAAGTGTGGTTTTCCAAGCGCAACTGGGTACGGTCTACGATAAAGCGGTGCGCGTGTCGAAGCTGGCTGCATTTATTGCAGAGAAAATTGGCAGCAATCCGGCACATGCCGAGCGTGCTGGCTTGCTCTCGAAGTGTGACCTGGCAACCGAAATGGTTGGCGAATTTCCAGAAATGCAGGGTATTGCAGGCTATTACTATGCGAAAAATGACGGCGAAGCAGGTGATATTGCCTTAGCCCTTAACGAGCAATATATGCCTCGCGGAGCAGGTGCTGAGTTGCCCAGTACCTTGACCGGTGCGGCAGTGGCTGTAGCCGATAAACTGGATACCTTGGTGGGTATTTTTGGCATTGGCATGTTGCCCACAGGCAGTAAAGACCCCTATGCACTGCGCCGCGCTGCGTTAGGTGTCTTGCGCATTCTGATTGAAAAACAGTTGGAAGTGGATTTGGCCGAGCTGGTTGCCATGGCCATTGCCCAGTACGAAAATAAAATTGACAGTAAAGACCTCGCTGAGCACGTGCAGGACTTTATTTTTGATCGCCTGCGTGCACGTTATGAAGATGCGGGTATTGATGTGGCTGTGTACCAAGCAGTACGCGCAGTGCATCCCATGTCACCGCTGGACTTTGATCAACGTGTGCAAGCAGTGCAGAACTTCCGTGCCCTGCCCGAAGCGCAAGCACTGACTGCCGCCAATAAGCGCGTGTCCAACTTGTTGGGCAAAAATGCTGCAGCGCAAGCGCTGAAAATCCAAGCCAAGTACTTCGATAGTCCCGCTGAGTTCGCCCTGTACGCTGCTATACAGCAGGCTTTACAGGCCGTCACGCCATTAGCTGAAAATCGCCAGTACACAGAAGCATTGACCCGTTTAGCCAGCCTCAATGAGCCACTTGATGCATTCTTTACAGATGTCTTAGTGAATGTTGAAGATGAGAATATCCGTGCTAACCGCTTAGCTTTATTGGCGCAGTTGCGTGGATTGTTCTTGGGTGTGGCGGATATTTCTGTACTGGATTAAGGAATAGCTTAGGTTATGCGGGCTTGAGAGCCATTGGGCCCGCAGTGTTTAAGGATAAAGCATGCAGTTAATAATTCTCGATCGTGATGGTGTGATTAATTACGATTCTGATGACTATATTAAAAGTGTTGATGAGTGGATTGCTTTGCCCGGTGCGCTGGATGCCATTGCGCGCTTGAGCCGTGCTGGCTGGACTGTTGCGGTTGCGACCAATCAATCCGGTTTAGCTCGTGGTTATTACACGGTGCCGGTTTTAGAGTCCATGCATCAAGTGCTCCGTGATGCTGTACAGCAGCGGGGTGGGCATCTCGGTTTAATCACTTATTGCCCCCATGGTCCTGATGATCACTGCAGTTGCCGTAAGCCCTTGCCCGGATTACTTGAGCAGGTGGCGCAGCATTATCAAACCTCGCTCGATGGCGTGTGGTTTGTTGGCGACAGTTTGCGTGACTTGCAAGCTGCGGTTGCCGTCAATGCCCAGCCAGTGTTGGTTTGCACTGGTAAAGGTGAGCTGACACGCGCGCAAGCTGTGCCCAGCAATACCCTAATCTTTGCTGACTTATCAGCTGTAGCGGATCAACTATTGAGTTAAAGGCATAAAATATGGGCGTTCTCTTCACTTTAAGAGTGATTGTTTTTTACACCTTATTGGGCTTAAGCGCACTTATTTGGTCTGTTGTGGGGTTGTTGGCGGCGCCTTTTCTTTCTTTTCCTGCCCGTTATCGCTTTATTAATGTGTACTGGTGCCGCTTTGCCGTACAGCTTGGCAAGTATCTGTTGGGCTTGCACTACCGAGTAGCCGGAGCAGAAAATATACCCAGTGAACGCTGTGTGATTTTGGCGAAGCATCAAAGCACTTGGGAAACATTTTTCTTGTCGGCTTACTTTCAGCCGTTGAGTCAAGTATTAAAAAAAGAGCTGCTACGCGTGCCGTTCTTTGGCTGGACCATGGCCTTGCTCAAGCCCATTGCTCTGGACCGTAGTAATCCTAAGCAAGCGTTGAAACAATTGGCGACTAAGGGCGCACAGCGTCTCGAGCAAGATTGTTGGGTGCTGATCTTTCCCGAGGGCACACGGGTTCCGGTTGGGCAAATCGGTAAGTTTTCCCGTGGTGGTGCAGCTTTAGCCGTGAATGCCAATTTACCTGTGCTGCCTATCGCGCATAATGCCGGGATGTTCTGGCCTAAAGAGGGCTGGGGGAAAAAGTCCGGTGTGATTGATGTCGTCATAGGTCCGACGATGTACGCTGAGGGCGAGGGCCCGCGAGCCATTGCCGAGCTTAATCAACGTGCCTTTGAGTGGGTTGCGCAAACTCAGTTTGAATTGGGTGCATTGGACGCGCAAGCTTGGCAAGAGATTAAAGCGCAAGCAGCTAAGTAAGCGCAAGGCTGCAACTTAGCTGCCAGTTCTACTTTAAGTACGCCAGTAATTATTGGCGGCAGCAACGGTTTGGAAGTTAATTGCGATGACTTGTGAGGCCGCGGTTAAACCATCAGCTGACTCAGCATAATCAGCGCGTAAGGCTTGCAAGGTTTGCATGTCCGGTTGGGTGTATTTCACTCCGCGGCGGCTCATGGCTATGGCCAGTTCAAAACCTTCTTGCGGGGTGGCAGTTGTGAGTGTGGGTAACCAAGTGTCAGTCATAGTTGTATCCTTCTTGTTGTCGTTAACAGCTGTGAGCACAGTTACTTTAGGCTGTGTAAAGCAGCGCTAAAAAGACTGTGCCAGAGCTGCTGTAGCGCGACAAATTTTTATTCGGAATACTTAACTTGGCTCAAGAATATTATCTAGTAGGATGAGTTTGGTGTGAGTTCAGGGTTGATCTCACCGTACACTTCCTCAGGGTCCACATCGTTGAGCAAGAGGATTTCTTTCACTGTTTCGATATGCTGCAAAACAACTTGATAATGATCACCGTACTCATACTTGGTGACTTCAATGGCGTTGGGCATATAGCTAAAGGCAATTTTTAATGCCTGTAGGGCATCGCTGTTAAGTTTGTCACTCATATAAAGCTCCATGGTGTACTGCTGCGGTAAACTTCCTGTTGTGTATCGGAATTACCGCGGCGAAGTGGTTTTGTCCTTCTGGATTGCTGGTCTTGTGCGCCGCAGAAGTCTGTTGCAGTGCTGCTCATGCTAACAAATATTCCGCATAGATAGCAGCTCTGTGCTGCTCTAGATTGGGCGCTACCAGCGTTTATCTGTATCCTGTTATCCATTCAGATTTTTAAGTAAAGGTTGATTACTCGCATGTCTCAGGCTCCTTTAGTTTTGGTTGATGGCTCATCGTATTTATATCGAGCATTTCACGCATTGCCACCTTTGATGACTTCCACGGGGATGCCCACTGGCGCGGTTAAAGGAGTGCTGAATATGCTGCGCAGTTTGCAAAAGCAGTACCCTGACAGTGTAGTTGCGGTGATTTTTGATGCGAAGGGGCCGACTTTTCGTGATGAGTTATTCACCGAATATAAAGCCCAACGCCCACCCATGCCGGATGACTTGCGGGTGCAGATTGAGCCGCTGCATGAATGTGTAAAAGCCATGGGTTTTCCTTTTTTATGTGTTGAGGGCGTCGAAGCTGATGATGTGATTGGCACCTTAGCGCAAAGCAGTACCTTGGCTGAGCGGGCAGTGGTGATATCCACCGGTGATAAAGATATGGCGCAGCTGGTCAACGGCCATGTCAGCTTGGTTAACACCATGTACAACACCAAACTCGACAGCGAAGGTGTAGTAGAAAAGTTTGGTATTGGTCCCGAGCTGATTATTGATTATTTAGCTTTGATGGGTGATAAATCCGACAATATTCCCGGTGTACCTGGCGTGGGTGAAAAAACCGCACTGGGCCTATTAGTTGGCCTGGGTGATATGGATGCGATTTATAACAATATCGAGCAAGTGGCCACCTTGCCTATTCGCGGCGCTAAAACCCTAGGTGCTAAATTACTTGAGCACCGCGAGATGGCCTATTTATCGCGTAAGCTCGCGACGATCAAAACGGATGTTGAGCTTGATCTCAATATTGATGAGCTACACATGCAGGCTCCACAAGACGATATTTTAATGGACTGGTACCAGCGCTTAGAGTTTAAAAGCTGGCAAGATGAAATTCGCCGCCGCACCGCGACATCAGGCAGTAAAAAGTCTGCAAGTGCTGGCGCTGATTTATTGACCAGTGCCCATGAGCAAGCAGAGGCTGCGGCTGAGCATAAAGCTGAGTTTCATACCATTTTGACTGAAGCAGATTTTGCTCACTGGCTGCAGCGTTTAACCGCCGCGCAACTCTTTGCTTTTGATACGGAAACCACCAGTATTGATGCACAACAAGCGCAACTGGTGGGGATTTCTTTTGCTGTTGCTGAAGGGGAAGGGGCTTATGTGCCTTTAGCCCATAGTTATATGGGAGTGCCGCAGCAGTTGGATGAAAAAACAGTTTTGGATGCGTTGCGGCCCTTGTTAGAAAATCCGCAAGTGCTGAAGGTTTGCCAAAACGGTAAATACGATATCAATGTTTTAGCCCGTTATGGCATTGCTGTGCAGGGTGTGCAGTTTGACACCATGTTGGAGTCTTATGTGCTCAACTCCACCGCCACACGGCATGATATGGATAGCTTGGCTGCTCGTTACTTAGAGCGCAGCACCATTGCTTTTGAAGATGTCGCAGGTAAAGGCGCAAAGCAGCTAACCTTTGATCAAATTGATTTGGCTGTGGCCGGGCCTTATGCTGCAGAAGATGCAGAAATCACCTTGTGTCTGCATAATCGCCTGTTTAAAGAGTTGCAGCAGGTACCGCCGCTGTTGGAGGTGCTTAACACCATTGAAATGCCATTGATGCCGGTCTTAGCGCGCATTGAGCGCTACGGCGCCTTGGTGGATGCCCATTTGCTTGGTCAGCATAGTTTGGAGTTGACCGAGAAGCTCACAGAGCTGGAGCGCCAGACGTTTGCCATTGCTGGTGAGGAGTTTAACCTGGCTTCGCCTAAGCAGCTGGGCGTTATTTTATATGAAAAGCTGGGTTTGCCGGTTTTAGCGAAAACTGCTAAAGGTCAGCCCAGCACAGCGGAAGCAGTATTATCTGAGTTGGCAGAGCAGGGCCATGAGTTGCCAGTGCTGCTGATGGAGTACCGCAGTTTAAGTAAGCTGAAAAGCACCTACACGGACCGTTTGCCAGAGCAAATTAATCCGCTGACCGGTCGTATTCACACCAGTTACCATCAGGCAGTTACTGCCACTGGGCGCTTATCTTCAAGCAATCCAAACTTACAGAATATTCCCATTCGTACGGCTGAAGGACGCCGTATTCGCCAAGCTTTCGTGGCACCCAAAGGTTATAAGCTATTAGCCGCGGACTACTCGCAAATTGAGTTGCGGATTATGGCGCATTTAGCCCAAGATCCGGGCTTGCTGGATGCCTTCCGGCATGACCGTGATGTGCATAAAGCCACTGCAGCAGAAGTGTTTGGGGTGGAGCTGGATGCGGTCAGCAGTGATCAGCGGCGCAATGCTAAAGCCATTAACTTTGGTTTGATTTATGGCATGAGTGCCCACGGCTTAGCTAAGCAGATTGGTTGCGAGCGGGGCGAGGCGCAAATGTATATGGATCGCTACTTTACTCGCTACCCAGGTGTACAAGATTATATGGAGCGCACCCGTGAGCAGGCGCGCGAGCAAGGCTATGTGGAAACTCTGTTTGGTCGGCGCTTGTATTTACCAGAGATTAAAGCGAAAAACGCCAATATCCGTAAGGCTGCTGAGCGCACCGCGATTAACGCTCCGATGCAGGGCAGCGCGGCTGACATCATTAAGCGTGCGATGATTACTGTGGACCACTGGCTGGCTGAGTCTAAGCTGGATGCCCGGGTTATCTTGCAGGTGCATGATGAGCTGGTCGTAGAAGTGCGTGAAGATCAAGTAGAGGCGTTGCGTGCGGGTCTATTGCCGTTAATGAGTGCTGGCGCTGATTTAGATGTGCCTTTAATTGTTGAGGCCGGTGTGGGTGATAACTGGGATCAGGCGCATTAAAAAATATTTACTGCGCGCTTGGAACTATTCAGCAGTTTTGCCACTCAGAGTATATGAATGGCAAAGGAAGCCGTTATTGACACTCCTTGATGTGTTTTATGTTGGCAGATATCCGGGCTACCCCTAGCAGTCCGGACTTATACTCCGAACCTCTCTCCCCCCGTGAGGTTCGGAGTTTTTTTTGCCTGAAATTTGCCGCCAGCACTCGACAAAAGTCACTATGCACATTTCCCTCTGCTTTTTTTAAAATATTCCTGTAGTATTTATCTGTATGCACTACATGGCCAAATGGCCACTATAATTTGAGGCTTTTCCCAAGCAGAGTGAGGCAAAAATGACTGATCGCGTTCAAGTCGGTGGCTTGCAAGTCGCCAAGGTTTTATACGACTTCGTTAACACCCAAGCTATTCCTGGTACTGGACTGACTGTAGAGCAGTTCTGGGACGGCGCAA